>Ga0066256_1000142_pt1 | contig 311731 bp, 258 predicted proteins | sample ThiBio_1000_biof_FD_87107 | JGI IMG/M metagenome (GOLD analysis project Ga0066256, IMG submission 87107) | Wastewater bioreactor microbial communities from Cape Town, South Africa - Thiocy_expt_1000_biof (version 2) | ecosystem: Engineered > Bioreactor > Thiocyanate-remediating >... | reverse complement strand
CGTTGCCATGGTGTGCACCTCGTCTCCCTGCCGGTCCAAAAGGTCGGCAGGTTAGGTCAGAACACCCTGGTCAATTTTCAGCGAGCAGAACCCTCGTTTTCTGGTCAATTTTCAACGGGCAGCAACATTCTACGGCGTTATACCGTGCTCGCATCCCCGATACGGATTTATCGATTGGTTGAACGGGATGTCCGGCGATTCATTGCGGCTGATGATCGAGCGCGCGCGTTCCAGCGATACCTGCGTGGGTGGGCGCGGCGCCGACTCTGCCTCGCGATACCAGCCGTCGTCCTCCATGGTTTTCGTCAGCGCCTCGAAACGCCCTTCGCGATTGCTGCCCGCGCCGCGACCCTTGATCCGGGTCGGACGGGTCAGATCATCGGGATCGCGCGTGGCCATGGGCGCAGTATGCAGCGTGGCATCTCAGGCGCAGAGACAGGGCGAAGCCGCCAGGTGCCCTGATGTGGTTACGCGGGGCCAACGCTGCACTGCAGCAGTGCCATCCGGGCATTCATGTTGCGCTGCGGCGTGGCATATGTTGAAAAATCATTAGTATTGCGTTCGCTGGAATCTGCCTCGTGGGGAGGGAGAACCCGCCGCAGCAGCAATGCTCGGCGGGTTTTTTTATGTCCATGGATGGACGGTATGCCAACAACGCAGGAGCAGTTGTCGGCGATGTCCATGGATGGACTGCGTCAGCGCACAGCGCTGACCCACAGCAGCGATCAGGTCGCATGGATGGCGTCAGCGCACAGCGCTGACCCACGGCAGTAGCTGAGCAACATCGGCAATCGACCGAGGAGCAATGTGGATTCGATTTGTGAATGTGGGTTCGATCTGTGATCGAACGCTCTTCCGTAGCAGTTGCTGGCGATCGCATGGATGGCGGAATGCCAGGCCATGCCGTCACCATTGCCGGTTTATGGCGCGATGGCCACGTCCGCATCGGCGACCGGGCCTGCCAGCACCGTATCGAGGATTGGTTCCAGCTCGTTGCGGAAACGCAACTGGCCCAGCGCGCGCAGCTCGTCGGGCAATCCACTCGAGGATGCCATGACATTGGCGGGCAGCGAGTCACGCAGGGCGGCCAGGGTGGCGAAATAGCGATCGCCGCCAATGCCCGCGGTTTCCAGGAGGATGCTTGGCAGCAGCCAGGAGGTCGTGTCCATCGGCCCGTGTTCGGCGAGCTTGCGACGGTTGTCGAGCAGCAGCCACGGCACCGGCTGGGTCTTCGCCGCCTTGCCGTCGGCAAAGCCGATCTGCTGGTAGACCGGCGGCAGCGCCGGCAGGTGATCGCCGTAAAACAGCAGCAGGGTGCGCCGCTTGCGCTTCTGCAGCGCATCGGCCAGGCGGCCGAGCTCGTGGTCGGCGTCGCCGAGCAGGTACAGGTAATTGCGCATCCAGTATTCGCCGCCCTCGTCGAGGCCGGCCGGCGTGCGCATGGCGGCGAGGCGTTCGGCGTCAAGGCCGGGGCGCCAGTCGAACGGACCATGGTTTTCCATGGTCACCGCAAAAATGAGTTGCGGCGGGCCGTCCTGGTCGAGCTGGGCGAGCACGTGGTCGGTCAGTGCGGCATCGCCAGTGAACAAGCCGACGATGTCGTCCTTGGAGAAGGCCTTGTCATCGACAAAGCGGTCGAAGCCGATTTGCTGGTAGGCCTGGTTGCGGTTCCAGAACACACCGCTGTTCGGATGGATGGCGGTGGTCTGGTAGCCCTGCCGCGAAAGCGTGCGCACGATGCCCGGAATCGGCCGGTCGGCGATCTCGAAATACGGGTACTGCACGCCCGGGAAAAAGGCGAGGGCAAGCCCGGTCAGCACCTCGAACTCGGTGCGGATGGTGCCACCGGCATAGGTCGGTACCTGCAGCTCGCCGGACAGGCCGCGCTTGGCCAGGCGGTGGAAGTTCGGCAGATAGGTATTTTTCGGCGCACCGTTCAGGCGTACCGGGTCGAACAGCGATTCGCTCTGGATGATGACGATATCCGGCTGCGTGCCGCTCGGCATGGCCAGCGACGAGGTGTTCGGCAGCAGGCGTTCGCGCAGGGCGTCGACATTCGCGCGCACCAGATCGCGGGCGGCATTGCGATCGGGGTGGAGCTCCTGGCGCTTGGCCAGTTCCCAGTTGTAGAGGACGAGATTGCCGACCATGCCGGCCTTGCGCGCGCTGTCGACCACCGACCACGGCTCGAACGCCAGGCGCTCGGCGCTGTACACCGCACGCCAGGGTGTCCAGCCCTGGAAGATGCCGACGCCGAGGACGAGGGTGACCACGGCGACGCCAGCGCGCGTCCAGCCGCGCATCAGCGGCCAGGCCGCCTCGCGGAACAGGGCGAGGGTCAGCGCCAGCAGGCCGAGGGCGGCCAGCACGGGCAGGAAACTCGTGCCGATGTAGTGGACGAACAAGGGCAGGGCCGAACCGATTTCCTCAAGGAAGTGGAAATCGCCGGGCAACAGCGGCATGTCCAGTTGCTGCAGCTTGACGGTGTTGGCGGCGTGGCTGGCAAGCAGGAGCAGGAGGCCGATCCAGCTCGACAGCACGACACGGCGGGTCAGCGCGCCGAGCAGGAGCACGATCAGCACGAACGGCAGGATGTTGATGGCAACCAGGCCAAGATGCGCCCCATCCACCGCATGCATCGGCCAGCCCAGGGCCGGATCGAGCCAGCTTGCGCTGATCGCGAAGATCACCACGACCAGCAGCAACCACAACACATGCGGCAGGTTGCGCTTGAGCGGCGTGGATTGCGGCGTTGCGGTCATGGGCGGGCAGCAGTGCGAGAGGAATCGGCAGCTGCGCACTTTCGGGTTGCGCGGCTGAGTGCGGGGTGAACCAAATCGGGGAATTTCTGAACGCGGCTTGCGGTTTGTGCCGCGATCAAGGCGCAATTGTTCCGGCTCGGCGCGACCCCCTGCTCGCGCGGATGCGCAGACTGCTCTTGCGCGGGCGGCAACGCAAGTGCCGTCGCCCGAGGCTGGCCGCCGCCGAAGCCGACTGCCAGAATCGACCCATGCCGAACCCCGTCCGACCGAAAGCCATTGCGCGCCTGATCGATCAACGCCTGTCGCGGCTTGAAGCCCTGTGCCGCGAAGCGGGCGTGCCGTTTTATGACGATGCCGGCGTCGACAGCCATCTCGATCGGGTTTTGCTGGCCAGCGATTTCGCCTACGAGGGCTTTTGCCAGGATCCGCAATTGCTCGGCCCGGACCTGGTTCGCCTGATGAACGATCCGCGCCACGCCGACGCGCGCACCGCGCCGTTTTCGCCGGGCCTGCCCGATGCCGAGTTCCGCAGCGAGATCCGCCGTTTCCGCCGGCGCGAGTCGATCCGCCTGATCTGGCGTGATGTGAACAATGTTGACAAGGTCGAGACGACCCTGGCCGGCGCCAGCGTGCTTGCTGAAGTCTGCCTCGAGCTTGCATTGCGCCATGCCGAGCGCCAATTGGCCGAGCGCCATGGCCAGATCCGTCTTGCCTCGGGCGAGGTGCAGCGCCTGGTCGTGCTGGCGCTGGGCAAGCTGGGTGGCGGCGAGCTCAATTTCTCCTCGGATGTCGACCTCGTGCTGGCCTATGACGAGGCCGGCATTGCCAGCGATGGTGCGCGACCGATCGATGCCGAGGTCTGGTACTCGCGACTCTCCCAGCACCTGATCTCGTTGCTGGCCGATCGCAGCGCGGATGGCTTTGCCTATCGCGTCGACCTGCGCCTGCGCCCCTTCGGCAACGCTGGCCGGGTTGCCCTGTCGTTCGCCGCCATGGAGCAGTACTACCAGCGCGAAGGCCGCGACTGGGAGCGCTATGCCTGGATCAAGGCGCGGCCCGTGGCCGGCGACAAGGCCGCCGGTGCGCGCCTGCTGGCGACCTTGCGTCCGTTCGTCTTTCGTCGCTATTTCGACTACACCGCGTTTGCCGGCCTGCGCGAGATGAAGGAACTCATCGATGCGGAAGTCGCGCGCAAGGACATGGCCGAGCACATCAAGCTCGGCCCGGGCGGCATTCGCGAGATCGAGTTCATCATCCAGCTCCTGCAACTGATCCGCGGTGGACGTGAACCGGCCTTGCGCGTGCGCGGGCTGCTGCCGGCCTTGTCGGTATGCGAGCAGCTCGGCCTGATCAGTGCCAGGCGCGCCAAGCGGCTGGGCGAAGCCTATCGCTTCCTGCGCCGGCTGGAGAATCGCGTGCAGATGTTCGCCGACCAGCAAACCCATGAACTGCCCGCCGATGACACGCAGCGCCAGCGCATCGCGCTGGCTCTTGGCCACGCCCAGTGGAGCACCCTGGTCGAGGAGCTTGATCGCCACCGCGCGGCAGTCAGCGAGGAGTTCGATGCGGTCATGGCACCGGCGCGCCAGGTGCGCAATGCCGCCAGCACCGTCGCCTGGAATGCGGTGTGGCAGCAGTGCACGGAATCGGGCGTCAATGTGCAGGCCTTTGCCGACGCCGGATTCGATCCGCTGCAGCCGGTCGTCGGCGCACTGGAAAGTTTTCTCGCCAGCCCGATCCTGCGCGCCGCCGCAGTGCGCTCGCGCGAGCGCATCGATCGGGTCATGCCGGCATTGTTTGCCGCGGCGGCGCAGAGTGCCGCGCCAAGTGCCTGCCTGGTGCGCCTGATCGGCCTGGTCAATGCGGTTGCCCGGCGTTCGGCCTACCTGGCCCTGCTCGATGAGCAACCGCTCGCGCTGAAGCGCCTGACCGCCGTGTTTGCCGCCAGTGCCATGCTTGCCGAACGCGTCATCGCGCATCCCTTGTTGCTCGACGAATTGTTCGACGATCGCATCGACGGGCCGCCACCCGAGCGCGAGGAAATCGAAGCGGAAATCCAGCGTCGGCTGGCCGGTGTCGGTGATCCGGATCCGGAACGCGAGATCGACCTGATCCAGGAACAGCGTCTCTCCGCCCTGTTTCGCATCGGCCTCGCCTTCCTCGGCAAGCGCCTGGACGCCGCGCAGACTGCGCGGGCGCTGGCGACGGTGGCCGAAGCCGTGCTTGGCTCGGTCCTGCGCATTGCCGAGCGCGACCTGATTGCCAATCACGGCACCATCGAGGAACGCTACGGCGACAGCGCCGGCATGAGCGTGATCGGCTACGGCAGCCTCGGCGGTATCGAACTTGGTTTCGGCTCCGACCTGGACCTGGTCTTTGTCTACGATGGCAGCCTCGCCAATCTTGAATCCACCGGTCCAAAGCCGCTCGACGGCGCGCGCTACTACGCGCGCCTGGCGCAGCGCTTCGTCCATCTGCTGACCATGCTGACGCGCTCCGGACGACTCTACGAGATCGACATCCGCCTGCGCCCGGATGGCGGCAAGGGCCTGCTGGTGACCAGCCTGGAGGCCTACTCGGCCTATCAGCGCGAACGCGCCTGGACCTGGGAACACCAGGCATTGGTGCGCGCGCGCGTGGTTGCCGGCGACGTTGCCCTGGGACGGCGTTTCACCGAGGCACGCGCCGCCGCACTGGATGCGCGCGCCTACGGGCCGGAGTTGCGCCGGAAGATCGTCGAGATGCGCACGCGCTGGCGCAAGGAAAGCGATCGATCCACGGCAACCGTGCTCGATCTCAAGCAGGGCCCGGGTGCCCTAGTCGATATCGAATTCCTCCTGCAGGCGCTGGTTCTCGAACATGGTTCGGCGCATCCGCGCCTGCTTGGCGTCACCAACAGTGTCGATTTGATCGAGATGGCTGCAGCGGCGCGCCTGCTCGATGCGAGCCAGGCCAGCAAGCTGCGCGAGGCGCACATGCTCCTGCTCGGCCGTTCGCTGGCGGCCAAGCTCGACGCGCGTCCGCGCGTGGCCCAGCGCGACGAGGCCCTCGATCAGGCAACCCGGGATGTCCTGCACATCGCCCGCGAACTGGACCTGGCGTTTGATTGAGTCGGTGCGGCGGTCATGCCGACGGCATGCCACCATTGCGCCACTTGCAGCCTTGCCCCGGACTTGCCGCGATGCCCGCCACCCACCGCAATGATTCCGCCTCGCCGCGCAGCGCACTGCTCATCGGCGCGCAGGGGTTCCTTGGTGGCTTCATCGCCGCCGCATTGCGCGCCCGCGGTTGGCGGGTCATTGCCGGCGTGCGCCATCCGCGCGCTGGCTGCGACGAGCGCAGGGTCGATCTGACCCTCATGTCGGGTGCGCAGGATTGGCGACCGATCCTTGCCGATGTCGATGCTGTCGTGAATGCCTCCGGCATCCTGCGCGAGAGTGGCCGGCAGACCTTTGCAGCAATTCATGTTGCCGCGCCGATGGCCCTGGCATCGGCTTGCGTCGATGCCGGCATCGACACGTTTGTGCAGATTTCCGCCCTGGGCATCCCGGCCGATGGCGGTTTCATCGAATCCAAGCATCGATTTGACGAAGCCTTGCTGGCTTTGCCGATGCGCTCGGTGGTGTTGCGCCCATCCGTCGTCTATGCAGTTTCGGGATCCTATGGCGGCACCTCGCTGCTGCGTGCGCTGGCCGCATTGCCGCTGTTCTCGCTGTTGCCTGGAGCGGGCCAATGGTTGATCCAGCCGGTGGCTGCCGAAGACCTCGCCCATCTGGTGGCCGATGCGCTGCAAGGTGCGCAGCGCGGCATCTACGAAGTTGGCGCGCCACAGCCGATCACCTTGCGTGACTATCAGTTGGCCTGGCGACGCTGGTTGCGCATTGGCGGCAGGCGCATCCTTGGCGTACCGGAGATTCTGGTTTCGGTGCAGGTCTGGCTCGCGGAACGACTCGGTCGCGGCCCGGTCGGCGAGACCATGTGGCGCATGTTGAGGCGCGGCAACATCACGCATGCCGATGCCGGTCCGCGCCTGCTGCGCGATTTCGGAATGCTGCCACGCGCGCTGGATGAGGTGCTGGCGATGCAGCCAAGCCAGGTCCAGGATCGCTGGCAGGCGCAGGCCTATTTTCTGGCACCGCTGCTGCGTGTTTCGATCATCGCGGTGTGGTTGCTTTCGGCGCTTGCCGGTTGGCTGACGCCGGCAGCGACCATCGAGGCACTGGCCGACGGTTCGCTGTTGCAGGCCATGCCGATGACCGCGCTGGCGCGAGCAACCGGCGCTCTCGACTTGTCACTGGCGGTCTGGCTGGCCTCCGGCTGGCGACCGCGTTGGGCGATCGCCTTGATGGCGGCCAGCGTGCTGGCCTACACGGTCGCCTTCGGTTTGCTGCTGCCCGCGCTGTGGCTGGAATCCCTCGGTGGCCTGGCCAAGAACCTGATCATCCTGCCTGCGCTGGGCCTGGCCTGGGTACTGGCCGAGCGGAGGTAGGCATGGATTATCTGTGGATCAAGTGGCTGCACATCCTGAGCTCCACCGTGTTGTTCGGCACCGGGCTCGGCATCGCCTACTTCATGTGGATGGCGCATCGGCGTGGCGATGCCCGGGTGATTGCGGAGACCGCGCGCAACGTGGTCGTCGCCGATGCGCTCTTCACCATGCCGGCCGTGCTTGTCCAGTTCCTCAGCGGCATCTGGCTGACGCAGCGGCTGGGGATCGCGTGGAGCACATTCTGGATAAAGTGGGCCTTGATCCTGTTCGTGCTGATCGGCGCCTGCTGGCTGCCCGTGCTCTGGCTGCAACTGCGCGCGCGCAACCTGGCGCGTGCAGCGGTGGCCAGCGGTTTGCCTTTGTCGACGCACTACCAGCGGGTCATGCGTTGGTGGTTCTGGCTGGGCTGGCCGGCCTTCCTGAGCGTGATCCTGATCTTCTGGCTGATGGTGATGAAACCGTCCTAGCAAGGAAGCGATGGGTCAGGTCCGCGTCCGATCAGGTTTTTTCGCGTGCCAGATGGCGCGGATCCGCGCAGCGACGGCAGGCAGCTCGCGCAGTGGTGCATGCGTCGCCGTGGTGTCGGCGGGCAGCGGCAGCAGGTGCCCGGCAGCGCGCAGGGCTTCGTGGAAGGCGGCGAGCTTGCCGCGCAGGGTGGCGACGGTGAATGCATGCACGGGCTTGCCGGTGGCGCAGGCTTCCGAAACCATGTTCACCGAATCCGGCGAGACGATGATGCGATCGGCCCAGCCGAGGATGCCGGCGTAGGGATTTTCACCATCCTCCGGCCCGCCCCAGAAGATGCCCGGCCAGCGCGCGAATTGCTGGCGCAGTTGCGCGCTGCGCGCAGCCGGCGTGCGCCGTGAGGTGCTGACAAGAAAGCTCCCGCCGGTTTGTACATGCTCGCCGGCGAGGGTCTCGAGCAATGCCGCGAACCAGCCATCATCAAGCGTGACCGATGCGCTGGATGCGCCAATGAGGACGGCCGTGCGCCGTGCAGGCAGGGCGCTGAACGCGGGGAAGCGCTTGCGCCCCTGCTCCAGCCACGCATCGTCGACCGGGTTCAGTGCACCCAGTGTCTCGATCACGTTGTCGCCATGCAGGCGATCATGGCGCGGGGCCACGACGACATCGAAATGCGCCGGCGCAATGCGCGGATCGAGGATCTGCACGCTGAAGCAGCGATGCCTGCTCCATGCACGCAGGCAGCGCGTCAGCAGGGCGGAACGCCGGCCGCAGCCAAGCGCGATATCCGGCCACGGCGCTGCAATGGGCAGGTGATTGCGATCCTGCATGCCGCTGCGTGCGGCCAGTTGCAGGTGCGGCGCGAGTGCATCCCAGGGCTGGCGCAGACGCAGGTCGATCACGCGCGGGACAAGTTGCAGCGCGTCGGCCAGTGCCATCACCTGGCGATGGTTGCCGGCAGCGCCATCGCTGATGGCCCAGCAGTTCAGGTTGGACGGGTCGGACGACAATCGGTTTCCTTCGTTATCATGCGGATTCGCACGCGGGCATTGTCGTGTGGCGGGTTCGGCACGTGACATTGTCCATCAGACGGCAGCAATCCGTTGTCGCCGGCTGCGTTGAACCTGGCCAAGCCACCCGCAAACTGTAACCCGCCAAGGAACGGAAGTTCCGTACCAGGAGTCTTCATGTCGATGCCGCTGAACGATGCTGCGCTGGACCGGATTTTCCGCAACGCCAGGACCTACCGCCGTGCGGCCGACGCATGGCTGGACAAGCCGGTTGCCGATGCCCTGCTGCAGCAGGCCTACGACCTGGCCAAGCTCGGCCCGACCAGTGCCAATTGCCAGCCCCTGCGCGTCGTCTTCGTGCGCAGTGCCGAGGCCAAGGCGAAATTGCGCAAGGCGCTTTCGGAAAGCAATGTCGAGCAGACCATGGCCGCCCCGGTCACGGCGATCGTGGCCGCCGACCACGCCTTCTACAAGCACTTGCCGCGTCTGTACAAGGAGGAAGATGCCGTGCCGTGGTTCGCCGGCAAGCCCGACGCCATCGCGGCGACCGCGTTTCGCAATTCCAGCCTGCAAGGCGCGTACATGATCATTGCCCTGCGCGCGCTGGGACTGGATTGCGGGCCGATGTCCGGCTTCCACAACGCCACCATCGACGCGGAATTTTTTGCCGGCAGCGAAGTCAAATCCAACTTCCTGATCAATATCGGTTACGGCAATCCCGCCACCGTCCACCCCCGCGAAGATCGTTTCGCTTTCGACGAAGCATGCCGCATCGTCTGATTCACCCAAACCAGGAGATCACCCCATGCTCAAACATACCCTGCTCGCCAGCCTGTTGGCGTTGACCTCGGCTTCGGCCTTTGCCGCAGCCGAAACCTACACGATCGATGGCAGCCACACCCAGGCCAATTTCACCTGGACGCATTTCGGCTTCTCCAATCCAACGGGTGGTTTCGACAATATCGCCGGCACCATCACCTACGATGCCGACCATCCGGAGAAATCCAGCGTCGAGGTGACCATCGCCATCGACAGCATGAACACGCATGTTGCCGATCTCGACACGCATCTGAAGAAGGCCGATTTCTTCGATGCGGCGCAATTTCCGACGGCCACCTTCAAGAGCACCAAGGTCGTCGCCGCGGCTGACAAGGGCGATTTCAAGGTCAGCGGCGATCTGACGATCCATGGCGTGACCAGGCCGGTCACCCTCGATGCCAAACTCAACCGCGCCGCGGTGCATCCGATGACCAACCAGCCGACCATCGGCTTTGATGGCAGCGTGACGATCAAGCGCAGCGATTTCGGCATTGGTGCCTACGTGCCGAACGTCAGCGACGAGATCCGCATCCGCATCACCACGGAAGCGTCGGTGCCGAAGAAGGCGGACGCAGCCGACGCCGGCAAAGCGGCAAAGTAATCAGGATCGGCGACCCGGCCATCGCGGCCGGGTTGCAAGTTGCATGGCCGGTTGAGCGCCTCGTCCGTGGCGGACGCGGTGGATCGCCGAGGAAGCCGATCAGCCCTGCTTGACGCCCTGGTTCTTCATCGCTTCCAACCCGGCAAGGTTGAGCGAGGACAAGGCCGACTTCAGCATGTTCATGTCGAGTCCTTCACCGTTGCCGCTGAGTTTCACCGAGAAGCGCTCGCCAAGGACGATGCTGAATTCGCCATGGTGGCTGCTGCTGTCCCAGCTTTCCTGGATCATGCGGCCGTCCTGCTTGTAGGTCTTCTCGTAGCCATATTCGGTCTGCTTTTCGGATTCGAAGCCGGCGATGCCGGCCAGGGCCATGATGCCCTTGGCCCCACCCATGTCGGTGACTTCGAGGTCGAGGCGGTTGCCATCGGCATCCTGATAGCTGGCGCGCCCGGTGCTGACCTGCACGCCCATGGCGCCATTGCGCTCGACCGAGATCGAGTCACGCTTGAAGCCGGCAAGTTTCTCCGGCAGGAACGGCTTGATCGCATCCGGCGGCAAAGCCTCGACGTTGTCACCACCGCCAAGCACGCTGCCAAGCAGGGCACCGGCGGCTTCGCTCTGCGCCTTGCTGTCGCCGCTGCGCTGGGCGGCTTCCAGCTTCTTGCTCTGCTGCTCCATCTTTTCGCCAAACGCGGCCAGCTTGCCCAGGGCACTGTCGCCGTCGACGGTCACGTTGCTGCTTGAGCTGTTGATGCTGTTGAACGCGCCGGCAGCCGTGCCCGCGGCGGTGATGCCGCCGACGATCATGCCGATGACCAGGCTGAGGATGAAGCCGATGACGATGATGACGAGGGTGTAGACGACCGATTTCTCGGGCGGGTTGCGCATCGTGTGCGGAAGTCCGACGTACAGCAGGTAGATGCCGTAGATGGAACCGGCAAGGGCGATCAACCAGCCAATCCACGGCACGATCACGCCAATGCTCGCGACCCAGCCTGCGGTATAGGCATAGGCTGAAGTCTTCAGCGCCTGGATCGGGTTCTTCTGGCCGTCGAAACTGGGTGCCAGCGCATCGATGATGAGGGCGAGGACATAGACGATGCCGAGGATCAGCGCGTACTGGACGAGCATGCCGATGATGCCGCTGACGATCGGCGTGCGCACGGTGATCCCGAACAGTGTCGTGCCGATCAGGCTGCCCTTGATGAAACCGGCAACAACCGGAATTGCGGCAAGGATGAGGATGTAGTTCTTGTACAGGTTGGCGACGGTTTCCTGTTCTGCCGCGATCACCGGCCATTCGGACTTCGGTGTCAGCAGAAGGGCCTGGACACGGGCGATGAGTTTCGAGAAATCCATGGTGTTTCCCCCTACGTGGTGAGTGAAGCGTTGCGAGCGCAGTCAAGTGACCGGTCATTCTAGGACACTCGGCGAACAAGCAGGATGACGCCCTGCCGCTGGCGGCACTGCGAGGTGTTCGACCTGCCAAATGTGACGTACTTGGCACAATACGTGCTGCTAAACTGTGTGGCTGATGTCCTTTCCGGGAGTTTTGGCTCATGTCATTGCGCAATCCAGCGGCCGAATCGCGGATCCCCGCGAATGCCGAGCACCGTTATCGGGTAACTCGTGCCGATCTTCCGTTGAGCTGTCCGATGCCGGCGATGTCGCTTTGGAACTCGCATCCGAAGGTTTACCTGGCGATCGAGGATCAGGGCGGTACTGCGCAGTGCCCGTATTGCAGCGCCCAGTATCTGCTCGAAGAGTGAGCGGGCGGGACGCTTGAACCTGATCAGCCGAAACGAGGTGGATTTGTCCGAGCAGGGTTCCAATCTGACAAATCGGCGTCTTTGCGTCGTGCAATTGGTGCCGATGCTGAACTCCGGCGGGGCCGAACGCTCGGCGCTGGAGATCGCGCGCGCCCTCGTCGAGGCCGGCCACGAATCGATCGTGGTTTCCGGCGGCGGACGCCTGGTCGCGCAACTGGTGGCCGAGGGCAGCCGCCACATCGAGTTGCCGATTGGCAGGAAATCCCTGCGCACGCTGTTGCTGGTGCCGCGGTTGCGCAGGATCCTTGTCGAAAGCGGCGCTGACATCGTGCATGCGCGCTCGCGCTTGCCGGCCTGGCTGGGCTGGCGCGCCATCAACGGCATGCCGGTGTCGAAGCCGCATTTCGTCACCACCGTGCACGGCCTGAATTCGCCCGGCTGGTACAGCAGCATCATGGCCCGCGGCGATCGCGTCATCTGCGTATCCAACCTGGTGCGCGACCATGTCCTGCGCCACTACCAGAAAACCAGTCCGCAACGGCTCGTGTTGATCCCGCGCGGTGTCGATGCCAGCGAATTTCCATTCGGCCACCAGCCCGATGACGAATGGCGCGCGCGCTTCTTCGCCGAATATCCGCACCTCGACGGCGCGCCATTGCTGACCCTGCCGGCGCGCGGCACGCGCCTGAAGGGACATGCCGACGCCATCGAGTTGCTGGCCGACTTGAAGGAGCGCGGCGTCGATGCGCGCCTGCTCCTGCTCGGCGCGCGCGAGCCGGGACGTGAAGCCTACGTCGCCGAACTCGAAGCCCTCGCCGCCCAGCGCGGCGTCGCCGGACACATGGCGATCAGTCCGCCGCGTGCCGATGTGCGCGATGTCATGGCGGTGTCGACCCTTGTCCTGCAGCTCAGCACACAGCACGAATCGTTCGGACGCACGGTCATCGAGGCCTTGTCCCTGTGCCGGCCGGTGCTCGGGTATGCGCACGGTGGTGTCGGCGAATTGCTCACCGACCTGTATCCAAGCGGTCGGGTGCCCCCGGGCGACCGCGCGCGACTGGCCGAGCGCGCCGCCGACCTGATGCGCGCGGCACCGGCAATCCAGCCGCTCGCCCGCTACCGGCTCAGCGACATGCAGGAGGCAACGCTGGCCCTCTACGGCGAACTTGCCGCCGAACCCCGGCGGCGCCGCAGCGACCGATGAACAAGCTGGCGTCGATGCCGCGTCGAGAGCTCGGCGCCTTGCTGGTTGTGCTTGGCGTGCTGGTCCTGCTGCCGCTGGGGCGCACCTCGGAACTGCCGGTGCTGATCGCGGCCGTGGCCGGCATCGGCTTGCTCCTGCGTCACCGCTTCGCGCCGCTGGCGGACGCGCAGCTGCGCCTCGTGCCGATCCTGTTTGCCTGTTACTGGCTGCCGGTGCTGCTGTCGGGATTCAGCGCGGTGATGCCGGGGAAAACCTGGATGACGGCCCTGGAAACCTTGCGTTTTCTCCCTTTTGCGTTGTTTGTCGCCTGGGCGCTGCGCAAGCCTGCAGCGTGGCGGCCCTTCGTGCTGGCGGTCGCCGCGATCTGCGCGCTGTGGGTGATCGACGCCTGGGTGCAATGGCTGGCCGGCTTCAGCCTCGGCGGCGCCCCCGAACAGGAGCGGCTTTCCGGGATCTTTGGTGCGGACAACATCAAGCTCGGCCCGGTGCTGGCCGTGCTCTCGCCGTTTTTCCTGCTGGCCGCGCGCGAGCACGGCGGGCGATTCGGTTTGCTGCTGGCCTACGTGCTGCTGCTGCTGCCGATCCTCATGGCGGGATCGCGGGCGGCCTGGCTTTCGTTTGCCCTGGTCACCCTCGTTTTCGCCTGGCGTGAGACGGGCAGCTTCAAGCGCTTCCTGCCGCTGACCCTTGGCGCTTTCCTCGGCATCGCCTTCAGTGCGGGACTCATGCTGCGCGAATCGGAGGGATTCGACGCGCGCATCGAGCGCAGCCTGCTGGCGCTCAAGGGTACCGAGCAGGCCGTCGACGAGGCCTCGGCTGGACGCCTGCGCATCTGGCATGCGGCCGTCGGCATGATCAAGGCGCATCCCGTGACCGGCGTCGGCGCGCGCGGCTTTCGCTACGACTACGCCGCGCATGCCGCGGCCGGCGACCAGTTTGTCGATGCGAAGACCGGACTGGGTGCGGCGCACGCCCACCAGATCGTGCTTGAGCTGCTCAGCGAGACCGGCGTCATCGGCCTGCTGTTCTGGCTCGCCGGCGGCGTCTGCGCCGTGCGTGCCTGGCGGCGCGCCTCGGTCGAGCAGCGCGCCCGGGCCTTCGCGCCGGGCCTCGCCCTCGCCGTGATGTGCTTTCCCCTGAACACCCACTTCGCCTTCTACTCGGCGTGGTGGGGCTTATTCTTCTGGTGGCTGCTGGCGATCTTCTGCGCCGCCCTTGCGGTTCCCGCGCAGCAAGCTGATGGCCATGCCGCCGACAATGGCGGCGGCAAGGATCAACACCGACCATAGCAATCCGCGCTTCCAGTCGCGTGGTGCGGCGGGTGCCTGCAAGGCCTGTTCGCCGGCGCTGGCCCGGGCAGTGCCGAGGCTGGCGACGGCGGGTTGCCAATCCTTGCCGTAGCGCGTGCGCAGCGATGCCAGCGCCGCATCGATCGGGATATCCGCGTAGCGCGCCGTGGCGCTGCCAACGGCGAGCACGAACGGGCCCTTGCCCTCGGCGAGGAAGATCAGCCGGGCCGGACGATAGCCGGCAGACAGGCGCGGCGGCGCGGCCAACGGGGTTGCCGAATCGATGCGCAAGTGCCGCAGCCGCGCGCCACGCGAAAGCGTGATGGTGCCGTTGTCGACGCGCTCGCCATCCTCGACCAGGCGATAGGCCACCAGGTGCGCACGCGTGGTCCAGCGCAGCGAGCCGTCGCCGCCAGCGTGAGCGCCCAGCACATCGATCTCGGCCAGGCTGTTGTCGTTGACCAGATCGACGCGTACGTCGCTGACCGGCAGCGCGTACGGCAATGCGTACAAGTGCACCTTGTCGCTGGCCTGCAAGTCACCGATGTGATCCAGCGCTTCGGCTTGCAGCCACTGCAGCGGCGCGATGCCGCTGACCCGGCTGAGGCGGCTGGCCTCGACGCGCAAGCCGCCCAGGGCAACGCCGGCATCCAGGCGACGCAGGCGCAGGTAGCGCAGGCGCGTGGCGGGAAACGAGATGCTGCGCCGAGTGATGTGCGCGCCTTCCTGGTGCAGGTCGACCACGGTGGCGTCGGCATTGAGCCGTTCCCAGCGTTGCAGATCATTGCTGCCGGTCACTTCGAAACGGGCGACGACGCCCTGGCCCGGATCATTCCAGTCAAGCTCGATGCGCTCGATGCCGCGTTCGCCACCCTCGAGGTCAAGCAACCACTCACGCGTCTCGGGGAACGGTTGCGCATCGGCCATGGTTTGCGTCTCGATGCGGCGCAGGCGGCCCCGTGCATCGCGTTCGACGATGAGACCGAGATCATTGGCCTGGGCACGGCGCGGATCCTGCGGCAGGTCCAGCACGGCCACGGCAAAGCGCTGCTCGCTCACGGAATCGACGTATGCGGCCGCCTGGATCTTCATCGGCACGGCCACGCCGTCGGCATTGAACACGGCCAGGTCGCGCAGATCCGGGTCGATTGATCCGGAATACACCGCCGGCGTGAGTTCAACCTGCCAGGCGGCGCTGTCGCCGGGCGTCAGCAGCGGGATCACCTGCGCATGATCGCCGGCCACGGAGGCATGCGCGGCGTGTACCGCCATGCAGGCAAGCAGCAGCCAGCGGCTCATCGGGCAGCCTCCTCGGCAGCTTCGCGCGGCGGTGCCGGGGCGAGATAGCCGACCAGGGTGCAAAGCAGGCCGTAGGCGATGAACGAGGCGATGCCGAACAGGTTGCCCAGATGCTGGCGGTCGACCAGCAACAGCTTGGCCAGCACCACCGCCATCAGCATCGCGCTGGCCAGCCACAGCGAACGCTTGCCACGCCGCGATCCGAGCACCCAGCCGGCCACGCCAAGGATGCTCCAGACCACGGTCAGGCTGGTCTGCGAAAGGTTGGCGCTGAGCAGGCCGTCTGACCACGGCACGCCACCCAGGTGATGCGCGGCACGCAAGGTGGCCGCGGTGATCAGCAGGAAGCCGGCAATCGAAAGCAGGGCGGGGCGCTTGTCCTGGAATGCCTCGGGCGCATCGGCATCGACCAGCCACTGCGCAAGGAGGACGAAGGCCGAGAACTGGAACAACTCGAGTGGATTGAGGATGGGCAACCAGGGCAGCGGATCGCTGGCTCCGTCGACGAACAGACTGATGCCAAGCAAGCCGCCAAGGACGAACACCTGGGTACCGAGGAGGCCGCCGCGGTAACCGGGAAACGCCGCGGACAGTGGTGCGGCGATCCAGGCGGGCCGCCGCAGCGCCAGCAGGAACGCGACCAGCAAGGGCAGCGCGATCAAGGCCATCAGCCAGCCGTTGCCGAGCCTGGCATCGTTGGCCATCTCGGCCAGGCGCAGCGCAAACACCGCTGTCCAGATCCAGAACCAGGCCAGGTGCGTGGCCGCTTGCACGACCGCCTGGCTGTCGCGCAGGCAAGCCAGGCTGCGCCATCCGGCCAGGCCCAGCACGGCAAAGGCGAAGAGGTTCCAGTCTCCAAAAATGCGCCCATCGATGGCGATGAGGATACTCAGTGGAATGACCAGCCAGAACAGGGTTGTCGTGGTCAGCAGCAGGATCAGGCGTTGCCAGTGGCGCGCGGCTTCGGCGGCCAGCCAGGCGCTGAGCGCAAACAGGGTGAGGATGCCGGCAAACACCCTTTCTTCGGGCACGAAGCGGTCGATCTCGACCAGCCAGGCACCAAACCACCAGCACAGGCCCCACAGGTAGAGCAGGTTGCTCAAGGGGTGGCCGGCACGCGCGCGCTGATAGAGCCAGGCGCAGACCAGGCCGCCGAGGCAGATCAGCATGGCGCCGGCAAAGTGCCCATTGGCAATGGCGGTGACATTCTCCACATGGCCCCAATCGAAGGCGATGGCGAAAGCAATTGCAGCGAGCAGTTGCAGGAACAGGCCGATCCAGCGCGGCAGTCGTCGCTGCTGGCGCAAGCCGAGCCAGACCAGGGCCGCGCCTTCGAGGGCGAAGATGCAACCGGTGGTGCGCGCCGACAGCGCCAGCGGCACAGACAGCGTCGAGAATCCCAGGGCAAGCACGGCGAACGACTCGCCAAGCACGCGCACGCGGCGCAGCAGGCTGGCCGCGCACAGCAGATAGATGATGCCAAGCACGAGTGCGGAAATCGCCAGCGGCGTGCGCTCCCATTCGAGCAGGGCACCCTGCAAGGCAAAGGCGGCCAGCGGATTGCCGAACACCAGCGTGCCGTCGATGGCACCGCGCTTCTCCGGCGCGCGTTTCAGCGCGTAGAGGATAGGCACGACAAGGTAGATCGCGAAAAACAGCAGCATGAACGGCTCGGTGCTGTCGAACAGGCTCGACCGATAGGCGAGCACGCCCCAGATCGTGCCGATGGCATAAGTGAAAAAGAATCCAATCAGGTTCAGCACGCGCCAGGCGCGCTGCCAGGCGATGGCGAAGATGGCGATGTTGAGCAGGGCGTAGTAGGAAAACAGGGCGACATGGTTGCCGCTGCCAGTCGAGATCAGGATCGGCGCGGCAAAGCCGGCGAGGATGCCGAGCACGGCGAGGGCCAGTGCATCCTGCAGCACGGCCAGCATGCAGACGCCGGCGACTAGCACGACCATCAAGGCAAACGCAGGAGTGGCCGGCAACAGGTGGTAGAGGCGGAAGGCGGCGAACACGGTCAGCAGGAGGATGCCGATCGCGCCACCTTGCAGGCTCAGGGCAAAACCCCGCCGTGTCTCGCGCTGGCGCCAGGCAAACACCAGCGCGGCGATGGCGGCGAGGGCGACGCCGAGCAGGCGCAATTCAATGGGGAAGGTGAACCAGCCCTCGTCGGCGGCGTACTTGAGCAAGGCGGCGACGCCGGCAAACAACACCAGCATGCCGACCTTGACCGGCACATTGCCTTCAGTGAACCAGTCCTTGATCCAGCTGAAGACATCCCTGCCCGGTTCCGCGCGCCCGTCGGCCACGGGCGCGATGGACACCGGTTGCAGCGGACCGGACCATGCCGGCGGCGGCGCGGGTGGGGGTGGCGGCAGCGGTGGCGCCGGGTCGAAGTCTGCAGCTGGCCCGGGCACAGCCGCTTCAATGCTTGCCGGCACTGGCGGGGTCGTCGCTGGAACCGGGGCAATCGTTGCGCCGCCGCGCAAGTCGAGTGTCGCTTCGCCCGTGGCGCGCTGCTCGCTGCGCGCGATGCCGGCGCGCGACTGCGCCCGTTCGAGGGTGGCGAGCCGCGTTTCGCTGTCACGCAGACGCCTGGCCAGGTCGCCAAGCCGCCACAGCAGATAGCCGAAGCCGCCACCGAAAAACAGGCCGAGGATGCTGCTCGATCCCCGCCCGGCGCTTGCGCCGAGAATGACGCCGAGGAACGCGCCGCCGACAATCCAGATCAAGCCCATTCACCACTCCCCGTCACGTGTCGTTCAATCGTAAAGCGCTGCTTCGCCTGGCGGCCTGGACTTGAAGCGCCGATGTATCCAAAGGTACTGGCTTGGTGCTTCGCGTGCCATGCGCTCAATCATCGCATTGATGCGTGCCGTGTCGGCAGTGACGTCCCGCCCGGGGAAATCCGCCAGCGGCGCTTCCAGGCGCAAGGCATAGCCACCAGCATCCAGGCGACGATGGAAAAATGGAATCACGCAGGCGCCGGAAAGGCGGGCCAGATGATGGGTCGCGGTGAGGGTCGAGGCATCGATGCCGAAAAACGGCACGAAGACCGTGTCCTTGCCGCGCATGTCCTGGTCCGGGGCATACCAGATGCACCCGCCGGCCTGCATGTAGCGCACGCAGCCGCGTACTTCGTTCTTGGTGAACATGGTCGCGGCATAGTGCGAACGCGCGCGCCGGATCGCCCATTCAAACGCGGCGTCGCCGTGCTCGCGGTACATGCCGGCGAGTTCGACGCCGGCGTGTTCGACGAGCAGGCGACCGGCCAGTTCGAGATGCGAGAAATGCGCGCCGGTGAGCAGCACGCCCTGGCCACGCGCGCTTGCCGCCGCGAGGTGTTCGAGTCCCTCGATGGTCGCCGGCACGCGCAGGATTGCGCGGCGGCTGCCCATCCAGGCAAGGGCGAACTCGACCAGCATGAGGCCGACGTCGCGCAGGCTCTGTTCCAGCAGGGCCGCCTGCTGCCGGCCGTCGAGCTGCGGGAAGCACAGTTGCAGATTGCGTGCGGCGATGCGCCGGCGCGCGCCAGGCAGGCGCGCAATCAGCCAGCCGAGGCATCCGCCCACGCGCATCAGCAGCCGGTATGGAAGCCGCGCCAGCAACCAGAGCAGGCCGAGGCCGATCCACGCCGGCCAATGCCGCGGACCGAGCAGGCGAAAGTGAAAGCGGGGCAGGCGCGAAGTCATCGGCGGATTATGGCGGGCAGGCCGGATTCTGCCTATGTCACGCAGACTCCGTATACTTCGCGGCCTTGTCCGATCACGGGCCGTGCCGTTGCTGCGCCTGCTGTACACGCTGACCATGTACCTGATGACGCCGGTGATCCTTTACCGGCTGGCCGCGCGTGGGCTGCGTTATCGCCGTTACCTGTCGCGCTGGAGGGAGCGCTTCGGCTTTTTCCAGGCACCGGAAATGCACGACAGCAGCTGGGTGCACGCGGTATCGGTGGGCGAGGTGAATGCCGCGGTGCCACTGATCGAGGCGCTGATGCTGAAATATCCGGATGCGCCGATGGTGGTGACCACAGTGACCCCGACCGGTTCCGAGCGCGTGCAGAAGCTGTTTGGCGATCGCGTCTTCCACGTCTACCTGCCGTATGACCTGCCGGCGTCGGTAAAGCGCTTCCTCAATCGCATCCGCCCGCGCTTTGCGGTGATCATGGAAACCGAGATCTGGCCGAACCTGTTCATCACCTGCCGTGAGCGCGGCATTCCCATCGTGGTCACCAATGCACGGCTTTCCGAGCGCAGCCTGAAAGGTTATGGCCCGGTGCGGCCGTTGGCACGCCGCGCCATCCGCTGCGCGAATTTCGTTGCCGCGCAATCGCCGCTGGATGCCGAGCGCCTGCGCACGCTGGGTGCGGCGGTGACCCGCCTCGCCGTGATCGGCAACCTCAAGTTCGACATGCCGGTGCCGGCCAGCCTGGTCGCCAATGGCACCGCCTTGCGCGATTCCTGGGGCACGCGCCGGCCAGTGTGGATTGCCGCAAGCACGCACGAAGGCGAGGAGTTGCCCGTGCTCAAGGCGCACAGTGCCGTCCTGCAACGCTTTCCCGATGCCTTGCTGGTGCTGGTGCCGCGCCATCCCGAACGCTTCCGGCCGGTGCTCGGTGCCTGCCGGGCACTTGGCTTCAGCACGCGCGTGCGCAGTGAGGACGGTACGGCGGATGATCGCTGCCAGTGTTTCGTCGTCGACACGATGGGCGAGCTGCTGCAGTTCTACGCCGCCTCCGATATCGCCTTTGTCGGCGGCAGCCTGGAACCGATTGGCGGCCACAACCTGCTCGAACCGGCTGCGCTCGGCAAGCCGGTGATCGTCGGCCCGCACACCTTCAACACCGAAGAAGTCGCGGCCAAGCTGATCGACGCGAAAGCCGTGTTGCGCGTCGCCGACGAAGTCGAACTGGGGGCTGCGCTGATCCGCCTGTTCACCCGCGAGCAGGAGCGCTCGGCGATGGGCCAGGCCGCGCAACACGTGCTCGAACGCGAACGCGGTGCGGTCGCGCGCACCGTGCAGATTGTCGAGCAGGTGGTGGCCGGTCAGCCGGTGACAGTCTGACCGCAGCGGTCATTCGAGCAGGGCGTTGACCGCTTCGAGATCCTTGACCTCGATGATGCCGGCCGCCTGCTTGAGGCGAAGGCCATTGAGGACGAAGGCGTGCCGCGCCTGTGAGTAGCTGCTCTGCGCCGACAGCAACTGCTGCTGGCTGATCAGCACGTCGACGATGGTACGGGTGCCGACTTCGTAACCGGCCTGGGTGGCATCCAGCGAACTCTGCGCCGAGACCACCGCCTGGCGTGTCGCCTCGACCTGGCTCGCGCCGGCGATGACGGCGCGGTAGCTGTTGCGCGTGCTGCGTTCGATCAGGCGCTTCTGCAGCTCGAACTGGTCCTGCGCGGCATCGCGCGTGTAGATCGACTGGCGCACGCGCGATTGCGTGTAACCGCCGGAGAAGATCGGCACGTTGAGGGTCAGGCCGACCGAAGTCGACCAGCTTTCACTGTTGGTGTGGAAGGCATCGTTGAAGCTCGAGGCACTGGTGTCGCTCCAGCGCGGGCTCTTCGAATAGAGCACCTGGCCGTTGATCGTCGGCAGATGGCCGGAGCGGGCGGTCTGGATGTTGGCGTTGGCCGCTTCCAGGCTGTAGGCGTAGGAACTCAGCACCGGGTTCTGTTCGACGGCCACCGCCACCCAGCTTTCGGGGTTTTCCGGGTTCGGCTTGTCCAGTGGCAGCTTGTCGCGCAGCTTCTTGAGTTCGCCGGGCTCCTTGTTGGTGAGCTGGCGCAGGGCCTCGTTGTTGTCATCCAGCGTGTTCTGCGCGGTGATGACGCTGGCCACGGCGGTATCGTGCTGGGCCTTGGCGTCATTCACGTCGGTGATTGCCGAGAGACCGACGTCGAAGCGTTGCTGGGCCTGTTCCATCTGCCGGTTGAGCGCCTGCTCGTTGGCCTGGGCAAAGCGCAGCGCATCCTCGGCGGTGAGCACGTCGAAATAAGCCGTGGCCACGCGGATCAGCAGGTCCTGCTGGGCGGCCTCGTAGGTGGCGTCGCTTGACTTGACCGTCGCCCGCGCCGATTTCAGCGCCGTCCACTTGCTCAGGTCGAGGATGCTCTGGTCGAGGCGGCCGCTCAGGGTCCGGCCGTAGTTGTCCGCCGAGCTGGTCACATTGACCAGGCTCTGGCTGCCATCCTCGTTGGTGACGAACTGCGGGCCGCCACTGCTGCCATGGCTTTGCGAATAGGCCAGCGAAGCACCGATCTGCGGCAGCAATGCCGAGCGCGCCTGGTCGACATTCTCGCTGTTCGCCTGGTTGGTCGCTTCGGCACCGGCCAATTGCGGATCGGACGCGCGCGCCTCGCCATAGATCTGGATCAAGTCGTCGGCATGGGCCAACGAGGCCCCTGCGCCAAGCACGAGGGCCAGGGCGAGTGACAAGGGACGGAGAGCATTCATCGGTTTTTCCTCAGGGATGTGCTGTAGCTGGCCCGACTTTGCCTAGAGCGTGAATCGTGCTGGCGGCGCGGCGTGGGTCAGATAGGGAATATCGGTTTCGAACAGGCTCTCAGTCTGCCAGTGGCTGTCATCCATGCGCGTGTGCAATAAGGCCTGCATTGCCGGCGATTCACCGCTGACCGCAAACAGGCGTCCACCGGGCTTGACCCAGCTCTTGATGCGTTCGGGCAACGCAAAAACCGCGCCAGTCAGTACCACGCAATCAAATGTCGTTGCCGGCTCATAGGCTTTCACGGCTTCGCCGACTTCCACGCGAACCCGCGAAAGTCCGGCGTTGTCGAGGTTGCGGCGCGCCATCGCGGCGAGATCGGCATGGAGTTCGACCGAGGTCAGGTCGGCGCCGAGTTCGGCCAGGCAGGCGGCCATGAAGCCCGATCCGGTGCCGATTTCGAGCACTCGCTGTCCGGGTTCGATCGCCAATGCCTGCAAAATGCGGCCTTCGATGACCGGTTTCAGCATGATCTCGCCGTGGCCGAGGGGCAGTTCGACATCGACAAAGGCCATGTCGCGGTAGCGCTCCGGAACGAAATCCTCGCGGCGCAGACGGGCGAGCACGGCGAGCACGCGCGGATCGAGCACTTCCCAGGTGCGAATCTGGTTCTCGACCATGTTGTCGCGGGCCAACTCGAGATTCGTGGACATCAGTGGATTCCGCTTCAGGGAAAAAGGGGCGAAAGCATAGAAGGTCTGTCGACGGGCGGCAAACCGCCTGCGTCACTTTGCCGGATTGGCCGCAACGTGGCCGCGCCGGGCCAACGCCCGCATGGCGCGACCGGGTTGGCCGCCAGGTTGTGCCCGCAGGACAGCAAGGCCGCCGGCAACTGCGCGCGCACAGCGGCTGGCAGGGTCGGCTCCACGCTGGCAAGCAGGTCCAGGCCAGTGGGTGCGCCAGGCATCGGGCCGGTTGCAAGTTGCAACGCCAGCCAGCGTTCGAGGCGTCCGCGGTCGTCCCCGGACAGGGCGGACACGCGTGTGCGTGCGTTGGCGCGCAGGAAGGCGATGCGGAATCGCCCGAGGCGCTCGCCGCCATCCAGCAGCGCGGCCAGTGCCTGTTGCGCCAGGCGCAATGGCCAGTCGTGCGGATCGCTTGTGCTTGCGCGACCCAGTGCCCGTGCTGCCTCGCCCATGTCTGCCTCTCGTTGGATAGTCGTATGTGTGGGCCGATGCGCCGCATCGGCGTCGGTCTTCAGGCCGCTTGCAAGGGGTTTGCCAGCGGGCGCGGTTCGCTGTCGCGGCGGACGCGGAACCAGGCCGCGTACAGGGCTGGAAGGAACAACAGGGTCAGTACCGTTGCCACGCTCAGTCCGCCCATGATGGCGACGGCCATCGGCCCGAAGAACGCGCTGCGCGAGAGTGGAATCATCGCCAGGATCGCCGCCGCCGCGGTCAGCACGATGGGCCGGAAGCGGCGCACCGTGGCATCGACAATCGCATCCCAGGGGCGATGGCCGGCGCCGATGTCCTGTTCGATCTGGTCCACCAGGATCACCGAGTTGCGCATGATCATGCCGAACATGGCGATCGTGCCGAGCATGGCAACAAAACCGAATGGCACGCGCAGCACGAGCAGGAACAAGACCACGCCAATCAGGCCCAGCGGTGCGGTCAGCACGACCAGCAGGACGCGCTGGAAACTGCGCAATTGCACCATCAACACGCTGAACACGACGATCAGGAACAGCGGGATGCCGGCGTTGACCGAACCCTGGCCCTTGGCCGATTCCTCGACCGAGCCGCCGGTCACCAGGCGGTAGCCTTCGGGCAGTTCGGCGCGCATGCCATCCAGGGTCGGACTGATCTGCGCATTGACGCTGGCCGGCTGCAACGTGCCCTCGATGTCGGCGCGCACGGTCACCGTCGGCAGGCGGTCGCGGCGCCAGATGATGCCGTCCTCGAAGCCGTATTCGATGGTCGCGATGTGGCCGAGCGGGATGCTCTTGCCGAAGGCGGTCGGCATGGCCAGGCTTTGCAGCATGCTCAGTTGCGCGCGCTCGACCGCCGGCCCGCGCAGCAGCACGCCGATCAACTGGTCGCGCTCGCGATAGGTGGCGATGGGCACGCCATTCAGCGAGCTCTGCAGGAAGGTGGCGACCTCCTCGGAAGTGACCCCGAGCACGCGCGCGCGATCCTGGTCGATGAGCAGGCGGATGACCTTGCTGGGCTCCTCCCAGTCGAGATTGACGTTGCGCGTGTTCGGATTTGCGCGGACCACGCCGGCCACCTTGCGTGCAAGCTCGCGCACCGTCGCGATTTCCGCACCGGAGACGCGGTACTGCAGCGGATAGCCGACCGGCGGGCCATTTTCCAGGCGGATCACGCGGGCGCGCAGATCCGGAAAATCGCCTTCAAACAGATGGATCAGGTCGTTGCGCAGGACTTCGCGCTCCGCATTGCCATGCGTGAGCAGGACAAACTGGGCAAAACCGGCCTGCGGCAATTGTTGATCGAGCGGCAGGTAGAAGCGCGGCGTGCCCGAGCCGACATAACTGACATAGTTGAGGAGTTCCGGACGCTTGGCCAGCCAGGCTTCGAGTTTCTTCACCTGGGTTTCCGTGGCCAGCAGGGACGAGCCTTCGCTTAGCTTTAGATCAACCAGCAGTTCGGGTCGCGTCGATTCCGGGAAGAACTGCTGCTGCACGAAACGGAACCCGAACACGGACAGGGCAAAGACCAGCGCGGTGGCGCCGATGACGATGAAACGATGCTCGACGCAGCTATCGACAAGGCGTCGAAAGCGCTGATAGAAGGCGCTGGCATAGGGATCGTGCGCGGCAGAGTGGCCGTGGTCCTCGTCGATGCCGCCGAACCATGTTGGCAAGCGCCGGCGCAATCCGTGGATGCGTTGCGCCATGGCGCCCTGCGCACGCGCGGCCGGACGCGCGTGCGGATCCGGCAGCAACTTGTAGCCGAGATACGGAATGAACACGACCGCGGCGATCCATGACAGCAGCAGGGCGATGGTGACGACTTCGAAAATGGCCCGCGTGTATTCGCCGGTGCCGGAGCGGGCCGTGGCGATGGGCAGGAATCCGGCGGCGGTGACCAGGGTGCCGGTCAGCATCGGGAATGCCGTCGAGGTGTAGGCGAACGCAGCGGCGCTGACGCGATCCATGCCTTGTTCCATCTTGATCGACATCATCTCCACGGCAATGATCGCGTCATCGACGAGCAGGCCGAGACCGAGCACGAGCGCGCCGAGCGAGATCTTGTGCAGGCCGATGCCAAAGTAGTGCATCGCGGCGAAGGTCATCGCCAGCACCAGCGGAATGGAGACGGCGACGACGAAGCCGCTGCGCAGGCCCAGCGAAAAGAAACTGACCAGCAGGACGATGAGCACGGCTTCGCCGAGCGTGCGCACGAATTCGCCGACCGATCGACTGACTGCCGCCGGCTGATCGGCGACCTTGTGCAGGTCGAGGCCGACCGGCAGGGTCTTGCCGATGCGCGTGGTGGCGGCCTCGAGATCGTGGCCAAGGGCGATGATGTCGCCGCCAGCGCGCATGGAAACGGCGATGCCGATGGCCTGCTCGCCCTTGTAGCGCATGCGTGGCTGCGGCGGATCGACGAAACCGCGCGTGACCTCGGCAATGTCGCCGAGACGAAACAGGCGACCATTGCTGCCGCGGATGCTGAGATCGCGAATCGCCTCGACCGAATCCAGCGCGCCGCTGGTGCGCAGATAAATCCGGTCGCTCGGTGTCTCGAAGCTGCCGCCGGCAACGATCGCATTCTGCGCGGCGAGGGTGCGCTGCAGTTCGGCGAAGCTGACGCCGAGGGTGGCCAGCTTGGCATTCGGGATCTCGACATGGATCTTCGGATCCTGGCGACCGATCAGTTCGATCTTCGCCACGTTCGGCACGCGCAGCAGTTCCAGCTTGACGCGTTCGGCGTAGTCGCGCAGGTCGGCATCGTCAAAGCCATCGCCGGTCAGTGCGTAGATGTTGCCGAAGGTATCGCCAAACTCGTCATTGAAGAACGGGCCACGGATGTCGGAGGGCAGCGCGTGGTGGATGTCGGCGACTTTCTTGCGTACCTGGTACCAGACATCGTCGACGCGGGCCGGATCGATCGAATCCTTGACCACGAAAAACACCTGCGACTCGCCCGGGCGCGAATAGCTGCGCAGGTAGTCGAGTTCGGGTATCTCCTGCAGCTTCTTCTCGATCGTCTCGGTGACCTGCTCGGAGATCTGCTGCGCGGTCGAGCCCGGCCACTGCGTCTGCACGACCATGACCTTGAACGTGAACGGCGGATCCTCGGCCTGGCCAAGACTGCGATAGGAAAGCGTGCCGACCAGCGCCAGCAGGATGATCGAATAAAGGACCAGTGCCTGATTGCGCAGTGCCCAGGAGGATAGATTGAATGAAGCCATCAATCAGGATCTCGACGAAGTGCTGTCATGGGCCGGCGCTGGCGCGTTGGCGGTAAGTCCCCTTCACTGTGCTGCCGGCGGGGAGAGGGAGAATCTCCGACGGCACAGGAAGGGGGTTTGCAACTCAGAATGAAATCGGCCGGTTGCGGCTGTCGATCGGGTTGATCGTCTCGCCCTCGCGCAAGCGGTGCACGCCGGCTGTGACAATCCAGCGATCGACAACCAGGCCATCGCTGATCAGCGCGCCGGCTTCGGTGTAGCGCACGACCTCGACCGGGGTCAGGTGGACTTTTCGTGTCTTTTCATCGATCTGCCAGACCGCCGCCTTGCCGTCTTTTTCATAGAGCGCACTGAGCGGCACCACGAAGCGCTCGCGGTCGTCGTTCGATGTGAAGTAGACGCGCGCGGTCTGGCCCAGCAACAAGGCGGTGGGTTCGTCGTCGAATGCCACGCGCACGCGGTAGCTGCGCGTGGTCGGATCGGCGCTCGGGGCGATCTCGCGGATGCGCCCGGCATGCTGTTGCCCTGGCTCCGTCCACAATTCGATTTGTGCGGAAGTGCCGACCGCGAGGCGGCTGATGGATTGCTCGGGCACGTTGATCTCGACTTCGCTGGCGCCATCATGGGCGAGCGTCATGATCGCTTGGCCAGTGCCGACGACTTGCCCGGCTTCAGCGGAGATCGCCGTGATCACGCCATTGGCATCGGCGCGCAATTCGGCATAGTCGGCCTGGTTGCGCGAGGCATCGAGACCGGCCTGGGCCTCGGCCACATGCGCGTTGGCGGCTGCCAGGGCATTGGTCTTCGCTTCGAGGTCGAACTGGCTGACGAAATTGCGCTGGCGCAGGGTCCGGTAGCGCTCGTATTCCGATTCGGCCAGTTTCTGCGCAGCTTGCGCCGAGGTCAGGCTGGCCTTGGCGCTGGAACGGGCCAACTCGAGATCGCGCGGATCAAGCTCGGCCAGCAGCTGGCCGTTGTCGACGTGGTTGCCGACATCGACATGCCTGGCGCTGATCTTGCCGGATACGCGGAAGCCAAGCGCGCTCTCGAAGCGGGCGTGCACTTCGCCCGGGTAGACTTCGAGATCATGTGCGCGCGCCGTCATGACCTGGGCGGCACGCGCGACCCGCGGCGGTTCGCCGGGGGCAGGCGGCGCTTGGCAGCCGCTGAGCAGGAGCGGACCCGAAAGCACAATGCTTGCGATCCCCAGACGGACAGATAACGGCAGCATCGATAGAATCCCGCCTGAGGCGACAGTTGGTGTACTGCGTGGTATAGTAATGACGCGAAACTGATGAGTCCAGTAATTTCTTCGATGAATCCAATACCCGCCAAAGCCTGTGGTCCCGGACGGCCCAAGGACCTTGAAAAGCGTGCCGCCATCCTTGAGGCCGCCAAGGACCTGTTTCTCGAACATGGCTTCGACGGCACCAGCATGGATGCCATCGCCACCCGGGCCGGGGTTTCCAAGCTCACCGTGTACAGCCATTTCACCGACAAGGAATGCCTGTTCACCGAGGCCGTGCGCGAGAAATGCATCGAGCAGATGCCCACGGCATTGTTTGATGTCGATGTCAGCGGTTCGCTGCGCGATCAATTGATCGCCATTGCCCAGGCGTTTTTCTCGCTGGTCACCAGCGATGCCTCGATTTCCCTGCATCGCCTGCTGACCACCGGTGCCGGCGGTTCGACCAAGCTGGCGCAGAAATTCTGGGAGGCCGGGCCGCAGGCCCTGCAATGCGCCTTTTCCGGATTCCTCGAGCGCGAGGTGGCCGCGGGCCAGTTGCAGATCGCCGATGTGCGGCGTGCCGCGGAGCAGTTTTTCTGCCTGATCAAGGGCGATCTGCACGCCCGCCAGCTGTGTGGCTGCGCCAACGCATCCTTCGACAAGGCGGAAGTCGACGCGCACCTCGCGGCCGCCGTCGACATGTTCATGTGCGCCTACGCGCCACTGCGCCAGGCCTGAATCCGCGCCGGGCGCTCAGTCGCCGAGTTCGCCAATCCAGGATTCGATGGCTTCCAGATCCTTTCCGGAAATATCGATGAAGTGGAAGCCTGACCAGTACTGGCCGGGCACATTGGCTGCTTCCGCCCACATTTCCTGCACGCCGACATCGATGGCCTGCGGACGACCCTGGGCATTGGTCAGCTCGAAGCCAAGCTGGAACAGGGCACCGTCGACAACGGGTGCATCGCAGACCATGAGCATGCCATCGGCCGAAAGATTGCCGATGCGGCCCATGACCTCGCCGGTCATCTTGTTGCTGACTGGAATCGTCACGTAGGCGGCCTTGCGCGGGGAGCGTCGATATTCGTTCATCGCTGAGGCCTTCAGGTGGCGGAAACCGGTTCGGCAGTGCGCCCGGAAAACTGCTGCAGGGTGTTCCTGATCGCCTTCCATGCGCGGTCGACGAAACTCTCGGCCTCCTCCTTGTGCAGGCGCACCTGGCCGGAAACCAGATCCCTGGCCAGTTGCTCGATGGTCTTCTCCTCCGAGCGGGCGCCGCGCTGGTTGGTGAACAGGCAGCGCCCGGTGACCGTGGAAAACCATGCCAGCTTGCGGCGCACGGTGCTGCCCTGCTGGTTGGTGACGAAATCAAACCAGGTTCCAAATGGCAGGGTGCGGATGCGTTGCACCATTTCCTTCTCCGCTGCCGAAAGAATCGACGGCTTGGCAGCGGCGGACGTCTCGCTGGGCGCCTTGCCGGCTGCCGGTACTTCGCCGCCAAGGCGTGGCTTGCTCTTCAGCGCATGCGCCAGTTCGGTGTGGCTGGTCTTCTTCTCGATCGAGGCCGGATCAAACAACCTGGAGACGACGCCATCGATCTCGTCGGTGTGCAGGCCAACCAGTTGCAGGCCGCTGTACACCTCTTCGCGGACCTTCTGGTCAACCCTGGCGATATCGGCTCCGGAGCCGATCTGCATGAGCTGGTCGGCGACGGCCAGGCAGCGCCGGTAGGCCTGGCTGTCCTCACCCTGGCGCAGCAGGGTCAGGGCGAGTACATCGGTCCACGCCTGCTCGAGCACGGCACGCACCATCGGCGCCGGCTGGCCGCGCTTGAGCAGGCGCGCGATGGCGGCATTGGCCTGCTCGCGGGACAGGTCGAGGCGCTCGCGCCCCTTCGCTGCATCAATGTGCCGGCGTTCGCTGATTTCAGCGCGCCGGGTGACCTGGGACATGTAGTGCCCAAGGTCATCCAGCAGCGATTCCATCAAGCCGAGGTCGCCATTGAACTCGTTGGTGACCCGATCGACCATCGAGGTCATCGTGTCGACGAGACCGTTGTCGGTTTCCTCGTCGCCCATCCACAAGGCGCTGGCCTCGGCGACGTTGTTGAGCAAGACGCGGGCAGGGTGGTTGCGCTGGGTGAAGAAATGCTTGTCGCTGATCGCGCTGCGCAGCACGGGGACCTGCAGCTTGGCGATCAGGTCGCGGCTGGATTGATGCGAAGCGAGATTCGAGCCGATGTAGTCGAACAACATGCCGACCAGGTCGATGGTGTCGGAATCCTCCTCGGCCAGGGTCGGTGTCGTGCCATCCGGACTGCTGGCGCGCAATTGCTGGAGCAGGTCCTGCTTGAGATGGGTGATGCTGCGCGCAACGGTCTTGCCATCCTGCTGCAAATTGCGGATCGGCCCGGTCTGCAGCTTGCCGAGCACGGTCTGCAGGTCATGGCGGCTGACCACGCCATGGGTCGGCGCGGCTGGCGGCGGCGCGCCGAGACTGCGCCGGCGCTCGGCGAGCAGGTCGCGCAGCGAGGTGAACAATTCAGGATCGCCAGTACCTTCCTGCGCGTCGGCGGTTGCGCTTGTGCCGCGGGATGCCGGAGCCAGCGGCGAACGTGCCGCGCCGGCATGGCTCGCGCCTTGGCCACTGGTTGGCATCGACGCTGCCGGTGAACCGGTGGGCGGCGCGTGGCGTGGCAGCGCATGGCCCAGCGGCGCGGCATTGCCGCTGGCGGCGGGCGTGTGCGGTGCCCGTGCCGTGCCGGCCTTTTCTTCCGCCGGGGCGTCAGCGCTGCCGGCTTCGGCATCCGCGCCGGCTGCATGCTTCTGCGGGCCGCTGCGCTGGGTCTGGAACTGCAGGTTCGGCAACACGCCCTGCTCGGCAAGGTAGCGATTGCAGGTTTCGTAGAACTGGCCGATGGCGGCCATGACGAGGTTGTCGAAGTCGTGGAAAACCTGGATTCGATCCTGTTGATCCAGGTCCAGATCGCTCAGCGCGTGTTGCAGGGCCTTGGCCAGCGCCAGCGGGCCCAGCGGCATCTTGTCGGATTCAAAAGCGGGGCGACCGGCAATGACGCCAAGTCGATGGCCCAGCATGTACAGCGCCGAGGTATGGCGGATTTCCGCCTTGTTGGCGATGTCCTGGGTGGCCAGCGAGATTTCGAGATCCCGCGAGTCGACCAGTTCAAGTTTGGCCGGCAGGCGATCGCGCCGCGCGCCCGGCGCGTCGGCATCCGTGTCGGCCTGGTCGATCTGGGCCAGGCTTGATTCGAGATGGATGAGGAAGCGCGGCACGATATCGGCCTTGCCGCGCTTGATTTCGCGGATGGCCTCCATCAGCCGCCGCTGCTGGTCGTTGCTGCGCGCGCAATCAGCCTGCTTGAACAGGCGCTGCTCGACTTCGTCGAACAACTGACCGAGCGCTTCCTCGAAATAGGCCGTGCGTTCCTGCAAGCCTTCCAGCAGAAAGCGCACGCGCCTGGGCAGGGTGCGCTCGGCAAGGCGCACGAAACGCAGCTTGCCTTCACTCCTTTCGACGGAACCACCTGCTGGCTGCTTCACGCTCCACCTCGCCCCCGGGCCCGGCCCGCATTCTTGCATGTCGGCGGCATGCAAAACAGATGCGGATGAGGTGCAACGTGGCCTATCGGGCCGTCCAGACCATTTCGAGGAACCCGGAGCGCCCCGGCGTGTTGTAGCCATGGGCGAGCTCGTAGTCCCGATCGGTGAGGTTCTCGAGGCGGGCGTGCAGCATCCACTGTGGCGCAATCGTCCACGTCGCGCGCAGGTTGACGAGAGTATACGCGGGCAGCTCGATGCCGGCCACGTCGGCGCGCCTGCCCGAGTGCAGCAGCTCGACGCCGGCGTGCAGCGATTCGCCGAACGAACGCTCAAGCGTGCCGGTGAATTTCTGCTTCGGCCGGCGCAGCAGTTGCGTGCCGGTGTCCTCATTGCGCGGATCCTGCCAGGTGAGACGGCCATCAAACGTCCATGCACCAAAGCTCGCGTCGTAGCCGAGTTCAGCGCCCTTGATGCGTGCACGGGCGACGTTCTCGGCTTGAAAGGCGACACCACTGAAACTGATCAGGTTGCTGATGCGCGTCGAATACAGGTTGGCCTTGAGCTGCTGGCCTTGCCCGGGAGCGAACTCGAAGCCGATTTCGCGGCTGGAGGATTTCTCCGGTTGCAGATCGGGATTGCCCGCATAGAGGCCACCGAACCCGGGCGAATACTGCTCATTCAAGGTCGGCCCGCGGAAGCCCTGGCCGTAACTGGCATAGGCACGCGTTGCCTCGTTGAAATGCCAGCCGGCGGCGACCGAGCCTGTGGTGTGCCGGCCGAACAGGTTGTTGTCGTCGCTGCGCAGGGACACTTCACTGTCGAACGGGCGCACGCTGGACTGCCAGCCCGCATAGACGCCGGTGTTGTTGCGGCTGTGCCGATAGCTGTCGAGCTTTTCGCCGCGCTCGTGCAGCGAATCGATGCCGAGGACAAGGCGCTGCTGCGGCGAAAGGGCAATCTCGTTTTGCCAGCCAAGCGACGTGCGTCGCGAGGCATAGGCATCGAAATACGCCGGCGTCGCGTAATCCTCGCTGCTGCGCCCGGCGCTCAGGCGATGCTGCCACGTTGGCGTGATCGCGCCACTCAGCGTCAGGTTGATGGCCTGCTCGGTGAAGTCGGACTGGCCACCGGCAAACTCGGTCGTGCCCTGGCTGCGCATGAAAACAGCATCGAGGGTTTGTTCGCCCCAACGATGATCGGCGCGCGCGGACAGGTGCCGATTGCGCAGGCCGTGATCCTTGTCCTCGTAACCGTAGCCGTTTTCGTTCTGGCTCGGAAAACCGTCCTCGTCGCGTGCCCCGATCTGCACGCTGTAGCCGCCGTCTTCTCCACGATGGCCAAAGCCGATGTCGGCCTTGGCATCGGCGTAGCTGCCGTAACCGAGTGCGATCCGCGCTCCGTCCAGCCGGCGCGTGAAGATCTGGATGACGCCGCCAATGGCATCCGAACCCCAGTAGCTGGCACGCGGGCCACGCACGATCTCGACGCGCTCGATGGCCGCCAGCGGCAGGGTTTCCCAGGTGAAGGCACCGGTACCAAGTGCGGCGACCCGCACCCCGTCAATCAGCACCAGCACATGATTGTTGTTGGTGCCGCGCAGGAAGATCGAGGTCTGCCCGCCCGGTCCGCCGGTGCGGGCGATGTCGATGCCCGCCTGCAGGCGCAACAGGTCGCTGAGGTCGCGCGTGGCACTGGCTTCGATGTCCTCGCGCGAGATCACGCTGACATCGGCCAGTGTGGCATCGACCGTTTGCACGACACGCGTGGCGCTGACCACGACTTCAGGCTGGAGGTCGGCCTGCTGGGCTGACACGCTGCCGCTGAAGGCGGCGAGGATGCTTGAATACAGAAAGGAATAACGGCTCATGTTGGGAATCTCCGAACGCACACCCGCGGAAACCAGGTGTCACGACGGATCAACAAGCGCGCATGGACGAAGCCATGAATGCCCGTCCGTTGCCCGCCGCAACGCCTGGAACGATCGACGTCATCGACGTCGGCCCAAGGCCGGTCTCCGGGCTTGCAAGCGATGCGGATGCATCGGCCTGATCACCTTCCCGTGCAAGGCACAGTGGTCATCGATCAGGCTTGGCTTGCCTACCGTTGCGGGGGCAGCGCCGGAATTGTTGAATCAAGGAGTGCGACCACGGATGGTCGCTTCTTGATTCTCGTGATCAGGATCGATCGCAAGAACAACGCACCGGCTTCCCGTTTCACCCGATCGAATCGATCAGGCACCTTTGGCGGCGCGAGTGTACCTCAAAGCCGGGATTCGGGAATCGGGCGAGCGAAGCAGGCTTCTGCCGAATCCCCAGTCTCGAATCCCCAATCCCGGCTATTCGCGATCCGTCGCGGTGCCGACATCGAGCAACTCGCCATCGTCGCTGACACGCAGATGCACTTCGATTGGCCGGCAGCAGATGGCGCAATCCTCGATGTAGGCCTGGTTTCCGGCCGAGCAATCGACTGAACTTTCGAAGCTCTCGCCGCAATACGGGCAGTGCAGGGTGACTGTCTCAAGCATGTCGCCTCCCGGATTCGCCATCGGCTGCAGGAAGAAACAGGGCGATCACGTCATTGAGGAAGCGTTGCCCGGTTTCCGTCGTGCGAAGGATGGCGGGGTCGTTGTCGATCCAGCCTTGCGCATGGGCGCGGGCAAGCGTGTCCGCGATCGCCTCGGGTCCAAGCCCGGTGCGCTGGGCAAATTCGCCCATCGGCACGCCATCGACCAGACGCAGCGCATTCATCATGTATTCGAACGGCAGGTCGATGCTTGCCAGCGTGGCCTCGCTGGTGATGCCGCGCGACTGCCCGGCATGTTGCAGATAGGCGCGCGGCGTGCGCTGCTTGGCGCGTCGACGAATGCTGCCGGTCGCCGCATCGGTGAGCTTGCCGTGCGCACCCGCGCCGATGCCGAGATAATCGCCAAATTGCCAGTAATTGAGATTGTGCCGCGAGCGTCGACCCGCCTGCGCGTAGGCCGAAATCTCGTACTGTGCGTAGCCGGCATCGGCAAGCAATTGCTGGCAATGCTCCTGCATGTCCCAGGCCGCATCGCTGTCGGGCAAGGTCGGCGGACGCGCGGCAAACGCCGTGTTCGGCTCGATCGTCAGCTGGTAGTGCGAGATATGCGTCGGTGCCAGCGCAATGGCCTGCTGGACATCGTTTGCGGCCCCGGCTAGTTCCTGTCCGGGCAGGGCGTACATGAGGTCGATGTTGTAGTTGTCGAACCCTGCCGCACGCGCCTCGCCAACCACGCGCGCGGCGTCGCTGGCCGAATGGATGCGGCCAAGCCGGCGCAGCGCGGCGTCATCGAAACTCTGCACGCCAAAACTGATGCGATTCACGCCCGCGGCCAGATAGCCATCGAAACGGCCATGCTCGACCGTGCCAGGATTGGTTTCCAGGGTGATTTCAATGCGTGGGTCGAAAGGCAGGCGTTCGCCGACACCAGCGAGGATCCGCGCGATCGACTCCGCCGAAAACAGGCTCGGCGTGCCGCCGCCAAAGAAGATGCTGTGCAGCGCCCGCCCAGCCAGCGCCGCGGGGAAATCGGCCAGGTCACGATCGAGATCGGCAAGCAGCGCGGCGACATACGCATCCTGCGGAATCCCGCCGACGAGCGCATGCGAATTGAAATCGCAGTACGGGCACTTCTTCACGCACCAGGGCACATGGATGTAGAGGGCAAGCGGCGGGGCGGTCAGCATCGCTACAGTGTAGTCGCTGTCATTGCCGATTCCCGCTTTCGAATCGCGCTATCGTGCCTGCAATGGCGCGCGGCCTCGCGGTTTTGCCGCTGGACCGACACGCATTGTCCAAACAGATCCACTGGCACGGAATGCCGCGATCCTGCGTTGTACGGGATGGGCGTCACCATGCCGCCCGCACTCTGCACTTTCCGGAGCCGACCATGCGCATCCATCGATTGATTTGCCGCTCCCTGGCCGCATTCACCCTGTTTTCCGCGGCGACCGCAGCGCTGGCGCAGGATGCGCCGCTCCCGGCCTGCTTCGCGCCGACCCTCACCGAGGACATTGTGCCGAGATTTCCGGTAATGGGTGCCTACGTCGACGAACTCAGCCAGCTTGCGGCCAAGGACGAGCGTGTGCGCGGCATGACGGTCTACCTGCTCGCCCGGCAGATGACCTTGCTCGAACGCGTGCAGCGTCGACTGCAGTCCCACTCCAGCTTCGGCTGTGACTTGGAGCTGCGCGCACTCAAGCGTGACTTCGCCATGCTGCGCCTGACCAATACCGCCTTCATGCAGGGCAACAGCGAGTTGGAAATCGCCAGGCTCGAATCGGAACAGGCCAGTAACCTGCTCGCAAGAATCGACTCCGAACTCGTGGTGCTCGGAGATGCCATCGCGGCGCTGCAGCCAAGTTCAACTGATTGAAACGGTCACGACAAATGAAATGACTGCAGCCGGATTCCACGCGATGCCGACGGCGCACGCCAACAAGGCATCGTGCCCTCGACGGCTAGCGCCTGAATGTGGCCGATCGCAAGATCGCGCGTGCGACAAGGGTATCGATCTCCGCAGCAAGCAATGGTGGCGATGACAGCAGGCTGCCTGCATGCCGCGGCCCGGCGCCGGCACGGAATTGTTCCGCGCCAGCGCCCGCAATCGCAGGCCATGAGAGGGATTCCGGCAATCCTCCCGTTCCACGCGCTGTCGGGGCGCACATCGACGGAGATGCACATGCCATCAATGCACATGCACATGCCTGTGGTGCTGCAGGCGGATCCACGACTGGCGGGTGATCGCACATGAAGGTGTTTTATTCCCCCGAGATGGTCGCTGACGCGCAATCGTTTTCGCCGAGTGCGCGCAAGCCACGCGAAGTCATGGGCTCCTGGCAACGCAGGTTTCCGCTGATCGAGGTGATCCCGGTGCTGCCGGTGACGGTCGAGGAACTCTGCCTCGCCCATGATCCGGACCATGTGCGCGGGGTGTTGTCGCTGCGACGCGCCAATGGCTTTGGCAATCACCTTGCGCAAGTAGCGGCGAGCCTGCCGTGGACCAGCGGTGCCATGCTCGGGGCCGCACGGGCTGCGCTGGTGGACGGCTGCGCGGTCGCGCCAGTCGCCGGCTTCCATCATGCCTGTTTTGCCGATGGCGGCGGCTACTGCACCTTCAACGGATTGATGGTGGCGGCGCTCGTGCTGCGTCGCGAGAGGCAATTGTTGCGCGTGGGCATTCTTGATTGCGACCAGCACTACGGCAACGGCACCACCGACATCATCCGCGAGCTGCGCCTGGACTGGGTCGAGCATTACTCCGCCGGTGCGTGGTGGGAGCAGCCTGCGCAGGCCGAGCGGTTTCTTGCGGAAATCCCGGGGATCATGCAGCGCTTTGCTGCCTGCGACCTGCTGCTCTATCAGGCGGGCGCGGATCCGCATGTGGATGATCCGCTGGGTGGCTGGTTGACCACGCAGCAACTGCGCGAGCGCGATCGTGGTGTCTTTCAAACCGCCAGGTCGCTGGGCGTGCCGATTGCCTGGAACCTTGCCGGTGGCTATCAGGCCAACCTGCGCAAGGTGCTCGATATCCATGACAACACCATGCTCGAGTGCCTGTGCGCATACGCGTGAGACACGCTGCTGGCTTCAGCGGGCGTCGCCGAGCAGTTCGCGCACACGGGCGAGCGCCTGGCCGCGGTGGCTGATGCGGTTTTTCACGGTGGCTTCGAGTTCGGCGGCGCTGGCGTTGCGTGAGGGGTCGAAAAAGATCGGGTCGTAGCCGAAGCCGCCATGACCGCGCGGTGCCTCAAGGATGCGTCCCTGCCAGCGGCCTTCGGCAATCAGAGGGGCCGGATCATCAGGGTGGCGCAGCAGGACGATGATGCAGAAGAAGTGTGCGCTGCGCGCTGCCTCCGGGACATCCTTCAAGGCATCCAGCAGCTTGGCGATATTCGCGGCGCTGTTGCCGTGTTCGCCGGCATAGCGCGCCGACAGCAGCCCCGGTGCGCCAGCCAGCGCATCGACGCAGAGGCCGGAATCATCGCCAAGGGCGGGCAGGCCACTGATACGTGCCGCGTGACGCGCCTTGAGGATGGCGTTCTCGACGAAGGTCGCGCCGGTTTCCTCGGCATCGCCGATGCCCAGTTCGTCCTGTGCAACCAGTTCGACTGGGGAGTCGGCGAGCACTTCACGGATCTCGACAAGCTTGCCGGCGTTGCCGCTGGCGAGGACCCATTTCATGCCGACAGGGCTTGCCGCTGCAGTTCGCAGAGTTCGTTGACGCCCTTGCCGGCAAGGACCAGCAGGGCGTCCAGTTCTTCGCGACGGAAGGCGTGGCCCTCGGCCGTGCCCTGGATTTCAATGAAGCCGCCGCCATCGTTCATGACCACGTTCATGTCGGTATCGCAGCTCGCATCCTCCGCATAGTCGAGATCGAGCACCGCCACGCCATTGACGATGCCGACCGAGACCGCGGCAACCGCGCCGACCACCGGATCGCGCTTGATCGCGCCGCGTTTCTTCAGACTGCCGATGGCATCGACGAGGGCGACATAGGCACCGGTGATCGCCGCGGTGCGCGTGCCACCATCGGCTTGCAGCACGTCGCAATCGAGCGTGATCGTGCGTTCGCCAAGGGCGGCGCGATCGACGCAGGCGCGCAGGCTGCGGCCGATCAAGCGCTGGATTTCCATGGTGCGTCCGCCCTGGCCGCCGCGTGCGGCTTCGCGCTGCATGCGATCGTGGGTCGAGCGCGGCAACATGCCGTATTCGGCGGTGAGCCAGCCTTCGCCCTTGCCGCGCAGGAAGCCGGGAACCTTCTCCTCGACGCTGGCCGTGCACAGCACGCGGGTATCGCCGAAGCTGATCAGCACCGAACCTTCGGCATGCTTGGTGAAACCGCGTTGAATCGAAATCGGGCGCAATTGATCGGGCGCGCGGCCGCTGGGGCGCTGCAGGGACATGGGAAACCACTTTGGCAATCCGGCCGCGCAGTTTACCATTGCCGGCCTTGTCACCGATGGACCGACCGCATGATCCGCAGCATGACGGCCTTCGCCAGCGCAGAAAGCGAGAGCGAGCACGGCAACCTGAGCATCGAGTTGCGCTCGGTCAACCACCGTTATCTCGAAATCAGCCCGCGCCTGCCGGAGGATCTGCGCAGCTTTGAAACGCCCCTGCGTGAAACGCTGACCGCGCGCCTTGCGCGCGGCAAGGTCGATGTGACGATGCGCCTGAAGGCGGCGGCAAAGCGCTCGACCGCGCTCGACATCGACGAGGAGCTGCTGGATCGCCTGGCGAGCCGGGCACAGGATCTGGCCAGTCGCTTCCCGGCCCTCAAGGTCGATTTCACCAACCTGCTGAACTGGCCTGGCGTGCTCTGCGAGCAGTCGGCCGACAACGAAGGCTTGCAGGCTGCCGCGGCCGCCTTGCTGGATCTCGCCCTGGTCGAGTTCATCGCCGCGCGCGAACGCGAGGGCGAGCGCCTTGCCGGGTTCCTGCGTGAGCGCATCGATGGCATCGAGGCGATTGTTGCCGGCGTGCGCGAGCACCTGCCGGAAGTCCGCGCCGCGGCCCGCAACCGCCTTGATCAGCGTCTTGCCGAAATCAAGCAACCCGCCGATCCCGGCCGCATCGAGCAGGAGATCGTGTTGCAGCTGCAACGCATGGATGTCGACGAGGAACTGGATCGCCTGGCCTCGCATATCGCCGAAGCGCGGCGCATCCTCGGCATCGACGAGGCGATCGGCCGGCGCCTCGATTTCCTCATGCAGGAGTTCAACCGCGAGGCCAATACGCTGGGCTCGAAAGCGGCCGATCCGCGCACCACCAAGGCCGCCGTCGAACTCAAGGTGCTGATCGAGCAGATGCGCGAACAGGTACAGAATCTGGAGTAGACGTGTCCGGCACCCTGTACATCATTGCGGCACCTTCCGGCGCGGGAAAGACCAGCCTCGTGCGCGCCTTGCTCGAGCGCGAGCCGGATATCTCGCTGTCGGTTTCCTATACTTCGCGGCTGCCGCGAAGCTCGGAGATCGATGGCCAGCACTATCACTTCGTCTCGCGCGAAGTGTTCGAGCACATGGCCCGGTCAGGGGCATTCTTCGAGCACGCCAACGTGCACGGTGATTACAAGGGCACCGCGCGCGAGGCCGTGGAACCGCTGCTCGCGGCCGGGCGCGACGTGCTGCTGGAGATCGACTGGCAAGGTGCGCAGCAGGTGCGTGCGCAATGGCCGGATTGCCTGAGCATCTTCATCCTGCCGCCATCGCGCGCGGAACTCGAGCGGCGCTTGCGCACGCGCGCCTCCGACAGCGCCGAGCAGATTGCCCGGCGCATTGCCGATTCACGCATCGAGATCGCCCGCGCGCCGGAGTTCGACTACATTGTCATCAACGACGATTTTGCCGTCGCCATCAACGATTTGCGGGCCATTTTCGCGGCGCGCAGGTTGCGTCGTGATGCCCAGGTGAGCCGTCATGCGGTCCTCCTCGACGACCTTCTGAAGCCGGCCTGAGCGCGCTCCGCGCCAGGCTGGGCGATCCGCCACTGCATCGGCTAAGGTAGGCGCCCGCTGCGGGTCGGCATTGCCCAAGGCCCTGAACATTCCCATCCGGCCAAGCCATCGCGTGAATACAACCAATCATTCCCCAGGCAGCGACTCCCCGGAACCGGCAAGCGCGGCCTATGTGCAGATCCGCGGCCTGCGCACGGTGCTTGGCGGCAAGCTGCTGTTCGACGGCGTCGACCTCGACATTCCGCGTGGCAAGATCACCGCGATCATGGGTCCCAGCGGCACCGGCAAGACCACCCTGGTGCGGCACATCACCGGCCAACTGGCAGCGGATGCCGGGCAGATCCTCGTCGATGGTCGCAACGTGCCCCAGCTTTCGCGGCGGCAGTTGTTCGAGTTGCGCGAAGGCATCGGCTACCTGTTCCAGAATTCGGCCCTGCTTACCGATTTCAGCGTTTTTGAAAATGTCGCTTTTCCCTTGCGCCAGCACTTGCGCCTGCCCGAGGAAATCGTGCGCAACATCGTGCTGACGCGCTTGCAGGCGGTGGGCCTGCGTGGCGCTGCGCAGCTGATGCCGGCAGAGCTTTCGGGCGGCATGATGCGGCGTGTTGCACTGGCTCGCGCGATGATCCGCGACCCCGGCCTGATGATCTACGACGAGCCGTTTGTCGGCCTTGATCCGATCGCGCTCAACCAGGTGCTCAAGTTGATCCGTACCTTGAACGACACGCTCGGCATCACCAGCATCCTCGTCGCGCATGAGTTCGCGGCAGTGCGGCGCGCGGCCGATCTGGTCTATCTGATTGCCGGCGGCAAGATTGCCGCGCATGGGCATCCGCAGGAGCTCGCCGAGCGCGATTCACCGTGGACACGGCAATTCTTCGGTGGCGAGGCCGATGGCCCGGTGCCGTTCGAGTATCCGGCGCGCGACTATGCGCTCGATCTCGGTTTTCCGGCGGCCGCGGCATGAGCCGGCGATCGATGACCGGCGATGCCCTGGCCCAGGTCGGCGCGGCCGGATTGTTCCTCTTCTCGATACTCGCGGCGATCCCGAAGAGCCTGCGCCACTATCGCGAGACCTTGCGCCAGATCTGGTTTGTTGGCGCGATGAGCCTGGTCATCATCATGACCTGCGGCCTCTTCGTCGGCATGGTGCTGTCCTTGCAGCTCTACTACACGCTGGCGAAGTTCGGCGGCACGGCGGCGCTCGGCACCGTGGTTGCGTTGTCGCTGTTCCGCGAACTCGGGCCGGTGGTCACAGCCTTGCTGTTTGCCGGGCGCGCCGGCACCTCGATGACCGCCGAAATCGGCCTGATGCGCGCCACCGACCAGCTTTCGGCGATGGAGATGATGGCGGTCGATCCGCTTGCCTATGTCGTCGCCCCGCGCTTCATCGCCGGCGTCATCGCCATGCCCCTGCTCGCCTGCGTCTTCAACGTGCTCGGCATCCTTGGTGCCCACGCCGTCGGCGTGAGTTGGCTCGGCCTCGACAACGGCACCTTCTGGGGCAACATGAGCGCCAACGTCGAGGTATGGAACGACCTCGTCAATGGTGTCTGGAAAAGTGCTGTTTTCGGTGCCGTGATCGCCCTGATCGCGACGTTCCAGGGCTACACCACGCCACCGACCAGCGAAGGCGTGGCCTACGCGACCACGCGCACGGTGGTTTCCTCGTCGATCGTCGTGCTTGCCATCGATTTCGTAATGACCGCTTTCCTGATGTGACAGGACACCATCCATGACCCAGCCCAGACGTTCATTCCAGGTCGGTACCGGCCTCTTCATCCTGCTCGGTTTTGCCGCGCTCGCGTACCTGGCCACGCAGACGACGTCGGTCGCCAACTACACCGAGGGCGACAACTATCTGCTCAAGGCCAAGTTCAGCAACATCGGCCAGCTCAAGCAGCGTGCACCGGTGAAGCTGGCCGGCGTGCGCATCGGCTCGGTGAAGTCGATCGAACTGGATCCGCAATCGCTGGAAGCACTGGTCACGATCGGCATCGACACGCGCTTCCACGAGATTCCCGACGATTCCGCTGCGGCGATATTCACCAGCGGTTTACTCGGCGATCAGTACGTTGGCGTCCAGCCCGGCGGATCACCGGTTGCATTCAAGGACGGCGACGAGTTCATCCTCACCCAATCCTCGATGCAGCTCGAAGACCTGATCGGCAAGTTCCTCGTCAGTGGCGATTCCTCGAAAGGCCCGGCCAAGCCGGATGCCGCCGACCCCGCCGCAAAGAATCCCTGAGCCTGGAAAATTCATGAATTTCGCACACCCTCGATTGTCCCTTGAATCGCCACGACTCTTCGCTCATTCGGTGACAGTGCCCGCTATCGCCTCAGTCGCGAAAAGCCGTGTGAATCCAGTTTCCTGCGCGATTATCCCGCGCATCCACGAATAATCCAGGCCAGGAGAGCAAGGCATGCTGCGTTTCATCGGCTGGACATTGGCGCTGGTTTTCGGCATTTGCATGGCGGCGCCGACGCACGCTGCGGCGATATCGCCGGAGAAGGTCGTGCAGAAGATCGCCGACGATCTCGCCGACAGCATTGGCGCCCATCGCGACGAGCTGAAGAACGATCATGAAAAACTGATCCGCGAGATCGATGCGATCCTGCTGCCGCATTTCGACATCGAATACGCATCCTTGCTCGTGCTTGGCCGCAACGCACGGGCTGCATCGCCGGCACAGCGCTCGCGCTTTGCCAAGGCGTTCTACAACTCGATCGCGCATCGCTATGCGGAAGGCCTGCTCAATTACACGCGTGGCAGCGTCAATGTCCTGCCGTTTGCCGGCGAGTTGAATGACAAACGCACGATCGTGCGCACCGAAGTCGTGCTCGATGACGGCAAGCGCGTCGCCGTCGACTATGCTTTCCGCAGGACCACCGAGGGCGAGTGGAAGGCCTACGACGTGATCATCGAAGGCATTTCCTACATCACCAACTACCGCAACCAGGTGGATGCGGAAATCAAGGCAAGCAACCTCGACGCGCTGATCGAGCGCCTGGAAACACAGGGCGAAAAGGCGCTAGAGGCGATGGAGAAGAAAGCCGGCGCATGAGCACAGCATTGATCGTCGAACGCTCCCCTGCCGGCGGCGGCCGCGTCGCTGGCCGCATCAATGTCGACAACGCCGGCGCTGCGCTGGAGCAGGGCAAGGCACTGGTCGTGGATGGCCAGGTCGACCGGGTCGATGTCGCGGAGTTGCACAGCGCGGACAGCGTCACCCTTGCGGTCCTGCTGGCTTGGGCGGCGCACGCACGGCGCAACGGTGGCAGTCTCGCCTTCCTGCATGCGTCCTCGCGTTTGCGCGCGATTGCCCACCTCAGTGATGCCGAAGCCCTGCTGGGCCTGGACATGGCCGGCTGAGGCAGCCCCCAGGCTTCGCCTGGCGCCAGGAGCAATGCGCGACGCCGGCATCGTGGCGATGAGTGCAGCACCGACACGCGAGGGCGCGACCGGAGCGATTCAGGGTCAGTCCTGCTTGCCGTCCTTTTGTTTCTTGTCCCAGGCGTTTTGTTCCTCCAGCAGGGCGTCGATGTCATCGTCGTCGACGCCCTGCAATTGCTGGATCGCCTCGAACGGCGGATTGCCGTCGTAGATCGTGTAGAGACGGCGCTGGCGGTAGGCATCGCGGTAGAACACGTAGGGATCGAACGCACCTTCGACGAGGTTTTCGGCATCGATGGCCGAGGCGCGGATGGTCACCAGGAACATCAGGCTTGGCCAGTGCTGGCGGCCCAGTTCGTAATCATGGGTACGCGCGTAATAGCCCATCGGATCGAACAGGCGGCCATCGACCGGCATGCGCCAGACATCGCGGACGGTCGTCGAGCCGATCAGCGGCAAGACCAGGTAAGGGCCTTCGGCCACGCCCCATTTGGCCAGGGTCGCGGCAAAGTCGGTCTCGCGCGGGGGCAGGTGCATCTTGCTCGCCGGATCGAAGAAACCGAGGAAGCCGACCGTGCTGTTGATGACGAAACGACCGGTTCCCTTCAAGGCATCCTTGATTTCACCTTGCAGTGCATCATTGGCGATGGTGATCGGCATGCGCACGTTGTGGAAGAAATTGCTCAGGACCCGGCGCGCATTCGGGCTGGTCACCTTGCGATAGGCGACGGCGGTCGGGCGAATCACGGCACGGTCGACCTTGTCGTTGAATCGATAGACTTTTCTGTTGAATTTCTCCCATGGATCATCGGTCCGCGGCTTGGCGATCGTGCAGCCGGCAAGGAGCAGCACGAGGGCGACCAGCACGCCGCGGCGAAGCGGGGTGAAATCAATGAATTGCAGCATTTTCAATGGCTTCCTTGTTGCTCTGGTCGGGGCCAGCCAAGTTGGCACCGCCCGCTCGTGGCAACCTGCGCGAGGTAGCGAATCGTACACGCATGCGGAGAATCCCCACAGAGCCTTGTTTGCACTGCACAATTGCGCCCCGCTACAATGGCCGCCAAACCGGTGCTGTATCGATTCCCAATGAGGCTAGTGCAAGATGGCGCGTATTACTGTTGAAGATTGCCTGTCGGTCGTGAACAACCGATTCGAACTCGTGTTGATGGCGACCAAGCGCGCACGCCAACTGGCCAAGGGCGCCGAGCCGACCATCGACGCCCACAATGACAAACCGACCGTGGTGTCGCTGCGTGAGATCGCGGCACGCAAGGTCGATCAGCCGATGATCGACGAGATCGACCGGCAGACGCGCGAGCGCGCCGAGCGTGAAGCGCTGGAATGGGCGGCAGCCGAGGTCGATGATGATCTCTCAAAGGGTGGCGACGATCTGTAACGCCTGATGTCCCGCCGCCAATCCGGTCATCACGCAGCGGTCTGATTCGACGCAATAGCTGAGGTGGTGATGAAGGCAGCGGTTGAATCGCAAGGCGCACGGCGCGGCAAGTTGCCCGCGTATGTGCTTGCGCTCGAAGACAAGCTTGCCGGATACATGAGCGTCGAGCAGATCGAGCGCGTGCGCCGCGCCTACGAGCTTGGAGCCCAAGCGCACCACGGGCAGACACGCAAGAGCGGCGAGCCCTACATCACCCATCCGGTGGCGGTTGCCGGGATCCTTGCCGATCTGCGCCTCGATGTTGAAACCATCATTGCCGCGATCCTGCACGACACGCTCGAGGACACCGCGCTCTGTGCGCAGGAATTGACTGCCGAGTTCGGCTCCACCGTCAGCGAACTGGTCGACGGCGTCACCAAGCTCGACAAGCTGCAGTTCAAGAGTCGCCAGGAAGCCGCCGCGGAAAGCTTCCGCAAGATGCTGCTGGCCATGGCGCGCGATTTGCGCGTGATCCTCATCAAGCTGGCCGATCGCCTGCACAACATGCGCACGCTGGGCTCGATGGAGCCCGAATCACGGCGGCGCATCGCCCTGGAAACCCTCGAGATCTATGCGCCGATCGCGCAACGCCTGGGCATGAACCGCTTCAAGGCCGAGCTGCAGGATCTCGGTTTCAAGGCCATGTATCCGGATCGGCATCGGGTCATCTCGGCGCGCATCCGCATGGCCCTCGGCAACCGTCGCGAAGCCATGGGGCGCATCGAGGCGGCGCTCGAAGCGCGGCTCAATGCCGAAGGCCTGGCCCATCGCACGGTCAGTCGCATCAAGTCGCCGTACAGCATCTACCGGAAGATGCGCAACGAACAGAAATCGTTTGCCCAGGTCATGGATGTGTACGGATTCCGCGTGGTCGTCGATACGGTCATGCATTGCTACCAGGCGCTGGGCGCGGTGCATGCGCTGTTCAAGCCGATGGACGGCCGCTTCCGCGATTTTATCGCCATTCCCAAGGCCAACGGCTACCAGTCGCTGCATACCGTGCTGTTTGGTTCCTTCGGGGCGCCGATCGAGATCCAGATCCGCACCGAGGACATGGATGCCGTGGCCGATCGCGGTGTCGCCGCGCACTGGGCCTACAAGACCGATTCCGACCCGGCCAACAGCGCGCAGAATCGTGCGCGGGAGTGGCTTTCCAGCCTGGTCGACGAACAAAACGGCACGCCCTCGTCGCTGGAGTTCATCGAGAGCGTCAAGGTCGACCTGTTCCCCGACGAGGTCTACCTGTTCACGCCGCGCGGCAAGATCCTTGCCCTGCCGCGCAATGCGACCGCGCTGGATTTCGCCTACGCCGTGCATACCGATGTCGGCAGTCATGCCGTGGCCGCGCGCGTGGACAAGAAACTGGCCCCGCTGCGCACGCGCCTGGAAAGCGGGCAATCGGTCGAGATCATCACCGCGCCCTCGGCGGTGCCGAGCACGCAATGGCTGGAATGGGTGGTCAGCGCCAAGGCGCGCACCGCGATCCGCCACTTCCTCAAGCGCCTGCAGCACGAGGACGCCATCGAACTCGGCCATCGCATGCTCGATCGCGCCATGGCTGCGCTCGGCGCATCGCTGGAAGTGTTGCCGCCCGATCAACTGGGCCGCTATCTCGAGGAGAACAAGCTGCGCGCGCTGGAAGACCTGCTGGCCGACATCGCCCTCGGCAACCGTACCGCCGGACAGGTCGCGCGCGCCTTGCTGCAACTGCAGGATGAAGGCTCGATCGTCTGCCCGAGCTCGGTCGAGAAGATCCTCATAACCGGTGCCGAGCGCGGCGTCCTAAGTTTCGGCAATTGCTGCCATCCGGTGCCGGGTGACGCGATCATGGGTTATCTCTCGGCCGGCAAGGGCATCGTCGTGCATCGCCTTGAATGCCCGAACATGGCCGAGTTGCGCAAATCGCCGGAACGCTGCCTGGAGATCGACTGGGATACCAGCGTCAGCGGCGACTATCGCGTCGAGCTGCGCATCATCGTCGCCAACAAGCCGGGCGTGCTGGCGCAGGTCGCCGCCGCCGTCGCCCAGGCGAATTCGAACATCGAGAACGTCGAATACAAGGAGCGCGACCTGATGAGCGCGGCCCTGCTGTTCACCATCGAAGTGGCCAACCGCAAGCACCTTGCCGATGTCATGCGCGGCGTGCGCCGGCTTGGCGTGGTCACCGCCGTCTATCGTCACCCCGTCTGATACCAGGGAGTTCATGCATGTCCAGTCGTCGCATCATCCATTCCAGTCTGGCGCCAAAGGCGATTGGCCCGTATTCGCAGGCTGTACAGGTGGGCAACACGGTGTACCTGTCGGGACAGACGCCGATCGACCCGGCCAGCGGCGAGCTGGTCGCCGGTGACATCAGCGCGCAGGCGCGCCAGGTCTTCGAGAACCTCAAGGCCGTGCTGGCCGCCGCCAATCTCGATTTCGTGAATGTTGCCAGGGTCGGCATCTATCTCACCGACCTCGGCAATTTTGCCGCCGTCAACGAGATCATGAAAACCTACTTCAGCGAGCCGTACCCGGCACGCTCGACGATTGGCGTCGCCGCCTTGCCGAAGGCGGCCCAGGTCGAGATCGACATGATCGCGGTGATCGACTGATTCGATTCCTTGGGCGATCGCGACCTGGCCCGGTATTCTTGGCCAATGCCGCGCGCCGGGAAAAACGCAGATGTTGATTTGGTTTCCGATCCGGGGCTTGCACCGGTAAGCGGCTTGCCCGGTGTCGGTCCAAAGCTCCAAGCCGCACTGTCGAAAATCGGCATCGTGCGCCTGCAGGATCTCTGGTTCCATCTGCCCCTGCGTTACGAGGACCGCACGCGATTGACGCCGATCCGCGACCTGCGCATTGGCGACTCGGCCCAGGTCGAGGGAACCATCGAGGCGGTCGAGCGCAGCTTCCGTTTTCGCCCGCAATTGCGCGTCGTCATCAGCGATGACGCGCGCACGATGCTGACCTTGCGCTTCTTCAATTTCCGCCGCGCCCAGGTCGAGCAGCTGAATCCAGGCGTGCGCCTGCGCTGCTATGGGCAGATCCGCCACGGTGCGCAGGGGCCGGAAATCGTCCACCCGCAGTATCAGCGCGTGAACGCGGCCGACAACGAGGTCGCCGAGACACTGACCCCGGTCTATCCGGTCACCGAGGGACTTGGCCAGAAACGCATTGCCAGCCTGATCGAACTGGCCCTGCGCAGGTTGCCGGCTGACGAGGTGCTGGAGCTGGTGCCGCCGACCTTGCGCAAGGATCTGCATCTGCTTTCGCTGCGGGCAGCCCTGCTGCTGGTGCACCGGCCACCGGCGGATGCCGATGTCGCCGCCTTGTTGCTCGGCACGCATCCGGCGCAGCAACGCCTGGCTTTCGAGGAATTGCTCAGCCATCACCTGAGCCTCAGGCAATTGCGCGTGCAGATCCGCGAGCATGGCGCACCGCGCCTGCGTGGCGACGGCAAATTGCGCAAGGCGCTGTTGCGCTCCTTGCCGTTCCGGTTGACGTCCGCGCAACAGCGCGTGAATGGCGAAATCGCCGAAGACATGGCCGAGGCGCAACCGATGTTGCGCCTGGTGCAGGGCGATGTCGGCTCGGGCAAGACTGTCGTTGCCGCTTGGGCGGCACTGGCCGCGATCGAGTGCGGCTATCAGGTTGCCCTGATGGCGCCGACCGAATTGCTCGCCGAACAGCACCTGCGCAATCTGGGCGCCTGGCTCGCACCACTCGACATCGAGCCGGTCTGGCTGGCCGGAAAAGTGCAGGGCAAGGCGCGCACGGCGGCAATGGCCGCGCTTGCCGCGGATGCGCAACTGGTCGTCGGCACGCACGCGCTGATGCAGCAGGGCGTGCAATTCCGCAACCTCGGCTTGGTCATCATCGACGAGCAGCACCGTTTCGGCGTGCACCAGCGACTCGCCTTGCGTGACAAGGGCCGTGATGGCGATCGCGTTCCACATCAGCTGGTGCTGACCGCCACGCCGATTCCGCGCACCCTGGCGATGACCGCGTATGCCGATCTCGATGTCTCGGTCATCGACGAACTGCCGCCCGGGCGCACGCCGGTGACCACGGTGGCGTTGTCGAGCTCACGTCGTGGCGAAGTCATCGAACGCATCCGCCTTGCCTGCGCCGAAGGCCGCCAGGTGTACTGGGTGTGCACCCTGATCGAGGAATCCGAACAACTGGAGGCGCAGGCGGCCGAGGTCGCCTTTGCCGAACTGGGCGCACTGCTTGACGGAATCTCGATCGGCATCGTGCACGGTCGCCTGAAGCCTGCCGAAAAGCAGGCGGTCATGGATGACTTCCGCAACGGACGCATTGCCCTGCTGGTGGCGACCACGGTGATCGAGGTCGGCGTCGACGTGCCGAATGCGAGCCTGATGGTGATCGAGAACGCCGAGCGCCTGGGCCTGGCGCAGTTGCATCAGTTGCGTGGCCGGGTTGGTCGCGGCAGCCAGGCCTCGACGTGCGTGTTGCTGTACCAGGCGCCGCTGTCGGCGATGGCCCGCGAGCGCCTCACTGCGATGCGCGAAACCAGCGATGGTTTCGTCATCGCCGAAAAGGATCTCGAACTGCGTGGGCCGGGCGAAATGCTCGGTACGCGGCAGACGGGACGCCTTGAATTCCGCATTGCCGACCTGGCCCGCGATGCCGGGCTGCTGGTCGAAGTGCAGCGCATCGGTGCGATCATGGCCGAAGCACACCCCGGGCTTTGCCAGCGGCTCGTCGCGCGCTGGATCGGTGCGGCCAGCCGCTTCGCCCATGCCTGAGCGCACGCATCACGGCATGCAGGTCATCGATGACCTCGGCAATTTGCCTGCGCAGCGGCAATGCGCCGTGATCATCAATTGCGCCACGCGCATGACCACGACCCTCGCCCTGGCATCGCTGCGCGCGGCGACCGACATGCCGATCCTGCTGATCGATTGCGCATCGAAGGATGGCAGCCGCGAGCACTTCTCGGGGTTGGCATCGCGGCACGGGCTGGATTTCTTCTGGCTCGACTGGCCGCTGCGCAAGCACGGTCATGCACTTGACGCGCTGCTTGCCGGAATTCCCGCAGAGGAAGTGCTGCTGGTTGATTCGGATGTCGATATCCGTTCAGGCGAAGTCATTGCGAGGATGCAGGCAGCGCTGGCTGCCGATGCGCAGGCTTACGCCGCCGGTTTCCGTCACGGTCCGCAATGGCTTGGTGCCGAACATGGCTTGCCTGATGCGGTCGGCCATTACGCCGAACGCATGTGGATACCACTGGTCCTGCTGCGGGTGGCGGCGGTGCGCCAAGCACTCGCAGCCGGGGCCAGCTTCATCCAGCATCGCGATTTCGTCGAGTTTCCACGCCATCCACGCCTGTCGCGCGCGCTGGCCCTGCGCTTCTGGCTGCCGGGATTGCGCGTGATCGCTCCGCGCCGACGCCCGCACGATCCCCGTTCGCCGGCCTTCATCGAGTTCGATACCGGTGCGCATCTGCACGCGGAACTCGTTGCGCGGGGCCATCGGCTGATCGGCTTGGCGGATTCGCTGTGGCAACAGGTCGATCACTTCCATGGCGTGTCGCGGGCCGGCAATCGGCGCTTGCTGCGCCGGCTCCCGCGCAAGCTCGGCCTGCGCGTTGCCAGCAACAATTCGCCCGAGGACGGCATTGCCCTTGAGGTGCGCAAACGCCTGGCCGAGGTGCATGGGATCGGCGATCCCCTGTCCTGATCCCGGCACGCACAGTCGGCTGCAGGTTCTTGCTATCGTGTGCGGTTTTCCGACCGGAAGACGCCATGCACGCACTGCGGCTGCTGATAGATACCGATCCCGGCGTCGATGACGCCCTCGCCATCCTCATGGCCCACCACGTTGCCGAGGTGGCCGGCTTGACCATCGCCGCGGGCAACGTCGGGCTCGGTCATACCGTGGCCAACGCCTTGAAGCTGGTCGAGTTGATCGGTGCCGATACGCCTGTTTACCCAGGCTGCGCGACACCGCTGGTACTGCCGGCCGCCGATGCCGCCTTCGTGCATGGCGAGGACGGTTTCGGCGATGCCGGGCTGACGCCATCGTCGCGCCGCGCGGCGGATGAACATGCGGTCATGGCGCTCCTGCGCTTGAGTCGCGAATTCCCCGGCCAGCTGACCCTGGTTGCGCTTGGCCCGCTGACCAACCTCGCCCTGGCCCTGCGCATCGACCCGGAGCTTCCCTCGCGCTTTGCCCGCCTGGTGATTATGGGTGGTGCCGTGAACGGTCGCGGCAACACGCATCGGGTGCCGGCCGAATTCAATATCGGCTTCGATCCCGAGGCCGCGCATATCGTCTTTTCGAACTGGCCGAAATTCGATCTGGTCGACTGGGAAGCAACCGTGCGCCATGGCCTGGACTACGCGGAGTTCGCGCGCTGGCTGCAGGCGGATTCGCCCCGCGCGCGCTTCTACGATGCAATCTCGCGGCGTACCTGCGATTGGGCCCGGCAACAGGGCCGCGCACGCCTGTTCAGCGCGGATGCGCTGGCGATGGCGGTCGCCCTGGAGCCGGACATCGTCAGCGAGGCGCGCGAATGCCATGTCGGCATTGAGCTTGATGGTGCCTTGACCCGCGGGGCAACCGTGGTCGACTGGGAGGGACGGCTGCAGCAGCCGGCCAATGCGCGGATCATTCTCGGTGTCGACCAGGCGCGCTTCGAGGCCCGCATAAAGGCCGCATTGGCCGCCGCATAGGCACAGTTCCGGACGTTCAGGCTTGCGGGACGCTCAGGCAGCCGATACAATCGCGCTCTTTTCTTCCGGCAACGCCCGGCCAACGGTACTGTCCCATGAAGCCCGATACCCACCCCAGCTACAAGCCTGTCGTTTTCCAGGATCTGTCCAGCGATTTCTCGTTTCTGACCCGTTCGACGATTTCCAGCAAGGAAACCGTGAAGTGGACGGATGGTCAGGAATATCCCCTGGTCAAGGTGGATATTTCGAGCCACTCGCATCCGTTCTACACCGGCAAGCAGAAGGTTGCCGATGCCGGTGGCCGCGTCGACAAGTTCCGCCGTCGCTACGCCAAGTAAGCCGACTTCCCGTCACGCATCGCCAAACGCCGGCCCTGGGCCGGCGTTTGCGTTTGCGCGACTGCGCCGGCAGGCGCGCTTGCCACGCGTGGCATTGTGCTATGCAATAATTGGCCGTGTTACGGCTGCGTATGTGCGATTTGAAAGCCATCGCCCACTGCCGGGGCGAGTCACCGCAGCGTCCCCGTTTTCCCGATTCCCGGGGTCTGCTCGAGGCTCCGGAACCCGACCAAGGAGTCCGTTGTGTCCGACCAATCCGTTCAACTCATCGATGGCAAGAATGATCGCAGCACGTCGCTGCCGATCGTCACCGGCACGCTCGGTGATCCCGCGCTCGATATCGGCAGGCTCAACAAGGAAACCGGTTATTTCACCTACGATCCGGGTTTCGTCTCCACCGCCAGCACGCGCAGCGCGATCACCTATATCGATGGCGACAAGGGTGTCCTGCTGTATCGCGGCTATCCGATCGAGCAGCTCGCCAAGCACTCGAACTTCCTCGAAACCTCGTATCTGCTGATCAACGGCGAATTGCCGAGCAAGGCCGAGTTCAACCAGTTCGAGCACGAAGTGACGCATCACACGATGATGCACGAGTCGCAGAAGAACTTTCTCAACGGTTTCCGCTATGACGCGCATCCGATGGCGATGCTGTGCGCGTCGGTGGCGTCACTGTCGGCGTTCTATCACGACAACCTCGACATGGATGATCCGGAGCAGCGCCGTCTGGCCGCGATCCGCCTGATCGCCAAAGTGCCGACCATCGCTGCCGCTGCCTACCGTTTCTCGGTGGGCTGGCCGGTGCGCTATCCGCGCAACAACCTCGAATACGTCACGCGATTCCTGCACATGATGTTCGAGGTGCCGAGCGAGCCGCTGGAGCTGAATCCGACCGTGGCCAAGGCGCTGGACCTGCTGTTCATCCTGCATGCCGATCACGAGCAGAATGCATCGACCTCGACTGTGCGCCTGGTCGGCTCGACGGGTGCCAATCCGTACGCCTGCATCGCTGCCGGCATTGCCGCCTTGTGGGGACCGGCGCATGGCGGCGCCAACGAAGCCGTGCTGTCGATGCTGACCGACATTGGTGACGCGAAGAACGTCGCCTCGGCCGTGGCCAAGGCCAAGGACAAGGATTCGGGCTTCCGCCTGATGGGCTTTGGTCATCGCGTCTACAAGAATTTCGATCCGCGTGCGACGATCATCCGCGAGATGACGCACAAGGTGCTTGCCGATCTGAACATCAAGGATCCACTGCTCGATGTCGCCATGGCACTCGAAGAGGTCGCGCTGAAGGACTCCTATTTCGTCGAGCGCAAGCTGTATCCGAATGTCGACTTCTATTCCGGCATCATCTACAAGGCGTTGCGCATCCCCACCGAGATGTTCACGGTGATGTTCGCGATCGCGCGTACGGCCGGCTGGGTTGCGCACTGGCTCGAGCAGCAGGTCACGCCGGATGCCAAGATCGGGCGTCCGCGCCAGGTCTACACCGGCTCCGTGCAGCGCGACTACGTCGACGTCGGCAAGCGCTGAGCGCGGATCAACCACGCCACGACGACGCGTTGCCAACACCTCGACGAGCTTGCCGGCATGCAGGCTCAGTCGAGCAGGGCGAGAACGGTTTCGAGCGTGGCGCGACGCATGGGCCGCTCGCTGTTGCGGTCAAGGGGTGCCCGACGCAGGCCGTCGAGTGGAAAGACGCTCAGGTCGATGCGTGTTTCCGCCGCGGAAAACAGCAGTGCCGGGAATGCTTCGCGCAACCCAGCGGAGAAACGGAACTCCCGATCCTGCTGTTCGAAGGGGATGCCGTGCTCATCGAGAAAGTCGATCACTTCGCCGAAGTTGTCGTGAAACAGATGCAGGCAGACTGCCGACACGGCATCCGCCGTGCCTTCGAGTACGGCGCCGACCAGGCGTGGCTCGAAGCGTGCGAAGAAGCGCATGGCCTCGATCGCGGCTTCGCGCAATTGGCGAAGTTGCGCCGGCTGTGACTGGCTCTGGAACAGGCGCTGATGTTCGCGCAGGGCTTCCTCGATTTCCGCATTGCGCGGCAGCGGTGCCGTTTCGCCAAGGCCGAGGCGCTGTGCCGCCTTGAGCTTCGCCGCGTGAAAATCGCGCATGCCGTGTTCGGCAATCAGCCGCGCCGCCTCGACCGCAATGCGGCGACGCGTCTGCGTGGCGTCGTCGCGGGATTTCGATCGCATCAGAATACGTCGTAGGCTTCGCGCTGCTCTTCGCTTTGCTTGTCCGGGCGCGTTGCCAACTGGTTGACGTCTTCAGTCTTGAAGAACTCGATCATCGAACCCGGATCCCCGGCCGGCGCGAGCAGGCCGCTGTCGCGATCGATCCTGGCCGTGGTGATGCCGGGGGGCATCTCGAACGGTTGTTCGTCCATGCCCTCAAGCGCCGCGCGCATGAATCCGATCCAGATCGGCAGCGCCGATTTGGAACCGAACTCGCGACTGCCAAGTGAGCTGAAATCATCGAACCCCACCCAGGCGGTGGCGACGACCTTGGCGTTGAAGCCGGAAAACCAGGCGTCACGATAGTCGTTGGTGGTGCCGGTCTTGCCGGCCAGGTCGTTGCGCTTGAGGACCATGGCCCCGGAGCCGGTGCCGCGGCGCACGACATCGCGCATCAGCGAGGTGACCAGATAGGCATTGCGCGCATCGATGACGCGTGGCGCCAGGCGCAGCGCGTCGGTGTCCGTCGCTGCCGGGGTTTCCGCATGCGCCGCGGAAATCGGACTGAAACCCGAGGTGGCCGGCGCGCTCGCCGGGTCCGCCTGCAGGCGCGCCTCCTCCTGCAGGCGTTCGGGGCAATCCCTGCAAGCGCGAACGGGATTGGCGTGGTAGATGGACTTGCCGTCGCGATCAACGATCGTCGCAATGAGGTACGGGTCGACAAGGAATCCACCGTTGGCGATCACCGCATAGCCGCGTGCCATGGACAGCGGTGAAACGGCCGCGGTGCCGAGCGCCATCGACAGGTTCTCGGGGACCTGCTGGGCGGTGAAGCCGAAGCGGGTGACGTATTCATGCGCGTAGTGCACGCCGATGGCATCGAGCAGGCGCACCGAGACGAGGTTCTTCGAGCGCACCAGCGCCTCGCGCAGACGAATCGGCCCGTCGAACTTGCCGTCGTCGTTGGAAGGCGTCCACAGGCCATCCGGGCGTGAGACATCCGGAAAGACCAGCGGCGCGTCATTGATCACGGATGCCGGCGTGAAACCGTGGTCGAAGGCTGCCGAGTAGATGAACGGCTTGAAACTGGAGCCGGCCGAACGACTGGACTGGGTGGCGCGGTTGTATTTGCTGCGCGAAAAGTTGAAGCCGCCAATCATCGAGCGGATGGCGCCATCGTCGGGATCCAGTCCGACCAGGGCACCTTGCACGGCAGGAATCTGGCCGAGCTTCCACGCACCCTCCTGATCGCGCAAGACACGCACGATGTCGCCAGGCTTGAGCACCTCGCCAATCTGCTTGGGCGTGCCGCCGCGACGACTGTCGTCAATGTATGACCGCGCCCATTCCACGGCCTTGATGTCGAGTGCGGCAGTCTGGCCGTCGGCCATCTGCACGAGGGCTACCTCGGCATCGACATGGCTGACGACACCGGGCACGAGTCCGTTCACCGGGCGGTAGCCATCGATGAGGCGGATCAAATCAGCCGGCTGCGCATCCGCGGGAATCTCCACATGGGCTTCGGCACCGCGATAGCCGTGGCGCGTGTCGTAGTCGATCAACGCGTCACGCAAGGCCTGGTTGGCCGCTTCCTGGTCCGAGGAATCGATGGTGGTGTGGATCACATAGCCATTGTTGAGGGCATCGTTGCCGAGGCGCTCGATTGCTTCCTGGCGAACCAGTTCCGCCACATAGGATGCTTCGATCTCGATGGGTGGCTCGTGGGCGAAGGACTGGTCCTGTTCGGCCATGGCCTGATCATAGGCAGCCTGGTCGATATGGCCGAGGTCATGCATGCGACCAAGCACATAGGCACGACGCAGCAGTGCGCGCGGCATGTTGTTGATCGGATTGCCGGTGGACGGAAACTTCGGCAACGATGCCAGCATCGCGCATTCGGCCTGGGTCAACTGGTCCAGGGTCTTGCCGTAGTAGAACTCGGCCGCCGCAGCGATGCCGTAGGCGCGATTGCCGAAGAAACTCTTGTTGAGGTAAAGCTCGAGGATCTCGTCCTTGCTCAGCGCATTCTCGATGCGGAAGGCGAGGAAGATCTCGGAAAGCTTGCGCGTATAGGTGACTTCCGGGCTCAGGAAGAACTGCCTGGCAACCTGCTGGGTGATCGTGCTGCCGCCGGCCACATGCTTGCTGCCGGTCGTTGCGACCAGCCACACCGCACGCAGGATGCCGGTGACATCGATGCCGGAATGACTGTAGAAATCCGCGTCTTCCGCCGACAACACCGCATATTTGAGGCGATCAGGCACATCGCTCATGTGGATGGGGATGCGCCGTGTTTCGCCGAATGTGGCCATCAGCTTGCCATCCGCCGAGAGTACCTTCAGCGGTACCTGCAGCTGCACATCGCGCAGCGATTCGGCCGAAGGCAGGCGCGGGGAGATCAACCAGTAGGCAATGCCGAGGCCGAGACCACCGAGCACGGCAGCGCCGAATCCGAGGTACAGCGCGTAGCGGGCGAGTCGAAGCAGAAGGCGAGCGGGAGGTGCGACTTGTGATGGCATTCAAGGAAGGATCGTTGCGCAATCGACAGAGTATAGGTGCTTTGGGGGTTTTTCCGGGTCACCCTTGGGGCGCCAGGTCTGACCAATTCGGGCAATTCAGGGCAGTTTTCGCGACGGGATCGACTTTTTCAACGATCCCTGTTGCCAAGTGGTCAGGTTTTAGATTTAATGTGAAAACACATGTTTCGCTCGTAAGGGCGCGTGGGAAGGGGAAAAAGTAGTGGGACTCTTCACTCCTAAGACACCGGTCCTGATCGGAGTCGACATCAGTTCAACAGCCGTTAAGCTGCTGCAACTGGGTCAGGCTGGCGGTCGCTACCGCGTGGAACATTATGCCGTCGAGGCTCTGCCGCCCAACGCCGTCGTCGAGAAGAACATTGTCGAAGTCGAGGCTGTGGGCGAAGCCATTCGCCGGGCACTCAGCCGATCCGGGGCGAAAACCCGGTCTGCGGCCGCTGCCGTGGCAGGCTCCGCGGTCATCACCAAGATCGTGCCGATGCCCGCCGACTTGTCCGAAGAGGACATGGAGGCGCAGATCCAGATCGAAGCCAATCAGTACATTCCCTACCCGATCGAGGAAGTCAGCCTCGATTTCGAGGTGATTGGCCCGGTCAAGGACAACCCGGACATGGTCAATGTCCTGTTGGCGGCATCGCGTACCGAAAACGTGGATCTGCGCGTTGCCGCGCTCGATCTCGGTGGCCTCACCGCCAAGACCATGGATGTCGAGGCGTTCGCGATGGAAAACGCGTTCCGCCTGATTGCCGACCAGTTGTCGGTGCCTAAGGATGCCGTGGTCGCGGTCATCGACGTTGGCGCAACCATGACGACGCTGATCGTGCTGCGCAACCAGCGCACCATCTACTCGCGCGAACAGGTCTTTGGCGGCAAGCAACTGACTGACGAGGTCATGCGTCGCTACGGACTCAGTTACGAGGAGGCCGGGCTGGCCAAGCGCCAGGGCGGTTTGCCGGAATCCTACGAGATCGAGGTGCTGGAGCCGTTCAAGGAGGCGATGGTCCAGCAGATCAGCCGACTCCTGCAGTTCTTCTTCGCCGGCAGCGAATACAGCCGCGTTGACCAGATCGTCCTTGCCGGCGGTTGCGCCTCGATCACCGGGGTTGCCGACATGGTCGAAGAGCAACTGGGTGTGCCCTGCGTCGTGGCAAACCCGCTGGCCAACATGTCGCTGTCCTCGCGCGTGCAGGCGCAGACCCTGGCCCAGGATGCTCCGGCTCTGATGATCGCATGTGGACTGGCGATGAGGAGTTTCGACTGATGGCCAGAATCAACCTATTACCGTGGCGAGCCGAGCGGCGCAAACAGCGCGAGCGCGAGTTCTACATGATGCTCGCGGCCACCGCCGTGTCGGCGGTGCTCGTGTTCTTGTGCGCGTCCTACTGGATGGGCATGCGCATCGACAACCAGAACGAACGCAACAGCTATCTCGAACAACAGATCAAGCTGCTCGAAAAAGACATCGAGAAGATCAAGAACCTCGAGAAGGTTCGCTCGCAACTGCTTGCGCGCAAGGAAATCATCGAGGATCTGCAGTCGAATCGATCGCAGATGGTTCACCTGTTCGACCAAATGTCAAAGAGCATTCCCGACGGAACGCGTTTGACCTCGCTCAAGCAGAGCGGTGACAGGTTGACGCTTGAAGGTGTCGCCGAATCGAGCACCCGGGTGGCTACCTACATGCGTGCGCTGGAGAACTCGCCGTATCTCGGCAAGGCCGACCTGGCCAAGATCGAAAGCAAGGAAGGCGCTCCAGGCGCGGACGCCAAGATGCCATACGTGTTCTCGCTGGCGGTCACCACCAAGAAGACCGCCGAGGCCGAGGCCGCCGCCGCAGCGACGGCCGCCGCACCTGCCGAGAGTGGGGCTGAAAAATCCCCGGCCGCCAAGCCCGCCGATCTCGGCGAGCAACTCAACGATGCCGCAAGCAAGCTGACCAGCAAGCCGGCTGCGGAGCAGACGCCGCCCGCCGAGGAGAAGAAGCCATGAGTTTCTTCGACGATCTACGCAATCTGGATCGCAACAACGTCGGCCATTGGCCGAAATCGATCAAGGGCTTCTTCGCCTTCCTGATCGTCGCCGTGATCCTGTTCCTCGGCTGGTGGTTCCAGATCAGCGTGCAGCAGGAAGATCTCGAACGGGCCGAGCAGAAAGAGGTCGGGCTACGCGCCGATTTCGTCAAGAAGCAGGCCCAGGTTGTCAATCTTGCCGCCTATGAAAAGCAACTCGAGGACATGACCGACGAGCTGCAGCAGATGATCAACCAGCTTCCCGGCAAGACCGAAATGCCGAAGCTGATCCTCGAGATTTCGCAGGCGGCGCTCGGTGCCGGCATCACCAACGAGCTGTTCCAGCCGGGCCCGGAGGTAATGAAGGGCTTCTATGCGGAGAAACCGATCCAGTTGCGCATGGTCGGCACCTATCACGAATTCGGCTCGTTCATCAGCAAGGTGGCTTCGCTGCCCCGCGTGGTGATCCTGACCATGCATGACGTTTCCCTGCGTCCGTCGACGGCCAAATCGGACAAGGCCGGTGCTGCCGCCGGAACCCTGACCCTGGAAGGCACGGTCAAGACCTATCGCTACATGGACGGTGACGAGATCGCCGAATTCGAAAGTGCAAATGCGCCAAAAGGCGCCAAAGCCACGGGAGGAAAGTGATATGAAATCTCCATTCGCGATCACTTTCCGACTGGCTGCCACCCTCATGACGCTCGCCGTCCTCAGCGGCTGCATGTCCGGCAAGGAAGAGGTTGAAAAGTGGGTGCAGCAGGAAAAAGCCAAGAAGGGCACGCCAATTGATCCGCCGCCGGCAATCAAGACTTTCGAGACATTCGAATACACCTTGCGCGCGCCGGATGACCGCGATCCGTTCGATCTGCCGAGCCGCGAGGAAGACGAAGAAGCGGCCAGCGCCGGACCCCGGCCGGATCAGAACCGGACCCGCGAACCGCTCGAGTCCTACCCGCTCGATGGCTTGAAGATGGTCGGTACGCTTGGATCGCCGACGGCGCCAGAAGGTTTGTTGAAGGATCCGGAAGGGGTCATCCGCCGCGTTCATGTGGGCAATTATGTGGGTCAGAATTACGGCCGAATAACGGCAATCAATGAGGGCCAGATTGACCTGGTCGAATTGGTGCCGAATCAGACAGGCGGCTGGGTAGAGCGCCAAACCTCGATTTCGTTGGCGGATGCCAGCAAGTAATGACCGACCCGTTGGGGGTGAGCAAAATGATTACGACAGCTACTGACTTGCACGGGCGCAGGCCCGCCAAAGGGATGCGCAAGGCCGGCATTGCAGGCTTGCTTGCATTGCTTGGGCTAATGTTCATGGGAACGGTTCAGGCCGAAAACGTGCTGGAAGATCTCACCTACACCGCGCAGCCCGGCGGCAAGGTCGACATAACCATGCGTTTCGCCGAAGCAGTCGTAGCGCCGCAGGCATTCACGACGGAGTCGCCACCGCGCATTGCCCTGGATCTCGCCGACACGCGCAATGCGATCACCCAGCGCCGCATCGAAGTCGGCGCTGGCGCAACCGCCGGGATCTCGACCGTTGAAGCGGCAGGCAGGACTCGCGTTGTCGTCGACCTGTTCCGACCGGCGAGCTACGAAACCCGCATCAACGGCAAGGAGTTGATCCTTTCGATTGCAGCGAATATCTCCGGATCGACTGCCGCGGCAACCTCGGCAGCGACGAGGAATCCGACCAAGCAGGTCGCCAATGAAACGGTGGCGCTCAGCAATGTGGATTTCCGTCGTGGCAAGACCGGTGAAGGCCGCATTGTCGTCAGTTTCTCCGGCCCCGGTGCCGCCGCCGACCTGAAGCGCGAAGGCGACAAGATCGTTCTCGACATCCTCAACGTGAAGTTGCCTCCTGATCAGGCCAAGCGCCTCGATGTCCTCGATTTCGCCACGCCGGTCCAGTACATCGAAACCCGTTCGCGGGGCACCGGCGTGCGCATCGACATCAGTGCACAAGGGCCATTCGAACAACTCGCCTATCAAACCGGCAATGAATATGTCGTGGAAATCTCGCCCAAGCGCGAGGACGAGAAGCTCAGCAAGAATGCCGAACCGGTATTCAACGGCAGCCGGGTCACCTTCAACTTCCAGGACATCCCGACCCGTTCGGTGCTGCAGCTGATTGCCGATGTGTCCGATCTGAACATCGTTGTCGCCGACAGCGTGCAGGGCAATGTGACCCTGCGCCTGATCAATGTGCCATGGGACCAGGCCCTGCATATCGTGCTGCAGGCCAAGGGTCTCGATCAACGCAAGCAGGGCAACGTGATCTGGGTCGCGCCGCAGGCTGAAATCGCCACCCGGGAGCAGGCTCTTGCCGATGCGCGCCTGCAGATGGAGGACAAGGTCGAACTGGTTTCCGACTACATTCCGATCAGCTACGGCAATGCCAAGGACATCGCCGCATTGCTGACCAAGGACACGCAGGGGTCGACGACAACCGGCGGGCAGCAAGGTGGGCAACAGCAACAGCGTGGCTTCCTGTCGCAGCGCGGAACCGTCAGCTTCGATGACCGCACCAATACCCTGCTGGTCAGCGACACGCCGCAGAAGATCATCGAGATCCGCCAGTTGATCGCCGTGCTCGATCGCCCGGTGCAGCAAGTACTCATCGAGTCGCGCATCGTCATCGCCACGGACACGTTTGCGCGTGAGCTCGGCGTCAAGTTCGGCATCAGCGGCGGTTACGAGGATCACAATGGCAATGTTGTCTCGACTGCCGGCACGGCTGTCGGCACAGACCGCATGAGCAACCTGGCGCTCAACAACCGCTTCAGCGGTGGTCGCGGCTTGCCTGTCTTCAACCCGGCAACCCCGGCAACCTCGCCAACTGGCGGCGGCATCGCCGTGCCCAGCCTCAACGATCGCCTCAACGTCAACCTTCCTGCGGCAACTCCCGCTGGCAGCTTTGGCCTGGCCATTCTCGGCGCAGACTATCTGCTTGACCTGGAGCTTTCGGCTGCACAGACCGAAGGCCGCGGCGAAGTCGTATCAAGCCCGCGCGTGGTCACCGCCAACCAGAAGGAAGCCGTCATCAAGCAAGGTCAGGAAGTCGCTTATGTCACCTTCCAGAACGCGGGCGGTGGCGGCGCAGGAACCGCAACCGTTCAGTTCAAGGAAGTCGTGCTCGAACTCAAGGTCACGCCGACCATCACCGCGGATGATCGTGTCGTCCTCAATCTTGGTGTCAAGAAGGACGCGGTCAATCGCTATATCGACAACCCCGGTGGTGGCCAGGTGCCGATCATCGACAAGCGTGAGATCAACACTTCAGTGCTCGTAGACAATGGCCAAACCGTCGTTCTTGGTGGCGTCTACGAGGTCGAGAAACGCGACGACCTGACCAAGGTTCCATTTCTAGGCGACGTGCCAATCCTCGGCAACTTGTTCAAGAAGACCGGCCGCACCGACACCAAGGCGGAGCTGCTTATTTTCGTCACGCCACGAATCCTGAGTGAAAGCCTGAAATAAAGCGTCCAGGGGCAGGTGACGCCAGATGGCGCACACCAAGAGACGTATCTAGAAAACCATTGCGATCCTGGAGAAACCAAATGAAATTCCCGTTCAAGACGCTAGGACTGCTGATTGCCAGCATGACCCTCGCCAGCTGCGGTGGTGGTGGCGGAGATGGTGGCGCCGTAGGGCCACCGCAGGCCGGCACGATCACCCTGACGGCGACGCGCACCACGCTGCCGCTGAATTCGGGCAACGTCCTGCCGTATCCGGGCTCGCCGTTCATGGCCGAGGTTTCATTCACCTATCGCAACAATGCCGGCGTGATAACGGCATTGACCAGCGATGCGACGTTCACGACCAGTTCTCCAAGCACGGTCAGCCTGTCGCCGCCCGATGACCCGGCGACCGCCGACATCAACGAGATGGCCACCCGGGTGGTCTCGTTCCCGGCGACCACAAACAATGGTTCTTATGTATTTTTTGCAACGTCCTACGATGTTGCCGGGACCTCCACCATCACCGCCTCGGCGACGGATCCGGCAACAAACCGTACCGTGACCAAGACCCTGGTATTCACCGTGCAGGGCGCACCGCCGCTTCCAGGTTCGGTGACCTTGACGCCGAGTCCTTCCGTGGTCTACGTCGCGGGCGTGGGCGGTGCCACCAGTTCGGTGATTTCCGCGCAAGTCAAGGATGGTGCCAATCAGCCAGTGCCGGATCCCGGTGCAGTCGCCAACGTCCTCTATGAAATCGTTGGCGATGCCGGCGGTGGCATACTTTCCGGAAACGGCGGCAGCGGTTCGAGCGTGATGGCAAAGACCACCGCCGGCATCGCAACCGTGTCGTTCCAGTCCGGAACAACCTTGCCGCCCGGTCCGGTGCAGATCCGCGCCACGGTTGACCGCGCCGACAACAATGTCAGCAACGGCATCAGTGATCCAATCTCGGCAACGACCAGCGTCGCTGTATCAGATGGCAAGCTCTTCGGCCTGGTCATCACCTCGCCGGACCTCGAAGCCATCACCGAGAACCATGTGTTCGCCGGAGTGGATGCCGACGGCAATCCGGTTGGTGGACTTGATGGCACCTACAGCTTCACGATCAGCGTGCTTGCCACCGATCGCCAGGGCAATCCCGTCGTGCCAGGCACGACCATCCAGTTTGGCGTGATCGACGCACCGCTGACCGGTTTCCCGGGAATGGGCGGTGGCAGCTTCGAAATCGCCGGCGGCGACGGCAACCCGCTCGAGGGTGGCACTGCATTCACCGCGCCGACGGGGCATTTCATGACCGCTGGCGGTGGCGCCGGTCCCGGCGACACCTTGCTGGTCTTCGGCCAGTTGGTCACCGGCAACTTCGATCTCGAAAATGTACGCGTGGTGCAGTCGATCGCCAACAATACCAACCTGACCGTGACCAGTGCATTCAATCGCAACGACACCACGGGCAGTTCGGTCAATTACGGCCCGGTGCTGCCGTATGTGATCGGTCGTGCCACCGAGGCCAACGTCACTGCCAGCGCATCGACGAATGCGCTCGGCGTTGCTTCGACGAAGCTCAACTATCCGGTGTCGCGACTGGGCAAGCAGACGATCGTCTGGGCCCAGGGCAATGCGGCAACCAGTTCGGTGGTGAGGACGGTCGCCGATATCCAGCCGGTGCGTTTGCCGGGCGTGGCGCCGGCACAATTGACGGTAAGCCCGACCCCGATCGCCGGCAACACCACGACCCAGGTCACGGCGTGCCTGTATGACGCCAACAATTCCCCGATCCTTGGCGCCTATATCGGCTTCAGTTTCTCCGGACTCGGTATCGGTACCGGCAGCATTGATGGCATCACCGGCTCGGGCGTGATCGACAGCGCGACGGGACTCGACGGCTGCACCACCGGCGTCCTGACCACCGCGGGCATTTCGTCCGAAGATGAGGCGATAGTCACCTTCAGCGCCGGCGGCGAGCCGGTGGAAGTCCCGATTGTCGTGAGTACCGGCTTGCTGCTGCAGGCGTTCCCGTCGTCCACTTCGGGTGGTGCAGTCACCCTGCTGTTGACCGATGGCAGCGGAAATCCGGTTCCCAACGCCCAGATTGTCGGCACCTGCACGGGTGGACCGAGCATCACTGGTCCCATCGCCCCGACTGGCGCCAACGGCAGGACCATCGCCACCATTTCCGCGAGTGGTCTTGAGTATGTTTGTGCAGGCGAGCCACGCAACACGGGAGAATGCGTCTTCACCACCGGTTCGCAAGGTGGTCCGACTGCGACCGTTACCGTGCTCGGCGGAGTTGCTGTAGGACCCGATTTCAGTCCACTCGGGCCGGGGGTCTGTGCTCCGACTCCCTGATTGGCGGGAAAGCAGCATCATCGAAATGGGCCGCCCAAGCGGCCCATTTCTTTTGGTGCGACCGAAACCAGGGCTTTGCGGAAGACTCCACCAAGACGCCCATCGTCTGCGACAATGGCGGCGGCTTGGGACGAGCATGGATCAATGGAACCATCCACTCAGCGACTGGTGTTCAAGGCCGGTGAGGAAATATTCGCCGAAGACGATGCGCCGACCACCGCATTCCTGATCGAAGCGGGGCGGGTTGTCGTGAGCACGATCCAGCACGGCGAGCGCCGTGAACTTGGCGAACTCGCCGCTGGCGCCCTGCTCGGCGAGATGGCAGTGATCGATTCCGCACCGCGCTCGGCGAGCGCGCACGCGATATGCGATTGCGTGCTGATTGCGATCGACCGCAACCAGTTTGCAGAACGCCTTGCCGCCGCCGATCCGGTTGTACGCGCCCTGCTGATGAGCCAGTTGACGCGCTATCGTTCGGCGCTGGCCACGCTGACCGGTGACGTCCGCGAACACGCGCTGACAACAAGCGCGGACGATGCGGGAGCCATCGACAAGATCCGCCTGGAAAGCGAATTGCGTGGTGCGTTGGAACACGATGAGCTGGAAGTTCGCCTGCAGCCGCTCCTGCATATCGCATCGAACCGAGTCGCCGGCTATGAGGCGCTGGTGCGCTGGCAGCATCCGCAACGCGGGCAGGTTTCACCGAACGAGTTCATCCGCCTGGCCGAGGAAACCTCGTTGATCATCCCGGTCGGCGACTACGTGCTGGCGCGCGTATGCGACATGCTTGCCGAGTTGCGCAAGCGCGGTCGGGAACCGTTGCCGTTCATCGCCCTGAATGTCTCGGCACGCCAGCTCGACGATCCGACCCTGGTCGATCGCATGCTCGCGCAGCTGAAGGCGCGCGGGTTGCCGCCGGATCGCCTGGAAGTCGAGATCACCGAGAGCCTGGTATTCAACCAGGCGCAGATCGCGGCCTTGCTGGAGCGTTGCCATGCCGCGGGCATGCTGGTGGCACTGGATGATTTCGGCACCGGCTATTCGAACCTCGGGCCCGTGTTGTCGCTCGATTTCGACCGCATCAAGCTTGACCAGGGATTCACCCGAGCCATCCATACGCCGCGCGGGTTTGCCCTGGTCAGTGCGATCACGGCGATGGTCAAGGCGCTTGGTTGCGAGATGATCGCCGAAGGTGTCGAGCAACCCGAACAGCTCGAAGCGCTGCGTCAGCTGGGTTGCGACTATGCGCAGGGCTGGCTGGTCGGTAAACCGGTGTCCCTGCGGGAAGTGCTCGAGGGCGCTTGAGCGCGGGGCTCCGCCATGCGCAGAGCACCCCGCGCGCGGTCATTCGCGCAACTTTTTTTCCGCCATGCTGTCCCATCCAGCGCGCGGTCGCGCTACTGTCACCACATTCAATCCGTCACAGAAATCATGGACATGCCCGAATCCACCTCGGCTGCGGCCGCGTTTTCCCGGCTTCGCAGCGAGCTTGAACAATGCATCATCGGCCAGCAGGCGCTGGTGGATCGATTGCTGATCGCCCTTCTTGCCGATGGCCACCTGCTCGTCGAAGGTGCCCCCGGCCTGGCCAAGACCACCGCGATCAAGGAGCTGGCTGCGCGCATCGAGGCGGATTTCCACCGCGTCCAGTTCACCCCGGACCTGCTGCCGGCCGATCTCACCGGCACCGAGATCTACCGCCCGCAAACCGCCCAGTTCGAATTCCAGCGCGGGCCACTGTTTCACAATGTCATTCTTGCCGACGAAGTCAATCGTGCCCCGGCCAAGGTGCAGTCGGCACTCCTCGAAGCGATGGGCGAGCGGCAGATCACCGTCGGCAGCAACACCTTCGCCTTGCCGGCATTGTTCATGGTCATGGCGACACAGAACCCGATCGAGCAGGAAGGCACGTATCCGTTGCCCGAAGCGCAGCTTGACCGATTCCTCCTGCATGTCCGCATCGGCTACCCGGATGCCGCCGCGGAAGTCGAGATTCTCGGTCTCGCACGAAGCCGCGCGCGTGAAGGCTTGTCGACCATGCAACCGCCAGCGCGGTTGCTCAGCCAGGCGCAGATATTCCAGGCGCGCGCCGACGTGCTCTCGATCCATCTCGCACCGACGCTGGAAAACTACATTGTCCAGCTTGTCCTGGCGACGCGGCAGCCGCTTCCGTATGGGGCGGAGCTTGCTCGCTGGATCGCCTTTGGCGCCAGTCCGCGCGGCACCATCGCCCTCGATCGCTGCGCTCGCGCACATGCCTGGCTGGCTGGACGCGACTACGTTTCGCCGGAAGACGTGCATGCCGTCGCCGCCGACGTCCTGCGCCATCGTGTGCTGATGACCTACGAGGCGGAAGCCGAGGGCATCAGCAGTGATCACGCGATCAAGCTCCTGCTTGAACGGGTTCCCTTGCCTTGAGCGCAGGCAGTCGCATGTTTTCGCGCTGGTTCGCCGACATCCCCCTGCGTGACACGCCGCCGCCAACGCGATGCGGCGGGTGGCTGCCGTGAGCACGCCGCACAACAATGGCAAGGCCGATGCCGGAGTGCGCGTGGCGCTCGATGAGCTGCTGGCGCTTTCGGTGCAGGCGCGTGGCAGCAGCCTTGCCGAGGTTCGACGCAGTGCCGCGGCACGTACCGGGCTGCATGCATCGCGCTGGCGGGGTCGCGGCGTCGATTTCCGTGAATCGCGCATTTACCAGGCGGGTGACGATATCCGGCACATGGACTGGCGCGTCACCGCGCGCAGTGGTCGGCCGCATACCAAGTTGTTCGAGGAGGAGCGCGAGCACGGCTTGTTGCTGTTGATCGATCTCAACCCGAGCATGCGCTTTGGCACGCGCGTACGCTTCAAGAGCGTGCAGGCGGCGCGCGTTGCCGCCTTGCTCGCATGGATGGCAAGTGCGAACGGAGATCGCGTCGGTGCCATCGGATTTGGCGGCGGCGTCCAGCACGAAATCAAGCCGAGTGGTGGACGCCGTGGCGTGCTGCAGGTGCTGCGCGCCTTGCGCGATTGGGATCATGCGGCGGGATCGCAGCAGGAACCCCTGGCCGGTGCCCTCGAGCGCGCGCGGCGCTTGTTGCGGCCGGGCACCCGCTTGATCCTCATCAGCGATGGCTACAGCGTCGACGAGGCAGCCTGGCCGGTACTCGGGCGCTGCGCAGGGCGCAACGAGCTCGGCTGCATCCTGGTATCCGACGCCCTTGAACACATGTCACCGCCACCCGGACGCTACGCGCTGAGCAATGAAGGTACGCGACAGACACTGGACTTCACCGACAAGTCCCTGCGTGCGCAATGGCCACGGGCATTTGCCGAAGTGCGCGAACGCGTGCATGCCGGCTTCAGCCGCCTCGGCGCTCGGGTTGTCGAAGTGGCAACCGATGCGGACGCGCGGCGCGCCTTGCTGCCCTTCACGCAACGGCTGCCGGGATCGCGGGACAGTTTGGCGTGAACCCGACCGGTCCCGAGCTGCGCGACATCCATGTGCCGGCCGATCCCTCGTGGTGGCCACCGGCACCGGGCTGGTGGTTGCTCGCGGCCATCGTCATCGCCGTACTGGCATGGATGATCCTGCGCCTGCGCCAACGCATGCAGCGTCGCCAATGGCGGCAGCGGGTCATCGCCGAGCTTGATCGGATCGCCACGGATGCGAGCTTGCGCGCGGATCACACACGTCTGCTCGGCGAGCTCTCGCAGCTGTTGCGTCGCAGCGCGCGTCTGATTGATGTCGCCGCGCCAAGCTTGCGCGGCACGACCTGGCTTGCCTTCCTCGACCAGCAACTCGGCGGCGATGAGTTTTCCCGGGGGGCCGGGCGGGTCCTTCTTGATGGCCCTTACCAGCGCCACACGAGCATCGATGTCGATACGCTGCTGGCCCTGGTTCGACGCTGGCTGATGCGCGTGCTCGAAGATCGGGGGGCGCATGTTTGAACTGGCCTGGCCATGGCTCCTGCTTGCCCTGCCGCTGCCCGTGCTGGCCGCCTGGATATTGCCACGCGCGCAGACCGGCACGAGTGCCTCCGCGCTGCGCCTGCCGCACCGCGGCATCAGCTTGCCGCATGCGGCGAAGGCGTCGTCGATCTCCGGCCTGCACCGTGTCCTCGCCTTACTCGCCTGGGCACTGCTCGTGTTCTCGGCGGCGCGACCGCAATGGCTCGGCGAGCCCGAGGATATTCCGCGCAGCGGCCGTGATCTGCTGCTCGCCGTGGACACCTCGGGCAGCATGGGTATCGAGGACATGCAGATCGGCAATCGTGCCGCCGATCGCTTCTCGACCGTGCAGATCATTGCCGGGGATTTCATTGAGCGTCGCGCCGGAGATCGCGTCGGCCTGATCCTGTTTGGCTCGCGCGCCTACCTGCTGACGCCGCTGACTTTCGACCTGAAGACGGTCGCCAGGCAGCTCGACGAATCGGCAATCGGCCTGGCCGGGCGCGAGACGGCGATCGGTGATGCGGTCGGCCTCGCCGTGAAGCGCCTGCTTGAGCGTCCGCAGGACCAGCGCGTGCTGATCCTGCTCACCGATGGCGTCAACAATGCCGGTGAACTGGATCCGCAAAAAGCGATAGAACTGGCCGTGGCCAACAAGGTGCGCATTTATACGGTTTGCATCGGTGCCGAGGCGGTCAATGTCGACAGCCTGTTCGGCAGCCGCACGATCAATCCATCCGCCGATCTCGATGTGGCCATGTTGACCTCGATGGCGGAGAGCACCGGCGGCAAGTTCTTCCGCGCCCGTGACACCGCCGAACTGGCGGGCATCTATCGAGAGATCAACCAGCTTGAACCGGTTGCCGACAAGGCCGAGACCCTGCGCCCGGTCAATGAACTGTATGCCGTGCCCCTGGCCGCGGCGATGCTGGTTGCGGTGCTGGGCTTGCTGCTGCCCTGGCTGCGTGAGCGCGTTGCACGAGTGGCCGCGCCATCATGAATGCGCTCGCCGATTTCCATTTCCTGCGCCCGTGGTGGCTGCTGGCGCTGGCCGTGTTGCCGCTGGCGGCGGTCATTTGGCAGCGGCGGCGGGCCCAGGCGGGAAACTGGCGGGCGATGGTCGATGCGCACCTGTTGCCGCACCTGGTCGACACCTCGATCGAGCGCTCGAAGAGCGGCGCTGCACTGCTCGCCGGCGCGGCCTGGATCCTTGCTTGCGTGGCCATGGCCGGCCCCGCCTGGGAACGCGAGCCCATGCCGCTTTACCAGAACGACGCAGCCCGCGTGCTGGCGATCGAACTTGCCCCGACCATGCTCGCCGCCGACATCAAGCCGACCCGCTTGGAGCGCGCGCGCTACAAGCTCAACGACATCCTCGAACAAAGCCGCGACATGCAAACCGCCTTGATCGGCTATTCCGGAGACGCCTTTGTCGCCGCACCGTTGACCGATGACGTCAACACCGTGCGCAACCTGATCGATGCGCTGGATCCCGGCGTCATGCCGGTGCTCGGCAACGCCACCGAGCGGGCGATCACCCGCGCGCAGGAACTGGTTGCGCAGGCGGGACTTGATCGCGGCGAACTGATCCTGCTCGCCGACAGCGTCAGCGACGTGGCAATTGCCGCTGCCGGCAAGGCGCACGCGGCAGGCCTCACCATCTCGGTGCTTGGTGTCGGCAGCAACAGCGGCGCGCCGGTACCGTTGCCGCAAGGTGGATTCCTGCAGGATGCCGAGGGCAACATCGTGTTGCCGCGGCTGCAGGAGTCGGCATTGCGCGCACTGGCCAGTGCCGGCGGCGGGCGCTATGCCACTTTGAGCAGCGATCGCAGCGACCTGCAGGCCTTGTTGGTGGGCGATCCGCTGCAGGCGCAAACAACCAAACAAGGCGAGAACCGCGGCTTGAGCGAGCGTTTCCGCGACCGCGGGCCCTGGCTCGTGCTGTTGCTGCTGCCCTTGGCCTTGCTCGGCTTTCGTCGTGGCTGGTTGATGGCGTTTGCGCTGGTCCTGATCACGCCTTCGTCTCCGGCACAGGCATTCGGCTTTTCCGATCTGTGGTGGCGTGCCGACCAGCAAGCCGCGCGCGCCCTGGCCGCCGGTGATGCCAAGGCGGCGCAGGCCCTGGCCCTGGATCCGGCCTTGCGCGGCACGGCGGCATACCGTGCCGAGGACTACGCCGCGGCGCAAGAGGCCTGGGCCGCCGGCAGCGGTGCCGATGCGCTGTACAACCAGGGCAATGCGCTGGCCAAGGCCGGCCAGTACGAGGCGGCCATCAGCGCCTACCAGCACGCTCTCGACATCGATCCGCACCTCGAAGATGCAGAGGCCAACAAGCGCGCGGTGGAGGAATGGCTCAAGCGCCAGCAGTCCGCGCAGGACAGGAACCAGCAGGAAAGCGACAAGCAGAAATCCGGCGAGCAGGACAACAAGGATCAGCAGGCCGGCCAGCAAGCGGAAAATCCGCAGCAGGGCGAGGACAATCCCTCAACGGCAAAGGATCAGCAAGCGGGCCAGCCGCCCGATCAAAAGGATGCGCAGCAGGGCGATTCGCAAAAGGACGAGCCGGATGCATCGAAGCAGGAGCAGGGCGAACAGCCGAAGGATGACAACCCGCAGTCCGGCAACGAGGAGAAGAATCCGCGCGATGCCGGCAAGAGCGAGGCCGAGGCGGCGAAAGACAAGCAACAGAAAGAGGCGCAGCAAAAGCAACTCGGCAGCGCGATCGACCAGGCCCTGGATCAGCAAGAATCGGGCGAAAAGCCCGAGGCGGCGCTTGCCAGTCCGCAGGATGAGGCCACGCGGGAGCAGCAGCAAGCCATGCAGCAATGGCTGCAGCGCATTCCGGATGATCCGGGTGGCTTGCTGCGGCAGAAGTTCCAGCTCGAATACGATCGTCGCCAGCGCGGCGAAGGTGGTGGGTGATGAAACGTGTACATGTGCTGATTGTGCTGATGCTGGTTGCATTGTCGCTCTCGACCGGTGCCAGCGCGGCGGTGCGCGCCTGGCTGGATCGCAGCAGCATGCAACTGGGCGAAACCGTCACCTTGAATGTCGAATCCGACGACAGCACGGCTGCGGAGCCGGATTTCAGCGCCTTGCTTGGCGATTTCAATTCACTCGGCACGCAATCGAGCCGGCAGATCAGCATGAGCAATGGCTCGACCAGTGCGAAGACGGTCTGGGCGGTGGGCCTCGAACCGAAACGCGCAGGCACCTTGACCATCCCGGCCTTCAGCATCGGCGGACAGAGCAGCGATCCGCTGAGCCTGACCGTGTTGCCCGCGCCGATCGGCGCGCAAGGCAAGCCTGGCGATACCTTGTTTGTCGAAGTCAGCGCCGATCCGTTGAACCCCTACGTGCAGCAACAGGTGCGCTACACCGTGAAGCTCTATTTCGCGGTCAACCTCAGCGACGGCTCGCTCGATGAACCGACGGCCGCCAACGCGGTCGTGCAGAAGCTCGGTCGCGACAAGCAGTACACGGCCAACCTGCACGGCCAGTCCTATCACGTCCTCGAACGCAACTATGCGCTGACCGCGGAGAAGAGCGGCCCGTTGAGCGTGGCGGCGCTGAACTTCCGTGGCAGCGCCGTCGACAACTCCGACCCGACCGGGTTTTTCCGGCGCGGGCGCACGGTGACGGCGCGCTCCGATGCCTTGCAGCTCGATGTGCGCGCGAAACCGGCAAGCTGGGGATCCGCGCCATGGTTGCCGGCGGCATCGCTCATGCTCAGCGACGAAAGTCAGTTGCCCGCTAAAATCCAGGTCGGCGAACCGCTGACGCGCACGCTCAAGCTGCGCGCGCAGGGTCTCGGTTTCGAACAGCTTCCCGAACTGGAAATCGCCGCACCGGCGGGGGCCGAGGTGTATGCGGACAAGCCGCAGACACAGACCCGTGACGATGGCAGCTGGCTGTATGGCGAGCGCACGCGCAAGTTTGCCATCGTGCCGACGCGGCCCGGCACGCTGACCTTGCCGGCGGTCGAGGTGCAATGGTGGAACACGACCGCCGAGCGCATGGAAACGGCAAGTCTGCCGGCGCGCGAGATCAAGGTGACAGGTGCGGCACTGACGCCTTCAGCCGCTCCGCCCATCGAGCCTTCCCCTTCGCCATCGTCAATGTCAGCCACGACCAGCCCGGCGCCGGTGATTTATCCGTCGCCAGCCGGCGGCGCGGAGCTGCGCTTCTGGCGGTGGTCGAGCGCCCTGCTGGGCGGCTTGTGGTTGCTTACGCTGGCGCTGTGGTGGCGCTCGAGAAAGGCAATGCATGGCGCCCGGGTTGCCGCCACGCAGCCGACGCCGGCACCGGCTCGCAGCGTGTTCCTGCGCGCCTGCTCCATGGGCGATCTGAGTGGTGCCGAGCGCGCGCTGGTGGCCTGGGCGCGCAGGGAGAAGGCCGACATCCTCAATCTCGGCAGCCTGGCGACGGCACTCGATGATCCGGTGCAGCGCGCGGCGCTCGATGAACTCCAGCGCATGCGCTACGCCGGGGCCAGCGCGGAAGGACTTGGTGCGCGCCTGACCCGCGCTTTCCGCGGCGGTTTTGCCTGGTCCAAACCAGCCGCCGCGAGCGCTCCCGTCTCGCCGTTGCCGCCGCTGTATCCAGGCCGAGAATAGCTGCCCGTTGATCCAGCCAGCCACGTGCAGGACACCCGGCGCCGCCGTGATTGTTGAATCGCGCGGTGCGTTTGCCCGGTGCAGCGGACGCACTATAGAATCGAGCAAAGCGGCGCGAGCCATGCGGGAGATCGCAATGATCGCCCGCGTTTCGACCTGCGCCGGCGATTCGTTCGCGGCGATGTGCATCCGCTGATGACATGACGGGGTGGCTGCCCCGGTTGCCGGAGACACCGACAATCCTTTCCGCGAGTGCTGGGACCGATGCCTGACTACGCACTGCCAAGCGCCATCATCTGCCTGCCCTTCGTGGTCAGCGTGATGGTGCTGTTGCTGCGTGGCCTCGGTCGTCGACAGAATTTGTCGGCATGGTTGATGACCAGCACCGGCCTGCTTGTACTGCTGCTGTCGGCGTACCTGTATCCGGCAATAGCAGACGGCGGCGTGGTACGCCAGGTGATCCCGTGGGTGCCGGGGCTGGGCCTGGACCTGGTCCTGCGCATCGACGGCTTCGGCTGGCTGTTCATGCTGCTGATCAGCGGCATCGGCGCGCTGGTTGGCGTGTACGCGCGTTACTACATGTCGCCGGACGATCCGCTGGCGCGTTTCTTTGCGTTGTTGCTGGCGTTCATGGGTTCGATGCTGGGCATCGTCATGTCCGGCAACGTCATCCAGCTGGTGTTCTTCTGGGAACTGACCAGCTTCTTCTCCTTCCTGCTGATCGGTTACTGGTACAACGGAGCTTCCGCCCGCGACGGCGCGCGCATGGCGCTGATCGTCACCTCCGGTGGCGGCCTGTGCCTGTTCGGCGGCGTGCTGCTGCTCGGCCACATTATCGGCAGCTACGACCTCGAGGCGATTCTCGCCGCCGGTGATGTGGTGCGCGCGCATCCCTGGTACGTGCCGACGCTGATCCTGATCCTCCTCGGCGCGTTCACCAAGAGCGCGCAATTCCCCTTCCACTTCTGGCTGCCGCAAGCCATGTCGGCGCCGACGCCGGCATCGGCCTACCTGCATTCGGCGACGATGGTGAAGGCGGGCGTGTTCCTGCTGGTGCGCTTCTGGCCGGTGCTCGGCGGCACCACCGAGTGGTCCTGGATAGTCGGCGGCATCGGCATGATCAGCCTGGTCCTCGGTGCCTATTCGGCGATGTTTGAGCAGGATCTGAAAGGCGTGCTGGCCTATTCGACGATCAGCCACCTCGGCCTGATCACCATGCTGGTGGGGCTGGGCAGCACGTTGGGCGTGGTCGCAGCCATCTTCCACATTGTCAATCACGCGACCTTCAAGGCCTCCTTGTTCATGGCCGCCGGTGCCGTCGATCACGAGACCGACACCCGCGACCTGCGCAAGCTGGGCGGCTTGCGCCGGTTCATGCCGATCACCGCGACCCTGGCCCTCGTCGCCGGCGCGGCGATGGCCGGCGTGCCGCTGTTGAATGGCTTCCTGTCCAAGGAAATGTTTTTCGCCGAGACGCTGGCGGTAGGCCAGGGTCCGCTGCTTGATGCGCTTTCGGTGGTGATCGCCGTGGCCGCCAGCGCGTTTGGCGTGGCCTATTCGCTGCGCTTCGTCGGCGGCGTGTTCTTCGGTCGGGTGGCGGACGATTTGCCGCGCAAGCCGCACGAGCCGCCCTTGTGGATGCGTTTCCCGATCGGCTTCCTTGCCTTGCTCTGCCTGCTCGTCGGCATGCTGCCGGCACGCATGATCGGACCCTCGCTGGATGCGGCGGCGCGCTCGGTACTCGGTGGCGACATGCCGAGTTACAGCCTGGCGGTGTGGCATGGCCTGACCACGCCATTGCTGATGAGCATTTTTGCATTTGTCACTGGTTGCCTGCTGTATGTCCGCCTGCGCAAATATTTCTTCAGTTGCGAAGCTGCTCCGCTGACCGGGCGGTTGAGCGGCAAGCGCATCTTCGAGCGCGTGCTGGCAGTGGCCGCCGCCGATGTGCCGCAACGCATCGAGCGCCGTTACCCGAGCCGGCGCCTGCAGTCGCAACTGCTGATGATCGTGCTGCTGGCGCTGGCTGCAGGCTGGATTGCCGCAGCCAGCGCCCCGCTCGGACTCGACCTGGGGGGATCCGACATTGATCCCGCCTTTGCATTGTTGTGGCTGCTTGGCGCGGTGTGCGCGGTTGGCGCGGCCAGCCAGGCGAAGTTCCACCGCCTCGCTGCGTTGATCCTCACCGGTGGTGCCGGGCTGGTCTCGTGCGTGAGCTTTGTCTGGTTGTCGGCGCCGGATCTGGCGGCGACGCAGTTGCTGGTCGAGGTGGTCACCACGATCCTCATCCTGCTCGGCATGCGCTGGTTGCCCAAGCGCATCGCCGGCATGGCCGTGGAGACGCGCTGGCAACGCTTTCGCCGTCGCCGCGACGTGTTCATCGCCATCGCCGTCGGTGCCGGCGTCGCCAGCCTCGCCTATGCGGCCATGACCCACCCGGTGTCCGAGTCCATCTCGCGCTTCTTCCTCGAAAATGCCTACAGCGGAGGTGGTGGCAACAATGTGGTCAATGTCATCCTCGTCGATTTCCGCGGATTCGACACGCTTGGCGAGATCAGCGTGCTCGCCATCGTCGCGCTGACCGTGTTCGGCCTGCTGCGCCGCTTCCGGCCAGCCGCTGAGAGCATCAGCATGCCCGTGCAGCAACAGCAGCAGACGGCATATGACGCGGCTGAACCCGATCGTGCCGCGGATCACTCGCTGACCGATTACCTGATGATTCCGGGCCTGATCATCCAGTTGCTGTCGCCGGTGATCCTGTTGTTCGGGCTGCACCTGTTCCTGCGTGGCCACGACTTGCCCGGCGGTGGTTTCGTCGCCGGCATCACCGTGTCGGTGGCGCTGATCCTCCTGTACATGGCCGCCGGGGCGCGCTGGGTGGAGACGCGCCTGCGAGTGCTGCCGGTGCGCTGGATTGGCGCAGGCCTGCTGATGGCCGTGCTCACCGGCTTGGGTTCGCTGGCGTTTGGCCATCCATTCATGACCTCGCACTTCCAGTACCTGGATCTGCCGCTGCTTGGACGCATCCCGCTGGCCACCGCCGTGCTGTTTGACCTGGGCGTGTTCGCCGTCGTGGTGGGTGCCACCACGCTGATGCTGATCGCGCTGGCGCATCAGTCGCTGCGCCGCCCACGCCAGTTGCCTGCGGCTGCGGAGGGGGAGGGCTGATGGAACTGGTCCTTGCCATCGCCATCGGCATCCTCGCCGCGTCCGGCGTGTGGCTGTTGCTGCGCCCGCGCACCTTCCAGGTGATCATCGGCCTGACCCTGATCTCGTACGCGGTGAACATGTTCATCTTTTCCATCGGCGGCCTGCGCACCGGTGCCGATCCGGTGCTGAATGGCGGCGACATCGCGCAATACGCCGATCCGCTGCCGCAAGCACTGGTGCTGACCGCGATCGTCATTGGTTTCGCCACCACCGCCTTGTTCCTGGTCGTGCTGTTGACCTCGCGCGGACTTACCGGCAACGATCACGTCGACGGTGAGGACGGCACGCCGTGAGCAGCCACCTGGCCATCCTGCCTGTCATCACGCCACTGCTGGTGGCAGCGCTGCAGTTGCTGGTCGGCGAAAAGCGCCGGCGCACGGTGTTGCTGCTGAGCGTTGTCTCGTGCGTGGTGCTGGTGATCCTGGCCGCGGCGCTGATGCGGACGGTATCGGCCGACGGCGCGCTCGCCGCGGTGTACCGGATTGGCGACTGGCCGGCGCAGTTCGGCATCGTGCTGGTAGCCGATCGGCTTTCCGCCCTGATGGTGTTGCTGACCAGCGTGCTGGCGCTGGCCTTGCTGCCGCATGCGCTGGGCCGCTGGCAGCATCGCGGCGGACACTTCCAGCCGCTGCTGCAGTTCCTGCTGGTCGGCTTGAACGGTGCCTTCCTCACCGGCGACCTGTTCAACCTGTTTGTCTTCTTCGAGGTACTGCTGGCGGCATCGTACGGCCTCGCCCTGCACGGTTCGCGCACGGCGGGTCAGCGCGGGCTTGCACTACATAGCCGTCAACCTGACTGCCTCGATGTTGTTCCTGCTTGGCGTCAGCCTGATCTTCGGTGTCAGTGGCACCTTGAACATGGCGGCACTGGCCGAACTCATCCCGACCGTGCCGGAGCGCACACGCGCGTTGCTGCATGCGGGAGCGGCAATCCTCGGCGTGGCCTTCCTCATCAAGACCGCGATGTGGCCGCTCGGATTCTGGCTGCCGCGCACCTATGCGGCTGCCGCGCCGGCGGTGGCGGCGATGTTCGCGCTGATGACCAAGGTCGGCATCTACGTGCTGTTGCGCCTGGGCCTGCTCCTGTTCGGTGACGAAGCGGGGCCGGCATCCAGCCATTTCGGCAGCGACTGGATGCTGTGGGGCGGCGTGGCGACCATGCTTGCCGGCACCATCGGCATGCTTGGTGCGCGCGATCTCGGCAAGCTGGCCGGCTACAACGTGGTGATTTCCTCGGGCACCCTGCTCGCCGCGATCGGCTTGCAGCATGAGGCGGTGACGGCCGGTGCGCTGGCCTATCTGGTCATTTCCACGCTGGCCATCGCGGCGTTCTTCCTGGTTGCCGGCCTGCTTGCCTCCGACGGTGACGAGGAAACCGATGACACGCTGATCCTCGAGCCGTACGAACAGCCCGGCGAAACCCAGGCGAACGAAAGCCTGTACGCAAAGGAAGACGAGAGCCGCGTCGTGCTGTCCGCGCCAATCGCCATGCTCGGCCTGAGTTTCTCCGCCTGCGCCGTGTTGCTGGCGGGTTTGCCGCCGCTTTCCGGATTCCTCGCCAAGCTCGCCCTGCTGGCACCGATGCTCGATGCCGATGCACGCCCTGGTGCGAGCGTGGTGTTCGGCCTGGTCATCTTTGCCGGATTCTGCACGGTGATCGCCCTGTGCCGCGCCGGCATCCAGATTTTCTGGGTCGAGTCGGAGCGCATCTTCCCGAAAGTCCGCTTGACCGAATCCACCTCGATCGCAATCCTGCTCGGCCTGTGCCTGTTGCTCACTTTGCTGGCCGAGGCGCCCTTGCGCTACCTGCGCGATACCGCCGCGCAACTGCATGCGCCAGCCAGCTACATCCATGCCGTGCTGCCGCCGATGGGGGCCGCACCATGATCCGGCGCTGGTTTCCGCACCCGCTCCTGTCCGCGCTGCTGCTGCTGATCTGGTTGCTGCTCAAGCAGAGCCTGGCCCCCGGCACGATCCTGCTCGGTGCGCTGCTCGGCATTGCCCTGGCGCGCATGTACGACCTGTTGCGACCGCCCAGGGCGCGTGTGCACAATTTTCATCTGCTCGGCGTCTTGTTCGTTCGCGTGACCCTCGACATCTTCCGTTCCAACCTTGCCGTGGCGAGGATCATCCTTGCCCGGAATCGAAGCCTGAACTCCGGCTTCGTCGCCATCCCGCTGGATCTGACCGATCGCCACGGCCTTGCCGTGCTGGCCTGCATCATCACCTCCACGCCCGGCACGATCTGGGTGAGCTACGACTCCAGCGCCAACATCCTGCTCATCCACGTGCTCGACCTGGCCGACGAACAAGTCTGGATCGACACCATCAAGCAGCGTTACGAACGCCTCCTGCTGGGGATCTTCCAATGAGCCACGACTTGCTTGAAGCGGTCATCATCCTCGCCCAATTGCTGCTGCTGCTGGCGATGAGTTTCTCGATCATCCGCATGTTGCGCGGACCGCGTGCGCAAGATCGCGTACTGGCGCTGGACGCGCTGTACGTGAATGCCATGATCCTGCTGCTCACCATTGGCATCCGCAGCAACAGCCTGCTCTATGTCGAGGCCGGGCTGATCATCGGACTGCTCGGGTTTGCCGGCACCGTGGCGCTGTCGAAATTCCTCATGCGCGGGCAGGTGATCGAATGAACCACCTCGACGCCCTGCCGCCATGGGCGGCGATCCTCGTCGCCATCTTCGTCCTGCTGGGCGCGCTGTTCGCCTTCATCGGTTCGCTCGGCCTGCTGCGCCTGAAGAACTTCTATCAGCGCGTGCATGCGCCGACCCTGGGCACCACCCTGGGCACGTTCTTCATGCTTGCCGCCTCGATCACCTGCTCCACCGTGCTGCACGCGCGCCCCATCTACTACGAGATCCTGATCGGCGTCTTCCTCACCCTGACCACACCGATCACCCTGATGCTGCTGGTGCGCGCGGCACTCTATCGTGATCGCGAGGAAGGCTCGCTGGATGTGCCGCACAACCGGCCCGGCGAGTAGCGATCCGCGTTTGCTGCCTGCAATGAGCGGCCTGGATGCGCACATCTTCGGCGCTGGCGGTTTCGTCGCCTCCGGGCATGCGGCACACTAGGCCGCTTGATCCTTGAACAGGTGCCTGCTCGCATGAACTGTCCTTGCGCAACCAACTGCTCGATCCACGTTGGCGCGGCTTGCCGACGAGGTGGACACGCATGAGTACGCGCAAGCCCATGGCCCTGCATACGAAGATGCTGGTCGGCTTCATCGCCGGTCTCGCTGGCGGCCTGCTCGTGCATTGGTCGAACGGTGGCGATGCGCCGTGGATCCAATGGCTGATGACCTGGATCACGCAGCCGGTCGGCAAGGTCTTCCTGCGCCTGTTGTTCATGCTGGTCATTCCCTTGCTGTTCTCGGCGCTGGTCGTCGGCATTGCCGAAATGGGCGATATCCGTTCGCTCGGCCGGGTTGGCTGGAAGACGCTCGCCTACACGGTGATCGTGTCATCGATCGCGGTGGTCATCGGCGTCAGCCTGGTCAACCTGTTCCAGCCCGGAGCAGGTGTCGATCCCGCGGTTGCGCAGCAACTGCTGCGCGATTCCAGCGACAACGCGCAGAAGATCGTCGCCAGCAGCGCGCTGCACGGCTCGGGCATGGACCTGCTGCTGAACATCGTGCCGACCAATGTCATCCGTGCCGCCGCCGACAACGACATTCTTGCCGTGATGTTCTTCGCCATGATGTTCGGCATCGGCGTGGTGCTGACGAAATCGCCGATGGCAATGAAGACCAAGGAAGTCATCGAGGGCGTATTCGAGATCTCCATGACCCTGATCCACCTGGTCATCCGCTTTGCCCCGTATGCGGTCGCCTGCCTGGTGTTCAATCTCGCTGCCGTATTCGGCTGGGACCTGCTGGCCAAGCTGGCGGGTTATGTCGGCGTCGCCCTGCTGGCCATGGCCATCCATTTTTTCATTGTCTACTCGATCAGCGTGCGCGCCTTTGGCGGCATGTCGCCGGTACGGTTCTTCCGCGGCTCCCAGGAAGCGATCGTCATGGCGTTCTCGACGGCCTCGAGCAATGCCACCCTGCCCACCGCGCTGATGGTGGCCGAGGAGGAACTGAAACTGCCACGGCGCATCTCGCGCTTCGTGCTCACCGTTGGTGCGACCGCCAACCAGAACGGCACGGCGCTGTTCGAGGGCGTCACCGTGCTGTTCCTCGCCCAGTTCTTCAATGTCGACCTCAGCCTCACCCAGCAGTTCGTGGTCATGTTGGTGTGCATTCTCGGTGGCATCGGCACGGCCGGCGTGCCGGCCGGTTCACTGCCGGTGATCGCCATGATCTGCGGCATGGTCGGCGTGCCGCCTGAAGGCATCGGCCTCATCCTTGGCGTCGACCGCTTCCTCGACATGTGTCGGACCACGCTCAATGTGACCGGCGACCTGGCGGCCGCGGTGGTCGTCTCCAATGGCATCGAAGAGCCCGACAACTTGCCTGGCCAGACCTGAGGCGCAGCGACAATGGCAGCGGGGCACGGGGCAATCGCACCCGCCGTGCATGAAAAAGCCGGCCTGTTGCCAGGCCGGCTGGAGAAGCGTCCTTGCCCCGTGGTGGTAAGACCTCAGAAGCGGACTTCGGCGCCGACGGAAACCACGCTCGGATCGAACTTCAAGCCGTTCTTGTCCGCCTTGTAGTAGTCGTAGTTCAGGCCGAGGCTGAAGTTGTCGCTGAAGTCATAACCCACGCCGGCGCCGGCGTACCAGCTGTTCGAGGTGCCATCGGCGTGAACCGGCAGGCCGGCAACCAGTCGGTCACCCTTGATGTCGGCACGGAACAAGCCGGTGCGACCGCTCAGGTACCAGTTGTCACTCAGGTTCAGGTGGGCGTTGACGCCCGCGGTCCAACCGTTGAGTTCGGCATCGGTGAGGAATTCGCCAGGAACCAACGCGCCTGCCGTGCTGGATTTGGGTGACCATTTGCCAAGATCGGTGTAGCCACCTTCAATGCCAAGGGCGAAGTTCGGTGCCAGCGACCAGCGGTAACCGGCGTTGACGCCGAAAGCGGTGTCATCGTCATCGTAGACGCCCTTGTCGATGGCGGATTGTCCGACGTTGCCGTTGATGAAGAATCCGGCCTTGTCTGCGGCATGGCTGGTGACGGGGAGGGCGGCCAGGCCAGCGGCGGCAATTGCAATGGCGATCAGGGTGGTTTTCATGGGGTAGCTCCAGCTTCTTTTTTGGGGAGGGAACCGCAGGCCTTCGCATGCGGAACGTGCTTGGATCGACAGCGGTGAATGCTGTTCCGTCCTTGCGCCGTGCCCATTAGCTGCGGTTCATTCGGGTAATTTCAATACCCATCGGTGCATTAATTGAGGATCTCGGTGAAAATCCTTGTGTTTCAGGTGGATAAAGGTCGATACCGAGATATTGGCGGGCTTTCCGGCAGGCTCCGCGGGCATTGGCAATATCCGCATTTCCGCGTCGAAATCACCGGGCCGTCATTTCCGCTGGCGCGACCACTTGCCACCCCCGACAAGCCCTGCGAAAAGACAAAGGCCGCCCGGATCGGCGACAATGCGCACCCCTTGCGGTCCACCTGCCGGTCTGGCCGCTGTTTCCAGTCGAGTCCGAACAATGTCGAGCCGCAAAGAACTCGCCAACGCCATTCGTGCGCTGGCCATGGACGCTGTACAAGCCGCGAATTCAGGTCATCCCGGCATGCCCATGGGCATGGCCGACATCGCCGAAGTGCTGTGGAACGATTTCCTCAGGCACAACCCGACGAATCCGCAGTGGGCCAATCGCGATCGCTTCGTGCTTTCCAACGGCCACGGTTCGATGTTGATCTACGCGTTGCTGCACCTGACCGGCTACGCCCTGCCGCTGCAGGAGTTGAAGAACTTCCGCCAACTGCATTCAAAGACTGCCGGTCACCCCGAATACGCCGAGACCCCCGGCGTCGAGACCACCACCGGGCCGCTCGGCCAGGGCCTGGCCAACGCCGTCGGCATGGCCCTTGCCGAACAGGTGCTTGCCGCGCGCTTCAATCGCGGCGGTCTCGACATTGTCGATCACCGCACCTATGTCTTCCTCGGCGACGGTTGCCTGATGGAAGGCATTTCACACGAGGTCGCCTCGCTGGCCGGCACCCTCGGCCTTGGCAAGCTCGTCGCCATCTGGGACGACAACGGCATCTCCATCGATGGCGAGGTCGAAGGCTGGTTCACCGATGACACGCCGAAGCGCTTCGAGGCCTATGGCTGGAACGTGATCCGTGATGTCGATGGCCATGATGCCAACGCGATCAAGGCGGCGATCGAGGCAGCGACCGCGCAGACGCGCAAGCCGACCCTGATCTGCGCCAGGACCATCATTGGCTTTGGATCGCCGAACAAGCAGGGCAAGGAATCCTCGCACGGCGCCGCACTCGGCAAGGATGAAGTCGCCGCGACGCGCGCCAGCCTCGGCTGGAACCATGCCCCGTTCGAGATTCCCGCACAGATCTATTCCGCCTGGAACGCGCAGGCGGCGGGTGCCGAGCGCGAGTCGGTGTGGAATGCGCTGTTTGCCCGCTATCGCGCCGCCCATCCGGAACTGGCCGCCGAATTCGAGCGACGCCAGCGCGGTGTGCTGCCGGACGATTTCGCCAGCCATGCCGATGCCTGGATCGCCAAGCTGCAAGTGGAAGGCCCGGCCGTGGCTTCGCGCAAGGCCTCGCAGATGGCGCTGGATGCCTTTGGCCCCTTGCTGCCCGAGCTGATTGGCGGCTCGGCGGATCTGGCCGGTTCCAACCTGACCATCTGGAAGGGCTCGAAGAACGTCACCAGCCACGATGTCTCGGCCAACTACATCCACTACGGCGTGCGCGAGTTCGGCATGAGCGCGATCGCCAACGGACTCGCCCTGCATGGCGGATTCATTCCCTACGATGCAACCTTCCTGGTCTTTTCCGACTACGCGCGTAGCGCCGTGCGCATGAGTGCGCTGATCCCGACCCGCGCCATCCATGTCTACACGCATGATTCCATCGGCCTTGGCGAAGATGGCCCGACGCACCAGCCGGTCGAGCACCTGGCGAGCCTGCGCCACATCCCGAACAACGATGTCTGGCGCCCCTGCGATGCCGTGGAATCGGCGGTGTCGTGGAAGCGGGCGATCGAGCGCAGCAGCGGTCCCTCGTGCCTGGTCTTCTCGCGGCAGACGCTGGTGCATCAGCCGCGCAATGACGAACAGGTCAGCGCCATCGCCCGCGGCGGCTACGTGCTGTCCGATCCGCCGAGCGCAAAATTCGACGTGATCCTCATAGCCACCGGCTCCGAGGTCGAGGTGGCGATGCAGGCGATGCGCATCCTCGCTGACCAGGGCGTGGCCGCGCGTGTCGTATCGATGCCCTGCACGCGCGTGTTCGATGCGCAGCCGATCGAGTATCGCGAAGGCGTGCTGCCCTCGTGGTGCCGTCGCCGCGTCGCTGTGGAAGCGGGGATCACGGATTTCTGGTGCAAGTACGTCGGCCTCGATGGCGCGGTCGTCGGCCTCGACCGATTCGGCGCATCGGCACCTGCGGAGCAGCTGTACATGCATTTCGGCATCACTGCCGAGGCCGTGGCGGCGCGGGCCAGGGCGCTTGCCTGAGCAAGATGCCGGCTGTGGCAGCAGGCTGCGGCGACGCTGCGTCCATTGCAGCAACAGCTGCGCACAACAATTGATGCAAAGGGAAAACAGGTAAATCAGTGGCAGCGTTCAACAGCGAGCGGGTTCTCAGTGTGCGCCACTGGAACGAATTCCTATTCAGCTTCACGACCACGCGTGATGCCGGCCTGCGCTTTGAAAACGGCCAGTTCATCATGATCGGACTTCCGGTTGATGGACGTCCGCTGCTGCGCGCCTACAGCATTGCCAGTGCCAACTACGAGGAGCATCTCGAGTTCTTCAGCATCAAGGTCGCCGATGGTCCGTTGACATCGCGCCTGCAACATCTTCAGGTCGGCGACGAAATCCTCGTCGGCAGCAAGCCGACAGGCACCCTGCTGCTGCAGGACCTGAAGCCGGGACGGAACCTGTATCTGCTCTCCACCGGCACCGGCCTGGCGCCATTCCTGGCCATCCTGCGCGATCCGGAAACCTGGGAGCGCTTTGACCGGATCATCCTTGCCCACGGCGTGCGCCAGGTCGCCGATCTGGCCTATCGCGAGTATTTCGAAAACGAGCTGCCCAACCACGAGTATTTCGCCGACGCCGTGCGCAGCAAGTTCACCTATTACCCCTGCGTCTCGCGCGAGGCGTTTTTCCACCAGGGCCGCATCGACCAATTGCTCGACAGCGGCAAGCTTGGTGCCGATGTCGGCTTGCCGCCGCTCGACCCCGCCCACGATCGCGTCATGATCTGCGGCAGCACGGCCATGCTCAAGTCGATCAGCAGCCTGCTTGATTCCCGCGGATTCCAGGTCTCGCCACGCATCGGCGTAGCCGGCGATTACGTCATCGAACGCGCCTTCGTCGATCGCTGACGCACCCTCAGTCCAGCGCGCGATTGAGCAGGTTGGCCAGGCGTTTGCCGGCACGCCGGATCTGTCGTTCGGCAATCGGGCGCATGCGTTCGAGATAGGCCTTGTCGATCGTGCGGCCTTGCGGATAGAGGCCTCCATCGCGGCTGATGCGGCAGGATTGTTCGGCCCAGGCCAGCGGATCCGTGCTGTTGTCGGATAGCGGCTGGCGTTCGAGTCGGCGCGCATGATCGTTCCAGCGCAGCCGACGGCTGGCGAGCACGGGCGAATCCCAGATCGCATGCAGGTTGCTGCCCTTGCCATTGAAGCGAACCTGGTGATTGTTGCCGCCACGATCGCTGCGATAGCCCGCGTGCAGCGGCTGGTGCGCGTCACCGACGAAATGCACCAGATAACGCAGCGCTTCGGCACGGCTGCGATCCGTTGCCGATCGATCGCCAAGCACGGCGGCATGGCGCTGGATCGCGGCAACCACGCATTGTCCGTTTGCGCAGATTCGTGGCGCATCATACGTGCAGCGCGAATCGGTAAAATTGACAAAATGCAGGCGTGACGTGGCGCGCGACAACTCGCGTTGCGCCGGATCGCTGCGCATCTCGTCCGCCCAGTTGGCAATGTCCGCCAGCGAACGCGCACCGAGCACGCCGAGCAGGTGACGGACTTCCGCGTGGCTGCGCGAATCAAGCCGCTCCTCGGCGAGCTGGGCGACCATGCGATGTCCGCTCGGGCCCCAGGCCAGGGCGATTGCCGGAAACAGGATGAGCAGCATCGCCAGCAGGCGCGCGCGGCAGTGGCCTCGCGTCACGTCTCGAAGCCCTCGCTCGCCAGCGGAATCCTCAGGTACGCCTGGTCGCCCGTCTCCGGCGGCGGCAAGCGCCCGCCGCGGATATTCACCTGCAGGGCCGGCCACAGCAGTTTCGGCACGGACAGGGTCGCATCGCGCTGCGTGCGCAGGGCGACGAATTCAGGCTCCGTGGTCTCGGCACGAACATGGATGTTGGCGGATTTCTCCGCGCCGATCGTCGTGTGCGACACCGGTTCTTGCGCTTCCGCCGGGTAGTCATGGGCAAGGAACACCCGCGTCGCATCGGGCAGCGAATAGAGGCGCTGGATCGAGTGATACAAGGCGGCCGCGGAAGCACCCGGGAAATCGCAGCGCGCCGTCCCCGCCAGTGGTGCAAACAACGTATCGCCAACAAAGACGGCATCGCCAAACCGATAACTGATGCTGTCCGGAGTGTGTCCCGGCGTGGCGATTACCTGGCCTTCGAGATCGCCGATGCAAAGGGTCTCGCCATCCAGCAGCAGGGCATCGAACTGGCGACCATCGGCGACAAACTGGTCATCGAGGTTCAACGTGCGCTTGAAGGTCTTCTGCACGCTGGTGATCGCATGGCCAATGCCGATCGCCGGTGCCGCGCTGCCCTTGGCAAGCTGCCGCTTGAGCCAAGCCGCCGCGCTCAGATGATCGGCATGCGCATGCGTCTCCAGGATCCAGTCGATGGCAAGTTCGGTGGTCGCCACGTATTCGAGCACGCGTTGCGCGCTCTCGGTGCCGACGCGACCCGAGGGCAGGTCGAAATCCAGCGCCGCATCGATGATCGCCGCCCGCTGCGTCGACGGATCGACGACGACATGCGTCCACGTGCCCGTGGCCGTGTGGTGAAAGCTGCGCACCAGTGGATTCATGCGGCGACCCGGGAATCGGCTGAGCGTCGAATCTAGCAGAGCGTGGCTGACCGTGTACGCAAGTCCGGCAGCTTTGCCGGGAGCATCCCCGGGAGCACCGGCGTCCTCGCCGGCTCTGCAATCACTGTCGGAGGGAACGCCGGCGTTCCCCGGGGTGTTCATGCTCCGGCGCCCAGATCGGGAGAAACAAGGGCTGCATGGTTTGTCGTTGGGATTCAATCAGCATGGACGCCCGCATGCCCCGGGAATCGAGAAGTGCAACCCCTCGGCGCCCTGGAGCCAACCATTCCAATGGATCCATCCGAATGGCGCTGTGCGGCGGGTTGGCGGGACCGTTACAATATGGGCCCTTTCTTTGTCATGGGTCGAGGAGTGTGCAATGTCTGTCAAGGTCGCCATCAATGGCTATGGTCGTATCGGCCGCAACATGCTGCGCGCCCTGTACGAGGCAAAGCGCGCCGGCGAGATCCAGGTCGTTGCGGTCAACGATCTTGGTGACGCGGCGACCAATGCGCACCTGACCCAGTACGACACCGCGCACGGACGTTTCCCGGGTGAGGTCGGTGTCGATGGTGGCGACCTGATCGTCAATGGCGATCGCATCAAGGTGCTTGCCGAACGTGACCCGTCGAAACTGCCGTGGGGCGATCTCGGCGTCGATGTCGTGCTGGAGTCGACCGGCTTCTTCACCAGCAAGGCCAAGGCCAGCGCGCATATCGCCGGTGGCGCGAAGAAGGTGATCATTTCCGCGCCGGGTGGCAACGATGTCGATGGAACCTTTGTCTACGGCGTCAATCACGACAAGCTGACCGCCGCGCACCAGGTCATCTCGAACGCCTCGTGCACGACCAATTGCCTTGCTCCGCTGGCCAAGGCACTGCATGAGAAGATCGGCATCGTGCATGGCCTGATGACGACCATCCACGCCTACACCAACGACCAGGTGCTGACCGACGTCTATCACGCAGACCTGCGTCGCGCGCGCTCGGCCACGCATTCGCAGATTCCGACCAAGACCGGTGCCGCGGCTGCGGTCGGCCTGGTGCTGCCGGAACTCAACGGCAAGCTCGATGGTTTCTCCATGCGCATCCCGACCATCAACGTCTCGGCAGTCGACCTGTCGTTCGTTGCATCGCGCGCGACCAGCAAGGAAGAAATCGACGCGGTCATGCAGGCCGCCGCCGAAGGTGCCTACAAAGGCGTGATCGGCGTCAACACCCAGCCGCTGGTCTCGATCGACTTCAACCACAACCCGCTGTCATCGGTCTACGACGCAACGCAGACGCGCGTCATGGGCGGCACCCTGGTCAAGGTGCTCTCCTGGTACGACAACGAGTGGGGCTTCTCGAACCGCATGCTGGACATGACCCTGGCCTTGGTAAACGCGCGCTGAGGCCGCGCGCTGCGCGCCGGGAATAGGGAATTGGGAAGGCTCGCCAGTGTCCCGTGCACTTGCAGGGGCGACTTCATTCACGATGCTGTTGCTGGGTATTGAAATACATCGCGATTGAAATCGTTCCTGCAACGGGCGGGTTTTTTCTTCCGGTTTTCAACAGCCGAATGGCTGGTCATGCGAATCCCGAGTCGAAACAGCCAGGCCGGACGATGGCGTGCGACGTTTTACGGGAATGTGTTATCTGGAATATGATTCTTGACGAATTTTGCATTCTGACAAGGAAGACCGTCGTGAGAATCCTGTTTCCCGCGGTAATCGCCATCGTCGGCTTGCTGCTGTCCGGCATGGCTCGCGCGGATGATGCCGCCGACCTGCGCGAGACCAGGTTCGCGCGCTGGATGCATGCCGGCTTGCTCGACCCGGAAGCACCGATAGAACAGCGCCGAGCGATAGTCGGAGAACTTGAGGCCATCGCCAAGGATGACACCCAGCCTGGGATTCTATACCTGCTTGGATCGCTGTATCGGCAAGATCCGGCACATTCGAACTCGCCAGTTGAGCAGGATCTCAATCGCGCCCGCGAATTGCTTTCACGCGCTGCGCTGCGCGGAAAGATTCCGGCAATGGCCAAGCTTTCGACGATCGAGTTGCAGTCTGGCAATCGCTTCGAGGCGAATGTGTGGGCACAGCTCTACTATCACTACGCAAAGGATCTGGCCACGGTCGATCCGCGTTGGACAGATGGATTCGCAGCCTCGATCCTGCGCCATGCGCAGGACGGATTTCCGAAAGAGGATATCGAAGCGCTCAGCTCGACTGTCGGTTCAATGATCACTCAATATGACGCTCAGATCCGTCTGGGTCTGAAAAAGCTTGTTGAATCCGAATCAGGGAGTCGCTTTCGCGATGCACGTCCAGGTACGCGCGTGCTGATGAATCCGGAGACCTCGAAAGGCCGCAACCTGGAAGCCGGCATTTCGGAGTACGTGCTCGAATTTGCTGCGGATGGCAGCGTCAAGCAGGCATGGGCGATCGACGCCTGGCCCAATTCTCGACTGGCACGCATCCTGCACAAAATTGCGCTCGGCTATCGCGTCGAACCGGGAGTTGCCCAGGAAGCTTCTGGGATGCTTGCGGTGCTGCACGTTATCCTTGATGACAGGCGCTACAAGATTCACGATGAAGCCGCAAAGGACTGAGGGTTCATTCAGCAGCTTCGTACATTCAATGCGCCACCAGCATCGGCAGATTGCTGTGCTGGAACAGGTGCCGGGTGACACCGCCGAGGACCAGTTCGGTGATGCGCGATTGACCCCAGGCACCGATCACGATCAGATCGGCCTCAGCGGAATTGGCCGCTTCCAGCAGGGCCGGGCCGTGATCCTTGGCGGGCTTGAACGGGCGGAACTCGGCCTCGATGGCGTGGCGATTGAGCCAGGCGCGAAGGTCGATTTTCGGCAGGTTGTCAAAGCCGAGCAGGCCCACATTCGGCTCGCCTTCGAGGACGCTCACCCGCGTGGCGCGCTTGAGCAGGGGCAGGGCGCCGCGGATTGCCAGCATGGATTCGCGGCTTGCATTCCATGCCACCAGCATGTGCTGGCCGACCTTGTCGACGCGGGCACCTTCCGGCACGACCACCACCGGGGCCGATGAACCGAACACGGTTCGCGAGGCGATGCCCCAGCCCACCGGCGCATCCGGATTCGCGCAGGGGCGCTCGGTAATGACCAGGTCCGACCAGCGCGAGGCATGGCACAGCGCATCGATGGCATCACCCTGGACCACCTGGAACTCGCCTTGCAGGCCGTGGCGATCGAGCTCTTCGCGCCACCAGGGCGCACGCGCCCGGGCTTCCTCAAGCAGATGACTGGTCTCGTTGACCTGCACGGCCACGGCTTCCGGGGAAACAAATGCCGCCGTCGACAGGGCAACGACATGCAAGCCGAGCACATGCGCTTCGAGTCGCTTGGCCAGCGCCAGGCCGGCTTCGACGGCCGGGCCCGCGATTTCGCAGTTGCGCAGGTGGATTACGACATCGAATTCGGACATGGCCACATCCTCGGCAGTGGGGGTGGCGTCAGTCTACGCCGAGCCGGCGAAACGCGATCATGCGACGGAATGTCAGCTTTTCGCGCGGGTGATTGTGCGGATCCGGCAAGCCACGCAGAATGAGACCCTTCGTCCGGAAGCAGCACTCATGCGCGCAGTCCCCATCCTCGCCGTATCGTCCCTGATGTTCTTGCTGATGGCATCGGCACAGGCCGCCCCGATCGATTGCGAGCTGCGTTTTTCCATGTCTGGCTGGTCGGTTTTCTACAAGCATTCAACCGGCAGCGGCACGGTGACGTGTGACAACGGGCAAACGATGAAGGTGAAGATCTCGGCCAAGGGTGGCGGTCTCACCTTTGGCAAATCACGCATCGACGACGGTATCGGCAAGTTCACCGAGGTGTATGCGATCGAGGACATCATCGGCGGTTATGCGACGGCCGAAGCGCATGCCGGAGCGAACAAGTCGGCGAGTGCGCGGGTGGTGACCAAGGGCCCGATCTCGCTGGCGCTGTCGGGCAAGGGCCGTGGCTGGGATGTCGGCGTGGCGTTCGGCAACTTCATCATCAGCAGACCCTGAGCCGCGGCTGCCTTCGCCATGAGCCAGTCATCGCCCCATCCGCATTATTCGCGGGCCGAGGAGATCGCCTCGAGCCTGAGCCACGCGCTCGGCATCGTCCTCGGCATTGCCGGACTGGCTGTGCTGGCGGCCTTCGCGACCCTGCATGGCGGCACCTCGCGCATCGTCAGCGTGAGCATCTACGGGACGACCTTGATCCTCCTTTTCACCGCCTCGACGCTGTATCACGCGGTTCCGAATCCGCGCGCCAAGCCGATCCTGCGCGTGCTCGATCATTCGGCGATTTTCCTGCTGATTGCCGGCACCTACACGCCGTTTGCCCTGATCAGCCTGCGCGGGGCATGGGGCTGGAGCCTGTTCGCGATCGTCTGGACACTGGCGATCATCGGCATTGCCCTGGAATTGCGCCATGTGCGCAATCGCGTGGTGGCAGCCCTGCTTTACCTCGGCATGGGCTGGGTCGGCATCGTCGCCATCAAGCCGATGTTGGCCAACATCGAGCCAGGCGGCCTCTGGCTGCTGTTTGCCGGCGGGCTCTGCTACACGCTTGGCGTGCCGTTCTATCTGTGGAAACGGCTGCCCTACAACCACGCCCTGTGGCATTTGTTCGTGCTTGCCGGCAGCGTGCTGCAGTTTTTTTCCGTCCTCCTCTACGTGCTGCCGGACAACTGACGCCGACGCCGCGTGCCCGTCCTCGATGGCCCGGTTCAGAGCAGATAGGCGAGGGCAAACACGCCAAGCATGGTGAAGCACAGCGCGATCTTCGCCAGCGTGCCGAAGATGAAGCCAAGCCAGGCACCGACACCGACGCCGGCCGAGCGCCGGAGTGAGCTGCCGGCAATCAGTTCGCCGGCGACGGCACCGACAAAGGGCCCGAAGATCAAGCCGACGAGGCCGAAAAAGAGCCCGATCACGGTACCCGCCGCGGCGCCGAACAAGGCCCAGCCGCTGGCACCGACGCGCTTGGCCCCGAACACGCTGGCCAGCAGGTCGACGATCACCGACAAGGCAGTCAGCACGCCGAGGATGGTCAGCGTGGGCCAGCCGATATGGCTGAAGTCGCCAACCCAGGCAGCGAGGAACATGCCGGCATAGACGATCGGCACACCCGGCAACGCCGGCAGCACGGTGCCCAGCGTGCCAACGATGATGAGCAGGGCGGCAAGCAGGTAAAGGAGAATCTGTATGGTCATGCGACGGCAATCCGGAATGGAGCGCGGAGTCTAACCTGCGTGCGCAGCGGCTTCCGGGGCAATCTGTCGCCGAGGGCAGGTCGCTGCAGGCGCGGGCGAGCCATCCTTCAGCGCATGCGTCAGCGCCATCATTAGTGTGAGGTGCGTCACATTTTGACGCCGGCGGGAACTCCCCTTGCCCCAGCGGTGGACGCCTCATCTAGCCCCTTCTTTTTGAGAATATCATCTGATTTCAGTTGCTTGCGTCGCATGAAAAGGCGTCGGCGGACTCGGGTCCGGGCTTGGCACAGATCATGCTCAACAAGTGTCGGGCATCCGCCAGCGAAGGATTCGCGGCTGATGCTCCGCGCTGCCACGGCAAAGTGGTTGCGACACACTTCAAGGGGAAAAGCAAATGTATACCAGACAAGGCCGGCTGCGTTCTGCAGTCGTGGCAACGGGTATCTGTGCGTTGACGATTGTCGGCGCGGCTTCGGCGGGAGGCGGCTATGCCCTCCGCAACGGCACCCTCGCCAGCGCTGGCGGTGTCGTGACCAACAATTGCTTCACGCTCAGCTCAACGGTGGGCGAGCCGATTGCGGGATCTGCGAGCAACGGCACGCTGACCGTCACTTCCGGCTTTCAGGCCGTGGCTGCCGCGCGCCAGCAGTCCATCATCTCCGACCGGATCTTCCAGAACGGCTTTGACGCCCAGCAGGGGAATTGCACACCATGAAAACCAGAAATCTTGTTCTCGCCATTGCCGTTGTCCTCGGTGCCTGTTCGGCATCCGCGACGTTTGCCGCAACCACTGCCGCCCAGCTGCCGGATTTTGTCTATCAAGGCAAGATCGAGCAGAACGGAGTGCTGGTGGATGGCAACTTCAACCTGACCTTCTCGCTGTGGGATTCGCCCACGGGTGGCAACCAATTCGGTTCCACGATCAGCGAGTCGAACTATCCCGTCGTGGACGGTGTTTTCAGCATCAATCTGGCCTATCCGGGCGGCTTCACCGGCACCCAGATGTACCTGGAAGTGAGCGTCGGCGGTAGCGTGTTGCCCCGTCAGCCGATCGCCACGGCACCCATTGCGCAATACGCATTGAATGGCGTTCCAGGCGCGCAGGGTCCAGCGGGCCCGCAAGGCCCGGCCGGCACTCCAGGTGCACAAGGCGCGAACGGCCCGCAGGGCCTGCCCGGAAATGACGGTGCACAAGGCCCCATTGGCCCCGCTGGTCCGGCCGGCGCAATCGGCCCGGTCGGCCCCGCTGGTGCGCAGGGCGCTGCGGGAAATGACGGAGCGCCGGGTGCCGCAGGTGCACCGGGCGCGCAGGGTCCGGCTGGACCTCAAGGTGTAGCGGGTCTGGATGGTGCAACCGGTCCGATGGGCCCGGCTGGTCCGCAAGGCTTGGCTGGAAATGATGGAGCTCCAGGCGCGCAAGGTCCAATTGGACTTCAAGGTGTCGCGGGTCTGGATGGTGCAACCGGTCCGATGGGCCCGGCTGGCCCGGCTGGCCCAGCTGGTCCGCAGGGCGCTGCAGGAAATGATGGAGCGCCAGGTACCGCAGGTGCACCGGGCGCACAGGGTCCGGCTGGACCTCAAGGCATCGCGGGTCTGGATGGCGCAACCGGTCCGATGGGCCCGGCTGGCCCAGCTGGTCCGCAGGGCGCTGCGGGAAATGATGGAGCGCCAGGTGCCGCAGGTGCACCGGGCGCGCAAGGTCCGATTGGACTTCAAGGTGTCGCGGGTCTGGATGGTGCAACCGGCCCGATGGGCCCGGCCGGCCCAGCTGGTCCGCAGGGCGCTGCGGGAAATGATGGAGCGCCAGGTGCCGCAGGTGCACCGGGCGCACAGGGTCCGGCTGGACCTCAAGGCATGGCGGGCCTCGATGGTGCAACCGGCCCGATGGGTCCGGCTGGCCCAGCTGGTCCGCAGGGCGCTGCAGGAAATGATGGAGCGCCAGGTGCCGCAGGTGCACCGGGCGCACAGGGTCCGGCTGGACCTCAAGGCATGGCGGGCCTCGATGGTGCAACCGGTCCGATGGGCCCAGTTGGCCCGCAGGGCGCTGCAGGAAATGATGGAGCGCCGGGCGCACCGGGCGTGCAAGGTCCGGCAGGTCCGGCTGGACCCGCGGGAACGCGTGTCCCGTTCTTCGGCAGTTCCTATTTTCCGAACAGCGACGGTGTCTATATCGGCATGGGTGAATCTGCAGCCACGCATGCCAAGGTTGCGCCGCCCATGCCCGTCAGCGGAACGATTGCCGGATTGCAGGTGCGTACCAACAGCACGCCGGGCAATTCCCCGAATCGGTATGACTTCACGGTCTCTGTCAACGGCACGTTGACGACCGTCACCTGTTCGATTGGAACCGGGCAAACCAGCTGCAACGACAGCACGCACAGTGTGGCGATATCCAGTGGCGACACCGTGTCCTTGCTGCAGGCGGGAGTATCGAACCCCACTTCGACATCGGTCACCTGGTCCTACTACATCCAGCAGTAGTCAGCGCAGCAGCAGCGGCTCCCTGCGCTGCTGGACGCTGAAGGAGCATCTGCAAACGCGCCAATGGCGGCCTCGCCATTGGCGATGTTTGCTGGATCGTGGTGATGCGCAGCATGCCTTCCAGGCGCGTCCCCTGCACGGGGCCAGACCCATCCGCTGCATGCCATCTCCCTCCGGCTTGAGCGGATGTCGGGAGGTGACTGCGCACGTGCATTGCGTGGCGCGGAGCCGGCTGTCGGCAGTGAACATTGCGGGCGGGAAGCGACAAGGAGCCATGGAGCTGCAGACGCTGGCGGGAAGTGTGCCCGAGCCACACCGAACGCTGTGGCGGCGCGCTATTCTTCATGCACGATGCAGTCCGCTGCCTTGTCGCGCATTTGCCAGTGATAACGACGGGACCCATGGCCTCCAGCAATCACCAGCACACATCCGAGGCATCCCCCATCGCAGCGGACGAGCGGATCGAGGGTGCTCGACCTGGGGGCGAGGCGCAAGGGCGACTTCGGCGCAGCATCGCGCTGCTGCCGATCGAGATGGCCACGCTGATCGTCCTGGCCGGTATCGCCGTCATGCTGACCGTGACCATGCTGGAGCTGCAGACCAGCGCCACCGCCTACATCGTCGGCGAGAGTCATTGGTCGAAAGCCCAGCAGTACGCCTCGCACGGGCTGCATGGCTACGCGGCCAGCGGCGATGCGCAACAGCTGCAACTTGCCCGCGATGCCTTGCGCGTGCCCTTGGGCGATCACCAGGCGCGCCTTGCCCTGGAGCGGGATCCGCCGGATCTGGCGGCTGCGCGGCAGGGACTCCTGCTCGGCATGAATGCTCCGCAGGATGTCGATCGCATGATCCGCATGTATAGATATTTCCACAATGCTCCATTCTTTCGGGACTCGGTCGCGCAATGGCAGGTCGGCGACGCACATGTCCTCGAATTGCAGGGCATCGCCGACGAGATGGAAGCCGCGCGTGCGGCTGGCCCGGTGACACCCGCGCAGACGCAAGCCTGGCAGCGCCGCATCCTCGAACTCGATGCGACCTTGCGGCCCATTGAAGCGGCTTTTTCGCAGTCGCTGGTGGATGGCACGCGCATGCTGAAGACGATCCTGACCGTTGCCAGCATCGTCCTCTTCCTGGCCATTGCCGGTTTGCTCATGCTCATCCTGCGCTGGAGCCTGCGCCGCATCCACGCCAGCGAGGGCATGTTCCGCTCGGCCTTCCACCAGGCTGCCGTCGGCATGCTGAAGATGAAGCTGGACGGGCGCATCCTCGAGGCGAACGAAGCCATTGGCGAGATCCTCAACTGCCCGCCGCAGGATTTGCAGGGCAAGCTGCTGGGTGAGTTGCTGCATGCCGACGCGCTGGCGCGGATTGCCCGCGACGAAGACGGTGGTATCGACTGGGCATTGTGCGAAAGCCCCATCGAGCAGCGCTTCCTGCGCGCCGATGGTGAAGGTCGCTGGCTGCGCTGGACCGCCTCGATGATCGACAGCGATACGGATGGCGAGGATCGTGTCTTCGCCATCCTCGAGGATGTCTCGGAAAGCCGTCGCCTCGGCGAGGAAATGCGTTACCAGGCCAGCCATGATGCGATGACCGGCCTGGTCAATCGGCGCGAGATCGACAATCGCCTGCAACAGAGCATCGACGATGCACGCAGCTTCGGCGATGCGCACGCCTTCCTGTTCCTGGATCTCGACCAGTTCAAGCTGATCAACGACACCTGTGGCCATGTCGCCGGTGACCAGTTGCTGCGCCAGATCGCCGGCGTGCTGATGCTGCACATGCGCAGCAACGACTGGATGGGGCGTCTCGGCGGCGACGAGTTCGCCATCTTCCTCGGTCGCACCGGGCTCGACGAGGCCTTGCACATTGCCGAGCGGCTGCGGCGTGCCTTGTCGGCATCAACCTTTCCCTGGGACGGCAAGCGTTTCAACGTGACCTGCAGCATCGGCATCGCCCGCGTCAGCGGCGAGCATGTCGATGCCTCCGACGTCCTGCGCGCGGCGGATCGGGCCTGCTACCAGGCCAAGGAAGATGGGCGCAACTGCATCCGCGTGTATCGGGAATCGGACCAGATGATGAGCCGCCGTCGCGATGACCTGGCCTGGGTCGCCGAGATCCGCGAGGCCATTGTCGAGGGGCGCATCCTGCTCTACGCGCAACGCATCGAGGCCTTGCATGGCCCGGCCACACTGGGCTACGAGGTACTCGTGCGCCTGGTCGATGCGCAAGGCGTGGTCTATCCGCCGGAACAATTCCTGCCGGCTGCCGAGCGCTTTGGCGAGGCCATCTCGATTGACCGCCTGGTCATCGCCATGGCCTTGCGCCTGCTGGAGGATCATCCAGCCCACCTGCAGGCGCTCGATCTCTGCCACTTGAATGTCTCGGCGCAATCCATTGCCAATCCCGATTTCCGCAGCCATGTCGCCAACCTGCTCGATATCACCCGCGTGCCGCCGGCAAAGCTGTGCTTCGAGCTGACCGAGACCGCCGCGATCGGCAACATCACCCGGGCCCGCGAGTTCATCGACGAGATGCGCGCACGCGGATGCAGGATTGCCCTGGATGATTTCGGCAGCGGCATGGCATCGTTCGCCTACCTGAAGACCTTGCCGGTCGATGTGCTGAAGATTGACGGTGTCTTCGTCCGCGACCTGGCCAACAACGCGGTCGACCCGGTGCTGGTGCGCTCGATGTGTGAAGTCGCCCGATCACTGGGCAAGACCACGGTTGCCGAGTGGGTCGAGGATCGCGCGCTGATCGATCGCCTGCGCGAGCTCGGCGTCGACCAGGCGCAGGGTTATGGCATCCATGAGCCCTGCGCGCTGGCCGAACTGATTGCCGCAACAACGCCCCACAAGGCCGCCGGAAACTCCTGAGCGCGGTCGCCTCAGCCTTGCCTGACATCGAAACGAATCGGCACCAGGCCGCGCGCTTCGACATTCACGCCATTGACCTGCACCGGGCGGAAGCGCCAGCGCAGCACCGCCTCGCGCGCGGCGCGATCGAGTTGCCGGTAGCCGCTGCTGCGTTCGACGTCGACCTCGATCGGCAGGCCATCCCGCCCGACCTGCACGCGCAACAACACCGTGCCCTGCTCGCCACGCCGCCTTGAATCGATGGGATAGCTGGGCTCGATGATGCTCTCGTAGGCGAGGCTGGCACTGGCCGCGATGGCCGGCACTGCGCTGATGACTTCGGCGCTGTCGTTCGGCTCGCTGACCGGCATGGTCACCGGGATGGCCATGACACTGGCCTCGCGTGCCACGGGTTGGGGTATCGGCACGACTGGTTCATGGTGGCGAACGATGGTTGGCGGTACCGGTTCGGGCGGCACCGCGCTGACCGGAAGCTCGACCACGGGCTCGGGAAAGGTGACCGTGATCACCTTGGGTTCGGGCTTCCAGTTCGGCAGTGCCACCGGCAGGGCAAGCAGCACCAGGGCGGCGACGTGCAAGGCAAGACTGCCGCTGAGGCCGCTGATGCGCAGCCAGTTCCAGGCGGGCTCGAAACTTCCTTTCAGTGCATGGCTTGCCATGATCTTCCCCTTGGCTTGTGGATGGGCGAAGGGTTGCAACGACACGGAAGCGACCGCGGGGTTTGCGGCGATCAGACTGCTGCCGTGGAGTCGAGCAGGAAGGCAATCTTGCGCGCGCGCGGCAGGCGCTTGATCGCGGCTTCGGCGCGCGAGGCGCTGGCCCGATCCGGATACGGGCGCGAGCCAATCAGGCGCAGCGGCGGATTGGCCCGGGTGTAGCGTGCCCCGCGTCCTTCGACATGCGCCAGGTAGCGCGCATCGAGATCATTGGTGATGCCGGCGTAATAGCTGCCGCGGCGGCACTCGAGCAGGTACAGGCACCAGGATTTTTTCGTGGTCGGCTGGCGCACCATGTCAATCCAGGCTCTTGCGCAGGCGGCGTATCGCGATGGCGAGAATGATGGCCACGAAAGCCAGCAGTGACAGCAGTTCGAACCACAGTTCGCCAAGGCCCGCGGCACGCAACATGATGCCGCGGATCAGGCGCAGGAAATGGGTCAGCGGGAAGATCTCGGCGATCCATTGCGCGAGTCGCGGCATGCCGTCGTAGGGAAACATGAAGCCCGACAGCAGGATCTGCGGCAGGAACAGGAAGAATGCCATCTGCATTGCCTGGAACTGGGTCCGCGCCAGGGTGGAAATGAAGATGCCGAGCACCAGCGTCGCCGCGATATAGACCAGCGAGGCAAGATAGACATCCAGCAGCGATCCGCGCACCGGCACGGTGAACACGAGCAGGCCGAGCAGCAGGATCAGGGTGACCTGGATCAGGCCGATGCCGACGTAGGGCAGCACCTTGCCGAGGGTCAGCTCGGCCGGTGACAGCGGCGTGGCAATGAGCATTTCCATGTTGCCGCGCTCGCGTTCGCGGACGATGGCCATGCCGGTGAAGATGGTCATGGTCATTGCCAGGATGACACCGATCAGGCCTGGCACGGTATTGACCTGCGCGCGGCGTTCCGGATTGTAGAAGTTGACAATCTCTACCGGACGCGGCGTCTCCGTGCCGGGCCGATACTGCAGCGATGACAAGGGGAAGCTGGCAAGCTGGCGTGCCGCCGCCTGCACGGACTGGTCGGAACCGTCGACCATGAGCTGCCAGGCGGGCTGGTTGCCGCGCTCCAGGCGCTTCTCGAAATCCGCCGGAATGACCACGGCGGCGCCAATCTCGCCGTCGCGCAGCAGGCTGTCGATCTGTTGCGGCGAGGATGCGCGATGGCGGAAATCGAGCACCTGGGAGGAGGCCAGCTCGGCAACCAGTTCGCGCGAACGCCAGGTGCCGGATTCATCGAGCACGGCGGCCGGCAGGTTGCGGATGTCGAGGTTGATGGCAAAGCCGAACAGCAGCAACTGCAGGATCGGGATGCCGATGATCATGGCAAAGGTCAGGCGGTCGCGCGAAAGCTGGCGAAGCTCCTTGCGGAAGACGGCTTGGAGGCGCCTGCGGTCCACGGTCAGTCCTTGCTCCGGCCACGGGTGACGGCGACAAAGACATCTTCGAGATTGGCCTGGGTCGGCTCGACCCTGGCCTCGACGCCGACTTTTTCCAGCGCCGCGCGCAACCAGTCCACGCCATCCTCCTTGCGATCGGTGAGCACGCGCAGGCTCGCGCCAATCTGCGCCACGCCGAGCACGTGCGGCTGCCTTGCCAGGGCAAGCTGCAGGCGTTGCGGATTGTCGCTGTCGACGCGCAAGGTCATGCCAGGCAGTCTCGCCATCAGTTCGCCGGGCGCGCCGTCGGCAACCAGGCGGCCACGATCGAGGATGGCAAGGCGATGGCAGCGCTCGGCCTCATCCATGTAGTGGGTGGAGACGAGCAGGGTGGTGCCGGCATCGGCGAGCTTGAACAGCGATTCCCAGAAATCACGCCGCGACTGCGGATCGACCGCGCTGGTCGGCTCATCGAGCAGGAGCAGTTCCGGCTTGTGCATGACTGCCGCGGCAAGTGCGAGGCGTTGTCTCTGCCCACCGGACAAGGTGCCGGCGAGCTGTGTGCGCAATTCGCCAAGATGGTACTGGGCGAACAATTCATCAATGCGCAGCTTTGCCGCGCGACCGTCGATGCCATGCACGGCAGCGAGGAATTGCAGGTTTTCGCTGACACTCAGGTCTTCGTAAAGCGAAAATCTCTGCGTCATGTAGCCAATGCGGCGCTTGACCGCTTCCGCCTCGGCGGGCAAGGCATGGCCGAGCACGCTGACCGTGCCTTCGCTGGCGGTAAGCAGGCCGCAGAGCATGCGGATGGTCGTCGATTTTCCGCATCCGTTCGGACCGAGGAAGCCGTAGACCTCGGCACGCTGCACGCGCAGGTCGAGATGATCGACGGCGGTGACGGCGCCGAAGCGCCTGGTCAGGCCCTTGGCGACGATGACCGTTTCGCCTGCTGCGCGCGCAGTCGATGTTGCCGCCTCGCTCATGCTTCAGCGCGCGCCGGCACCGGCGTTGCCGCTGCACTGCGCCTGCGCCGGAATGCCGGCGACCAGCGCGTCCGCATCGGCACCGCCGAGGACCAGCTCGGCGCGATAGGCGAGGCGGCTGGCATCGTCGCCGGTCAAGGCGAAGTAAGGCGTGAACGCCGGATCGGAACGGATGCTGCGCACGCTTGCCGCGAAAGTTCGCGGGCTGCCGGCGACCGTCACCGTGCACGCCGAGCCCTGGCGCACGTTCAGGCGCTGGCTGGCCGGCACATAGACGCGTGCGTAGACCGGCCCGGCGAGCACGCTGGCGAGCACGGCACCGGCAGCCGGCTGGTCGCCGAGCTTGAACGGCAGCGCATCGACGGTGCCGTCGCGCGGCGCGACGACATCGTAGCGGGCGCGTTCCAGCTGCAGTTGGGCGACGGCGGCTTGCGCGCTGGACAGGCTGGCCTCGCCTTGCTCGATATCCTCGATGCGCGTGCCATTGAGACGCTCGGCAAGGCGCGCGCGTGCGCCATCGCGCTGGGCGGCGGCATTGCGCAGCACGGTCTCGGCCTGGTCGAGATCGGCTTGCGCGACCAGGCCGCGCTGGCGCAGTTCGGCGAGGCGATCGCGCTCGCGTCTCGCATTCGCCGTGCTCGAAAGCGCACCTGCCAGGTCGGCGCGCGCGGCATCGATGATTTCGCTGCGCACGCCGTTGCGCAACTCGGCCAGCGCCGATTCGGCGCGGCGGACTTCGGCCTCGGCCTGGGCGATGCGCGCGTCGATGCGGCGGGGATCGAGCGAAAGGATGGCCGCGCCCGCCTGCACCGCTTCACCTTCGGCGACATCGATGCGCGTGATGCGCTCGGAGGCCTGCGCGGTGACCGCGACGCGCTCGCGTTCGAGCGTGCCGAGCAGCAGCGACTCATCGGCACCCTTGCAGCCAGCGAGTGCGGACAGCAGGGCGAGGCCCGGCACGATCAATCGGTTCATGGCGCAGCCTCCGGCCGGGATCAGGCGGTCACAGCGGCACCGCGCTGCGCAACACGGGATACAGGTTGAAGCGCTCATCCCACGAGGCGTGGCGCTGGGCGAAGAAGGTCAGTCGCGCGAAGGGATCCTTGGCAAAGTCCGCGTCGCTGGCCAGGCGCGCGTTGAACTCCGCGGCAACCTGCGGATCATCCTTGAGCATCTGTCGCGCCACGTCCTCGGCGACATAGGGTTCCATGTATTCCTTCATCTCGAAGGCACCGTTGAATTCGCCCCACGCGGCCAGCGAGTCGGGTGCCTGCGGTTCAAGCATGGCGATCAGCAGGCGTGCCTTGGCCTGCCGGATCGGCACGAACAGCGAACCGGCGGAAATGTCGCGGGTTTCATTTTTCCAGCTGCCTTCGAGGGTCAGCGTCTGGTGATCCTCGAATGGCTTCGCGCCGAACGTCGTCTTGCTGGCGCGAAACGACTGCAGCGCGGCTTTCGGCAAGGGATGTTCGATGATATGGAAGGCGATGCCATGCAAGGCGAGTCTTGCGCCGACCTTTTCCGCGTGTGCGGCGGGGATCACATACCCGCCTTGTGGCGCGCTGATCGTGGCGTCGGCTTGCACATCGTCACGCAGCGGGATTTTCCAGATCATCGGCCTGGATTCGTCGTAGCGGGTCATCAGCACGCCGGAAATTTCCGAGGGCGTGCGCGTGTAGGCATAGCCGCGGAAGTCGATCAGGTGGCTCTTCTCGCTGGCCTTGTAGCTCAGCGGCACTTCTCTGCCCCCCAATTGCGCCGCGCGTTGATCGGCGGCCGCGGCAAGCGTCTGCCAGGCGCGGCCATGCTCGGCGGTCAGTTCCAGCATGTCGACGATGGTGTTGCGGGTGGCGCGCACGCGCGTCGCATAATCCTTCCACGAGTGGGTTTCGACGAGCACGCCAAAGCGGTTGCGCAAGGGCATGTAGCCATGCGAGAAGCGCGGCGGCGGCACGCCATCGGCAAAGCCCGATTGCGGATTGTCGTACTCGACAAACGAGGGATAGAACGACAGCGGCAACGAGCCTTGCCTGGCGAGGCGTTCGACCACCGCGCTGCGCAGGGCGAGGCCGGCCTTGCGCATGTCGCCATCACCCGAATACACGGGTTCGACATTGATCGAGATGTCATGTTCGAACTGCGCGCCATCGGTGACATGCAGGTCGACCAGGGCAATCGGATCCCAGGCATTCATCAGTGCCAGCATGGCCTGCATTTCGGGCGCATCGGCCTTGACGTAGTCGCGATTGAGATTGAGGTTCTGCGCCGTCGTGCGCCAGCCCATCTCCTCGGGGCCGCGCTGGTTCGGCCGGTTCCACGCCTTGAAGCGTTCGTGGCCATCGACATTGAAGACCGGCACGAACACCCAGACCAGCTTGTCCAGCACGCCCTTGGCCAGGCGTCCTTCGAGCACTTCACGCAGGACCAGGAAACCGGCGTCCTTGCCATCGATCTCGCCGGCGTGGATGCCGCCTTGCATCAGCACCACCGGCAGCTTGCGCGCTTGCGCGGATTCAGGTTCCAGCGCACCGCTGCGCGAAACGGCCAGGGCCTGCATCGGCCGTCCTTCCGGGGTCTTGCCAAACTCGATGCAGCGCACGGCTTGCGGATATTTCCCGGCAAACGCGGCGCAGAGGCGGATCACCTCGTCATAGTGGCCGGTGCGCTTGAATGCGGATTGCTCGGCGAGCGTCGCCAGCGGGTCGCTTGCGGCAATGGCGCAGGGGAAGAAGCACAGGGCGAGCAAGGCGGTGAGGACGGTACGCATCATCGGGGCAGCCGTGGGAAGGATGCGCCGATGGTAGCGCAGGGCCATGCCGCTGGAATCGGGACCCGCGCTTCGTGCCATGATTTCGGCATTCCACAGTGAGCCAGCGTGCCGCGCATGTCTGCCAGGAAATCCGTCAACGGCTTGCCCGCCAAGGCACTCGTCATCGCCCATCGCGGGGCCAGCGCCTTGCGTCCAGAACACACGCTGGCCGCCTATGCAAAGGCCATTGCCGACGGTGCCGACTACATCGAACCGGATCTGGTCATGACCGGCGACGGCGTTCTCGTCGCCCGCCATGAGGTGGAACTGAGCCGCTCGACCGACGTTGCCGAGCATCCCGGATTCGCCGCGCGACGTCGTGTGAAAGAGGTGGATGGCGTCAGCGTCAGCGGCTGGTTCTGTGACGACTTCAGCTTTGCCGAACTGCGTCGCTTGCGCTGTCGCGAGCCAATGCCGGACTTGCGCAGCCGCACGCATGACGGGCTGTACATGATCCCCAGCTTCACCGAGATCGTCGAACTTGCCGAACGCGAGGCGCACGCCGGCGGGCGTCCCATCGGCATCATCCCGGAAATCAAGAATTCGACCTGGTTCCATGCCCGCGGCCTGCATCCCGAGCCGGCCATCGTTGCGGCACTGGATGGCCATGCCTACCTGCGACATGCGCCGTTTGCCATCCAGTCATTCGAGGTTTCCAACCTGCGCGCCTTGCATGGACTGCTCGGCGATCGCGCCAACATCGCCCTGGTGCAACTGATTGGCGATGCCGGGCAGGTGCCCTTCGATCTGCTGGGTCGCGGCGATGCGCAGCAGACCTATGCAGCGATGCTGGGCCCGGCTGGCCTGGCCGAGATCTCCCGCTACGCCAAAGTCGTCGCCGCCCATGTGCGTGCGATTCTTCCCCTCGATGCACAAGGCGGCTTGCCCGGACGCGGCGCAGCGTGGCTTGCCGAGGCGCATGCGCTCGGCCTGCACGTGCATGCCTGGACCCTGCGCCCGGAAAACCGCTTCCTGCCGGCGGCCTTGCGCTGTGGCAGCGATCCCGCGCAGCGCTGCGAACGAGGTTGCCTTGCCGAAATGCGGGCCTTGATCGAAGCCGGCGTGGATGGCTTGTTCACCGATGATCCGGCGCTTGGCCGGCGCGCGGTCGATGGCGCAGCCGCGATCGACTGAAACAAAAAACCGCCAGCGGGGGCGCTGGCGGTCTGTACATCAACCCGAAGTTGGAGAGGATCCGAGTCCGCGCAGTCTGCCAGCGCATTGTTGCAGGCTTCTTACAGATCCCCGGTCGCATCGCATCGCACTTGTCCCGGCAGTCTCCGTTCATACCAGGGCCGCGTGCGCTTGACCAAGGCGACGATCGAGAGCATCACCGGAACCTCGACAAGGACGCCGACCACGGTAGCCAGGGCTGCGCCCGAATCGAGACCGAACAGGCTGATCGCGGCGGCCACTGCCAGCTCGAAGAAGTTCGAAGCGCCAATCAGGGCTGCCGGCGCGGCCACGCACCAGGCAACGCCGAAGCGCTTGCTCAGCCAGTAGGCGAGCCCGGCATTGAGATAGACCTGGAACAGGATCGGCACGGCGAGGAGGGCGATGATCAGCGGCCGCGCGAGGATGGCTTCGCCCTGGAAGCCGAACAGCAGGACCAGGGTGCACAGCAGAGCGCCCAGCGAGAGCGGTTGCAGGATCCGCAACGTCCGCTGCAGGGCGTCGCCGCCACGGCGGATCAGCAACCTGCGCAACAGTTGGGCGACGATCACGGGCAGCACGATGTACAGCGCCACCGACAGCAGCAAGGTGTCCCACGGCACGCTGATCGAGGCGACGCCGAGCAGCAGGGCAACCAGTGGCGCAAATGCAAAGACCATGATGAGGTCATTCAGCGCGACCTGGCTCAGCGTGAAGTGCGGTTCGCCCTCGCAGAGATTCGACCAGACAAACACCATTGCCGTGCAAGGCGCTGCCGCAAGCAGGATCAGCCCGGCCATGTAGGAATGGATTTCCTCGGCAGGCAGCCATTGGGCGAACAGGCCGCCGATGAAGATTGCCCCGAGCAGTGCCATTGAGAACGGCTTGACTGCCCAGTTGATGAACAAGGTCACGCCGATGCCGCGCCAGTGCTGGCGCACCGAGTCGAGCGCGGCAAAGTCGATCTTCAGCAGCATCGGCACGATCATCAGCCAGACCAGCACCGCGACAATCAGGTTGACGTGGGCAAACTCGATTGCGGCGATGCGCGCAAAGCCACCGGGCGTGAGGTGACCGAGGGCAATGCCGACGACGATGCACAGCGCGACCCAGACGCTGAGATAGCGCTCGAACGTGCCAAGGCCGCTCCGGGGATTCGCCTGCTGCGGGGCTTCGAGGACGGTTTCGCTCATGGCTCGCGGCCGGACATCGCGGTGGCGCCTTGCTGACGACCAATCTCGTGCAGGTGCGCAGTCAAGGCGGTGCGATCGAGGCGCTCGAACGGCAGCGCGATGAACGCCGCGATGCGATTCTTCAGATGACGAAAGGCGGCGGCGAATGCCTGCTTGCGTTCGAGCTCGGTACCGGCAACGGCTGCAGGATCCTCGATGCCCCAATGCGCCGTCTGCGGATGACCGGGCCAGATGGGACACACCTCGCCGGCAGCGTTGTCGCAAACAGTGAAGATGAAATCCAGTTGCGGCGCAGCGGGTTTCTCGAATTCATCCCAGCTTTTCGAGTGCAATCCGTTTATCGGATAGCCGAGGCTGGCCAGGGTTTCGATGGCCAGTGGATGCACCGCGCCCTTGGGCATGCTGCCGGCGGAAAATGCGCGGAAGCGTCCTTCGCCATCCTTGCGCAGGATTGCCTCGGCAAGGATCGAACGGGCGGAATTGCCGGTGCAGAGAAAGAGAACGTTGAACACGCGCTGGGTCATGGCGGCTGGCGGATGGCAAGGGAGAAGGGAGGCGGGTTGTCAGGCGGGGGTTGCTGCGCAGCATGGCGTCAATGCGGCGATCAAGGGCGCGCAGATTTCCGCGCGGCCGTTGCAGCAATCCTTGAGCAGGTACAAGTTCAATTCGCGGAAGCGATCGAGATTGGCGCGATAGGTGATGGAGCGGCCGTTGCGCGTGGAACCGGCGAGTCCGGCGTTGACCAGGATCGCCAGGTGGGTCGAGGACGTGTTCTGCGGGATGCCCAGTTTGCGGGCGATGTCACCGGCTGGCAGGCCGCCCGGTTCATGGCCGACGAGCAGCCGAAACGCCTGCAGGCGCGTCGACTGGGCGAGGGCGGCGAGCATCGAGCTTGCTTCGTTTATATCCATGTATCAAGAATAGCCGATATATGAAGTGAATGAAACCACGCGATGCTGGCTGCACGAGCGTGGCGAAATCATTGGCCGAAGTTCCTGGCCATTCCATGGCGAACGCGTTGACGATCATTCGTGGACTGGCTCTCGATCGCCCGGCCGCCTGCTTGCCGTGTGAAATTTCATGTCTGCGCGACGGCAGCGCCGCCACTGCGCGGGTTCACCCGGCACGCTGTGACTTTCTGCACGCGCCGGCAGACCTTTGTTCAGGTCTGATGCGTGATCGATCCTCGGATTTTCGAGCCTTGACAGGAGCAAGCAGGCCAAATACGGTTGCAAAGTGTATTTGGTTCAACCGTTCAACCACCTGCTGCACCTGCGGCTTCGTCCAACCCACCCCTGCTTGCAACTTCGACAGCGCGCATGTCGGGGCGCGGCTTACTCTGGAGTTCAACATGTTTCGTGCAATTTCCCTTGCCGCCTTCACCCTGATGCTGGCCGCATCCCCCGTGCTGGCGAAGAAGCAGGCACAGGAAAACGTGATCATCGCGGACTCGGCGGAAAAGTTCGCCGTGCTGGTGGACAAGATCCGCAGCCAGATGGCGACCGGACAACGCTACGAGTTCCTCAGCCCGGCCGATCGCAAGCTGGTCAATGATTCCCTGGACAAGATGGGCAGCCTGCTCCAGGCCAATGGTTCGGTCGAGGCCATGAACATGGGTGACCGCACGCGGCTCTTCAACGAACAGGAACGCGCCAACGGCATCCTTGCCAAGAACGCCGATGATCGCCTGGTCTGCACGCGCGTCGCCCCGACCGGTTCGCACCGGCCGGTGACCGACTGCAAGACCTACCGTGAGCTTGAGGAAATTCGCAAGGACACCAAAACCCAGCTGCGTGAATTCAAGAGAGGCGGTCCCTGAGCCTGCGCACATTGATGGCTCGATTGGCGAGCGTTTGACAGTCGAGCCGCAAGCAAAAACCGCAGCCCACGCTGCGGTTTTTTTATGGCCAAGGATGGCCTGTATGCCGACAACGCAGGACGACTGCATGGATGCAGGAGGTACGCATCCATGGATGGATGCGGTAGAACGGCGTCGGGAACGGCCGTCGAGAGCAACGCAGGAGCAGTTGCCGAGCAGTTGCAGGCGATGCTATGGATGATGTCAGCGCACAGCGCTGACCCACACCAGCAATCGACCAGAGAGCCCTGTGGGTTCGATCTGTGATCGAACGCTCTTCTTCCAAGCAGTTGCAGGCAATGCCAAGGATGGCCTGTATGCCGACAACGCAGGACGACTGCACGGATGCAGGAGGTACGCATCCATGGATGGATGCGGTAGAACGGCGTCGGGAACGGCCGTCGAGAGCAACGCAGGAGCAGTTGCCGGGCAGTTGCAGGCGATGCCGGCAGGCTGCCCTGCTACGCACGCAAACAGCGCCTTGAGCGTGCTGCAGTGAGCCAGGAATTCCCTGTGTCGGCGCTGACCGGCGTCCTCGATGGCGACCCGCACGCGAGGAGATCTACCGCCCACGCGATTTCCTCGATCAAATTACGATAGACATCGTACGCGCAATATCGTATGTTCCGTCGGCGGTCGCCTTGGCGTGGCTTCCGCAGGCAAGCCAACCCGCTCCCGTGCCGCAACGTCGAATCTGCAAGCCGGGGCATCACCCAATCTGGAGTTCAACATGTTTCGTGCAATTTCATTGGTTGCCCTCACCCTGATGCTGGCTGGCTCACCCGTGCTGGCCAAGCAAAAAGCGCAGGAAAACGTGGTCATCGCCGACACTGCCGAGAAGTTCGCCGTGCTGGTGGACAAGATCCGCAGCCAGATGGCGACCGGACAACGCTATGAGTTCCTCAGTGCCAGCGACCGCAAGAAGGTCAACCAGTCGCTGGACAGGATGAGTGCATTGCTCGATGCCAGTGGCTCGGTCGAGGCCATGACCAAGGACAATCGCGCGCTGCTCTTCAATGAGCAGGAAAAAGCCAACGGCATCCTCGCCCGCAATGCAGACGATCGGCTGATTTGCACGCGCGTTGCACCAACCGGCTCGCATCGCCCGGTGACCGACTGCAAGACCTACCGCGAGACCGAGGAAATCCGCAAGAATTCCCGCACCCAGCTCAACGAAATGACGCGCTACCGCGGCAATCCGGGTCCGCAAAACTGAGGTTTCGTGCCGGCGTCCTGCGCCGGTCGATGACCGCAAGAGCCGCAGCCCAGCCTGCGGCTTTTTCTTGCGCGCCGCTTGCTCCGTGCTCGCGACGTGCATCCGTGCAAGGTGGCAATGCCGGATCCATCCTGCGCGTGGCGCCCTCGCTGCAGTCCGCGGATGCAGCGTTCAGTGTATGGTCGCCCGCAGGCGCGCAGGCAGGCGGGACGACGAACCCGCGGCACCTCCGGGAGGCGCGCCATCACCATCAACCTGCGCCACGATCTTCATCGACGAGGAAACCCGCCATGACCCTCCTGATTCTCGGTTTGCTGATACTGCTCGGTACCCATTCCGTGCGCGTCTTCGCCGACGGCTTCCGCGAGCGCATGATTGCGAAATTGGGCACGAATGGCTGGAAGGCGGTTTACGCCGTGCTGTCACTCGCGGGATTCGTGTTGATCGTCTGGGGTTTTGACCTTGCCCGCCAGCAGCCGGTGTCGCTTTACGTGCCACCACTCGCGCTGCGCCATGCCAATTCCCTGTTCACCCTGCTTGCCTTCGTCCTTGTCGCGGCGGCTTATGTTCCGCGCAATCACCTGAAGGCCTGGCTCGGGCATCCAATGCTGGCCGGCGTCAAGTTGTGGGCACTCGGTCATCTGCTCGCCACCGGTTTCCTGCATGACGTCATCCTGTTTGGCAGTTTCCTGGCCTGGGCCATTGTCCTTTTCGCGACTTCGCGCCGGCGTGATCGCCGCAACGGCGTGACCTGGGCGCGCGGCACCGTCGCCGGTGATCTGCTGACCGGCATCGCCGGCATCGGTGCGTGGGCGGCGTTTGCCTTCTGGGCCCACCTGCACTGGATTGGCGTTGCGCCCATCGCCGGGGTCGGTGGTTGAGTTTGAATCGCCGTTTCGCCGTCGGTTCCGGGCAGGGCAAAAACCGCCACGCGCACGGGTTCGCGGCCATCACCGAGCCGCTTCACGTAGAATCGCGCCATGTCCCCGCTTGCAGATATTCCGGCCGCGAACCCGTGGCGGCTTTCCGTTGCGCCGATGATGGACTGGACCGATCGGCACTGCCGCTACTTCCATCGCCTGTTGTCCCCGCATGCGCGCTTGTACACGGAGATGGTCACGTCGCCGGCGCTGATCCATGGCGATCGCGAACGCCTGCTCGGCTTTGATCGCGCCGAGCATCCGCTGGCCCTGCAACTGGGGGGCTCCGATCCGCGCGAGCTGGCCGAGGCCGCGCGGATTGCCGTGCAATACGGCTATGACGAGATCAATCTCAATGTCGGCTGTCCGTCCGATCGCGTGCAATCCGGCCGCTTTGGCGCCTGCCTGATGCGCGAACCGGCACTTGTCGCCGAGTGCTTCGCGGCGATGCAGGAAGCGGTGGCCATTCCCGTCACCATCAAATGCCGGCTCGGCGTCGATGCGCAGGATGAGTACGCCGACCTCCAGCATTTCATCGGGGCAGTCAGTGCGAAGGGTTGCATGGTCTTCGTCGTGCACGCGCGCAAGGCCTGGCTGCAGGGCCTTTCGCCGAAGGAAAACCGCGATGTGCCGCCGCTCAATTACGAGCGCGTGTATCAATTGAAGCGCGATTTTCCGCAGCTGACCATCATCATCAACGGCGGCATCGACAAGGTCGTGGAAGTGCAGAACCACCTGCGCCATGTCGATGGAGCCATGCTCGGCCGCGTTGCCTATCACGAGCCGTATCGGCTTGCCGAACTCGAACAGGCGCTCCACGCAACGCCGTTGCCGGCGCGCGAGGAAGTGATCGAGCGCATGCGTCCGTATATCGAGGCCCATCTGGCCGCCGGTGGCAAGCTGCAGCACATCAGTCGGCATATGCTTGGCCTGTATCAAGGCTTGCCCGGCGCGCGACGCTGGCGACGCCACCTCAGCGAGAACGCCCATCGCACCGATGCCGGCATCGCGGTCATCGACGAGGCCCTGGAAGCCTGCCGCACGCAACCGAGCCGACGCATCGCCTGAAGCCACTGTCGTGAGCCTTGGTGCTGCCGTTCCGGTCAAACCGGAACGACTGGCCCCGGCAAATCCGGCTTCCGTGTTGCAACGCAACAGGGCGGATTTGCGCAGCGATGCCCGCGCGTTAACCTCGTGTTATCGTTGCCGCCGTGTTTGGAACTGACGGATCTCATTCGCTCAATCGGGGAGTACAGGAATGAACAAGTTACTCGTAACTGCTGTGGCAATCGGACTGGCCGGCATGACCGGCAGTGCATGGGCGATTACCGACAACGAGGCCAATGCCAGCCTGCCCTTCAGCTTTTCCAACCCGGGTGCGCGTGCGCTCGGCATGGGTGGCGCCTTCCTCGGCCTTGCCGATGACGCATCGGCGGCCTATGCGAATCCCGCCGGACTGACGCAACTGGTCAGTCCCGAAGTGTCGGCCGAACTGCGCTCGGTCAGCACCAACACGCGCTGGCTCGATGGCGGCACGGCCCAGTACAACGGTTTCAATTCCTCGGGCCTCAATTACTCCTCCCAGGATGACCGCACCAATTCGCTGCGTTCGTTCTCGTTTGTCTATCCCGGCGAGCGCATGTCGTTCGCGATCTACCGCTACGAGGTCATCAACTACGATTCGGACTTCCAGAGTGCGGGCGCAGTGACCGTCACCGGTGACGGCAGCGGCTACACCGGCAATGTCTTTGCCTATGACGTGAACACCAGTTTCGGCGTCGACAGCTATGGCGTGGCCATGGGCTTCAAGGCCAGCGACCGTCTTTCCTTCGGCCTTGGCATCAACTACTACCTGCTCGACATCCGCACCACGACCGATCGCTTTTCGCCGCAGGATGGATCGCAATTGAGCCGTGAAGCAAACCTCGATGGTGATGGCAAGGTCGGCTTCACCCTTGGCGCGCGCCTCGTCCTCACCGATTGGCTGAGCGGCGGGCTCTCCTATCGGCATGCGCCGTCGCTGGACTATGACGCGGTGCTGTCGTCGCCGAATTTCCCCGGCGAATCGATCAAGCTCGGCACCTCGTTGAACGTGCCGGATGTTTTCGGCATCGGCCTCAGCGTTCGCCCCAGCGATGCCTGGGTCATCAACCTCGATGTCAGTCGCGTGGCCTACTCGCAGGTGACCGACAATCTGGTTTCCCTGTTCGACTCCGATCAGGCCAGCAGCCTGGATCCACTCAAGCTTGACGATGGCACCGAGGTGCGCCTCGGCGCCGAATACACTTTTGCCACCGCGCGCCCGTTCAGCCTGCGCGCGGGCGTCTGGCGCGATCCCGCGCACGAACTGGTCTATCGCGGCAATCCGCCGAATTTCGATCCGGCCACGCAGAATCCCGAGGCCAACGCAGTGACCTTCTCATCCGGGCGCAAAGGCAGCCAGACCCATTACGCCATTGGCGCGGGCATGGCCTTCAGCAAGTTCCAGATCGACATCGGCGCGGATTTCTCGGATACATCCGATACCGTGTCGGCCTCGGGCGTGCTCCGCTTCTGAGCACCGATCCGGCTTGAACCGGCACTACGCGCCATCCCGCTTGTCCCGCGACAGGTGGATGGCGCGTGTTCCCGTCCCGGGGTCCGCAGCTGCCTTGCATCAACGCGAGTTGTAGTAACGGATGAATTTCGGCGAGAAATAATCGGCATCCGGCTTCAGCGTGGAATCCGCCTCGCGTGCCTGGACAACGGCATTGCGGGCGATGCCTTCCGCATCCGTCATTTGTCCCAATTGGCTCAAATTGAATGCAGCGGCTGCTCGCAGCGTGAGCATGTGCCAGCGCAGGCGTGGAGTCGGCGGCACCTGGTTGCTGAGCTTGAGCACGTCGGCGTAGCGGCCACTCAGGTAGGCATCGAGCAGGGGACGCAGGATCTGCGCGGACAGTGGGCTGGATTCGCGGACTTCAGCCGTCGGCGGTCGCGCCGGCGGCGGTGCCTGCACGATGGGGGTTGATGGCGGCGCTGGTTCGCGGCGCGGGGGTGGCGCGGGTTCGGCACGTGGTGCCTGCGCGGGTTCGCTGACGGCCGGCTTGGGCTCGGCAGTCTGGCCCTGGCGCACGAGCTGGTTGCTGCACTCGAGGCGCCCGCGGTTTTCCTCATCGGCCAATGCCGACACCCGGCTGACAACGGCGGCATTGTCGCCCTGCGCCCACAGCGCCAGCGCCTTGTTGCAGTCACCGAGGCGCAACGCGGCAAGCCCGGCATAGTGTTGCGGCACATAGGCCTCGAAGCGCTGGCCGTACAGGCGCACGCGCTCGGCGGCCTTCGGATTGTCGGCGAGCGCACCCTGCATGTGGCGATCGACATCCGCCCAGCGACCATCCTTGGCGGCTTCCAGGCCCCGCGCATAGTCCTGTTTCCAGTCGGCCAGCGCCGGCGTCGCCAGCACGGCGAGCAGGGCCAGCAGGCGGCGCAGCTCAGAGCCGCGCATGCTTGAGGTACTCCTCGGCGCTCAGGGTCGGGAAACTGCCGCTGGTCTGGCTGCTCTTGCCGGCGCTGACCCGCGCAAAGGCGGAAACCGTCTTGCCCGATTGCGGGTGGCGCAAGGTCACGTAATAGCTGCCGGCCGGCAGGGTCAGGGTCAACGGCGTCGTGTGTTCCTCGGGCAGTTCGATGGGCTGGCGCGCGCCATCGAGGACGCGATCGACGATGCCCCAGGGCAGGGCGTTGATCACCAGTTCGCCGTTTTGTGCCGCGAGTTCCGCCGTGCGCTGTTGTTCCAGGGCGGCAATCCGCGTTGCCGCCGCCGATTCGATCGCGGCAAGGGCCTGGCTGTTGCCCAGTTCGCGCGCCGCCATGCGGATTGCCGCCAGGCTGGCATTGCCGGCATCGAGGTTGGCGGCATTGCGCATGTCGTCGGCAAAGACATCGGCCAGCTTCTGCTCGTAGCGGGCACTCTGCTCGGAGCCGGCCGCGCGCAGGCTGAGGATGGCCTCGACGGCAGCGCTGGCATCCTTGCCCACCAGCGGACGCTGCTGGATCAGGGCGGCCAGGCGTTGCTCGCTGGCCAATCGCTCGGCATTGGCCTTTTCCGCCGCTTGGCGCTTGCGCACGTCGGCAATCTGCTCGGCAATGCGGGCATCGTCCGGGTAGGCGAGGGCGGCTGCGCTCGCCAGGGGTACGGCGATGTCCAGCTCGTTGCGCTCGGCGGCACCGCGCAGGGCATCGGCCACCACGCGTGGCAAGGCCTCGCGCAGTTTCAGGGCATCGGGGTTTTGCGGATCGTTCTGCAACAAGGCTTCGAGGACGTCGCGTGCGTTGTCCTTCGCCGGCGGCAGCAAGCGTCCGGATGCAATCGCCGAGCGCGCCAGGTTCAGTTGCGAGGCAATCGCCGCGCGCCGCGTGCCGAGCGCCTGCTGCGCAGTGTCGCGGATGCCGGCGGCCAGGGTCGAGGCGGGATCGACGCGCAAGGCCAGCTCGGCGCGATCAAGCGCCATGCCGGTGTCGCCGCGGGACTGCGCTGATTTCGCATCGGCGACCAGTTGGCTGGCCAGGGTTTGCTTGAAGGCATCGACCTTGCGATGTTCGCCATTGATCTGCCGCGCCTGCTCGAACCATTCAAAGGCATTGTCACCGGCCGGTTCGCTGACCCGACCTGCCGCCAGCGCGGCGCCGGCCTTGCCAAGCAGATCCGCGATGCGCAGGTTGTCGGCTTCCAGCTGCTTCGCCCTGGCCAGTTCCTGGCTGAGCGCGGCAAAGGCCGGATCCGAACCAAACTCGGCGCGCAATTCGTCCAGTGCCTGCGCGGCGGCGGCGATGTCGGATGCGGCCAGCAGATTCCGGATGCGCGTGAACTCGACATCGGTGAGCGACTTCAGGCGTGCCTGCACCTCCTTGTTCAGCGGATCCAGGCTCAAGGCCGAGCGCAACAGCGCATAGGCACCATCCGGACCGGTGCGCTTGCCGGCGGCATCGGCCTTCTTCAGCAACGCGTTGACGCGTTCGTTGGCCAGGCGTTGTTTCTCGCCGGCGGCAATGCGCTGGATCAGGGCCTGCACTTCCTCGTTGTCCGGGGCAACGAGCATGGCCTGATTGGCCACTTCGCTGGCGGCGTCGAGATCGCCGGCGGCCAGCGACTTCTCCGCCTCGTTGCGCAAGGTCGTCGCGATCAGGCCGAGCAATTCGAGGCCGCGCTCGTTTTCCGGATCCTTCTGCAAGACCTTCTGCACATCCTCGAACGCATTGGCGCCCGGTGGCGCGAGCAGGTCGCCACTCTCGACCATGCGATCGGCCTCGCGCAGCAGCGTGCGCACGAGATACTGGTCGTCCTGGCTCAGGCTGCGCGGCTTGAACGCCGCCCACAGCACCAGGCCGAGGACAAGCACGCCGACACCCGCCACGACCATCGCCAACAGGCGCGGTCGTTGCAACGCCTGGTTGATCATCGAGGTCGTGGCGTGCTGGCTGATCGACGGATCGGTCTGCGGCATGCGCAGCAGATCGAGGGCAAAGCCGCTGTCGCCACCGGTGTACTCGCCGGAGAAACCCAGCGCGCGCAAACGCTCGGAGGTGCTTGCCGTGGTGATGGCGCCAAGTTGCTTGACCAGCTCGTCATTGCCGACCACCAGCCCGCGCAGGGCCTTGACGAAATCCTGCAGGTTGGCGAAGCGGTCGTTTGGATCCTTGGCCAGCATGCGATCGAAGATCGGCTGCAGCGGGCGCAGGTCGTCGGGCAGCGGCGGCGGTGGCTGCAGCGCGTGGCCCATCAACACCGCCATCGGGTTGTCGCCAGTGAATGGCGGCGTGCCGGTGAGCATTTCGTAGAAGAGGATGCCGAGCGCGTACTGGTCGGCACGGCCATCGATCTCGCGACCGGCGGCCTGCTCGGGGCTCATGTAGGTCGGCGTGCCGAGGACGAGGCCGGTCTGCGTGATGCGCGAGGCCAGCACATCGGCATGCTTGGCGATGCCGAAATCGGTCAGCACCGGCGTCGCGGCATCGCGGAACATCACGTTCGAGGGTTTCAGGTCGCGATGGATGACGCCGTTGCGGTGCGCATACTCGAGTCCATTGGCAAGTTGCACGATGACGCCAATCGCCTCGCCCAGGGAAAGTCCGCTGCGCATGCGTTCGGCGAGCGTGCCGCCTTCCAGCAGCTCCATCGAGATATAGGCAATGTCGTCGCGGGTGACGATGTCGTAGACGGCGACGATATTGCGATGCGGCAGCTTGGCCATGGTGCGGCCTTCAAGCAGGAAGCGCCGCTCGAATTCCGGCATCGGGCCACTGCCCACCCGCAACTCGCGACGCATGACCTTGATCGCGACCTTGCGGTCCAGCGAATGCTGGATGGCGAGGTAGACGGTCGCCATGCCGCCCTCGCCCAGCTCGCTGATCATTTCGTAGCCAGGAATGTCCTGGAAGCGGTCGGCCATGTTCCCCTGCCCTCGTGCGGCCCGATCATAGCAAAGCCTCGGAACGATTCTTGATCGACGGCCAGGCCATGGCCGCGGCGGCAGTACTGCCGCGCCACGGCGCATGCCGAATATCCGCGAGTGCCCCCGGCGCGGGCCACCCGCGCTGGCAAACCCCGCCGGGCAGGAAGCGCGACGGCGGCTGTCCGCGACTGTCCGCAGAGCCGTCGCGGACACTGTCCGCAGCCACGGGGATTACCGGAAAATCACATGCATTCAATGACTTGAGCGCTGGCACGGGGCTTGCTGAAGAGATCTCGTGGCGGCCGCCTTGAGCCGCCCATGGAGAGCTGGATGATTCGCGACACCTCGGCACAGGACAGGCAGATCAAGCACGAGCCGCAGCGTGGCAAGCGCTGGTTGAAATTGGGCATTGGCGCGGTGGTGCTGATCGTGCTGCTGGCCCTGATCGTGCCGACGGCGGCGCGCCTGTTTTCCTCGGACAGCTCGGCAAGCATGAGCCGCCTGCGCATTGCCGAGGTCAAGCGCGGCACGCTGACCCGCGATGTCTCGGTGCAGGGCAGCGTGGTTGCCGCGGTCAGCCCGACCTTGTACGCGGCCAGTGCCGGCACGGTCATCCTCGACATCAATGCCGGCGACAAAGTGCAAAAGGATCAGGTGCTGGCCGAGGTGGTCAGTCCGGAGCTCAGCAATCGCCTGCAGCAGGAACAAGCCACCCGCGAAAGCCTCGAGATCGATGTGCAGCGCGCCAGCCTCGATCACCGCAAGCAGCAACTGGCAGCGAAGAAATTGCTCGACCAGGCGATGATCGACCGGCAGACGGCCAAGCGTGAAGTCGAACGCACGCAACGCGCCTTCGATGCCGGCGCCATGTCGGAAATGGATCTGCTGCGCACCAGGGATGCGCTGGCCAAGGCCGACATCACTGTGGCCAATGCCGAGGCCGACATGAAACTCGATGTCGAAAGCCTCGCCTTTGAACTGAAGAGCAAGCGGCTTGCACTGGATCGCCAGCGCCTGCTGGCCGAGGACCTGCAGCGCCAGGTCGAGGAGTTGAAGGTGCGCTCGCCGGTCGATGGCCAGGTCGGCCAGTTGATCGTGCAGCAGCGCGCCAACGTCGCCGCGAATGCGCCGATCCTCACCGTGGTCGATCTCAGCGCGCTGGAAATCGAGATCAAGGTGCCCGAAGTGTTTGCGCATGATCTCGGCATCGGCATGGCCGCCGAGATCCGCGACAGTTCCGCCACCTACGGCGGCACGATCAGCGCGGTCTCGCCGCAAGTCATCGATGGCCAGGTCAGCGGCCGCATCCGCTTCGGCGAGAAGAAGCCGGCGGGCCTGCGCCAGAACCAGCGCCTGACCACGCGCATCCTCATGGACGAACATCCCGATGTGCTGATGGTCGAGCGCGGTCCCTTCGTCGACAGCGGAGCAGGCCGCGTTGCCTACGTGATCCGCGATGGTGTCGCCGAACGCACGCCGATCGAACTCGGCGCAACCAGTCTCAACGCAGTCGAGATCATTTCCGGCGTCAAGGAGGGCGATCGCATCGTCATCTCCGGCACCGACCAGTTCAACGGCGCGCAACGAGTGGCAATCAATTGACACGGGAATCGGGAATCGGCAAAGGCCCGTTCTCGACATCCGTATCAATACGGAAATTCCCGGTATTTCGTGGACTGCTTCAAACCGATTCCCCATTCCCCATTCCCCATTCCCGAACAGAGGCCAAGCCGATGCTGAAAATGACCCACCTGCAGATGGTCTACCGTACGCACCTGATCGAGACGCATGCGTTGCGTGATTTTTCGATCCATGTTCGCGAGGGCGAGTTCGTTGCCGTGACCGGGCCTTCCGGTTCAGGCAAGACCACCTTCCTCAACATTGCCGGACTGCTGGAGGAATTCACCGGTGGCGAATACTGGCTGGATGGAGTCGATGTGCGCGGTCTCGACGACAACGCGCGCTCGAAGCTGCGCAACGAGAAGATCGGTTTCATCTTCCAGAGCTTCAACCTGATTCCCGACCTCAACCTGTTCGACAACGTCGACGTGCCGTTGCGATATCGCGGGTTTTCCGCCGCCGATCGCAAGAAGCGCATCGAGGAGTCGCTGACCCGCGTCGGCTTGTCCTCGCGCATGAAGCACTACCCGGCGGAACTCTCCGGCGGCCAGCAGCAGCGCGTGGCCATTGCCCGCGCACTGGCCGGATCGCCGCGCCTGCTGATGGCCGATGAGCCGACCGGCAATCTCGATTCATTGATGGCGCGCGGGGTCATGGAACTGCTCGAGGAAGTGAATCGCCAAGGCACCACCATCGTCATGGTCACCCACGATCCCGAACTCGCCGCCCGCGCCCAGCGCAACGTGCACGTCATCGATGGCCAGGTCACGGATTTCGATGGCGAACCGGCGCTGCGCGCTGTGCAGCCGGGATTCGGGACTGGGGATTCGGGATTCGACAAAGCAGGCGTTGTGGCATGAAGTCCCGAATTCGTGAATGTGCGCAGTTGCAGATCCGCTGCCCGCAAGTGGGGCAAGCTCCAATGATGCGCGGCTTGCTGTACCCGAATCTCCAATCCCCAATCACGAATCCCGGCCATTGACCATGTTTACCTACTACCTGCAACTCGGCCTGCGCAGCCTGCGGCGCAACCCGATCCTGACCGCGCTGATGGTCATCGGCATCGGCCTCGGCATTGCCGCGAGCATGACCACGCTGACCGTCATGCACCTGATGGGCAGCGATCCGATTCCGTGGAAAAGCGACAAACTGCACTATGTCCAACTCGACAACTGGAGTGCGGATGACGGCTATTACGACAATGGCCGGCCGCCGGACCAGGTGACCTATCGCGACGCGGTGGCCTTGATGGAGGCCGCCAAGGCGGACAAGCAGGCGGCCATGTTCAAGCTGTCCCTGCCGATCCAGCCGGAGAACAAGGAACTGAAGCCGTTTCGTGCCCTGGGCCGGGTCACCTACGCCGATTTCTTCGGCATGTTCGAACCATCATTCAAGTACGGCGGGCCGTGGAGCCGGGATCAGGATGTCGGCCATGAGCGCGTTGTCGTGCTTGGCAAGGAAATGAACGAAAAGCTGTTTGGCGGCCAGGACAGCAGCGGCCGCACCGTGCGCATGGACGACATTGATTACACCATCGTCGGCGTGCTCGATGACTGGAAGCTGCGCTCGCGCTACTACGACCTGACCAACGGGGCATTCGCCGATCCCGACGAGTTCTTCATGCCGTTCTCCACGGCGATCGACCTCAAGCAGCGATCTTCCGGCAACAACAGTTGCTGGAAATCACCAGGCGACGGCTGGGATGCCTATCTGGATTCGGATTGCGTCTGGATCCAGATGTGGGTGCAGCTTGATTCGCCGACACGGCTGGCCGAATACAAATCCTTCCTCGACAATTATGTGACCGAGCAGAAGAAGCTCGGGCGTTTCCCGCGACCGCTCAACAACCGTCTGCTCGATGTCAATCAGTGGATGGAAGATCAGGAAGTGGTGTCACGCGATGTGCAGGTGCAGACTGGTCTGGCGTTTGCCTTCCTCGTGGTCTGCCTGGTCAACACCGTGGGCCTGCTGCTGGCCAAGTTCACGCGCAAGTCCGGCGAAATCGGATTGCGCCGTGCACTGGGTGCCAGTCGGCGCGACGTCTTCAGCCAGTTCCTCATTGAATCGGGCGTCGTCGGCCTCAGCGGCGGCCTGCTCGGCCTGGCCTTGACCGGCCTCGGCCTGCTCGCGGTGCGCGCGCTCTACTCCGAGTACAAGACCGTCGCCCACCTGGACTGGACGATGACCGCAGTGACCATCGCCCTGGCCATTGTTTCGGCGGTGCTTGCCGGTCTCTACCCGACCTGGCGCGCCTGCCGCGTGCAACCTGCCGCGCAGTTGAAGATATGAAAAGGCGGGAATCGGGAATGGGGAACAGGGAGACGGAAAAGCTGGTGCCCTGCTTCCCGCCCCACTCGATTTTCCGCAGCGCCCGAATTGGCGAGACAGTGAAAGCCGCGCCAAAGCCGGTTTCAAACCCATTCCCCATTCCCTATTCCCGGACCCAAGCCATGGAAATCCGCCCCATCCTTTCCGCCCTGATGCGCAGCAAGGTCTCGATGATCCTCATTGGCGTGCAGGTTGCGTTGACCCTGGCGATCGTCTGCAACGCGCTCTTCATCATTGGCCAGCGCCTTGATCACATGGCTCGACCCAGTGGCATGAACGAGGCCGACACCTTCCACTTCGGCAGCTCCGGTTTCGGCCAGGGCTTTGATGCGATGGCGATGATCCGCGAGGATCTCGCCATCCTCCGCCAGATGCCGGGCGTCGCTTCGGCGACGACCAGCAATTCCGTGCCGATGAGCCAGGGCGGCTGGAGTACCGGCATCAGCCTGCAGCCCAAGCAGAAGACTTCCACGGCCGATTCGGCGATCTACATTGTCGATGACAAGGGACTCGACACGTTCGGCAGCAAGCTGGTTGCCGGTCGCGACTTCAAGCCCGAGGAAATCGTCGATGCGAAATTCGGTGACAGCCTGCGTCCGGCCGTGATCATCGTCACCCAGGCACTGGCCGACAAATTGTTCCCGGATGGCGACGCACTGGGCAAATCGGTCTACCTGCAGGAGGATCCGCCGACCAGCACCATCATCGGCATTGTCGAGCGCACGCAGCAACCGTGGATGAGCAGCAGCACGGTCGAGAACTCGACCTTCGTGCCAGCCTACATGCCGTACGGGAACTCCTCGCGCTATCTCGTGCGCACGGAACCCGGGCGTCGCGATGAAGTCATGAAGGCGGTCGAGCAGAAACTTTCCGAATCCAACACCAGCCGCATCATCGGCAGCGTGCGCAGCATGGAGGAAACCCGCGCCGAGGCATATTCCGGGGATCGTGCCATGGCGATCATCCTTGGCGTGGTGATCTTCTCGCTGCTCGCGATCACCGCGCTCGGCATCGTCGGCATGGCCAGTTTCTGGGTCGCCCAGCGCACCCGGCAGATCGGCACCCGCCGTGCACTCGGGGCATCGCGCAAGGACATCCTGCGCTATTTCCAGACCGAGAACTTCATCATCACCACGCTGGGGCTGATCGTCGGCGGCGTGCTCGCGTACGCGCTGAGCCTGTGGATGATGATGAGCTACCAGTCACCGCGACTGCCCTGGTATTACGTGCCGATCGGCTTCCTCTGCCTGTGGACGCTCGGCCAGCTCGCCGTCCTCGGCCCGGCCATGCGCGCCTCCCGCGTCTCCCCGGCGGTGGCGACGAGGAGTGTGTGAGGGGCTGGGAATAGGGAATAGGGAATTGTCAGAGCAACGAGCGCAAGCTTCTGCTCCAACCCGATTCCCTATTCTCCATTCCCCATTCCCGTAAAATCCAACCCTTTCGCGCCGTGCTGCATCCAAGCAGCATGCGTCGATGCCCACGACAGAACCGAACCATGCGCACCGTATTGGTGATCGACGACAATCCGGCAGTGGGAACCGCACTCGACGTGCTGTTTGCGCTGCATGACATTCGCACGCTGGTTGCCACTTCGCCGGCGCAGGGCCTTGACCTGCTTGCCCGCGAGGACATTGACCTGGTCGTGCAGGACATGAACTTCAGCGCCGATACGACGTCCGGCGAGGAAGGCATCGAGCTGTACCGGGCCATCCGGCGCGAGCATTCCGATTTGCCGATCATCCTGCTGACCGCATGGACGCGCCTGGAGACGGCGGTTGAACTGGTCAAGGCCGGTGCCGGCGATTACCTCGGCAAGCCGTGGGACGACAACAAGCTGCTGGCGACGGTGGAAAACCTGCTTGAGCTTTCCGAGGCGACGCGCGAGGTCTCGCGATTCCGCGACGAGCGTCGCCGCCGTCGGCGCCAGCTCGACGATCGCTTCGACCTGCGCGGCGTTGTCTACGCCTCCAGCGCCATGGAGCGGGTGATCGAACTGGCCTGCCAGGTCGCCCGCGCCGATGTGCCGGTGCTGATCACCGGACCAAATGGCACCGGCAAGGAACGCATCGCGGAAATCGTCCAGGCCAATTCCACGCGCGCGCAGGGGCCGTTCATCACGGTCAATTGTGGCGCCTTGCCATCCGAGCTGATCGAGGCCGAACTCTTCGGTGCCGAACCCGGGGCGTATACCGGCGCGGCAACCCGTGCGCGCGAAGGTCGCTTCGAGGCGGCCGATGGCGGCACCTTGTTCCTCGACGAGATCGGCAACCTGCCGTTGGCCGGGCAGATGAAGCTGCTGCGCATCCTCGAGACCGGCCAGTTCGAGCGCCTCGGTTCGAGCAAGACGCGCAAGGTTTCGGTGCGCGTGATCAGCGCAACCAATGCCGACCTGCCAGGCCTGATCCGCGAAGGCCAGTTTCGCGAGGATCTCTACTATCGGCTCAACGTGATCGAGCTGCGCCTGCCACCGCTGGCCGAACGCAGCGAGGACATCCTGCCGCTGGCCGAACATTTCCTGCAGGGCAGGGCGACGCTCGACAGCGGCGCGCGCGCGGCCCTGCTCGCGCATGCCTGGCCGGGCAATGTGCGTGAACTGAAAAACGCGATTGATCGGGCCAGCCTGCTGTGTCGCGACGGCGTGATCAGCGCGCGTGACCTGGCCGTGGAGCCGGCGCGTGTCGCCGGTCGCCGTCCGGCAGCGGATGCCGAACCGGACAAGGGCATGATCGAAGCTGCCTTGCAGCGTGCGCGCGGCGTCATCAGCCAGGCCGCTGCGGATCTCGGCCTGTCGCGACAGGCCTTGTACCGGCGCATGGAGAAGATGGGCATCGAGACCCAGGGCCGGATCGAAAAAGAAACGCCCGCATGATCAGTGCGGGCGTTCTTGTTGGTGCGGTCTGGCGGCTTATTCGAGATCGAGGAAGCTGCGCAGTTGTTCCGAGCGGCTCGGGTGGCGCAGCTTGCGCAGGGCCTTGGCCTCTATCTGGCGGATGCGCTCGCGGGTGACGTCGAACTGCTTGCCAACCTCCTCCAGGGTGTGGTCGGTGTTCATGTCGATGCCAAAGCGCATGCGCAGCACCTTCGCCTCCCGCGGAGTGAGGCCACCGAGCACGTCGTGCACGGTTTCCATGAGGCCGATGTTGGTCGAGGATTCGATCGGCGAGACGATCGACAGGTCCTCGATGAAGTCGCCGAGGTGCGAATCCTCGTCGTCGCCAATCGGGGTTTCCATGGAGATCGGTTCCTTGGCGATCTTCAGCACCTTGCGGATCTTGTCCTCGGGCATCTCCATCTTCACGGCCAGTTCTTCCGGGGTCGGCTCGCGGCCCATTTCCTGCAGCATCTGGCGGCTGATGCGGTTGAGCTTGTTGATCGTCTCGATCATGTGCACGGGGATGCGGATGGTACGTGCCTGATCGGCGATCGAACGCGTGATCGCCTGGCGGATCCACCAGGTGGCGTAGGTCGAGAACTTGTAGCCGCGGCGGTATTCGAACTTGTCGACCGCCTTCATCAAGCCGATGTTGCCTTCCTGGATGAGATCGAGGAACTGCAAGCCGCGGTTTGTGTACTTCTTGGCAATGGAAATCACCAGGCGCAGGTTGGCCTCGACCATTTCCTTCTTCGCGCGGCGTGCCTTGGCCTCGCCGATCGACATGGCGCGGTTGATCTCCTTGATGTCGGCGACGCTGAGGAACAGGGTGTTCTCGATCGCGACCAGCTTGTGCTGCTCGCCGACCAGTGCGTCCTTGTGCGTCTTCACCGCTGGCGACCACTTCTGCCGCTTCTTCATCAGTTCGTCGGCCCATTCGAGATTGGTCTCGTTGGACGGGAAGACCTTGAGGAATTCCTTGCGCGGCATCTTCGCCTGCTTGATGCAGACGTCCATGATCAGGCGCTCGTGATGGCGGATGTTGCTGACCACCTCGCGCAGCTTGCGCACGAGGGCATCGATGAGGATCGCCGGCAGCTTGAGCTTGAGGAACTCCTCGGCGATCTGGTCGCGCAGCTTGAGCGCCTTCTTGTCGCCAAGGCCGTGCTTTTCCGACAACTTCTGGAACTTGGCATAGCCGGTGCGCAATTCACCCATGCGCCGCGCCACTTCCAGCGGATCCGGGCCGGTATCGACCGGTGTCGATTCCTCATCGCCACCTTCGGCATCATCTTCGCTGTCGTTGTCACTGTCGGCGTCGGCGGCTTCGTTTTCCTTGGCGGCGGCAGCGGCGATTTCCTCGGGCGTCGGCACTTCGATATCGAGGAAGCCGGTGACCACCTCGGACATGCGCTTCTTGCCCTCGGTGACCTGGTCGTACTCCTCGACCAGCAACTGGATCGACCACGGGAAGCTGGCCAGCGCGGCCTGCACCTGGTTGAGGCCTTCCTCGATGCGCTTGGCGATGGCGATCTCGCCTTCGCGGGTGAGCAGCTCGACCGTGCCCATCTCGCGCATGTACATGCGCACCGGATCGGTGGTGCGGCCGACTTCGGCATCGACGGCGGAGAGTACGGCCACTGCTTCCTCGGTGGCGGTGTCATCATCGGTGGAGCCGGCGGACTGGGCGCGCAGGGTCTCGGTATCGGGCGCAACCTCGTGCACCTCGATGCCCATGTCGTTGATCATGCCGATGATGTCTTCGATCTGCTCGGGATCGACGATGTCATCCGGCAGATGGTCATTCACCTCGGCATAGGTCAGGTAACCCTGTTCCTTGCCCTTGATGATGAGCATCTTGATGTCGGTGGTCTTTTGCTCCTGGATGTGCTCGGTCGCCATGGGTGTTCTGCTGTGCCTCAAACAAAGACTCGGAAGTATAGGAGGCCCGTCAAGGGCGTCCCAAGTTGTTGAAAATGCTGGGATCTCGGTGTCGGCTTGAATGTCGCATCAAAGCTCCGGGGCGACCCGCAAATGAAAGGTGACCGGGCCGTCGTTGACCAGCTGCACCTTCATGTGGGTACGAAAGCGCCCGGTTTCCACCGGCTGATGCGCAATTCGTGCCAGTTCGACCAGGCGATTGAACAGGCGCTCGCCAAGCTCGGGGCTGGCTGCTCCGCTGAAACCGGCACGCATGCCGCTGGAGGTGTCGGCGGCCAGGGTGAACTGCGAGACCAGCAGCAGGCCGCCGCCGACATCGCGCAGCGAACGATTCATGCGGCCTTCGCTGTCGCCGAAGACGCGATAGCCGAGGATGCGTTCCAGCATGCGGCTGACCTGCGCTTCGCCATCACCGCGCTCGATGGCGACCAGGGCGAGCAGGCCGGCTCCGATCTGGCCGACAATTTCCGCATCGACTTCGACGCGCGCCTCGCTGACGCGCTGGATCAGCGCAATCACCGTCGCCTTCCGCAGTCGCCAACGACGGTCCGATGCAGTGCAACCGTTAGAATCATGCCTTTCCCCCTGAAATCGACGCGATGACCTGGTCCATGCGCCTGCTGTATGCCGTGTTGTGGTTGGCCGGATTGTTGCCTTTGCGCATCCTGCATGCCATCGGCAGCGTCTTCGGCGATCTGCTCTGGTGGCGCAACGGGCGTGAACGCCGCATCACCACCATCAACCTTGCCTTGCTTGAAACGCAAGACAGGGCGCTGGCAGGACAGGTGGATGCACGTGGCGTCCTGCGCGAGACCGGCAAGGCGGCGCTGGAAGTGGCCAAGGTGTGGTCCGGCAGGCCGCAACAGGCGCTGGCCCTGGTTCGCGAGGTGCGCGGATTGGATCTGTTCGAGGAGGCGCTGGCGAAGGGCAAGGGCGTCATCATTGCCGCGCCGCACCTGGGCTGCTGGGAACTTCTGAGCTACTGGCTGGCCGCGCGCACGTCGCTGGCGATCGTCTACCGTCCGCCGCGCCACGGCCGCTTCGAGCCACTGCTGATCAAGGCGCGCGGCGCATCGAAAGTCGAACAGGTGCGTGCCGAGGGCGCTGGCGTGCGCAGCCTGTATCGACGGCTGGCTGCCGGTGGCGTGGTCGGCATCCTGCCCGACCAGCAGCCGCGCCAGGGCGAGGGCGAGTTCGCGCCATTCTTCGGCATCGAGGCGTTGACCATGGTGCTGGTGCCGCGCCTGGCCGAGCGCACGGGCGCCACGGTGCTGTTTGCGTTTGCCGAACGCCTGCCGCGTGGCGCGGGTTATCGCATCCACGTGCAGGCCGCTGCCGCCGACATCGCCAATGACGACCTGCGCATCGCCTGCACGGCGCTGAACCGCGGTGTCGAGGAATGCGTGCGTCGCGCGCCGCTGCAGTACCAGTGGAACTACAAGCGCTATTCGATCAGTCCGCCGGGCACCCGGCGCAGGCTCTACGCAGCGCATCCCGAGCCGTAGCGCCCGAAACGCAAAGGCCGCCTTGCGGCGGCCCTTGCCGGAATCCGCGCTGGCTTGCGCTCAGCCGCGCTTCATCGAGTTGAAGAACTCGTCGTTGGACTTGGTGTTCTTCATCTTGTCGAGCATGAACTCCATGGCCGCGAGCTCGTCCATCGGATGCAGCAGCTTCCTGAGGATCCAGATCTTCTGCAGCATGTCCGGCTCGATCAGCAATTCCTCGCGGCGCGTGCCGGAGCGGTTGATGTCGATGGCCGGATAGACACGCTTCTCGGCGATGCGCCGGCTCAGGTGCACTTCCATGTTGCCGGTGCCCTTGAACTCCTCGTAGATGACCTCGTCCATCTTCGAGCCGGTCTCGACCAGGGCGGTGGCGATGATGGTCAGCGAACCGCCTTCCTCGACATTGCGGGCGGCACCGAAGAAGCGCTTCGGCCGCTGCAACGCGTTGGCATCGACACCGCCGGTGAGGACCTTGCCCGAGGACGGGATCACCGTGTTGTAGGCACGCGCGAGGCGGGTGATCGAATCGAGCAGGATGACCACATCCTTCTTGTGCTCGACCAGGCGCTTGGCGCGCTCGATGACCATTTCCGCGACCTGCACATGGCGCGTTGCCGGCTCGTCGAAGGTCGAGGAGATGACCTCGGCGCGCACGCCGCGCTGCATCTCGGTGACTTCCTCGGGGCGCTCGTCGATGAGCAGGATGATCAGGTGCACGTCCGGATGGTTGTGCACGATGGCCTGGGCGACGTTCTGCAGCATCATCGTCTTGCCGGCTTTCGGCTGCGAGACGATCAGGCCGCGCTGGCCCCGGCCGATCGGCGCGACCAGGTCGAGGATGCGCCCGGTGATGTCCTCGGTCGAGCCGTTGCCGCGTTCGAGACGGAATGCCTTGCGCGGGAACAGCGCGGTGAGGTTCTCGAACAGGGCCTTGTTCTTCGATGCCTCCGGTGGCTCGCCATTGATGTGGTCGACCTTGAGCAGGGCGAAGTAACGCTCGCCTTCCTTCGGCGGACGGATGCGTCCGGCAATGTAGTCGCCGGTGCGCAGGTTGAAGCGGCGCGTCTGCGATGGCGACACGTAGATATCGTCCGGGCCGGCCAGGTAGGACTGGTCCGGACCACGCAGGAAACCGAAGCCGTCCTGGAGGATTTCCAGAACGCCTTCGCCGTAGATGCCGCCGCCCGCCTTGGCATGCGCCTTCAGGATATTGAAGATCATGTCCTGCTTGCGCGCGCGCGCCACGCCTTCCTGGATGCCGAGTGATTCGGCCAGGGCGATCAGCTCGTAGGCGTTCTTGCGCTTGAGCTCGTTGAGGTCGATCAGCGGGCCGGTTTCCTGGCTGGCATCGTAATCCTCGTCATCACGCGGCAGGCCCCGATGGGCCGGGTTCTGCGGGCGGTTGCCAGGCGGACGATTGCGATCACGGCGACCGCGCGAGCCTTGGCGACCCTGGTTCTGGTTCTGGCCGTGCTGCGGGGTGCGGTTTTGCTGGTTGGGATGGCGCTGCTGGTTTGCATTGCCGCCCTCCTGGCCATTTTCCTCACGCGCCTGGTTCGGGTTGCCGCCTTCCTGTGCACTGCCGTTGCCCTGGCTGTTGCCATTGCCCGCGGATTCGCCGCTTTGGGCGGGTGGTGCCTGGTTGCCCGAGGTTTCCACCGTGCGCACGGGTTCGCGGCGATTTCCTTCATCGACCGCGGCGCTGCTCTCGCGCCTCGCCGGTGCCGGCTCGCGCTGCGTGGCCGTGGATTCGCCGGGCGAATCCGCAGCGGGCGCCTTGCTCTCGGCACGCGGCGCACGCGCTGCGCGCGGTGCGCGTTTGGGTGTTTCCGCACGAGTCGGCGGCGTGGGGCTTTCGCCACCATTGGGATTTTCGGTATCGGACACGGACGGACCTTGGGTGCCGTAAAAGGGAAAAGAGAAGGGATGGAGGGGGTGTTGCGGGAAGGGGGAGCGGATGCGCTCCCTGTCACTACGCCGCTAACTTAGCACCGCGCCGTGCGCGGCGTCTAGGGTTGAAGCCGGGATTCGGGAGTCGGCATTGGCAAAGGCGGGGATTCGAGAGTCGGGGTGGGGGATTTGCAAAAGCAACTGCGGCAGCCTTTCGCAATTCGGCGAATTTCCACGCCCTCCAACCCGGGCCAAAAACTCACAGGCACCTGATCTGCTCCGACGAATCCCGATCCCGGATCCCGGCCCTTCAGGCGATGGCAGTGTCGATCATCTGGCTCAGCTGGGTCTTGCTGACTGCGCCAATCTGCGTGGCTTCGACCTTGCCGTTCTTGAAGATCATCAGGGTCGGGATGCCGCGCACGTTGTAGTTGCGCGGGGTTTTCTGGTTGTGGTCGATATTGATCTTGGCCACCTTGAGGCGGCCGCCGTAGGTTGCCGCAAGTTCATCGAGGATCGGCGCGATCATCTTGCACGGGCCGCACCATTCGGCCCAGAAGTCGACCAGTACCGGCTCGGACGATTGCAATACTTCGGCGTCGAACTGGTCGTCGCTGACATGGGCGATTTGCTGGCTCACGCGGAACCTCCAAAGGGTCAAGAGTCAAGGATTGTGCCGTATTCCAAGCGGGTCGCGGCAGCTTCGGCTACACTTGCCCGGCTTCATGGCGTGGATTGCTCAACGAGCGCGTGCTCATCGCAGTCCATTTCAGCCCAATCGGCTGTCCTGCGCAAGTTGGGGGCGGATCCTTTCCGCACAAGGAGCCTTGGCGACAGAAATTTCGCATTGCGTCTCCGGGTTTTCCCGGCGACGGGGGAGTTGGCCATCACCTGCGTGGTCGCGCCTGTGCCTGGTCGAGGCCACGCCGGCGAACCACGGCCAGCCCCACGAAGATTTCTGCCGCCAGGGCTCCTCGCATCGCAGCGCATGCACGCCGACTCCACGAGATCCCTATTGAATGTCACATACACAACCGCTTACCGATACCGTCTTCGAGAGTTTCGACCTGCACCCGAGCTTGCTGGCCGGCCTCAAGGACACCGGCTTCATCCGCTGCACGCCGATCCAGGCATTGACCCTGCCGATTGCCCTCGAGGGCCGCGACATTGCCGGCCAGGCGCAGACCGGAACCGGCAAGACTGCCGCCTTCCTCGTCGCGGTGCTCAACCGCCTGCTGACCAGACCGGCTCTGGCCGAGCGCAAGTCCGGCGATCCGCGCGCGGTCATCCTCGCCCCGACGCGTGAACTGGCCATCCAGATCGAGAAGGATTTCCGCAACATCGGCCGCCATACCGGATTGACCTCGGCCCTGGTCTACGGCGGCGTCGATTACGACAAGCAGCGCGAAATGCTGAAGGACGGCGTCGACATCGTCATCGCCACGCCGGGGCGCATCATCGATTATCTCAAGCAGCACGTCGTCTCCTTCCGCGCCGTCGATGTCTGCGTGCTCGACGAGGCCGATCGCATGTTCGACCTCGGCTTCATCAAGGATGTGCGCTTCCTGATGCGGCGCATGCCGCCGCGCGAGCAACGCCAGGGCATGCTGTTTTCGGCCACGCTGAGCTATCGCGTGCTCGAGCTCGCCTACGACCACATGAACAGCCCGGAGAAGGTCACCGCGGAAACCGACACGGTCACCGCCGACCGCGTGCGCCAGGTCGTCTACTTTCCGGCGACCGAGGAGAAAATACCGCTGCTGCTCAATCTGCTCGGCAAGCTCGATGAACACCGCAGCATCATCTTCATCAATACCAAGGCCATGGCCGAGCGCCTGACGCGCACCCTGGAGCGCAACGGCTATCGCGTCGCCACGCTTTCCGGCGACGTGCCGCAGGCCAAGCGCGAGCGGCTGCTGGCGCGTTTCCAGAAGGGCGACATCGAGTTGCTTGTCGCCACCGACGTGGCCGCCCGCGGCCTGCACATCCCAGCGGTCACGCATGTCTTCAATTTCGACCTGCCGCAGGATGCCGAGGATTACGTGCACCGCATCGGCCGCACCGCGCGACTCGGCGCGGAAGGCGATGCGATCAGCTTCGCCTGCGACCTGTATGCGATGGGCCTGCCGGACATCGAGGCCTATATCGACCAGAAGATCCCGACCGCCCGCGTCGAGCCCGAGCTGCTGGTGATCCCGCCGCCGCGCGTGCGTGAAAGGAGCGCGCAATCCGAAGAGGATGCCGAGGCAAATGCCGCCGACGACCTGCGCAATACCGCGGGTGCGCCGCCGAAGGAACAGAAGTCGCATTCATCGCGTCGCGGCCCGCCGGCAGCGGCTTCGCGGGCGGGCGGGCGTGCCCCGCGCCGCGAGTCGGCTGCGCCCCGGCGCGCCGAAGCCCCGGCAACGACCGTGGCTGCGGCCAAGGCATTGCCGGTTGCCACCAGCGTCGATCCCGCTGCCGCCGCTGATCCCAACAAGAAGCGACGTCGTCGTGGCGGCCGCGGCCGCAATCGCGGCAAGGGCGATGAGCAGCAGCCGCTGGCGGCATCGGCAAACGGCGCGAGCGGCCAGGCCGAAACCCTGCGCAATGAGCGCAAGCCCCGCCGCGAGCGCGCCCCGCGCAACGACACCGCGGCCGCCAAGCCCGTCGTGGAGGCAAATGTTGCCGCGACCGCGCAGAAGAAGCCGGGCTTCTTCAATCGCATCGCGAGCTTTTTCGGACGGCACTGAGCGGCCGTGCAGGAACGCTTCGCGCTGCCCGGCGCGAAAGCCGCCCGCGCCGCCAACGTGCCAATCCGGCCTGGCGGCGACTTCGACGGCTGGCCGGATTTGCTAGAGTTCCACCTTCGCCGGGGTGACTGGAATTGATGTTGAAGCGACTGGGCAATGCAGGCTGGGGCGGAGTGGATCGTGATCGCTGGTCGGAGCGCTCGGCGATGCTCGCCTTTGCCATTGCCGCGCTGATCCTGCTGTGGTTGCTGGCGCGCACGTTCTGGTTGCTGGTGCCGGCTGATGATGGCCTGGCGACGCGGCCGTTGCAGGCGACCACGGCGGCGAGTGCCGCGCCGGGTGTCTCTGTTTCCAAATGGCATCTTTTTGGAACTCCGCTGCAGCAACAATCGCTGCAGCGCAATGCGCCGACGACAACCCTCAACCTGAGTCTGCGCGGCACCCTGGCCGATGCCGATCCGCGCAGCGGCATCGCCGTGATTGCCGATGCCCAGGGCAACGAGCGCGCCTGGCGGGTCGGCGAGGAAATTGTCGCCGGCGTCATCCTGGATGAAGTGCATTCCGACCGGGTTGTCCTGAAACACGACGGCGTGCAGGAGATTCTCGCCCTTGCGCTCGATGAGGCGGCTGAGCGCGTGGCACCGATTCCGGCGGACCAGCGTGGTGGGAAAGCCCTGCGCAACACGGCACCGGGTCCCGCCACCGATCCCGGCCCGCTGCCGATTTTCGCACCCCCGCAGTTGGCCCATGGCGCACTCGACTGGCAGAAGACGATGGACAAGATCGGTGGCAATCCCGCCGAGCTGGCCAGCAACGTGCGCATCGATCCGGTCATCAACAATGGGCAGATCGCCGGCGTGCGCGTCTCCGCCGCCAATGGCGACGCGGCGCTGATCGCCAGGCTGGGTCTGCAGCCCGGCGATATCGTCACTGCCGTCAATGGCATAGCGGTCGATTCGGTCGCGCGTGGCCAGCAGATCATCGAAAGCCTGGGTACCGCCGGCAGCGCACGCGTCACCGTCAGTCGCGGCGGCGTGCCGATCGAGGTCACGGTGCAGTTGCGGTAAGCCGGGGTGCGGGATGAGCAGCCGTGCGGCTGTTGAGAGCGGGATTCGGGAATTCATCGAGGCAGCGCCAGATCGCGGGCTTTGCTACGCTTGCGCGTCCGCCGCCGAGGGGATGCGGAGGTTGTCGGGAATCCGGCGCGACAGCGCGTGATGCGACGATCGGCCATCTGCCAGCATTAACCTGATTGAGAGTCCGAGCCGATGAAGTCTGCTTTCCTGTCCCGAATCTTCCTGCTGTTGGCATGCGTGCTGCTGGCGACTGCACAGGCGCAAACGCCGCCGTCCACGGCTGTGGCCAACGCCGACGGTCGGCATACGCTCAATTTGAAGGATGCCGATATCCAGGCGCTGATCGCCACGGTCTCGGAAATCACCGGCAAGAACTTCATCCTCGGCCCGAACGTGCAAGGCAAGGTCACGGTGATCTCGGCCAAGCCGATGAAGCCCGACGAAATCTACGACGTGTTCCTCTCCGTGCTGCGCGTGCACGGTTACGCCGCGATCACCCAGGGCAGCATGATCAAGATCGTCCCCGAGGCGATGGCGCAGCAGGATGGCTCGGCGGCCTTGAACGGCGACCGCAACCATTCCGCCGACGAGCTGATCACGCAGATCGTGCCGGTCAAGCATGTCTCGGCCAACGAGTTGATCCAGATCCTGCGGCCGTTGATGCCGCAGGGCGGCCAGTTGATCGCCCATGCCTCGTCGAACTCGCTGGTCATCTCCGATCGCGCCGGCAATGTCGCGCGCCTGGTCAACATCATCCAGCGCATCGACACGGTTTCCGATGCCGAGGTCGAGGTGATTCCGCTGCTGCACGCGAACGCCGCGGAAATGGCGCGCACGCTGACCTCGCTGGCCGATGACAAGGCCACCCAGGTGAATGCCGAATCGCCGCGCGTGTTTGCCGATACGCGGACCAATTCGATCCTGCTCGCGGGCGCGAAGAACGCGCGGCTGAAGTTGCGTGCCTTGATCGCGCACCTGGACACACCGCTTGAAAACGGCGGCGATACCCAGGTCATCTACCTGCGCAATGCCAATGCCAAGGACCTGGTGCCGATCCTGCAGGGCATCTCGGCGACGCTGACCGGCATCGCCCCGCCGAGCGTGCCCAAGCCCGGCGAGGCCGGCGGCTCGGCGGCTGCATCCACGGCGACCATCCAGGCCCACGAGCAGACCAATTCGCTGATCATCAGCGCGCCGCCGGCGGTGTTCCGCTCGCTCGCCTCGGTGGTGCGCCAGCTCGACGTGCGCCGCGCCCAGGTGTTGATCGAGGCAATCATTGCCGAAGTCGCCGACTCCACGGCCAGCGAAATTGGCGTGCAATGGTTCACCGCGCCGCAGCGCGACGATGGCACGCTGGGCCAGGGTGTCATCGGCGGCACCAATTTCCCCGGGCCGAACGGCAACTCGGCACTGACCGCTCTGGCCACCAATCCGCTTGGCCTTTCCGGATTGGGCGGCTTGTCGCTGGGTTACATCGACGGGACCATCAAGCTGCCGGGCACGGACAAGGAGATCCTCAACCTCGGCGCCCTCGTGCGCGCCCTGCGTGGCGATGGCAAGACCAATATCCTGTCGACGCCATCGATCCTCACCCTCGACAACCAGGAAGCCGAAATCAAGGTTGCCCAGGAAGTGCCGTTCCTGACCGGCTCCTACACCAACACCGCCAGCAGCGGGCAGAACGGCCAGGTCACCAATCCGTTCCAGACCATCGAACGCAAGGATGTCGGCCTGGTGCTTAAGGTCACTCCGCACGTCAACGAAGGCGATGCCGTGCGCATGGAGATCCATCAGGAAGTCTCCTCGCTGGCGCCACCGGTGAGCGGCGCGGTCGATCTGGTCACCAACAAGCGTGAACTCACCACCAGCGTGCTGGTCGCCGACAACGCCCTGCTCGTGCTTGGCGGCCTGATCGACACCAATGTCAGCGACAGCAACAGCAAGGTGCCGGGTCTCGGCAGCATTCCGGTCATCGGCAACCTCTTCCGCTATCGCTCGAACAAGAACGAGAAGCGCGACCTGATGGTGTTCCTGCGGCCCAAGATCCTGCGCGACGCGGCCACCGAAGCTGCCGTCTCCAGCGAAAAGTACAACTACATGCGCACGGAACAACTGCAATTGCGCGAGGAAAGCGCACCACTGACCCCGCGCAGCGAACGGCCGCTGTTGCCCGAAGTGCGCGACTTCCTCAGCGATCCCGGCTTGGACGTGGGCAGCACGCAGACACCGAAGCCGCGGAACGGGCAATGAGCGAAGCGGCACGCGCAGAGGCACGGCCATCGCGACCCGGCTTCGGCTTCGCGCGGCGGCACGGCGCGACCCTGACGGCATGGCACGAAGGTTCGGCCGACATCGCCTGTCGCCAGGGCGTGCGTCCCGAGGTGCTGGCCGAATTGCGTCGCCACCTCGGCGTCGACCTGAAACTCACCGCCTACGAACCGGCTGCCTTCGAGCGCCTGCTGCGTGATCTCTACGAGCAGGGCGACGATGCCCGCGCCATGGTTTCGGATCTCGATGAACGCCTCGATCTGAAAACCCTCGCCGACGAGTTGCCCGAACCGGAAGACCTGCTGGAAAGCGAGGACGATGCGCCGATCATCCGCCTGATCAATGCGCTGCTGACCGAGGCGGTGAAAGAAGGTGCCTCGGACATCCACATCGAGCCGTTCGAAAGTCGCCTGGTCGTGCGTTTTCGCATCGATGGCGTGCTGCGTGAAGTGCTGGCGCCGCAGAAAGGCATCGCCAATGCCGTGGTCAGCCGCATCAAGGTCATGGCCAAGCTGGACATCGCCGAGAAGCGCCTGCCACAGGATGGCCGCATCGGCCTGCGCATCGCCGGGCGTCCGGTCGATGTGCGCGTGTCGACGATCCCGGCCGGCCACGGCGAACGTGTCGTCCTGCGCCTGCTCGACAAGCAGGCGGGCCGTCTCGACCTGGTCCAGCTCGGCATGGACGCGGATACGCGCACGCGGCTTGAGTCGATGATCGCGCGTCCGCACGGCATCCTGCTGGTGACCGGCCCGACCGGCTCGGGCAAGACCACCACGTTGTATGGTGCCTTGCTCAAGCTCAATGATTCCTCGCGCAACATCATGACCGTCGAGGATCCCATCGAGTACTACATCGACGGCATCGGCCAGACCCAGGTCAACACGCGCGTCGACATGACCTTCGCCCGAGGACTGCGCGCCATCCTGCGCCAGGATCCGGACGTGGTCATGGTCGGCGAAATCCGCGATCTGGATACCGCCGAAACCGCCGTGCAGGCGTCGCTGACCGGCCATCTGGTGCTGTCGACCCTGCACACCAACTCGGCGGTCGGCGCGGTGGCGCGACTGCGCGACATGGGCGTGGAACCGTTCCTGCTCTCATCAAGCCTGGTTGGCGTGCTCGCCCAGCGCCTCGTGCGCGCGCTCGATCCGGCAACCCGCGAAAGCTATCAAGCCAGCCCGGCCGAGCTTGCCGCATTTGGCCAGGCCGCCGACAGCGTGGTCACCCTGTATCGGCCACGCAGCGATCTCGGCAGCCGCCATGCCGGCTACAAGGGCCGCACCGGCATCTACGAACTGGTACCGGTGGATGACGTCATGCGTCGCCTGATCCACGAAGGTGCATCCGAAGCCGAGCTCGAACGCCACGCGCGCACGCGCGCACCGAGCATCCTCGAAGACGGCTGGCGCAAATGCCTGGCCGGCCAGACCACCACCGAAGAAGTGTTGCGCGTGACCCGCGAAGACTGATTGCGTGGTGGCATTAAGCTGCTGCATTGTCCCGCATTCAGCCACGCGCATCTCGCGAGCCTCACCCTCTCAAGGTGCAGGCAGCATCAAAATTTCGCGATGATTTTCGGTCTCAATACTCTTTGGCCACCACAGTGTCGTACAGGCCGTAATGGGTCAGCCCCTTGTGGCTCTCAATACCAGTGTAGCGCAGCGAGGCGTCTTCGTAGCGGCGGAAAGCGAACACCGCCTGGTTCATCTGCTCGGTATTGAATACCTTCAACCGCACGAGCAGGTGAAAGTCCTTTACCGTCAAGCCGGTGACGATGCGGAACAGGTCCGGTTCGATCTTCGTGATCACGTCCTGCAGCGTGTTCTCGCGGAAATCCGTCAGGTACATGAAAGCCGGGATGCGCGTGGCGAACTTGATCAGCTTCTCCTGGACGAGCTTGCGCTTGCTCTTGAACTCTTTTTCCTCGTCGCTGAGCTGCTTTTTCTCCTTTTCGGTCAGCTTGCCGTCCTGCGCCTTTTTCTTGAGCGCCTTGATCTTCTCGCTCTTGTTGATGATGACCTCGATGACGTTGTCGCCCAGCGCGCGCCAGCCCTCGATGCGCTCGACGGCGGCCAAGGCCTCGGGGTCGTTCAGGACGCGTCGCAGCGTGTCGTTGTCGACGTTGACGAGCAATGCGCTTTCCCACTTGCGCGCCAGCAGCGTAGCCGACGTTCCGGCCATCGCGATGTCGAGGATGCCGCCGGCATCGATTTGCGTCATGTTCGCGCCGTCGAAAGCAAGCACGGGCAGGAACGACACGAGATCCCTGACGGCGTTCTCCGGGTTCGGCTCGTTCGGCGACAGCCCGATCCCATACTCGGACAACTGGCGCAGCGCGCGCGTGGGCGCGAAGTCGAAGACGAAGCAGGCCGGCTTGAGGATCTCCTCCTCGTTCGGGTTGTCGCCGTTTGGATTCCTGATCGACCACGGCGACTGAACGCGGAACGCGGCTTGGAAGTAGGTTTCCGGCGACTTCAGGTTGCGCAGCATGAGGATCGAGGACCACTGTGCCACGGTGACCCCGGTTGTCAGTTTTCCGCAGGACAGCGTGATGGACTTCGTCTCAAATCCGCTGCCGATTGCTCGACGCACGGGCGGCAACGCTTCGAGGCCGATTCCGGCACCGGCACCTGCTGCAGCAACCACCGTGTAGTCGTGCCAGAAGATGTTGTGCCTTTCGGCCAGCAGATTCGCCATGGCATGGCAAGCGGACACGTTCGGCAGAAACCATAACGAGTGTTGCATGTACGGCAGCAGGCGGCTGTCCGAGTATGGAAATGGTGGCTTCGTGCCGGTTTTCAGATGCTCGATCACCTTCGGCATGTACGCGCCGCGGATGATATCGAGCCATTTCTGCACGTCGGTCTTGTGCTTGAACCTGGCGCCTTTGCCGGTGCCTGTGGCGGCGAAGAACTCGTTGAGGTCGAACTCGTCGAACTGTCCGGCATTGGCGATGGCGAGCAGCTCATCCGGCATCTGGTAGGTCAGCAGCCGCATCTGCGGCAGCGCCCCGTAGGGATTCCACTCGCCCGGGTGCGTCTCGGCGTGTGATTCCTTGGCGCGCTGCTCGTCGGTGTAGGTCCAGTTGAAAATCTGCTCTTCGATGAACTCGCCGGTAGCGAGCGCCTTGAACGGCGTGCCGGAGAGATACAGGTACGCCTTCGTCGTGATTGGCAGGAAGTCGGCGTCCTTCTCCGACAACACGCCGAGGTCGTCATTGACCGACTCGAGTCCCGTCGCATACTCGAGTTTCGCTTCTTTCACGGCATCTGCGGCATCCTCACCCTCGAACAGCTCCTTGGCCGTGTCCCGCCATGCGCCGAAGTGGTACTCGTCGAACACGACGAGGTCCCAGTTCACTTCATGCAGCCACTCGTTACGGGGCTTGATCGCACCGGACGCCTTGTCGCGACCCAGCAGATCCTGGAACGAGCCGAAGTAGACGACGGGCTGCTTCTTGTCGATCCCGGTCGGGTCATGGCCGGATGACTTCGACAGGTATTGCCAGCCTTCGAAATCGACATGCGACTCCAGGTCGGTTTGCCACGCGTCTTCGACGGCTGGCTTGAACGTCACGACGAGCACGCGCTTGGCGTTCATCGCCTTGGCGAGCTGATAAGACGTGAAGGTCTTGCCGAAGCGCATTTTCGCGTTCCAGAGGAAGCGTGGAACCGCGTGCTTGTCCTCGGCCCAGCGCGAGCGGTGGTAGTCGAGCGTCTGCCGAACAGCTTTCGCCTGCTCCTTCCGCATCGCGAAACGCTCATGGCGTGAACCTGCAATCTTCTTGCCCATGCGCACTTCGGAGAGGACGGTCTTCACGTCCTTCACCGTGCAGTGCATCCACTCCAGCGCCGCGTTCTTGAAGCCCTTCTTCGCCAGTGCTGAACGCACGGCATGATCGCTGAAGATCGAACCATCGTCGCGCTCGGCAGGTTCGTCGAGTTCGATCCTGAAGTTCGTGATCGCTGCCGTCTTGAGCTGCTCGGCGATGCGTTTTTTCACCTCGCGCGTAGTCTGCCCGACCTTGAGTTGCCCCTTGTGGGCATCGTCGGCGATCGAGTAGGCGTAAATGCGTGGGCGCGCGGATGGTTTGGGAGAGAGGATTTCCTCGATGCGTTTACTCATCAGCGCCAATTTCCATTGGTCGGATGAGCTTGTCTATATATGCAACCTCGTCGTCCGTAAGCCCATACCTCAAACTTAACTTCTCATCGGTCCATGATTCTGAGAAATCCTGAATCGGAACGAATTGATAGGCTGAACGAGAAAGGTCTTGTGCTGACGACCGAACTGAGATGAGAAACCGAAATAGCTTTGTGATGATGTAGGAAAAGCAGTTCCTTGCTTCCATCTCAGTATCGTATGCGCCAACTAGTATGTAGGTCTCCGTCACCACCGAACCGGGCGGTATTACGCCGGAAAGGGACAAGACGCGGCGCTGCCCATTTTTATCAACCTGCCCAGCGTGCTCCGATGAAGACTTGGACGTGAAGACCTTCCACTTATCGATCAGGTCGTGACCAGCGAGTACTTCGGAACGTGATGTCCAAGCACGACCCCCACTCTGAAGCACTAGCACGTCATTTGTTCCAGATTTCTTCTTTACGCCCCGGAAGAATGTGCGAAGGCCAAACGGCTTCTGCTGGCTAACCTGCCGATCAAATCGTCTTTCCTCAGGTAACGTAAGTAATGCTGTGCTGTGCTTGTTCTCGACCGCCATGATCTTACGCAAGATGGGAAGTGCCCGATTGCTGCGGATGAAAACTTCAGCGCCATCTTCCAGAAGCGGACGCACGGCTTCTGTAGATTCCATGCCGTGTTCGAACTCGATAATTCGGCACCCGCCAGGATTGTCTCTATCCCACAGGAAGTAGCAGATGCCACCAGCAACGTCGACGCTTGGAAAGACTTGACGACTGTCGGGATAGTCAATAAGGGTGCGAATTCGGTTGTCTGTCAACATCGTTTTCCGGAAATCATCCAACCCGCGGCCACCGAAAAGCCAACGCGATGGAATAACCATCGTCAAGAAACGCGGCTCCAGTGCCTTCGATTGTTCAACGAAACGGTTGTAGATCGGAATGGCACTTGCATTGTTTCCGCCGTCGTCCAACTGATACGGTGGATTGCCAATGATTACGTCGAACTGCATGTTGCCCCCAAAGATCTCGCCCATTCGCGTCTTGATATCGTCGGCATGGATAAACGCATAGGCGTGCGTTTCCATTCCCCCGCCGCGATCCAGCGCCTTCTTGCTCGCACCGCAATACGCGCACTTCTCGCCATCCCACAAGTGCTCCACACGCTCGAACCAGACATTACCCGCATCTCGATCAAATGACTTGCCGATGGAGTGCTCGCCATTGGCGTGCTTCGAGCAGTAGAGGCTTCGCCGTGCCAGCAGGCTGGTAAGTTGAGTAATGGCGATACCAAACACCTGCTTGGCAAGAATGTGGTCGACGCGCGCCTGCAAGTCCGGAATCGCGTCCTTCAGGCCTTCGGTCAGCCGCCTGGCGATCTCGCGCAGGAAGACGCCAGACTTGGTGAACGGATCGATAAACCTCACGTCCGCGTTCGCCCAGATGTTCGCGCCCTCGTGATCCGCTGCCCATGCCTCAGCCACGGTATCGAGCATCCGGTTTGCGAACTCCGGCGGCGTGAATACCTCATCGTTGGATAGATTGGCGATGCAGGTGAGGATGTCCGGGTTGCGGCCCTTCAGGGCGAATCCTGCCTGCCCTGCAGCTTCGTCGTTCATGGCTTGCGGCGCTCAGCGCGCAACGCTTCGGCGGGTATGCGAACCGGCTTGCCATCGCGCACGACGATGATTTCCGTATCGGTCTGGATGGCCTTCTGGCGCGCCAGTTCCGCCGCACGTCGCATGGCAGCGAGCGAGGCGCGCAGGACCGGATTGCTGGCTTTGGAAAGTTCTTGCTGCGTCATGTGTTCTCACCCCATTCCAGCAGGACCGGTTCGATACCGGCATTGTCGTACAAAGCCCAATCATCGACGGCGTGTTTGTAACGATGATGGAAATTCTCCAGGCCGGAGGCAAAGCGGCGGCGGATGACCGCTTCCGGAATGTCGTGCCCGCCTTGGCGTACGCGTGATGCCACGCGGGCGATGGCCATTTCGACATTTGGCAGGCTCAGGAAATAGAGGCTGACTGTGTAGCCGACCGCCCGCCATCGCGCGATGTGACGAAGATAGCCCGAGCCGGACAGCGTGGTTTCGAAAGCGAAACTTTCGCCGCGCCGGGCGCACTGCCCGATTTCTTCGAGCATCAAGCGTCCGGCCTTGACGGCGGCGCTGTCCGGCGCGAACGGTGCCAGGCCCGCGGCAATCAGATCGGCATTGATGAAGCGCGGCAACTGTGCCTCGGCAGGCAGGAAGCTGTGCGCGAAGGTGGTTTTCCCTGCACCGTTAGGGCCGGCAATGATAATGATGCGCCTGGCTTGCGCCGGCGTGCTCACAGATTGATTCCTTGCGCAAGGGCAGCCACCGTCATGACCGGATGCTCCCGGATCGGCGAAAAGAGCTCATGCTTGCCGAGCTGGGAGAAAAGGTCATCCTTCGCGCTGAACGCCGACGAATGCGTGAGCACGTCCAAACGGAAGTCACGACGCTGGAACTTGCCTTTCCCGAGGTAGCCCCACTCGGGAAATGCAATCGGCTGGCCGTTGCTGTCGAGCATGGTCAAGGCATCGCCGTGAATGAGGTTCTGCGACAAGACGTAGCGGGCCGCACGGTAAAAGTCGTCCGTGTCGTCGATGCGCAGGTACTCTGCAAGGATGTCGAGCAGGTTGTCGCGGCACTCGGCGATGTTGTCGGGCAGCAGTTCGATGCCGTAGATGCACATGAGCCCGAACAGCGCGAAGTGGCGCTTTTCGAACTCGGATCTCCCGTACTTAAGTTCGACGGCAGCGAGCTTCCTCCGCAGGACGTGCACGAGGAAGTTTCCGCTGCCGCACGCCGGCTCCAGGAACCGGCTGTCGATCCGCCCGGCCTCGCCTTTCACCAGATCGAGCATATCTTCGACCATCCAGGAAGGGGTAAACACCTCTCCGTGGTCGGCAACACGCTGTTTGGACTTTACGAGACTCATGGCTCAGTGCTCTTGGCGAAAGTGCGAAGAACGGGCTTGTGGGGCATGTGGCCCGCAATCGGCAAGATTTGTTTTGTCCGGGCGACTTTCACTGATCAGGGCCGCACCAGAATCGTTGCAGACACATTCCACAAGCGCCGCAACCTCGCGCCACGATGCGTACTGCCCCAAACGCACACAAGCTGTGGAATTCTTTTGCATATTCAGCCAAACACCGGTCGTTGTCGAACACGACCAGGCTGGCTGATGGTGGGCCCACCAGGACTTGAACCTGGAACCAACGGATTATGAGTCCGCTGCTCTAACCATTGAGCTATAGGCCCGGTGCGCGTGTCGCAAGGAAGTGGCCTGGACAAGCCTGGCCGCAGCAGTGGCGGCGAATTGTAGCGACATCCGCGTGTGTGTGGGCATCACGCGCCAGCGCGGGCAGGCCGGCGTGATCGTGAAGAGGCATCGCGTTCACGTGGGCATGGCCGCAATCGCTGCGCCGGGCGTCGGCTGGTTGTATGCGGCAAGGGCTTGCCCGGACAATGCACCCTGCTGCCTTGCTTGCCGGGACGCCACCTCGCATGCGCATCTTCTCGCTGGAAGGAAAACTCGCCGCGGCACTGACCTTCTGGTCGCTGCTGACCTCGGTCGTGTTGGCGTTGTGGCTGCAGTGGTTTGATTCAGCGGCCTGGGCGATTGCGGCGAGCGTGCTCGTGCTGGTGCTTCCGGCCCTCATTCTCGCCCGACACCTGGCAAGTCCGGTGGCGGCGCTGATCCGTGCGGTGAGCGGCAGTGTTTCGGCATTTGGCGATGGCGATTTCAGTTTCTCGATCCGCAACACGCGGCGCGACGAGGTGGGCGACCTGGTCGCGGCGCACAACGAGTTGGGGCGCGTGCTGCGCGAGCAGCGGCAGAATCTGTTCCAGCGTGAACTGCTGCTCGATACGGTCGTGCAGAACACGCCCACCGCGATGATCCTGATCGAGCCCGGCGGACACGTGGTGTATGCCAATCTCGCCGCACGCGGCCTGCTGAACAGCGGGCGCACGATGAACGGCGCGGATTTCAATGTCATCGTTGCCGAGGCCGCGCCGCAGTTTTCCGAAGCCCTGAACCTCGGCACCGACGTGCTGTTCAATATCGAGATCGACCACGAGGAGGAAACCTTCCATCTCTCGCAACGCCAGTTCAAGTTGCAGGGACGCACGCACCGCATGGTCATGCTGCGTCGCATGACCCGCGAATTGTCGCGCCAGGAAGTGGCCACATGGAAAAAAGTCATCCGCGTGGTCAGCCACGAGCTGAACAATTCATTGGCGCCGATCCGCTCGCTTTCCCATTCCGGGCGGGAGCTGGCGCGGCGTGGTGATCTCGATCGCCTGGAGCGGGTCTTCGACACGATCGAGGAGCGCGCGCGGCATCTTGGCAGCTTCGTGCAGGGCTATGCGCACTTCGCCAAGCTGCCCGTGCCGCAGCGATCGACGGTGGAGTGGCTGCCATTCCTCGCCGCGCTTGGCCAGCACTCGCCGTTCCGCCTTGCCGGACCGCCACCGACGACCGCCGGCTGGTTCGATCGCGGCCAGATCGAGCAGTTGCTCATCAATCTGCTGAAGAATGCGGTCGAGTCGGGCGGCGCGGTGGAGGACATCGAGCTTGCCGTCACGCTGCACGGTCGCGACGTGCGCATCGAAGTGCGCGATCGCGGCCCGGGCATGAGCGAGACCGTGCTGGCCAATGCGGTGTTGCCGTTTTATTCGACCAAGCGCAGTGGCAGCGGACTCGGCCTCGCCCTGGCACGCGAGATTGCCGAGGCGCACGGCGGGCGCCTGCAACTGGCCAATCGTCCCGCGGGTGGCCTGCAGGTCACCTTGATCCTGGCGCAAGCGGAGGATGCTGCGCGGTCGCAGGCGAAGGGGAATGCCGCACCCTGATTCCCCTTCATCGCGCAGTCCTGCTAGATTGCATCGACATGGATTCTCGGGGAGAGGCAAATGGGTGGTTTCATCGGTTTGGTTGTCGTGGTCATGGCCTTCATCGTCCTGGCCAAGCTGGTGCGCATCGTGCCGCAGGGATACGAGTGGACCGTGCAGCGCTGGGGCAAGTACACGCATACGCTGACCCCGGGATTCCATCTGCTCGTGCCGGTCGTGCAGAGCGTCGGCCACAAGATCAACATGATGGAGCAGGTGCTCGATGTTCCCTCGCAGGAAGTCATCACCAAGGACAACGCCGTGGTGCGCGTGGACGGCGTGGTCTTCTACCAGGTGCTGGATGCGGCCAAGGCCGCCTACGAGGTTGCCAATCTCGAACAGGCTTCGCTGGCCCTGATCATGACCAACATCCGCACCGTGCTCGGTTCGATGGATCTCGATGAATCGCTGAGCAAGCGCGACGAGATCAATGCCAAGCTGCTCACGGTCGTCGACGAGGCAACCCATCCCTGGGGCGTGAAGGTCACCCGCATCGAGATCAAGGACATTTCGCCACCGCGCGATCTCGTCGATTCGATGGCGCGGCAGATGAAGGCCGAGCGCGAGAAGCGCGCCAACATCCTCGAGGCGGAAGGTTTCCGCCAGGCCGCCATCCTCAAGGCCGATGGCGAGAAGCAGGCGGCGATCCTCGAAGCCGAGGGCAAGCGCGAGGCCGCCTATCGCGAGGCCGAGGCGCGCGAGCGACTCGCCGAGGCCGAAGCCAAGGCCACGACGATGGTGTCCGACGCGATTGCCAGTGGCGACATCAACGCGATCAATTATTTCGTTGCCAACAAGTATGTCGAGGCGCTCAAGGAAATGGCGCATTCGCCGAACCAGAAGGTGCTGATGCTGCCGTTCGAGGCCACCGGCATCATCGGCTCGCTGGCCGGCATCGCGGAAATCGCCAAGAGCGCGCTGGAAAAATCCAGCACGCCACCGCCGCCACCACCGCCACGCCCGGCACCGGTCATCCGCTGATCAGGAGCAACCATGGACGCGACGATCTCCAACCTCCTCGCCAGCTACGGCTGGTGGCTGCTGGCCTTGCTGCTGATTGCGGCTGAACTGGTTGCGCCCGGATATTTCCTGCTCTGGATCGGACTCGCCGCGGCGATCATGGGACTGGTCATGCTGGTGTTCCCGGGGCTGTCCTTCCTGGCCCAGGCCATCCTCTTCGCCGTGCTCGCGGTCGGCGTGTGTTTCATCTACTGGAAATACATCCGCCCGGCCGCCGAGTTGCGTGACGACCAGCCCCTGCTCAACCGCAAGGGTGATCGCATGATCGGTCGCCGCGTGCTGGTTGTTGACGCCATCGCCAACGGTCGCGGCAAGGTCAAGGTCGGCGATTCGGTATGGATGGTCGAGGGCAGCGATTGCCCGGTTGGCACGGCGGTGCGCGTGATCGCCGTGAACGGCACGACCCTGCAAGTAGTGATCGACCCGCAATCTTGAGGTCGGCTGGTCGGTATTGCCGCCGGCTGGCGAGTTCGATGTCCGCGCTTGCGTGCCCGGCGACGTCGAGGACTTCGGCACAGGCAAGGGGCAGTTCCTTATAATCGGCTTTTTCCCTGCAGGCCGATTCCATGACGCGCAAGACTGTCCTCAACGATTCGCACCGTGCGCTTGGCGCCAAGATGGTCGATTTCGGCGGCTGGGACATGCCGCTCAACTACGGCTCGCAGATCGAGGAGCATCATGCCGTGCGCCGCGACGCCGGCATGTTCGATGTTTCGCACATGACCGTTGTCGACATGCACGGGCCGCGCACGCGCGAGTTCCTGCGCCATCTGCTGGCCAACAACATCGACAAGCTCAAGGTATCCGGCAAGGCGCTGTACTCGTGCATGCTGAATGCCGAAGGCGGCGTGATCGATGACCTGATCGTCTATTTCCTCGCCGAGGATTTCTTCCGCACCGTGGTCAATGCATCGACGCGCGAAAAGGATCTGGCCTGGATCACTGCCCAGGCGAAGGCCTTCGACGTGCAGATCAGCGAGCGCGCCGACCTCGCCATGATCGCGGTGCAGGGGCCTGATGCGCGGGCGAAGGCAGCATCGGTGTTCAGCGAGCTGACGGCGGCAAAGGCGCTCAAGCTGGGCAAGTTCGTCGCGTTCGCGGCCGATGGCCTGTTCATCGCCCGAACCGGATATACCGGCGAAGATGGATTCGAAATCATGGTCGAGGAAGCCGCCGCAGTCGCGCTGTGGGATCGCCTGCGCGCGGCAGGCGTGCAACCCGCCGGCCTAGGCGCGCGCGACACCTTGCGTCTGGAAGCGGGCATGAACCTGTACGGCCAGGACATGGATGAGACCATCACGCCTTGGGAGGCCGGACTGGCCTGGACGGTCTCGCTCGACGAAGGTCGCGACTTCATCGGTCGTGCGGCATTGGAGAAGCACAAGGCCGCCGGTGGCGGGCGCGAAATGATCGGCATCGTCATGGACGAGAAGGGCGTATTGCGCCACGGCCAGAAGGTCCTCACCGAGGCTGGCGATGGCGAAATCCTCTCCGGGACATTTTCGCCGACACTCGGCAAGGCAATTGCCTTTGCCCGGGTTCCGGCCGGCACCCATGCCGGTGTCCGCGTGGATATTCGCGGCCGCGAGGTCGCCGTGCGCGTGGTCCGCTATCCATTCGTCCGCGACGGCCAGGCGGTCGTCGCCTGAGCACGCCGCGATCCAATCCGGCTGCTGATCCGTCCCATCCATGAAGTCGCGAAGAATGCCCTCGCATGCGTTGCACGCAGGCGTGCTGCCGGATGCCCATGCCACTGACGGCTCATCCCGGTGCATCCTTCGCCGGCACGGCGCCGGCGACCCTTGACCCGCTACACGGCAGCGAAGCGCACCAAAAGACTCGCCAGCATCCGCGCCCTTCACGAATAATCCGGGCTAGAATCCGTCAACACGTCATCCTCCATCCCAGGCCAGCAGACATGAAAGAGATTCCCGGCGATCTGATGTTTCTCAAATCCCATGAATGGGCGCGCGTCGAAGACAACGGTACGGCCACCATCGGCATCTCCGATCACGCACAGAGCCTGCTCGGCGATTTGGTCTATGTCGAGCTGCCGAACGTCGGCGACATGGCGCAGGCCGGCACCGCCGCCGCCGTGGTTGAATCGGTCAAGGCGGCATCGGACGTCTATTCGCCGTTGAGCGGCGAGATCGTCGCGGTCAACGAAGCGCTGGCCGATCGTCCCGAGACGATCAACGAAGATGCCTACGGCGACGGCTGGATTTTCGTCGTCAAGATTTCCGATCGAAACGAGCTCGAGGAAATGCTCGATCCGGATGCCTATGCCGAAATCGTAGACAGCGAAGACGACTGAATTCGCACGCTCCGAAAAAGTTTTCGAGTTCTTGAATCGGGCCGGATGATCGGCCCGTTTTTCGTTTTCCGGTCGGCAAGCCGCCGAAATCGAAAAATATTTTCGTCGCCGTTGTGCTTGCGTTTGGACGGATTCCGCGCGCAACGGGCGTGCCGAGATCCGGAATATGCATGGCCGCATCCGGCTTCGCATGGCGTGATCCCGATTGACCGGGAAGACTGCATTTACCCTGTATGTCGCGCCAATCCTAGTTGTCCGGGGTGAGGGTCATTTTCTGATTGGACGTATGGACGTCTTTACGTCCAAAAATGTTTTAGTCAAGAACCGGCAATTGCCGGCAAGAAACCGGAGGAAAAACAGCCTCTGGCGGTCGAATGCAGCCCCTTGTTTTCCGTCAGAAATTTGTTGACACGCGCATCTGACAAGCATAATTTTCGCGTCAGCAACACAACGGAAACAAAAAAGGAATCATGGCTGCATCCAGATTCGTCGAACCCTATATCGAACACGGTCTGAAATCATTGGCCGTAAGAAAAATCACGGTATCGATTCCACTGCACATTCTTCGACTTCTGTCCGACGAACGGACCCGGCGCCAGGTCGCCAACCTGCGCCACGCTACCAACAGCAATTTGCTGTGCGAAGCATTTCTTCACGCTTTTACTGGGCAACCACTGCCAACTGACGAGGAGTTAAGACGCGATATGGCCACAAAGAAAACAGCTGCAAAGAAACCCGCTGCGAAGAAACCGGCCGCCAAGAAGGCTGCCAAGAAAGTAGCGGCAAAGAAGGCTCCGGCCAAGAAGGCCGCGAAGAAGGCTCCGGCCAAGAAAGCTCCGGCCAAGAAGGCCGCTGCAAAGAAGGCTCCGGCAAAGAAAGCGGCAAGGGCGAAAGCTGCTACCGCAATGAAGAAGGCTCCGGCCAAGAAAGCGGCTGCGAAGAAGGCACCCGCCAAGAAAGCGGCAAAGAAAGCTGCGAAGAAGTAAGGCGTTGCAGCCAGTTGTCGGCTGGCAACTGGCTTTTCACTGCATGCCACGCATCGCATCGTTGATGCAGGGCAGTACAGAGTCACTGCACACCAAGTGCAGGTAAAAAAGCTTCACTGGATCTTGCAACCGGACTGCTCTCCCTGCGGTATGCCCAGCGCAGGGAGAGATTTCCGGATCCGATCCAGGGTTTGCAAGGCGTGAACCGACCGGCCCGGCAGCCGGCACTGGAGCACCGCCTCGACAAGCTCACGCCAGGTTGCATCGAAAGTGTGAACGTCGGCCAATCCCCCTGCATGACAACTTGCTAGCGTGGCGGCGTTGCCACGAGGGGAGTCCGTCATGCGTAGCGAAGTCGCGAGTGCCTTGCTTGTCCTTTCCCTTGCCGTTGCGATGCCTGTCCAGGCGGCGACGGTTGCCGTGCAGGTCGACCTGCAGTCCGATCATCGCCCGCTCAATCCACTGATCTTCGGTGTCAGCGGTGCACCGGATCTTTCGCATCTTGCCTATCCCTTGATCCGCCGCGGCGGCAATTCGACGACGCGATACAACTGGCAAGCAGACGTGCACAACACGGCAGCTGACTGGTTCTACATGAATATTCCCGATGGCAACGGCACGCCGGCGGGCTCATCGCTGGAGGGCCTGGTTGCGTCGACGCTCGCCGCAGGATCGCAACCCTTGCTGACCCTCAGCACCATCGGCTGGATGCCCAAGCCGGTGCAGCAGAAGCGCTGGGGTTTCTCGGTTGTGAAGTATGGCGCGCAGCTCGTCACCGAGTGCAGCTATTTTTCTCCGCCTCCCCCTTGGTGCACCGCTGATGCTGGCAACGGGAGATGCAATCCGGCGCAGAACCAGACCGGATTCTGCAACGCGGCGGGATACATCGTCGGCAACGATCCGCTCGACACCTCTGATATCTCGACCGCGCAGACCCAGGCCAACTGGGTGGCGCATCTGCAACAACGATTCGGCACGGCGGCCAACGGCGGGGTGCGCTACTACGCGCTCGACAACGAGCCCATGTTGTGGAACTCGACGCACCGCGATGTGCACCCTGCGCCGTTGACCTACGACGAGATCTGGCAGCGCACGGTGACTTACGCGTCGGCGATCAAGGCGCAGGATCCGGCGGCAAAGATCCTCGGCCCGGTGACCTGGGGTTACTGCGACTTGTTCGGTTCGGCAGCCGACAATTGCCTCGACGGAGACGATCGTGCCGCGCATGGCGGCACTCCGTTCGTGCAGTGGTACCTGCAACAGGTGTGCAGCTACCAGGCCGCGCACGGCGTGCGTCTGGTCGACTACCTTGATCTTCACTACTACCCGCAAGGCGATGGCGTGGTGGATTTCTCCGACCCGCCGAATGGCTCGGAAACCGCGATCATCTCGGCGCGCCGCCTGCGCTCGCTGAAGGAGCTCAATGATCCCGCCTGGGATTCGGAATCATGGCTTTCCGATCTCGGCAACAGCGCGCCGTGGCACTACAGCCGACCAAACCTGATTCCGCGCGTGCGTGCCTGGATCGACGCTTCGTGCCCAGGCACCGGCTTGTCGATCAGCGAGTACAACTGGGGGGCGGACAACGGTGCGAGCAGCGCCCTGGCCCAGGCCGAAGCGCTGGCCATCTTTGCCCGCGAAGGCGTCGACATGGCGGCACGCTGGGTGGCGCCCGAGACCGGGTCCCCGGTCGAGCGCGCATTTCGCCTCTATCTTGATTTCGATGGCAGCGGCGGGCACGTCAGCGGGCACAGCACGCGCGCAAGCAGCGCCAGCATCGATGCGCTTGGCGCCTATGCGATTCACCAGCCGGGCGCGCACGTCATGCTGCTGCTGTTCAACAAGGCGACCACGGCAACGACGGCCGCGGTGAATCTCGGCACGCACCTGAGCGGACCCTGGCAGCTCTACCAGTTCAGCGGCAGCAGCGACATCGCCCTTGTCGCATCCGGAACCCTCGACGGCACGAGCATCAGCCTGGCGAATCTCCCGCCGCGTTCGGCAAGCCTGCTGATCCTGCCCGATTCCGATCGCATCTTTGCCGACGGCTTCGATCAGCCTTGATCGGCACGCGCGGCAGGGCGTGCGTGCCGGGCGGTCGGTGACCCCTTGTGCAGGGTTGTGGCGAGCAGCACGGAACCCAGCGTGGAGCGCGCGACGCCGATGCCGAGACTGGCGATCGTGAATGCCGATCGCGCAGCGTGCACGAACTGCTTGCGCCCGAGGACGAGGCCGGCAAGCAAACCGCCACCGACAAGGATGGCCGGCCGGTAGCGATCGTAAAGCTCGCGCAGGCCGGAAGTGTGCCGCTGCAACTGCCCGCGTGCATCAATCGCGCGCATGGCTGCATCGCGAACGTGCTGTCGATCCCGGCGCAGGTTGTTCATGGCTTCTCCTCCAGTTGCGCTGGCCGCTCGGACGACGATGCAACCAGGGCGCGCGTATGTGGCAGGGTGAGATCGCGCCACGCGCGGCGCATGCCGGCCACCGTCCACAGGACTCCGGAAATGTTGAGCGCGGCGACAACGGCGATGCCCAGAAATAGATTCCCGCTCAACTGGAAAATGCCGACGACGATGGCGGCGTTGAGTGCCAACCACACCGCCGTGGCGAGGAAGACCAGGGCGATGGCAAGCCCGATGAGGTTGACGGCACTGCGGCGGGCGAGGCGAAGCTCGGCGCGCAACAAGGCGAGGGTGGTTTCGGCCACCTGCATGGCCGCGGCAAACGCATCGTGCGCGGCATCGACGAGGCCCCGCTCGGAAACGGGCGGAGCCTCGCTGTCCGCTTCGACGCCGCGCTCAGTCATGCGCGCGGATTCAGCGACGACGCAACAAGCGCGATGCAATCACCCCGGCTGCTACGGCGATGCCGACGGCGGCCAGGGGATGAGCGCGGATCTGTTCGCTGGCGATGCTGCCAAGGCGCTTTGCACCTTCGCCAAAGCGTTCGCCGGCGGCTGACAGTTCTTCATTCAAGGCCGCGCCGTTGTTGCGCAATTTTTCGCTGAAGCGACTGGCGCTGCGCGCCACCTCGTCAATGCCTTCGCTGATCTGGCTGGTCACCTTGTCAAGGCGGCTGTCGTCGGCTGCCGGTTTGGAGGTCACATTTGCCGTGCTGCTCATATTCGACTCCTCGATGGGTTGGCCGGCGTCATTTCAACATCGGTTTGCGGAGGAGACGCCGTGTGTCGATGCTGGCACGCGCATGCTGAAGCGCGCATGGCTGGGAGCGTCGCCACCCGGCATGGGCGACGGTTGGGGTGTTCCCGCCATTGCCTGCGCGCCCGGGGATCCCTGCGGGATGTGACACCCCGCGTCGGAATGCGCTATCTTCCCTTCGTCCGTACGTTGATTGACGCTGAGGACAGGGGTGCGCGAGCCGATCAATCACGCGGATCTGGTCGGTTCATGCAGGAAACTTCAGGACAGGTGCCGGCACGCGTGGGCCTGAAGCAAGCCGCTGCATTCATTGGCTTGCTGTTGCCCACCGTGCAGCGAACCCGGTTCGGATTTCCGTCGATGCCGCTGTTTGGACGCGCCAGTTGCGAGCGCGGGTATTCCGTCCTGCATCCCCGGAGCGTGTGGCCAATGAAATCTTCCTCAATGAATATGCGTTCGATCCGTGGATCTGCGGCGATGACCATCATCATCATCATCATCGTCCTGGTCCTTGCCGCACTCGCCGGAGGGTATTTCTGGTATTCCAACCGCGCCAGCACGACGACTGCACCGGGATCCGCTCCGACGGCGGCAACCCCGGCGGCCAGTGGCGAGGAAGCGGCCGCTCCGGTTGTCTCTGCGGCGGTCGAAGGCCTCGGCATCGATCAGCTGTATCGGGAAGCGCGTAAGGCGATGGCCGAGCAACGCATGGTTGCGCCGGCCGGCAACAACGCACTTGAGTTCTATCTGGCGATCCTGCAGAAGGACGCGGGCAATACCGGCGCCGCCGACGCCTTGCGCGAACTGTTTCCATTTGCCAGCGGCACTGCCGAACAGGAAATCAACCAGGGCAATCTGGAAGAGGCGACCCGCATCATCGACTCCCTGGCCAAGGCCGATCCAAGCAACTACACGCTGACGATCCTGCGCAGCAAGATGGATGCAAAGCGCAAACAGGTTGAACAGCAGGAAGCGCAAATTGCTGCCGCCGCTGCCGCTGCCGCCGCGCCGGCCACTGCGCCGACCACGCCGGAAACGACAGCAGGAACTGCGGAAACTTCGTCCACGCCGGCATCCGGTTCACCTGCCGGCAGCGCTGCCGCCACGGCGACGACGACACCCGCTCCACCACCGCCACCCGTGCAGCCAGCGCCCAAACCCGCTGCGCCGCAGGGCGAGACGCGCGACGTGCTGGTCGTGACTCCGGTCGCGCCGACCTATCCACCGCAGGCCGCACGCAATCGTGAAGAAGGCTGGGTCGAGGTCGAGTTCACGGTGACCGCCGATGGCAAGGTGACCAACGCCAACGTCACTGCCTCCAATCCGCCGCGCATCTTCGACCGCGAAGCGGTGCGTTCGATCGAGCGCACGACGTTCAGTCCGCGCCTGGAAAATGGCGTTGCGGTCAATTCCACCGTGCGTCGACGGATTGAATTCAAGCTCGGGCGCTGATTGCTGCGCGCTCGCGCAGGCATGGCGCGTGCAGCGCGTCGCTGCGCGCGCGGGATTCTGCTAGGGAGTAAGGTACTGGCGAATGTGCACGAGCAGTTCGTGCCCGTTCCGGTCATCCATCGCTTGATCCGGCAGATGCAGCAATTTTTGCGCCGCGGCCTCATGGGCATTCCCGCTCAGGCTCTCCGCCATCATTCCGGCGAGATCGGTCAGGATCAGCAGGCCAAGCTCGCGCACCGTATTCGTGCGCGAAGTCGCGGCGATTTGCAGCTTTGCCGACGCCTCGTTGCGTGCCTGGATCGAACGCAACGGGAAATGCTTCCTGCTCCACGGCCACCACGATTCGCGTACCTGGTGCAGCACGTCGCGGCGAAACAGGCTTTCCAGCAGATGGGTGCTGATGGGATCGAGGCGCGCAACGAGCAGTTCGATCGCCGCTGCCACGGTCAGGCCGTTGACCTGGCCAGCCAGCACCTGCTCGGCCGCAGCCAGCTGCGGTTGCGTTGTCGGCAGCAAGGCTTCGATGACGATATGCCCGCCCTGGTAGCGCAGTCGGCATTGCTCGTAGAGATCGAGAATGATCGCCGCTGCGGCCAGCTCGTCGATATCGGCATGGCTGCGCGAAACCTCGAACTTTCCCGATACCGGGTCAATGCACAACAACATCAGTTGTTCGGCAATCAGCATTCGCGGCCTCCGGCGAGGGGGTGATGCTTTCCTGAGCAATTATCAGTCGGAAATCGTGCACTATGCTACCCGATTGTCGGTGGCACGATCCTCGACCGCCGGCGAGGACCATCGCCCCGGCCAGGGTCTCAGTCGATGCCGCCGCCGCTGCTCAATGTCGCCGATGTGCCGACACCGGCCCAGTCCACCGCGGGCAGGCCGAGGTACCGGTCGAACAGCATCGGCATCAGCCCGCTCGGTGCCGCGGACTCGCAATTCCAGAGCATGATCAGGCCAACCTGCCGGTCGGGCAGGAAACCAATCATGGCTCGATAGCCCTGGACGGCTCCGGCATGGAAGACCAGCGGTTCGCCGGCGTATTGATAGACGCGCCAACCCAGGGCGTACTGCGCATCAAGCAAGCGGCCGCGGCGCCAGGGCGTGGAGCGCAGGTCGCGCGGGGTTTCCACCAGTGGCGTGTGCAATGTTTCCAGCAACTGCGCCGAGAGGACGTCGGGCCGCCCGCCCATCTGCGCGATGAGCCACTTTTCCATGTCGCGCAGGCTCGCATTGGCACCGGCTGCCGGCGGCATGCGGTAGTAGGCTTCATTTGGCTGGAACGCTTTCCAGCGCTTGCCGCTGCGCCGATGCGGACGCGCCCAATGCTTCGATTGTTCGAGCGCTTCGCGCCCATAAGTGGCCGTGCTCATGCCGAGCGGGTGGAATATCCGTTTCTCCACTTCGTGATAATAGAAGTCGCCGGTCACCGCGTAGGTGATGTCGCCGATCAGGCTGAAGGCGATGTTCTGGTAGGCGTAGCATTCGCCAACCGGGCAGGCCATCGGCACATCGGCGAGGCGCTCGACCAGCAAGGGATAGGGTTCGTCCTGCTCGATCAGTCTGTCGTAGGTGTTGTGCGGCAGGCCGACGCGATGACTGAGGATGTCGGCAACCGTCAGCTTGTTGCTGCTGTCGAGGTCGGCCAGGGTGAAGGTCGGCAACACACTCGAGACCGTCGTCTCCCAGTGCAGCAAGCCGTTCTCGATGAGCAGGCCGCTGAGGGTCGTGGCAAAGGCCTTGGACAGCGATGCCAGGCGGAACACGGTGTCGGTTTCGACCTTTTCCCGGCTGTTCCAGTCGGCATAGCCGAGCGTGCGCTCGTGGACGACATCATTGCCCTGGACCACGGCCACGGCGAGGCCGGAAACCTGGCCGGCATCCTCGATCTGGTCGATCCAGCGATCAAGGTCGGCCATGAACGGCTGGATGTCGTTGGCGACTGCCTTTGCATCCACCTTCGGCGGCACCGTGACGGCGCGCACGCGCTGGTTCTTGCGTGGTGCGTGAGCGGTCTTGTGCACGGCTGCCATGCCTTCGCCGGCAAGACCGAGAAACAGGCTGAAGGTTGCCGCCAGGAGCAGGAAATTCCGCTTCACGATGGTCGCCATTGGGGATCGCAAGCCCATGTTATGCTCGATTTTGCGGCTTGATCATTGCGTTTCGGAGGAAAAGAAATGACTGCATTGATTGTCCTCGGTGTCATTGTGCTGTTCGCCTTCTATGCCATCAGTGTCTACAACGGACTGGTCACTGCGCGCAACGGCTACAAGAATGCGTTTGCCCAGATCGATGTCCAGCTGACCCGTCGCTATGACCTCATCCCGAACCTGGTCGAGACTGCCAAAGGCTACATGAAGCACGAGCGGGAAACCCTGGAAGCCGTCGTCCAGGCGCGCAATTCGGCAGTTTCCGGACTTTCCGCGGCCAAGGCCAATCCGGGCGATCCACAGGCCATGCAGCAATTGTCCGGTGCCGAGAATGCCTTGACCCAGACGCTGGGGCGTTTGTTCGCGCTGTCGGAGGCCTACCCGGACCTGAAAGCCAACCAGAACATGATGCAGCTCAGCGAAGAGCTGACTTCGACCGAGAACAAGGTCGCCTTTGCGCGCCAGGCCTACAACGATTCGGTCATGGCCTACAACAACGCCCGCGAGGTTTTCCCGAGCTCGATCGTCGCCAACATGTTCGCCTTCACGCCGGCGCAACTGCTCGAGATCGATGCCCCCGAAAAGCGCGAGGCGGTGAAGGTTTCATTCAGCTGATGGCTGCAACGGACGGTTCGCCGACATCGGCGAACCGTCACGCCGGAACGAGGTCGAGGGTCGAGCGCTGAATTTCTTTGCCCACCAGGAACTTGCGCGCAAGCAGACGCGGCGCATGATCGTGCTGTTCACGATCGCCGTGATCTGCATCGTCGCCGCCGTCGACTTCATCGTCCTGCTGGCGCTCGGCATTGGCAGGGAGGAGCGTCGCGGCGCTACCGGTGCGGCTGGCGGTGCCATCCTGGCGACCACGCTCGGCGTGATTGCCGTGATCGGCCTGGCCACGTTGTACCGGATTTCGACATTGCGCGGCGGTGGCAGTGCGGTCGCCCGGCAGCTCGGGGCGACGCCGGTTGCGGTCGATACCACGGATTTTGCCTACCGTCGCCTGCGCAACGTGATCGAGGAAATCGCCATTGCCTCGGGTGTGCCGGTACCGGAGATCTTCGTGCTTGAGGAGGAAACCGCGATCAACGCGTTCGCCTCGGGCTATTCACCCGCCGATGCCGCGGTGACGGTCACGCGAGGCTGCCTCGACAAGCTCACCCGCGAGGAACTGCAGGGAGTCATCGCCCACGAGTTCAGTCATGTGCTCAACGGTGACATGCGTTTGAACATCCGCCTGATCGGGGTTGCCTTTGGCATCCTCGTGCTGGCCATCATCGGACGCAAGATTGCCCAGACAACGGCGGATTCGCGCGCTCGCGACGGCGCCGTGATCATCGCTTTCGGCGTCGCCTTGCTCGCGGTCGGCTATATCGGTGTCTTTTTCGCCCGCATCATCAAGGCTTCGATTTCGCGCCAGCGCGAATTCCTCGCCGATGCCTCGGCCGTGCAATTCACCCGGCAGACCGATGGCATTGCCGGTGCCCTGAAGAAGATCGGCGGGCTCAGCGACGGCTCCAGGCTGACCAGTCATGACGGCGAGGAAGTGGCGCACATGCTGTTTGGTGACGGCGTCGGCTATTCGGCGTTGTTCGCCACGCACCCACCACTGGTCGATCGCATCAAGCGCCTGCAGCCGCAGTTCAATCCGGACGAACTTGCCGGGATCGCCGCCGACTGGACGCAACCGCGGCGGGTCGGTGAAAGCGATGATCCGCAAGCGTCCGTGGCGGGCTTCGCGCCGGCGCGTGGCTCGGGCCGCCCCAAATCCGCAGGCCGAGCCGGGAAATTGCCGTCATCCGCCGAGGCGATGCGGCTGTCGGCCACCGCGGTTTCCGAACAAGTCGGCAATCCGGATACCGGGGATTACCAGGCCGCGGCCACCCTCAACACGTCGATACCCGAGGTACTCAGTGCAGCGGCGCACGGCCGCGAACAGTCGATGGCCGTGATTTTTGCCTTGCTGCTGAATGCCAATGCCGCCGTGCGCAAGCAGCAGGTCGAGTTGATTGCCCACTATCACGATGCCGCTACCGTCGCCGAAGTCGAACAACTGGCATTGCACACCGCCCGGCTGCATCCGATGCAGCGCCTGCCGCTGGCGGCGCTTGCCTTTCCTGCCTTGCGCCGGCAGCCGCGACCGAAACTGCAGATTTTCGTGATCCTGCTCAAGCAACTGATCAAGGCCGATGGGCGCGTCAGCCTGGATGAGTATTGCCTGGCCCGGCTGGTTGGCGTGCAGGTTGTCGATGCGCTGAATCCGGCCCTGACGCGGGTCATGGGCCGGATCAAGCTCGGCGATGCCGTGGCCGAACTTTGCGACCTGTTTGCCGTGCTCGCCGAGTACGGCCACGAGGATGGCGAAGGTGCCCGTCGCGCCTATGTGCTGGGTCTCCACGAAGTGCTGCCAGGCAGCAAACCCGTGTACGCGCCGCCGCAGGATTGGGCGCTGGCGCTGGATCGCGCCCTGCCCAGGCTCGATCTGCTGACCCCGGCGGGCAAGGAGATGGTGGTGCGAGGCTTGACCCATGCCATCAGTGCGGACGGCATGGTCAGCGTCAATGAAGCGGAGCTCCTGCGCACGGTCTGTGCCGCCCTACATTGTCCGTTGCCGCCGATCCTGCACCAGGCCGCCTGATTGCGCGTGCTGGCGCACGGCTCGCGGCGGACGAGATTGCGCTCTGCGGGCGGGTCGTGGAGCATGGCGGCCCCGTTGCGAGCCGTGAACCCATGAGTCGAGATTCCGCAGACGTCGATGCCCGCCTTGAGCAGGTCCTGAGCGATTTTGGCTCACGCCTGGGCGCGCTGATGCGCAGCTATCGGCTTGATCGGCATGGCATTGATCCCGACGACGTCGAGCAGGAAGTGCGCATCCGCCTGTGGAAAGCAATCTCGCGTGACCGCTCCGGGGCCTTTCATGCGTCTTATGTGCAGAGAGTGGTGGCGACCACGGTGATCGATGCGTTGCGGCGGGCCGAAGTCAGGGCCGCCGAGCCGCTGCCCGAGGACGATGACGAACCCGGCCAGTTGCCGGAGGAAGGCATCGGACCCGAGCAGACAGCCAGTGATGGCGAGCGCATGGGCGGCTTGCAGCGCTGCCTGGCGGAGATCCCGGAACGTCGACGCCTGCCGATCACCTTGCACCTGCAGGGTTATTCGTTTCAGGAAATTGCCGATGTGGCGGGCACCTCCGCCGAAGCGGCAAGAAAACTGGTGACGCGTGGGCTGGAAGGCTTGAAAGGCCGCCTGCGTGAATTGGGATACGGTGAATTCGATGATTGAGCGCAGTCTGTCAAATCTCTATCGGCGCATGAACGTGCAGGCCCAGGCTGGCTGCGCGGACCTGATCGATGCCGACACCCTCGTCGCTGCCGCGGCCGGCAGCCTGGCTGGCGATCGTCGCGATGAAGTTGCTGCCCGCCTTTCGCGCTCGCCCGTGCAGACCGATCTGGTGCGCCTGCTGCATGAGCTGGCGGCCGATGCCGCGATTGTTGCCGAAGCCGTGAACGCGCGCGCACCCGTGGCGCATGGGCGTGGGGGGCGTCGCCTGCGCCATGGCGCAGACAAGGCGCGTCGTCATGCCGGCTCGATCCGCTGGATGGGACTGGCGGCTTGCCTGGTGCTGGTCGCCGGTTTCGTCTTCTGGCAACCGCAAGAGAGTCAATTGACGGATGAGGGAATGACGGCGGCAGCCCGGCCTGATCGCATCTTCACCAGCCAGGATCGCATCTTTGCCGCAGCCGATGCGCCGGCACCGATGGACATTGGCGATGGCTTGTTCCGCTCGGATTTCAACGGCGGCTGATTGCGCCGGGAAGCTGATGCAGGAGACGCCCGGCATGTCCGGGCGTTTTCACGTCAAGGGGTTCAGACGGCAACGACCGTGGCGTGCTCGCGGGTTGCGGCAAACTCGATGTCCGGCCAGCGCTCCATGGTCAACTGCAGGTTGACCCGGCTCGGTGCGATATAGACCAGCTCGCCGGCGGCATCGATGGCGAGGTTTTGCGCGACCTTCTCGCGGAATTCCTCGAGCTTCCTGGCATTGGCGCAGCGCACCCAGCGCGCGGTGACCACACCGACATTCTCGAACCCGCATTCGACGCCGTACTCGTCCTTCAGCCGGTATGCGACGACGTCGAACTGCAGCACGCCGATGGCACCGAGAATCAGGTCGTTGGACATCAACGGGCGGAAGAACTGCGTGGCGCCTTCCTCGGAAAGCTGGGCGAGGCCCTTTTGCAAGGCCTTCATCTTCAGCGGATCCTTCAGCCGCGCCCGGCGGAACAGTTCCGGGGCGAAGTTCGGGATGCCGGTGAAGCTCAGGATTTCGCCTTCGGTGAAGGTGTCGCCGATGGAGATCGTGCCGTGGTTGTGCAGGCCGATGACATCGCCGGCGTAGGCCTGCTCGACGATTTCGCGATCCGAGGCCATGAAGCTGAGTGCATTGGCCAGCTTCATCTCCTTGCCCGTGCGCGTATGCAACGCCTTCATGGCACCGGTGAAGGTGCCTGAGCAGATGCGCATGAAGGCGACGCGATCGCGGTGCATGGGATCCATGTTGGCCTGGATCTTGAACACGAAGCCGGTCATGTGGGGTTCGTCGGCATGCACGGTGCGCGTGGTGGTTTCGTGCGATTTCGGAGTAGGCGCGTGCTCGGCAAAGAAATCGAGCAGCAGCTGCACGCCGAAATTGTTGACTGCCGAACCAAAAAACACCGGGGTCAGCTTGCCGGCAAGGTAGGCATCCTTGTCGAAGGGATGCGAAGCGCCGCGCACGAGTTCCAGTTCCTCATGCAGCTCGCGCCAGGCCTCTTCGCCGATGCGCGCGCGCAGGGCGGGATCGTCGATGCCCTTGAAGATCGTCGAATCCTGGCGGGTGAAGTTCCTGCCCGGCTCGAAGATGTGCACCTCGTCGAGCAGCAGGTGATAGACGCCCTTCAGGCGCGAGCCCATGCCGATCGGCCAGGTGACCGGGGCACAGGCGATGCCGAGAACGGATTCGACCTCATCGAGCAGCTCGATTGGCGCGCGACCCTCGCGATCGAGCTTGTTGATGAAGGTCATGATCGGCGTATCGCGCAAGCGACAGACTTCCATGAGCTTGATCGTGCGCTCCTCGACGCCTTTGGCGCAGTCGATCACCATCAGCGCGGAATCGACGGCGGTGAGCACGCGATAGGTGTCCTCCGAAAAGTCGGCATGGCCGGGCGTGTCGAGCAGGTTGATCACCCTTCCGGCATACGGAAACTGCATGATCGAGCTGGTCACCGAGATGCCGCGCTCCTTTTCCAGTGCCATCCAGTCCGAGGTCGCGTGGCGTGCGGTCTTGCGCGACTTGACCGAGCCGGCCATCTGGATGGCACCGCCAAACAGCAGCAGCTTTTCCGTCAGCGTGGTCTTGCCCGCATCGGGATGGGAAATGATGGCGAACGTGCGCCGTCGGCGCATCTCGTTGATCGGATTGCTCATGGCCAGGCCTGGATCTGCTGCAGGCGCCAGGGCTGGCAGCTTGCGGGGCGCGCATTGTACGCGAGGCGGACGCCCGCTTCAGGTCTGTCGGGCAGCGGTGCGCCGCCGGCTGCTGCGGACGATCAGTCGCGGCGAATGCTGATGTCGCCGCTGAAGGTGTCGATCTTGATGCGTGCGCGGCCATCACCGACGCTGGTATCCAGTGAACGCCCGGGGCCGTGCTCGGGTTCCTCGACCTTGCCGAAGTCACTGCGGATGCGTCCGCTGAAGGTTTCCGCCTCGATTCGCGCCGAGAGATCGCTGCCCGCATCGATGCGGATGTCGCCGCTCATGGTTTCCGCGTCGGCGCGTGCGTCGTCGAGCGGCTTGCCGCGCAGGCTGATGTCGCCGGAAACCGAACTGGCCGAGAATTCGCGATAGCTGTCCGTGCTCACCGCGATGTTGCCGGATACGGTTTCCAGTTTCAGGCGCTCGCGGTTGGCCCGCGAATCAATGTCGCCCGAAACCGTCTCGACATGCGCGCGCTCGCCGTTGCCGCTGAGTTCGATACGGCCACTGATGCTGCCGACCTCGAGTTCCCGCGCATTGCTGTCGAGGCGGATCTTGCCGCTGACGCTGCTGACATCGAGCAGGCGACCGCCGGTGCCGGTAACCGTCACTTCGGCACTGATGGTTTCGATATGCAGCTCCGCTGCCTGCGGAACGCGGATGTCGAGGACGGAGTCTTCCATCTGCGCGTTCGAGCCCCAGTTGAACCAGCCCGAGGATTCCGGTTTCTCGACCTCGATGTCGATCCTTGAGCCGCTGCCGTCGATGCGCAGGCCCTTGCTGCCCTTGCCAAGCGTGCCGGTGATCTCGATGCGGTCCTGCTCCCAGGCACTGACCGTCACCGAGCCGCGCACATTTGCAATATCGATGCGGGCGGTCGCGTCGGCGTCGCGGCTCTCCTGGATCGGCGTTCCAGCAAAGGCCGTGGCGCTGCCGGCGAGCAACAGTGCAGTCATCAATCGGGAAATCGGTTTCATCGTGGATCCTCAGCTGGCATCAAGGCCAAGTCGGGCGAGTTTGCGTTGCTGTGCATGGGTGCGGTTGATCAGGCCGACAAGAAAGATCGCATCGGGTTGCTGCTGCAGGGCGTGGTCGAGTTCCTGGCTGGCCACATCGAGGACGACTTCGGCACTGGCCAGGCGCGGATCGCCCGTTGCCGCCAGCTCGCGGGCGCGCTGGATCTGCGCGCTGACCTGCAGGCCGCCGTGCAATGCGGGATCCTTGCTCGCGACATGCTCGCCGCGATCCTCGAGTGCCAGCGAGAACACGCCGGCGGCGATTGCCATCGCCAGGCCGGCGGCGACGGCCCACGGCCAGCGTCGGTGACGCGCCGGCACGGTGGTCGCTTGCGTCGATGCGGCAAGCTGCCGGGCAATTTTCGGCCACAGGTCATGCTGTGGTTCACGCGGGCCGCGCAGCGCGCGCAATTCGCGGCGCAATTCAAAATCATTCATGGCGTTCTCCGAGCGCACGCTTGAGCAAGCCGCGGGCGCGATGCAATTGGGCTTTTGACGAACCGACGGCCATGCCGAGTTCGTTGCCGATCTCCTCGTGCTTCCAGCCCTCGATGTCATGCAGGACGAGGACCGCACGCGCGCGCGGCGGCAGGTTGGCGATGGCGCGTTCCAGATCGGCACGCTCGCCGGCGCAGAATGGCCGGAGTGGTTCGCTCGCTGCTTCGAGCACGCTGTCGTCGACCAGTTCCTCGGCATCGTGCTTGCGCAGTTCCATCAACGCGACATTGACGGCGAGGCGGTGCAGCCAGGTGCCGAACGCGCTCTCGAAACGGAAGCTGTCCAGTTTCTGCCAGGCGCGGATGAAGGCTTCCTGGGTCAGCTCCTCGGCGCGCGCGGGGTTCATGCCGGAGAGGCGCCAGACGGCTCCGTGCACGCGTCCGCAATGACGACGATAGAGCTGCTCGAACGCGCCGATATTGCCGGCCGCGGCGCGCCTGACCAGATCGCCATCCTCGGGTTCGCTCCGTGGTGCGTCGGTCATCGGCAAGGGCATGGCAAGGCAGGCGGTACTCATGGTGCCAGTTTGGATGCCGATGTGCAGCCAAGGGTTTAAGGCAACCACGGAGCAGCAACGCGAGGCACTCCATCAAAGCCCGCGCCGGCCATCGGCCCTTCGCAGGAAGGGCCTTCAGGCCCGATGCCATTCAACACGTTGCGAAAAGATCCCATCGGGAGCGCAGACGGCGGCCCCGCCAGGAATCAAGCGCTGGCCGCGCGCACCGTCGTCGATTCGCTGGCCGCCAGGGCCTCGGCAATCCTGCGTTGCTCGTCTTTCAGGCGTTGCGGCATGCGCGCGCCGAAACCATCGAGATACTTGCCGATGGCGTCCAGCTCCGACTGCCAGGCCTGCTCGTCGACGTCCAGCAGTTCGCGACTTGCCGCAGGCGTGATGGCGAGGCCATCGAGGTTGAGATCGGCGACGCCTGGAACAAGGCCGATTGCCGTCTCCTCGGCACCCGCCGTGCCGTCGCAGCGACCAAGGATCCATTCGAGCACGCGCAGGTTTTCGCCGAACCCGGGCCAGAGGAACTTGCCGTCGGCACCCTTGCGGAACCAGTTGACGTGGAAGATCTTCGGCAGCTTTGCGCCCGGCTGGTCAAATGACAGCCAATGCTTGAAGTAATCGGCAAAGTTGTAGCCGCAAAACGGCTTCATCGCCATCGAGTCGCGACGCAGCACGCCCACGGCACCGGTTGCCGCGGCCGTGGTTTCCGAACCCATGGCCGCGCCGACGAGGACGCCATGCGCCCAGTCCCGCGCCTCGAACACCAGTGGCACCAGCGAAGGACGGCGGCCACCGAAGATGATGGCGCTGATCGGCACTCCCTGCGCGGCTTCGGCTTGCGGCGACCAGCTCGGGCACTGTTGCGCGGCAACCGTAAAGCGCGAATTTGGATGCGCGGCCGGGCCGTTTGCCGGATCGTAGTCGCGGCCTTGCCAGTCGGTCACCGGCCGGCCGTCGCTCAAGCCTTCCCACCACGGCTGGTTGTCGTCGCTGACCGCGACATTGGTGTAGATCGTGTCGTGCTGGATCATTGCCAGCGCGTTGGGGTTGGTCTTGTGGTCGGTGCCCGGGGCGACGCCGAAGTAGCCGGCTTCGGGATTGATGGCCCAGAGCTGGCCGTCCGCGCCCGGTTTCATCCAGCAGATGTCGTCGCCGATCGTCCACACTTTCCAGCCGGCCTCGCGATAGCCTGCCGGTGGAATCAGCATGGCCAGGTTGGTCTTGCCGCAGGCCGAGGGAAATGCCGCCGCGACATAACGGGTTTCACCCTGCGGATTCTCGATGCCGACGATGAGCATGTGCTCGGCCAGCCAGCCTTCGCTGCGTGCCTGCCAGGAGCCGATGCGCAAGGCATGGCATTTCTTGCCCAGCAGGGCGTTGCCGCCATAGCCGGAGCCAATCGACTTGATCGCCAGTTCTTCCGGGAAATGCATGATGAAGCGCTTGTCCGGATCGAGTTCGCCGATCGAATGCAGGCCCTTGACGAAGCTGCCTTCCTGCTCGATGCGACTCAATGCTGCGGCACCCATGCGCGTCATGATGCGCATGTTCGCCACCACATACGGCGAATCGGTGATTTCGACCCCGCAGCGCGAGATCGGTGAATCGATCGGGCCCATGCAATAAGGAACGACATACATCGTGCGCCCGCGCATGGAGCCGGCAAACAGCGCGTCAACCTTGGCATGCGCCTCGGCCGGATCCATCCAGTGGTTGTTCGGACCGGCATCATCGCGATCCCGCGTGCAGATGTAGGTCAGGTGCTCGACGCGGGCGACATCGGTCGGGCGGGAGCGATGCAGGGTGCATCCCGGGTGGGTTGCGTCATTCAGGGCAATCAGCTCGCCGCTTGCCAGCATCTGCTCGGTCAGCAGGCGGATTTCCCCGCTCGAGCCGTTACACCAGTGGATTTGCGCGGGTTCGGTCAAACGGGCGACGTCCTCGACCCATCGGTTCAAGGATTGCAGCGAACTTGCCATGTGGTCCTTCTGCGCAGGCCGCGGCCCGCTTTGCCAAGATAAGGGGAAGAACGGTAGCGGCCAGCCCCCGCCTTGGCAAGGTCAGATGCCGCACGCGGCCGCCGCCTCAGGCCGGGACCAGGGTCTCGATGACGTGATCGATGTAGGCCTGGTATTCCTCCTGGTCCATGCGCGGCATGCCGTGACGCTGGTTGAGCTGGAGGAATCCGCTGTAGGCGGTATAGGCAAGCCGGGCGCGGTGCTGGGCGGCGCGTGGCTCGAATCCGGCTTCGGCGTAGGCGGCGGTGAGCAGGGCCAGGCGGCGCCGGGAGATGCGTTCGATGACCGGCTGCACGAGCGGATGGTCCGAGGCCTGCAGCAGTGCCGCATAGACAAGGTGCGATTGCACTTCGCGGCTGACGCGCTGGAACAGCTCGCGCAGGCGTTCGCGGGGATCGGCAATGCGCTCGACATGGGCGATGACCTGATCCTCGTCGCGTTGCTCCCAACGGTCGATGGCCGCCTTGAGCAAGGCTTCGCGGGTCGGAAAATGCCAGTAGAAACTGCCCTTGGTCACGCCCAGAGTGCGGGCCAGCGATTCGACCGCGACCGCGGCAACGCCGCCCTGGGCAAGGACATCGAGTGCCGCCTGCTCCCAATCCGTGGCGGACAGGCGTCCACGCGAATCGGGTTTTTGTTCAGGTGCGCTCATGTGTGCAGTGTGACCGAGCGCAGCCGTGATGAGAAGCAAGCGGTCGCGCCCCGGCCTTGGCGGCGCGATTGATTTGCACCGGAACTGGCTCCATACTTTCGCGTATGGTCACGATTTCTCCGTCCAGTTTCCCGAACCCGCGGCGTCTGTCGACGGCGGACGGCATCGGCTTGGCAGTCGAGCAGTTCGGAAGCGGCACGCCCGGCGTCGTCTTTGCCCACGGCTTTGGCCAGACCCGCGCAGCCTGGACGAGTTGTGCCACGGCGTGCGCGGCATCGGGTTGGAGCAATCTCACCTATGACGCGCGCGGGCACGGCGAAAGCGACTGGCTCGCCTCCGGCGACTATGCGGTCGATCAGCTGAGTGCCGACCTGCGCTGCGTGTGCGCCAGCGCCGGGGTACCGCCGGTGGTGGTGGGGGCCTCGATGGGTGGACTGGTCGGCATCGCCATGGCCGGTGCCGATGCGGAAAGTTGTCGCGCCCTGGTCCTGGTCGACATCACCCCACGCTGGGAGCCGGCCGGGGTTGAACGCATCCTCGAATTCATGCGCGCGCATCCGGCCGGTTTTGCCAGCCTCGACGAAGCGGCGCAGGCGATTGCCACTTATCTGCCGCATCGCGGCACACGCAAGTCACCCGGGCGATTGCGCAAGTTGCTGGTTGAATCGGCGGACGGTCGCCTGCGCTGGCACTGGGATCCGCGCATGCTGGAGCCGATCGCCGAGGAGGGCGCGCGCCACCAGGCCGACCTGCTCGCCGCGGCGACGCGTATCCGCGTGCCGACCCTGCTCATCAGCGGCGCGGCCAGCGACGTCGTTTCGGAAACGACGATCCAGGAATTTCTAGAGCTGGTACCCCACGCGCGCCATGCCATAGTCCCGAAAGCCGCGCACATGGTTGCCGGCGACGAGAACACGCAGTTCAACCATCACGTGCTGGAGTTCCTGGCCACGCTGGGTGGAGTTTGAAAGGCAAGGCAAACAAGCGGATCGTTGGGCGGTCCGCGCTTCAAGGCAGGCCTCGCTCCGGCGACACCTGCACGCTGGTCCCCGCGCTGCCGCCGCATGAACCGTCCAGGTTTCCCGGCAGCAGCAAGTGTCAGATCATCAGAGAGGAGTTCTGGACATGTTGAACTTGACCCCGTTCTTGGCCGGTTTGCTGGTCTGCCTGGCCGCCGCCTACCTGCGTATCGGTTTGCGCACCTGGACCATCGCCACGGCGGTCGCCATCGTCGGCGCTGGCTTGCTTGCCGGCAGCCATTGGCTGGCCATCGCCATTCCGTTGCTGGTCTTCGCCCTGGTGACGGTGCCGCTGAACCTGCCGGCGTTCCGCCGTGCGCGCCTGAGTGCGCCGCTCCTCGCCATTTATCGCAAGATCACGCCGAGCCTGTCGGAGACCGAGCAGACCGCGCTGGAAGCCGGCACCGTCGGTTTCGAAGGACAACTGTTCAGCGGCAAGCCGGACTGGTCGGAACTGCTGGGCCAGCCCAGGCCGGAATTGAGCATCGAGGAACGCGCCTTCCTTGAAGGCCCGGTCGAACAGCTTTGTGCGCAGATCAACGAGTGGCAGATCACCCATGAGCTGGCCGACCTGCCCGAGGACATGTGGAAGTTCATCAAGGACAACAAGTTCTTCGGCATGATCATCCCCAGGCAATACGGTGGACTCGGGTTCTCGGCGTTGGCGCATTCGGCCGTGCTGCAGAAGATCGCCAGCATGTCGGCGACCGTGTCCTCGACGGTGGCGGTGCCGAACTCGCTGGGTCCGGCCGAGCTGCTCCTGCATTACGGCACCGAGCAGCAGAAGAACCACTACTTGCCGCGCCTGGCGGATGGCCGCGATGTGCCGTGCTTTGCCCTGACCGGCCCGTATGCGGGTTCGGATGCCACCTCGTTGCCGGACTACGGCATCGTATGCAAGGGTGAATGGGAAGGCGGCAACGTCCTCGGCGTACGCCTGACGTTCGACAAGCGCTACATCACCCTGGCACCGGTTGCGACCATCGTCGGCCTTGCTTTCCGCATGCTCGATCCGGATCACCTGCTCAGCGACGAAGAAGATCGCGGCATCACCCTGGCCTTGATTCCGCACGACACCGAGGGCATGGAAATCGGCCGTCGGCACATGCCGATGAACGTGCCGTTCCAGAATGGCCCGGTGCGCGGCAAGGATGTCTTCGTGCCGCTGTCGCAATTGATCGGCGGTCCGGAAATGGCTGGGCAGGGCTGGCGCATGCTGGTCGAATGCCTGTCGGTCGGTCGCGCGATCTCCTTGCCTTCCAGCGCCACCGGCGGATCCTGCGCCGGCGTGGCCGCCACCGGCGCGTATACGCGCATCCGCAAGCAGTTCGGCCTGGCGATCGGCCGCTTCGAGGGTGTCGAGGAGGCACTCGCGCGCATTGGCGGATTGACCTATGCGATGACGGCCTTGTCCCGCGCCACTGCCGCCGCCGTGGATCGTGGCGAGAAGCCGTCCGTGCCTTCGGCAATCGCCAAGTACCACGCCACCGAATGGGGTCGCCAGGTCTGTCAGGATGCCATGGACATCCACGGCGGCAAGGGCGTCATCCTTGGCCCGAACAACTATCTCGGTCGCGCCTGGCAAGGCGTGCCGATCATGATCACGGTCGAAGGCGCGAACATCCTCACGCGCAGCCTGATGATCTTTGGCCAGGGCGCGATCCGCTGCCATCCTTACGTGCTGGAGGAAATGCAGGCCGCCGCCTTGCCCGACTACGGCGAGCGACTGCGCCGCTTCGATGATGTGCTGTTCAAGCACATTGGTTTCGGCTTCTCCAACGGCGTGCGCAGCCTGATTCTCGGGCTCACCCACGCCAGGATCGGCATGGCCCCCGGGGATGCCTATACACGCCGCTTCTACCGCAAGCTCAACCGTTATTCGGCCGCGCTTGCCCTCGTCGCCGATACCTCGATGCTCGTCCTCGGCGGTAAACTCAAGTTCAAGGAAAAGATCTCCGCGCGCCTGGGTGACGTGTTGTCTTGCCTCTACATTGCCTCGAGCATGCTCAAGCGCTACGAGGATGAAGGCCGTCCGGTGGCCGATCAGCCGCTGCTCGCCTGGGCCTTCCACGAGTGCGTCTGGCGCATGCAGATGGCGCTGGATGGCGTGATCCGCAATTTCCCCGTGCGTCCGGTGGCCTGGCTGCTGCGTGCGCTGGTGTTTCCGTTTGGCCGTCGCGAGGTGCCGCCCTCGGACCGCCTCGGTCATCGCGTCGCGGCGATCCTGACCGCGCCGAACGAGGCGCGGACGCGGCTCATGTCGGGTGCCTACCTGACGCCGACGGCAAACAATCCGATCGGTCGCATGAACGCCTTGTTGCCGGACGTGATCGCTGCGGAACCGGTCGAACGCAAGTTCCTCAAGGCGGTCAAGTCCGGTGAGGTGGAAGGGCTCGACTACGAGGCGCAACTCGCCGACGCGGAAAGCAAGGGCATCATCGGCGTCGCCGAACGCGCCTTGCTCGCCCACGTCCGCGCCGCCACGTTCGAGTTCATCTCGGTCGATGATTTCGCCTCCGAGGAGTTGCGTTCGGCCGTCGCCAGGAAACCGCAGAAGACCCTGCGCAACGTGGCCTGAGCAATGGCCGCGCAAGCGTTGGTGATGTTTCGCAAGTTCGGCGGCTCAGGCCTGGGCCGCTGGCTGTATTCGCGGATCATCTGCTGGAAGGCGCCGTACTTCGGCTCGATCGCGCCGCGCATCGAGGTGCTCGAGCCGGGTCGCTGCGTGGTGCGCCTGCGCCAGCGTCGCTCCGTGCAGAACCATATCGGCAGCGTGCACGCGATCGCCATGTGCAATGCCGCCGAGCTGGCCGGCGGCATGGCCACCGAAGTGACCATCCCGCCTTCCATGCGCTGGATTCCAAAAGGCATGAGCGTGCGTTATCTGAAAAAGGCGCGCGGCGTGCTGCATGCCAGTGCGCGCGTCGCGACGATTGCCGAGGGCAGCGCCAGCCAGGAGCTTCATGCCCTGGTCGAGGTGCGCAATGCCGCCGATGAGCTGGTCTTCGACGCCGACATCACGATGTGGGTGTCGCCGCGTCAGTGAAGTGACTACAAAAAAATTGAATTGTTCGTGCTGGCTTCAGCCCTTGCAGGGTGCAATCGGCTTGGGTGGGTTCGATCTGCGATCGAACGCTTCTGGTCGGGATCATGAGAGCGTCAGCGCGCAGCACTGACCCACAAGGGCCGGTGCGGTACTTGCGCAGAAGCAGCTCTGGTGGGTTCGATCTGTGATCGAACGCTTCTGAACGGCTCAGTTCAAAGAATAGCCAAGAACTGCACTAGCAGGCGCGCAGCGCGCGCGCGTGGTGACGCAGGTGGTCCTCGATGAAGCTCTGGATGAACCAGTAGCTGTGGTCATAGCCGGCCTGCATGCGCAGATCCAGCGCCTGGCCGGTCGCGGCACATGCGGCCGCAAGCAGCTCCGGCTGCAATTGTGTCTGGAGGAATTGATCGGCATCGCCCTGGTCGACGAGGATCGTGCCGGGGAAGCGTGCGCCGTCCTCGATCAGGGCGCAGGCATCATGGGCACGCCAGCGCGCCGGGTCCTGGCCAAGATAGCGCGGCAGCGCCTTCTGCCCCCACGGCACGCGGCTCGGCGCGACGATCGGGGCGAATGCCGATACTGATTTGTAGCGTTGTGGATTCCTCAGGGCGATGGTCAAGGCGCCATGCCCGCCCATGGAATGCCCGCAGATTCCCTGGCGATCGATGTCGGCGTTGAAGTTCGCCGCGACCAGCGCGGGCAGTTCTTCGGTGACATGGCGATACATGCCAAAGCGCTGTGCAAATGCCGGAGTGGTCGCATCGAGGTAGAAGCCGGCACCTTCGCCGAACTCCCAGTCGCCGGTAGCTCCTTCGATTCCGGTATCGCGTGGGCTCGTGTCCGGGGTGACCAGCAGCAATCCCAGTTCGGCGGCCAGTTTCTGCGCGCCGGCCTTGATCGCCGCGGTTTCGGCGTTGCAGGTCAGGCCGGCGAGGAAATACAGCACGGGCAATTTTCCCCCGGCCGTGCGCGGAGGCTGGAACACGCCGAACCTCATGCTGCCGGCGGTTGCCTTCGAGGCATGCTCATAGAAGCCCTGCACGCCGCCATGGCAGCGTTGTTCGGAAATGATGGCGATCGACATGCTGGCTCCTGGTGAGGGAAGGGCGAATGCTCAGACAGGGCGTTCCGGTGCCGCGCCGGCAACCGGCTCGCCGGGCTTGGCGGCCATGTCGTGCGGAAGCATGTGCGCCGCGCGCCAGCCCACCCAGCCCGAACAGCCCGCGGCCAGCATCGCCAACACGGCAAAGCCGGGCACGCTGGTGCCAAGTCCGCGCAGCAGGTTGAAACTGCTGGTGACGACGAGATCACCAAAGCGCCAGACCGAGGTATCGATGAAGTTCTTGGTCTTGTAACGGGTTTCCGCATCGACGCGCGTGTACGCCGCATCGATGGCCGGCTTGAACACGCCGTAGGCACTGGCCCGGGTGACCACGGCGACGACGGCAATCCACGCACCGCTGAAGATCGTCAGGCCGGCCAGCATCAGCGCCTTGATCGCGCCATCCAGAGCCAGCGGCGGGGCAGGGCCGTAGCGCACGAGCAGGGTGCGGGTCAGGCCGAGCTGCAGGAAGACCTGCAGCAGGTTGGCATAGAAATCGATATTGGCCGAAAAATTGATGCGCGCCTCGCGCGTCGCGTAAGTCGCGCCGCTGTAATCGGCGAGCAAGGCATAGATCACCGTGCCGACCGCATCCCCAAGCAGCATGAGCAGGGCCAGTCGGCGCATCAGCGGTGATTTCAGCGTCTCGATTGCACCGGCGATGAAACTGCCGCCAATCACGCGCGTGTCGCGGTGCTCGTCGCCAGCAATCGGGTGCCGACGCGACCACGCCGACAAGGCGAAGATACAGGCGATGGCGAAACCGAGCAGCAGCGATGACACGACCAGCAGGCCGGACACGCCAATGATCGTGTTCAGCGAGCGGGTCAGGGCCGGGCCGGCAATCGCGCCGAGGGTGCCGCCAAGCGCGATCACCGGAAACAGGCGATGCGCCTGTTCGGCATCGAGCAGATCGGCCATGAAACTCCAGAACACGGCGACCACGAAAAGGTTGAAGACGCTTACCCAGACAAAGAAGATCGAACCAAGCAGGCGCGCACCGATCGCCTCCTGCATCTGGAACAGGGGAATGAAGGCGAGCATGCCGAGCAGGAAAAACAGATACACCGCCGGCACGAACTTGCGTCGTGGAAAGCGCGCGACCAGGGCACCGAACACCGGTGCCAGCGCCAGGGTCACGACAAAGGTCGCCGCGTAGAAAATCGGCAGTGCCGTCGAGCCGACCGCCGCGGAAAGCTGGTCGCGCACCGGCCGGATCACGTAATACGCGGCCAGCACGCAGAAGAAATAGGCAAACGCGATGCTGACGACAAACCATTCATGTGACTGGATGGCGGGACGTTTGGGCACGGCTTCGATCCGTCGGCAAGGCGCAGCAGACTAGCACGCGGAACAGCCGGGACAAGTCAGCGGCATAATGCAGCCATGCAGCCGACGCTTGTCCATATCAACATCTTCCCGGTCAAATCCTGCGCGCCATTGATGGTCGATCACGCCGTCGTCGAAAGCCGCGGCCTGCGTGGCGATCGGCGCTGGATGATTGTCGATGCCGAGGGGACCTTCATCAGCGCACGCAAGCAGCCGCGGCTGCTGCTGGTCCGCGCCGTGTTCGCCGGCGATTCCCTGCTGCTCGATGCACCCGGCATGCCGCGCCTGCACTTGCTGGCCGCGGCGGACAAAACGGCAGCGACGGTGACGGTGTGGGCCGATGTCGTTGCCGGCATGCCGGCGCGGGACGACGCCGATGCCTGGATCAGCAGCTATCTCGGATTTCCGGCGCGCTTCGTGTTCATGGCGGAGGCATGCGTGCGGCCGATCGACGCGGCCTACGCCAAACCAGGCGACGAGGTCAGTTTCGCCGATGGCTTTCCATTGCTGCTGATCTCGCAGGCAGCGCTCGACGATCTCAATGGTCGACTCGCGTCACCTTTGCCGATGTTGCGCTTTCGTCCGAGTGTCGTTGTCGCCAACACCGCCGCACATGCCGAAGATGGCTGGCAGGCGATCCGCATTGGCGAGGTCGCCTTCGATGTGGTCAAGCCGTGCGTGCGTTGCGTGCTGACCACGGTGGATCCGGCAACCGGCACGTTCGATCCGACTGGCGAGCCGCTGCGCACCCTGGTTTCCTATCGGCGTGGCGCGAAAGGCGTGACCTTCGGCCAGAACCTCATTCCGCGTGGCCAAGGCAAGATCCGCATCGGTGATCCGGTATCGATCATCGCCTGACGCGGCGTATGGAGCATCTGCTCTATTGCTGCCGTTTAGGGTCAGGACAATATCCCGCCAATGCTGCAAGCAATGACCTACGACTACGTGATTGTCGGTGCCGGTTCCGCCGGCTGCGTGCTGGCTGACCGGCTCAGCGCCAATCCGGCCAATCGCGTGCTTCTGCTCGAAGCCGGTGGCCGCGATTGGCATCCCTACATCCACATGCCGGCCGGTCTCGGCAAGCTGGCCGAGAATCCCCGCCACAACTGGGACTACCACACCGAGCCGGAACCGAATCTCGACGGACGCCGGTTGTGGTGGCCTCGCGGCAAGGTGCTTGGCGGTTCCAGTTCGATCAATGCCATGTGCTACATCCGCGGCGTGCGTGAAGACTACGACGAGTGGGCGCGCGCGACCGCCGATCCGCGCTGGGGCTGGGACAACGTCCGCGACTACTTCAGGCGTTCGGAAAGCAACTCGCGCGGTGCCAGTGCGCTGCATGGCGCCGAGGGGCCGCTTGGCGTCTCCGACCTGAAATACCGCAACCCGCTGTCGCAGGTGTTCCTCGATGCGGCGCGCGCGGCGGGCCATCCCGCCAATGCGGATTTCAACGGTACCGAACAGGCCGGATTCGGCTTCTACCAGGTCACCCAGAAAAACGGTGCGCGCTGCTCGACGGCTGCCTCGTTCCTGCGCGAGGCGCGTCGTCGATCGAATCTGGAAATCCGCACCCATGCGCAAGTCCAGCATGTGCTCTTTTCCGGCGCGCGCGCGATCGGTGTCGATTACCGCCACCATGGCCGCCTCAAGCGCGCCGAGGCCGGCGAGGTCATCCTTGCCGGCGGTGCGCTCAATTCGCCGCAACTGCTGATGCTCTCCGGCATTGGTCCGGCGGCGCATTTGCGCGAACACGGGATTGGCGTGCGCCAGGAATTGCCGGGCGTCGGCAGCAACCTGCAGGATCACCTGGATATCTGCTCGCTGACGCAGTGCACCGAGGCGATCACCTACGACAAGGTCAACGAGATCGCGGTGGGCCTGGAATTCTTCTTCAAGCGCAGCGGCATCGGCACCTCGAACATTGCCGAGAGCGGCGGCTTCCTGCGCTCGCGGCATGCCCGGGATGAGCGCTGCGACCTGCAGTTCCATTTCGTGCCGGCCCTGCTTGACGATCATGGTCGCCACCGCCTCGAAGGCCACGGCTACACCCTGCATGCCTGCCTGCTGCATCCGCAATCGCGCGGAACGCTGCGCCTCAAGTCGACCGATCCGCAGCAGCAGATTGCGATCCACGCCAATTACCTCAGTGATGCCGAGGGCCACGACCTGCAGATGATGATGGAGGCCGCACGCGTGTCGCACACGATACTTGCCCAGGCGCCATTCGATCGCTATCGCGGCGCGGAGATCTTCCCGGCAGCCGACATCAATGATGATCGCGCCATCGAGGCCTTCATCCGGCGCAAGGCGGAAACCGTCTATCACCCGGTCGGCACCTGCCGCATGGGCACGGACAACGATGCCGTCGTCGACAGCGAGCTGCGCGTGCATGGCTTCAGCGGCCTGCGCGTGGTCGATGCATCGGTGATGCCCGATGTGCCGACCGGCAACACGAATGCGCCGACCATCATGATTGCCGAGCGTGCCGCGGAGCTGATTCTCGGCACGGCGTGAATCCGTTCGCGCCTTTTCGCCCTCGCGCGGAACGGATTCGAGTACACTTTGTACGCGCGGGCACTGGGGCCGCACGGGGATCCGCATGGAAGAACAACTTGACGCGGTGCCGCCGCTGCCGCCGGCATTGCCTGAGCCGCCGGTTCCCGCGGGACCAGGGCTGCCGAGCGTGCCGTCGGTGTTCGAGCACCGCTTCGTTTTCGATGGCCGCGCCGACGAATATTTCCGCATCTGGATCGTCAACCTGGCGCTGACCCTGCTGAGCCTTGGCATCTTCTCGGCCTGGGCCAAGGTGCGCAGCGAACGCTATTTCTACGGCAGCACGCGCCTTGCCGGCGTGCCTTTCGAGTACACGGCGAAACCATTGCCCATCCTCAAGGGCCGCATCATTGCCGTAAGCCTCTTTTCGGCCTACATCGTGGCCGGGCAATACAGCCTTTTCATGCAGCTGGGCCTGGCCCTGCTGATCGCCGTGCTGACGCCGTGGCTGATCGTGCGCGGCGCCGCGTTCCGTGCGCGTTACTCGTCCTGGCGCGGTCTCAATTTCCGATTCATTCCCGATTACGGCGAGGCCTATATCCGCTTCCTCGTCCTCGGCCTGCCGCTGATCCTGAGCCTCGGCCTGCTCTATCCGTGGGTCAAGGGCAAGCAGAAAGCCTTCATCGTCGAGAACCACCGTTTCGGCGGCAGCTGGTTCAAGTTCCTGCTCAGCCCGGGCCAGTTCTATCCGCCGTACCTGATCGCCTGGGGCGTGCTTTCCGCATGGATGTTCGTTTTCAGCATGCTCATGTTCGGCGTGATCATGGCCAGTGGCAGCGTGCGAAGCGGCGAGGGTCCGGCCGGCTTGCTGGTCTTCGGCATGACCGCATTCATGTACCTGGGTTATTTCGTCGTGCTTGCCTTCCTCGCCGCCGCCATCGCCAACCTGATCTACAACCACATCGACATCGGTGGCCGGCGCTTGCGTTCGACCCTCAAGGGCAGGCAACTGCTGTGGATCTACGCGAGCAACACGATCGCCATCCTCGGCAGCGCCGGCTTGCTGATTCCGTGGGCAAAGATCCGCCTTGCGCAATACCGCGCCGACTGCCTGTGCCTGCTGGCGGCGGATGATTTCAACGACATGCTCGCCGAGCGAGCTACCGGCGTCGATGCCACGGCCGCGGAGGTGGATGGTCTGTTCGACATCGACATCGGCCTGTGAACGCATTCAAGGCGCACTATTTCGATGGCCAGAGCAGTCGCCTGCATGAGGTCGAGGTGCAGCGCCTAGATGTCCATACGATTCGCGTTCTTGGCGATGGCATCGACCGCAGCGCCGTGGCATCCAGCCTGCGCATATCGCCGCGGCTGGCGCGCATCACGCGCACGATCGAGTTCAGCGATGGCGCGCGCATCCTCGCCAGCGATCATCCCCTGCTCGACCAGTGGTTTCCGCAGGAGGACCGCTTGCAGCGCATGGTCGATCGCCTTGAACGCCATGCCCATGCCGTTGCCGCGTCGATCGTCCTCTGCCTTGTCGTCGGCATTGCCACGTTTGCCTGGGGCGTGCCGTGGCTTGCCGACCGCATAGCCACGCGGGTTCCGCCTGGCATCGAGGAAAAGCTGGGCAGCGAAGTTCTCGGCCAGCTCGATGAATACTTCGGATTCGCACCGAGCGGAGTCAGCCAGGCGCGCCAGGATGAATTGTCCGCACGTTTCGACATGTTGCGCGCGGACATGCCGGACGCGCGCGACTACCAGCTGGTGTTTCGCGATGCTGCATCGATCGGCCCGAATGCGCTGGCCATCCCGGGCGGCACCATCGTGGTCACCGACCAGTTGACCGGCTTGTTCGATAATGACCGCGAATTCGATGCCGTGGTCGCCCACGAGCTTGGCCACCAGCAGCACCGGCATGCCTTGCGCCAGACCCTGCGCAGTTCGTTCGTGCTGGTCATTGCCGCGTTGTTCACCGGCGATGTCAGCTCGGCCAGCGCCATCGTCGTCGGCGTGCCGGCCTTCCTCCTGCAAAACCACTACTCGCGCGGCTTCGAGGAAGAGGCCGACGCCTTTGCCTTCGCCACGCTGGCCGCCCACGGCACCTCACCCGCATGGTTTGCCGCCGCCATGCGCAAGCTCGATGACTTCCACCACGACAGTGATGAGGATGAAGGCATCGCCTACCTTTCCAGCCATCCAAGCAGCTTCGCCCGCATCGCCGCCGCGGAAGCCGAAGGCGAAACGTTCATCGCCGCTCATCCCGAACTGATCCGCGAAACGCCAGGCTACGATGCCTGCGCGGACGAAGGCATCTGTGCCGATGAGGACGAGGACTCGGAAGTCGGCGATTGCGACGATGCGGATTGCACCGATGCCGGGGAAAGCGCAGGGCATGACGAGGCTGCTGCAGGCGCCGATTCCGGTGCCTGCGACAAATCAGCCGTCGAAGGGAAAAAGGGTTTCTGATCGCAACGAGGAGCCGCAACGGCTCCTGCTGCGATGCCCGGCATCCGTCGCGTGGCAATGCACACGCGACGGCCTTGCGCGTTACAACGCCGCTTCGAGCTCCGGCACGATCTTGAACAGGTCGCCGACGAGGCCGTAGTCGGCAATCTCGAAGATGGGCGCTTCGGCATCCTTGTTGATGGCGACGATGGTGCCGGCGTCCTTGATGCCGGTGAGGTGCTGGATGGCGCCGGAGATGCCGATGGCGACATACAGTTCCGGGGCAATGATCTTGCCGGTCTGGCCGACCTGCAGGTCGCTCGGCACATAACCCGCATCGACGGCGGCGCGCGATGCACCCACCGCCGCGCCGATCTTGTCGGCGAGCTTGTAGATGATCGCGAAGTTCTCCGCCGAGCCCAGTGCGCGGCCGCCGGAGATGACCTTGCTCGCGCCTTGCAGGTCGGGGCGATCGCTCTTGCCTTGGGCGAGTTCGACGAAGCGTGTATGCGTGGGCAGGCTGACATCGGCGCCCGCCGCTTCGATCGGCGCGCTCGCCGAAGTGCTGGCGGCGGCCGGCCAGGAGGCGGTGCGGATTGTCGCCACGACCACGCTCGATGCCGGTGCCTCGACCGTGATGATGGCGTTGCCGGCGTAGATCGGACGCTGGAAGGTGTGCGCCGCGCTGACCGTCATCACATCGGAAACCTGGGCGACGCCGAGCAGGGCGGCGACGCGCGGCAGCAGGTCCTTGCCGAAGGTGGTCGAGGGTGCGAACACATGGCTGTAGCCATTGCCGGCGACGGCGGCGATCTGCGGGGCGAGGATGGCGGCAAGTGCGTGCGCGTTCTCGGCGCGGCTCAGGGTGAGCACCTTGCTGACACCTTCGATCCTTGCCGCATCGGCGGCGATCGCGGCGGCATCGGCGGCGAGCACGAGCACGTCGATGGCTGCGGGCTTGACTGCTTGGGCGGCGCTGACGCAGCGCGCGGTGCTGGAATTGAGTTTGCCGTCCAGATGTTCGGCAATGACGAGGATCTTCGACATTGGTTTTCCTTGCTGAATCCTGTGGAGGCGCGAGCGCGCCGGTTCGATCAGAGCAGGCCCTTGGCCTTGAGCGCGGCGACCAGTTCGGCGGCATCCTTGACCATGACGCCCTTGCTGCGCTTGGCCGGCGGCTCGAAGCGGGTCGTCTTCAGGTGATCGCCCGAGGTGACGGCGAGATCGGCAAACTGCAGTGTCTCCAGCGGCTTGGACTTTGCCTTCATGATGTCGGGCAGCTTGATGAAACGCGGCTCGTTGAGGCGCAGGTCGGTGGTGATCACCGCCGGCAGATCGACCTCGATCGTTTCCAGGCCGGCATCCACCTCGCGGGTGACCTTGGCAACCTGTCCGCTGATTTCGATCTTCGAGGCAAAGGTCGCCTGCGGGCGATCCCACAGCGCGGCCAGCATCTGCCCGGTCTGGTTGCAGTCATCATCGATCGCCTGCTTGCCGAGGATGACGATCCCGGGTTGCTCCTTCTCGATCAGCTTGAGCATCGCGCGCGCGGCGGTCAGCGGCTGGATCGCTTCCTCGGTGACCACGTGGATGGCACGGTTGGCACCCATGGCCAGGCCGTTGCGGATATGCGCCTGGGCATTGGCCGGGCCGATGGTGACCACGACTACTTCGCTGGCGATGCCTTTCTCGCGCAGGCGCAGGGCTTCTTCAAGGGCAATGTCATCGAAAGGGTTGGCCGACAGCTTGACGCCATCGGTGACCACACCGGAGCCATCCGGCTTGACCTGGATGCGCACGTTGTAATCGACGACACGCTTGTAACCAACGAGGATCTTCATCGCTGCGGGATTCCTGAGCAGGGAAACATGACCCGCGCATTGTAACGTAGGCTGCCGATCGGCAAGGAAAGCGTGCGGCATTGCGTCCGTGCCGGCGGTTGCCGATGAAATCATGTGCAGGCACGGCGCCGGCGTCGCCAGCCTTTATCCACAGGCGACGTGGATAGCCCTGTGGACAAGACCGGTATGGAATTGCGCTGACCCGCAGGGTTGCTTGCGCGGGCGTCGGATTGGGCAATTCCTGCCCACTGTCGCGGTGAGGCGCCTGTTTCAGTCGCGCGCATCCTGCGCACAATGCGCCAGCAACGAGGCAGCGAAGCATTGCGCCGAACCGGGGCCGTGGGCAAAGAACAGCGACGGCTCGGTCAATTCCAGTTCCAGCAGCAGCGGACTGCCATCGGCGGCGCGAATCAGATCGACACGCGCATAGGCAGGCATGCCGGCAAAGGGCAGGGCGGCCAGCACCTTCGTGGCGAGCGCGCGTTCGTCGGCACCCGGCTCGCGCGCATCGATCTGTTCGGGCGCATACAGTTCCGCGGTCGGACCCGCATCCTTGCGCAGCAACGGGCCCTTGCGGATGGCGTGGCTGAACGCGCCGTCGAAATGGATCAGCGCGGTTTCGCCGGCGTCGTCGACGCGATCGAGATAGGGCTGCAGGAGGACACTGCGGCCAGCCCTGAGCAGACGTTCGACATGGGCGCTGATGGCGTCGATGTCATGGCGTGCGTGCCGCTGCGTATCGCGCGAGCCGGCACCGATGGCCGGTTTCACGACCAGTTCGGCGCATCCGCCATGCGCATCAAGAAAAGCCTGCAGCTCGGCCATGACATCGGCTTCCGGTTCGATGAAGTGGCTCGGCACGATGGCGATGCCGGCACGTTCCAGGTCGGCCAGGTAATGCTTGTCGGTGTTCCAGCGCACGATCTCGAAGTCATTGAGCAGGCGCGTCAGATGGCTGACTCGCTCGGCCCAGATGAGGAACTCGACATAACGCTCGGTGTAGTCCCAGCACGAGCGCAGCACGACCAGATCGAACACCGACCAATCCACCGCGGCATCATCCCAGTCGACAATCGCCACCTGCGCGCCGGCATCCAGCAAGGCCGCCTGCAACGGTGCCAGATCCGCATCGCTCGCGCGCGCAGCGTGGACAGTGACGAGGGCGATGTGCGGCATGCGGGCAACTCCGGCGTGAAGTCCGCCATCGTGCCCGCGCGCCGGGAATTGCTCAAGTCAGCACTGCATCGGGACAATCCACGCATGCGCACGCCGTGCCGCGTGCCCATGCGCGTGCCACACGCCTCAGAGGTTCTGGTAATTCGGCCCGCTGCCACCTTCCGGGGTGACCCAGTTGATGATCTGGTAGGGATCCTTGATGTCGCAGGTCTTGCAGTGCACGCAGTTGGCGGCGTTGATCTGCAGGCGCCTGCCGGCGGCGTCATCGACCATCTCGTAGACACCCGCCGGGCAAAAGCGCGTGCACGGGTTGTTGTATTCCACCGTGCAGCGGGTCACGCAGATATCAGGTTCCGCGACATGCAGATGGATCGGCTGATCCTCGTCGTGCTCGGTGGCGGCAAAGTAGACGCTGGCCAGGCGATCACGCGGCGGCAGCGTGCGTTCGGTCCAGTCGCGGTCCGGCGATTCATATTCGCCGACTTTCTTCAGCGCCGAATGATCGGCGTGGTTTTTCAGCGTCCACGGCGAAAGCCCTGCGGTCGCGGTTTCCCAGCCGGCGTTGGCAAGACCCAGCCACAGGCCCTTGTGGAAGCCCGGGCGGATGTTGCGCACCTTGCGCAACTCCTTCATCACCACCGAGCCGCGCAGCCGCGCATCCCAGCCGGCGGAGGTGCCGGTGGCGGCAATATGCTCGGCGGCGAGCATGCCCGAGCGCATGGCCTGATGCGTGCCCTTGATCTTCGGCACGTTCATGAGGCCGGCCGAATCGCCGATCAGCATTGCCCCGGGCATCTCGACTTTCGGCAGCGACTGGTAGCCGCCTTCGATGAGCGCGCGTGCACCGGCGGAGAGGATCTCGCCACCTTCGAGCAGTGGCTTGATCAAGGGATGGTTCTTCAGTTGCTGGAAGGCCTCGAACGGCTTGAACTCGGGATCGATGTAGTCGAGCCCGGCAACGAAACCGATGGCAATGCGATCCTTGTCCAGGTGATAGAGGAAGCTGCCGCCATAGGTCGCCGGATCGAGCGGCCAGCCCAGCGTATGCACGATCTTGCCCGGCTCCACGCGCCCGGGCGGTACCTGCCAGAGTTCCTTGAGGCCGATGCCATAGGTTTGCGGATCGCTCTCCGCATCCAGCTTGTAGCGGGCGATCAGCTGCTTGCTGATGCTGCCGCGGCAGCCTTCGCCGAGCACGGTGATCGGCGCAAGGATATCGATGCCTTCGGTGTAGCCTGGCTTGTGCGAACCATCACGGGCGACGCCCATGTCGCCGATGCGCACGCCCTTGACCGCGCCGGCGTCGTCGATCAGTGCCTCGGCGGCGGCAAAGCCCGGGAACACGTCGACGCCAAGTGCCTCGGCCTGCGGCGCAAGCCAGGCACACAACGCCCCGAGGGAGACGATGAAATTGCCGTGGTTGTGCATTTGCGGCGGCGTGATCGGCGATTTCATTGCGCGCTCGTGATCACGCAGCCACCAGAATTCATCTTTCGTGGCGGGCACGCAAATTGGCGGCGGGTTGGCACCCCATTCCGGCAGCAGCTCGTTCAGCGGCTCCGGTTCGATCACCGCACCGGAGAGGATCTGCGCGCCGATCGTCGATGCTTTCTCGATCACGCAGACGGTCAAATCGGGTTTCAGCTGCTTCAGGCGGATGGCAAAGGCGAGCCCGGCCGGGCCGGCACCGACGGTGATGACGTCGTATTGCATCGTTTCGCGTTCGCTCATCTCGCTGTCCTGTGCCATCGTCCAATCCCCATTGTCGGGGTTAGTGGCGCAGGCATCAATTGCGGATAGGTCATAATCGCCGGCAAAAAGCAGGAATCAAGCATGAGCACGAGCCAGGAATCCGAACTCTCCAGCCAGCGCCTGCGCGGTGCGAGTGCCTTCCAGTTGCTGCACTGGCTGGCCGCCGGGCGCATCAGCGCCGTGCAACTGCAGTCCCTGTATGCCGATGCGATCGCTGCCGAGAACGCGGCCCTGGCTGCTTTTGTCTGCAGCGACGACACGGCGCCTGGCGCCGCCCGCGCCAGTGACGAGCGGCGCAAGGCGAAGAACACGATTGGCCGCCTCGATGGCCTGGCCGTGGCGATCAAGGACAATATCGATGTCGCCGGCTTGCCGACCGCGCTTGGCCTGGCCGGGCGCAGGCAGCGCATTGCCGCTGAAGATGCCAGCGTGATTGCGCGTTTGCGCGCGGCCGGCGCGGTGATTCTCGGCAAGACCGCCGTCGACGAAGCCGCGCTGGGCACCACCGGCACCACCGGCGATCCCGGCCCGACGCACAATCCGCACCGCCTCGAATTCATCGCCGGCGGTTCCTCGGCCGGCTCGGCGGCGGCGGTTGCCGCGGGCTTGTGCAGTTTCGCCATCGGCACCGACACGCTTGGCTCGGTGCGCATTCCGGCCAGTCATTGCGGCATCTACGGCTTGCGCCCGACGCTTGGCGAGTTGTCCACGCACGGCGTGGTGCCGGCGGCGCGGCGCCTCGACAGTGTCGGCATCCTCGCCCGCTCGGTGCAGGATCTGGCCATCGTCCTGCAGGTGCTTGCCGCCTACGACGTCGACGATGTGCGTTCGCGCCGCCGCCGTGTCGCCTTGTCGCCGCCGGACTGGGAGCCGGGTCGCCTGCGCAGCGGATTCATTGGCAACCTGCCCGGGCTCGGCGTCAGCCCGGATGTCTGTGCGGTGTTTGCCGAGGCGATGGATGCCCTGGCGCTTGAGCTTGGCGAACGCAGCGATGCCGATTTCAGCGGCTATGACTTTGCGCGCATGCGTCGCGCTGCCTTGCTGATCATGGAGGCCGAACTGGCCGTCGAGCTCGAGGCCGATCTCGACGATGGCGCTAGCCCGGTTTCGCCACGCCTGCGCGACATGCTCGGATTTGCGCGCAGCAAGTCCGCGGTCACCTACGCCGCCGCCGACCGCATGCTCGACCAGGCCGTGCTCACCGCGCGGCATTTGTTCGAGCAGGTCGATGTGCTGGTGCTGCCGACCGTCTCGCACGGTCCCTACCGCATTGGCGAAACCGAACGCGCGGGCGATGCCGATCTGTGCAGTTTCGCCAGCCTCGCCGGTTGCCCGGCGGTCAGCCTGCCGATGGGCATCCTCGAAAACGGCATGCCGATTGGCCTGCAACTGGTCGGTGCGCCCGGATCGGACCTGCGCCTGCTCGAGCTCGCCGAGGTTTGCGCATCGCGGCTGGATGCGACGCCGAATTATCCAGTGCTGCCACGCTGATCGTTGATGGTTCCCTGGCGCGGCGATTCTTCGTCCGGGTTTCCATTGGCCGGGCGTGTCATCCGATTTGCCTGACCTTGTTCGATCGTCCAACTGACGACCTTCGGCAACAGTTGATCGAGTGCGGCGGTGAATGCGTCGACGGCGCTGGCGACATCCTTGCCGGCCGCCGGCGTTTCCGCGCTGAATGACTGGCTGGCGACAATGCGATTGCTGCGGCGGTCGAACAATCGGGCGGTGCAGCGGATGGCCGCGCGGGCCGCGCCATCGACCAGTTCGACCTGGAAATCGCGCAGGTCCATGGCCAGCGAATAATCGCCATTGAGTCCGGAATCGATGGCGCTGACGCCGTCGATCCGGCCATCTTCATCAAACGCCTGCAGCAGCAGGCTGCGCAGCATCAGCGGTGCCGGGTCACGCCAGCGCGCATCGGCATAGACCTCCAGCACGCCAGGACTGGTCATGATCGCGATGCGCCGCGTATCCAGCGCGGCACTGGCCAGTGGCGTATCGATGAGCAGTTGCCAGTCGACTGGCGCCTGCGTCGCGGATTTTTCCGCTGCGGCAATCTGCAACTGCGGCGCATAGACCGCAAACGAGGCATGATTGCCGCGCAATGCCGCGCAGGCACCCAGCAAGATGCTTGCGCCGAGGATCACGAATCGGATGCTGCGGTTCATTTCGGCTGGTACTCCCTGGGTTGGTCACGCCCCAGCAACAAGGTGTTCGAGCTGCCCAGCTGGTCACCGAGTTGCCTGAACGAGCGCAGCGTCTCGCGCAGTTCGAGCAGGGTAGGGCCGACCTGGCGCAAGCCCTGGTCACTGAAGCTGGCGATCGCTGCCTGGTTCTGGTCGAGCAGCTGGCCGGTCGATCCGGCGACCCGTTCGATGGCGGCAATCGCCTTGTCGGTCGACTGCAGCACCCGGCGCACATCGGTATTGATCAGCTCGTTCGTCGTGCTGGCCATGTTGTGCAGCGTGGTCAAGGTCGACTTCAGTTCGCTGCTGGCATCGGCCAACTGGTTCAGCGCCTTGGCCATGTCGCCACGCTGGTCGGCGATCGTCGAGGCGATGTTGTCGAAGTGCTGCAGCGTTGCCGAGACGTGATCGACATTCTCCTTGGACAGCAACTGGCCGACGCGCAGCAAGGACTGGTTGACACTGGTGACGATGTCCTCGCCGGAAGAAAGCAGCTTCGACAAGGCTGATTCCGAAGCCACGATCACCGGCACCGCATGCGCGTCCTTCGGCAGCAGCGGCTTGCTGCCTGGCGAGCCGCCACTGAGCTGGATGAACGCCGTGCCGGTGACGCCGAGCAGGCCGAGCTTGGCCTCGGTATCGACCTTGACCGGCGTCTCGCCATCCAGGCGCACGCGCGCAATGACCTTGCGCGGATCATCCGGGGCGAGCTTGAGCTGGGTCACCTCACCCACCTTGATGCCGTTGTACTGCACCAGCCCGCCTTTCGACAGGCCGGTCACCGCTTCGGTGAAGACGACATCGTAATAGCTGAATTCGCGGTCGGCACTGGTCTTGGACAGCCACAGCACGAAGCCGAGCCCGAGGAGGAAGGCGAGGATCGCGAAGCCGCCGATGAGGACATGGTGGGCGCGTGTTTCCATGGTCAGGGGCCTGCCGGGAGTGGAGTGGAATGGGTTTGCGTCGCGCGGCGTGCGGCGCGTCCGCGTGGACCCTGGAAGTATTCCTGGATCCATGGCTCGTCGACCTGCTCGACGACATCCAGCGTGTCGGCGACGAGGATGCGTTTCTTTGCCAGCACGGCAACGCGGTCGCAGATCGTGTACAGCGTGTCGAGGTCATGGGTGATCAGGAATACGGTCAGGCCAAGGCTGTCGCGCAGGGTCAGGATCAACTGGTCGAAGGCGGCCGCGCCGATCGGGTCGAGTCCGGCCGTCGGTTCATCGAGAAACAGGATCTCGGGATCCAGCGCGAGCGAGCGCGCCAGCGCAGCGCGCTTGACCATGCCGCCGGAGAGCTGTGACGGGAACTTGTCTGCCGCATCGAGTGGCAGGCCGGCGAGGGCAATCTTCAGCAAGGCCAGGCGATGGACGATTTCCGCATCGAGATCATGGTGCTCGGTCAGCGCCACGCCGACGTTTTCGGCGACGGTCAGCGACGAGAACAGCGCGCCGTTCTGGAACAACACGCCGCAGCGTTGTTCGACACTGGCGCGGCGGGCATCGGACATCGTCGCCACTTCCTCGCCAAACAGGAGGATGCTGCCGGCGGCAGGCTTGCCGAGGCCGATGATCGCGCGCATCAGCACCGATTTGCCGGAACCCGAGCCGCCAACCACGCCGATGATCTCGCCACGGCGGACATCGAGATCGAGATTCTCGTGCACGACGAAATCGCCGAACTGGTTGCGCAGCCCGCGGATGCGGATGATCGGCTCCTCGGCGCTCACAGGTTGATCTCCATGAAGAAGATCGCCGCCAGCGCATCAATGAGGATGACCACGAAGATCGACTGCACCACGCTCGATGTCGTATGCATGCCAACCGACTCGGCGCTGCCGGAAACCTTGAAGCCCTCGAGGCAGCCGATCGCGGCAATCAGGAAGGCGAACACGGGCGCCTTGCTCATGCCGACCCAGAAATGGCGCACGCCGGTGGTCTCGTGCAGGCGCGTGATGAACATCAGCGGCGAGACATCGAGCGTGATCACGCACACCGCGGCACCGCCGATGATGCCGGCGAGCATGCCGATCAGGGTCAGGATCGGCATCGACACGAGCAGGGCAAGCACGCGCGGCATGACCAGCACATCGACCGGTTGCAGGCCGAGGGTGCGAATGGCATCGACCTCCTCGCGCGCCTTCATCGAACCGATCTGCGCGGTGAACGCGCTGCCGGAGCGCCCGGCAACCATGATCGCGGTCAGCAGCACGCCGAATTCGCGCAGGAACGAGTAGCCGACAAGCTCGACCGTGTAGATGCTCGCACCGAAATCCTTGAGCACGGTGGCACCGAGAAAGGCGACCACCGCGCCGACCAGGAAACACAGCAGGGCAACGATCGGCAGGGCGTTCAGGCCGGTCTGTTCGATGTGCGCAACGGTCGATGTCACGCGCCAGCGCCGTGGATCCAGGGCACTGCGTGCAAAGGCCGCGAGGATAAGGCCGATGAAGCCGACCAGGGCGATTGCATCGTTCCAGATATCGCCAAGCGCCTGGCCGACATTGGCGAGGATGGCGATGAATCCTCGATCCTTGCGACGACGCTTTGCCGGCGGCGCATTTTCCGCGCGCGATACCGCGGCAATCAGCTTGCGCGTGGATGCGCGGTCGACATCGATGCGGGCCAGATCCGCACCGGCAAGGTCGAGCAGGAAACTGGCACCGGCAGTGTCGATGCGGCCAATCGCGCGCGCATCGATGCGCGAATCGGCAGCGATCCTGCCCCGCAGGTTTGCGCACAGGGTGGCAAGTCGCGCGACGTGCTCAAGCGTCCAGTCTCCGCGGATGCTGAGCCGGCTGCCATCCTCGACGAGTTGTGCGCTGCCCGCTTCGCTCATTGGCAAAGGTTAGCAGCAATCGCCCGCAAGGCCGCGCTGGAGCTGAATCTCCGGCAACAGCCGCGCAGCGACCGGGGCAGGGAGCCGGCATAATGCCGCGCGCTGTTCCGGACTTGCCGATGACCAACCTGCCCTTGACCACCCGCGTCGAATTCGTCGTCGAGCTCGCGCGTCGCCTGCATGAATACGGAACCGCTGCGCCGCGCCTGGAAGCGGCCATCATCCTCGTTGCCCAACGCCTCGGCCTGAACTGCGATCCACTGTCGACGCCGACCTCGATCATCATGTCGTTCTCGCAAGTCGACGATGGCGTTGGTGGCCTGGCGGAAACGACCCAGGTGCTGCGCCTGCCGCCCGGCGAAGTCAATCTGAAGAGCCTGTGCCTGGTCGACGAGATTGCCGACCAGGTCATCAGTGGCAAGCTGGAACTTGCCGAAGGGCGGCGACGCCTGCGCGAAGTCGGCTTGAGCAAGCCGTCGCTGCCGGCAACGATGCTGGTGCTGGTGGCCTACGCGGTTGCCTCGGCCTGCGTGGCGGCAATCCTGCTGACCGGCTGGGCCGGTGTCGCCACCGCGGGGTGCATCGGCCTGGCGACCGGCATCACCGCCCTTGCAGCAAGCAAGCGACCGCAAATCGCCGCCGCCTTCGAGGCCATTTCGGCACTGCTGGCGACCATCATCGCAACCCTGGTGGCGGTGTATCTGGTGCCGATCCAGGTGCGCTCGGTGGTCGTCGCCAGCTTGATCATCCTCTTGCCCGGCATGAGCCTGACCGCGGCAGTGCGCGAACTCTCCAGCCAGGACCTGGTATCTGGCACCGCGCGCATGGCCGGCGCGATGGCGGTATTGCTCAAGCTCGCCTTCGGCACCGTCGCGGCGACCCAGGTCTGTGCCTTGTTCGGCCTCGTGCCACCAATGGTTCCGCGGTTGGCGATGCCGCCATGGACCGAGTGGGTGGCGGTGCCGCTGGCCGCGCTGACCTTTGCCATCACCTTCCGCAGTCCCCTGCGTTTTTTCCCGATCGTCATCGGCGCGGTCATCGCCGGCTATATCTGCACGCGGGTCGGCGGCGCCTATGTCTCGGCGGCGTTCGGCGTGTTTGCCGGCGGCCTGCTGCTCGGTGCCGCCAGCAATGTGTTTGCGCGCTTCTTCCACCGGCCGGGCGCGCTGATCCGCGAGCCGGGCATCATCCTGCTGGTGCCCGGCAGCGTCGGTTTCCGCACCCTGAGCTTTGTCTTCGAGCGCGATGTGATGCTCGGCATCGACACCGGCATCACCCTGGTCACCCTGCTCGTCGCCCTGGTCGCCGGCCTGCTCTTCGGCGACCTGCTGGTGCCACCGCGAAGGAAGCTTTGAAGGCCGGGATTCGGTTGTGAAGCCGGAATTCGGGATTCGGGATTGGGTAGGCCGGACTCCGCTTCGACTGATGCATCGGGCTTGCGATTGCGTCCGCTTTTGATCTAACCGAATCCCTAATTTCGAATCCCGATTCCCGGCTACTTGAGCAACGACCGCAACATCCACGCCGTCTTTTCATGCGCCTCGACACGCTGGGTGGCGAGATCGGCGGTGGGTTGGTCGTCGGCCTTGTCGGCCACCTTGATCGTCGCGCGCGCGGTGCGCGCCGCGGTTTCGTGGCCATCGACGAGTTGCTGCACCATCTCCTTCCAATCGGGTGCGCCGGACTCTTCGTTGATCGAAGTCAGCTTGCCGAATTGGGAATACGAGCCCGGCGCCATGACATCAAGCGCGCGGATGCGCTCGGCAATGATGTCGTTGGCCAGCCAGAGTTCGTTGTACTGGGTCTCGAACATCGTGTGCAGGCTGTTGAACATCGGCCCGGTCACGTTCCAGTGGAAGCTGTGCGTCTTCAGGTACAGCGAATAATTGTCGGCCAGCAACTTCGACAGATGGTTGGCGATGGTCTTGCGATCCTTGGAAGAAATACCGATATCGATGGCCATGTGCAGACTCCTGTGCCGGGTGGATGTCCAGTCTGCATCCGCGGACCGGCAAATGGAAATCGATTGCCGGGATCGAGGGGATAGCCAGCGGCTATCATGTGCTGATGCGGGGCCGGGAATGGGGAGTCGGCAGGAGCAAAGGCAAAGGCGGAAGCAACGACAGCGCAGATTTCAAGGTTGAGGCGTTTGCGAGGAGGGTGGATGGACCGCAAACCGCTTTGACCATTCCCTATTCCCTATTCCCGATTCCCGATTCCCAATCCATGTCCAACTTGTCAGAACTGATATCCGCACTGGCGGGCGTCGCGAGCAGCGATCGTGGTCGCTTGAGCGGACGCTTGCGGCGACTGCAACGGGACACGGCGTCGGCAAGCAGCGAACAACTCGAAAAGCTCTCGGCCGAGATCGCGGCCTCGACGGCGAAGGTCGCCGCACGCGCGGCGCGCGTGCCGCAAATCCGCATCGATGCAGCGCTGCCGATCGCCGAGCGCAGTGACGAGATCATCAAGCTGATCCGCGAGAACCAGGTCATCGTGCTGGCCGGTGAAACCGGTTCCGGCAAGACCACGCAATTGCCGAAACTCTGCCTCGCCGCCGGACGCGGCACGACTGGCATGATCGGCTGCACGCAACCGCGCCGGATTGCCGCGCGCACGGTCGCACGCCGCGTCGCCAGCGAGCTGGATACGACCGTCGGCGATCTGGTCGGTTTCCAGGTGCGTTTCACCGAGCAGGTTGGCGATGCCGCGCTGATCAAGTTCATGACCGACGGCATCCTCCTCGCCGAAACCCAGGGCGATGCCTGGCTCGGTGCCTACGACACGATCATTCTCGATGAGGCCCACGAGCGCAGCCTCAACATCGATTTCCTGCTTGGTTACCTCAAGCGCCTGCTGGCCAGGCGCCGCGACCTCAAGCTCATCGTCACCTCGGCGACCATCGACACGGCGCGCTTCGCCGCACATTTCGACAACGCGCCGGTGCTTGAAGTCGAGGGGCGGACCTTTCCGGTCGAGGTGCGCTGGCGACCCGCGGCGGCTGCCGATGGCGGGGTGAAGGGCGAGCGTGGCGAGAGCAGTTCCGTCGAGCAGATCGTTGCCGCGGTCGACGAGATCACCGTCGAGGATCCGCGCGGCGATGTGCTCGTCTTCCTGCCCGGCGAACGCGAGATTCGCGATGCGCACCTTGCCCTCGATCGGCGCAAGTACCGCGAAACCGAAGTGCTTGCCCTGTATGCGCGGCTCTCCGCAACCGAACAGGATCGCGTGTTCAAACCCGGACCGAAGCGGCGCATCGTGCTGGCGACCAATGTCGCCGAGACTTCGCTGACCGTGCCGCGCATCCGTTTCGTCGTCGATACCGGCACGGCGCGGGTCAAGCGCTACAGCCAGCGCGGCCAGCTTGAGCGATTGCACATCGAACCCATCTCGCAGGCCGCCGCCGACCAGCGCAAGGGCCGCTGCGGACGTGTCGCCGCCGGCATCTGCTATCGCCTGTACGCCGAGGACGATTACGCCGGGCGTCCGCGCTACACGGATCCGGAGATCCTGCGCACTTCGCTGGCCGGCGTGATCCTGCGCATGTTGAGCCTCAAGCTCGGCGATGTCGCGGATTTCCCGTTTGTCGAAGCGCCGCCCGAGCGCGCGATTGGCGATGGCTATCGACGCCTGATCGAGATTGGCGCCATCGACGAGCAGCACCGCATGACGAAGATCGGTGCGACGATCGCCAGCCTGCCGGTCGATGTCGCGCTGGCGCGCATGCTGATCGAGGCGCAGCGGCTCGGAGTCTCGCGCGAGCTGATGATCCTCGTCTCCTTCCTGAGCATCCAGGATCCCCGCGAACGTCCGGCTGACGCGCGCCAGCAAGCCGACGCCGCACACGCGCAATTTGCCGATGCCAAATCCGATTTCATCGGCGTGCTCAACCTGTGGGCCGCCTACGCCAGCGCCCACGAGGAGTTCACCCAATCGAAACTGCGTGACTGGTGCCGCAGCCACTTCCTCTCCTTCATGCGCATGCGCGAGTGGCGGGAACTGCACAGGCAGTTGCTGGTGATGCCGGGATTCGGGATTGGGGATTCGGAATTCGGCAAGGAGCCGGGATTCGAAATTCGGGATTCGGGATTCGAGAAGAGCAAGAGCAGAAGCAGACGCCGCCGCAAGCCCGATGCATCAGCCGAAGCGAAGTCTGCTCCAACCAATCCCGAATCCCGAATCTCGAATCCCGGCACCGATGAACAAGTTCATCGGTGCCTCCTGAGCGGCTGGCCGACCCAGGTTGCGCGCAAGGATGAGCGCAACCAGTACCGTGGCACGCGCGAGCGCAAATTCGCGATCTTCCCGGGTTCGGCGCTGGCCAAGTCGCCGCCGCAATGGCTGCTGGCCGGGCAGATCATCGATATCGGCAAGGTCTATGCGATGCAATGCGCACGCATCGAGCCGCTCTGGATCGAGCAGCAGGCCGCGCACCTGATCCGGCGCAGTTGGCATGACGCGCATTGGTCGCGCAAGCGCGGTGCGGTGGTTGCCTACGAACAGGTCAGCCTGTTCGGCTTGGTCCTGGTCGAGCGGCGTGTGGTGCAATTCGGCAAGCAGGATCCGGCGGCGGCGCACGAAATCTTCGTGCGCGAGGCGCTGGCCACCGGCGAGATCGATGCGCATGCGGATTTCATCCGCGCCAACCAGCGCACGCTGGCCCAGGCGTTGGAGATCGAAGCCAAGCAGCGGCGTTCCGGCCTGCTCAAGTCGACGGAGCAACTGGCCACCTTGTTTGATGGCCGCCTGCCGACCGACATCCATACCAGTGCGGCGCTGGACGCCTGGTATCGCAAGGCGCGACCGGCCGAGCAGGCGGCGTTGCGCTGGTCGTTGGCGGATGTGATGTCGGCGACACCGGGGCTTACCGCCGAGGATTTTCCGCCACGGCTGATGCTCGGCACGCACGCGCTTCGCCTTGAATACCGTTTTGTCCCTGGCGATCCAGCCGACGGCGTCACCGCGCACCTGCCGCTTGCCCTGGTCAATGCCCTGTCGCCGAGCGCCTGCGAATGGCTGGTGCCGGGTATGCTGATGGAAAAAGTCAGCGAGTTGATTCGTGGACTGCCGAAATCCCTGCGCCGCAATTTCGTCCCCGCGCCGGACTTTGCGCGTGCCTTCGTCGAATCGCTGGGCAAGGACGCGGCAATTCGCCAACGACCCCTGGCCGAAGTCCTGGCGACCTATCTGCGCAAGGTGACCGGCATCGAGGTCACGGCGGCGGATTTCGCCGGCATCGAGCTGCCGGCGCATTTGCTGATGCGCTTGCGCGTGCATGATGAAAAGGGCAAGACCATCGCCGAAGGGCGTGACCTTGCCGTGATCCAGAAAGACTGGGCGGCAGCGGCGCGTGCGGCATTCTCGCAGCGCGCCGATGCCGAGCTGACCCGCGAGGAGCTGTCCGGATTCGATATCGAGGACATTCCCGAATCGATCCGCTCCGCGGAAGGCCTTGTCGCCTGGCCGGCCCTGGTCGATCTTGGCGACAGCGTGGCCTTGCGCGTGTTCGAGAATGCCGACGAGGCGCACGCGGAACATCGACGTGGCGTCGAACGCCTGTTGCGACGGGCGCTGGCCGACAAGGTCAAGCAGGCGCGACGGCAGTTGCCGCTGGCCAACATCACCGCGCTGAAATGGGCCGCGCTCGGCAGCGCTGAAACCTTGCGTGCCGATCTGGTTGAGGCCGCCCTCGCCGAGCGTCTGGCGGCGCATGCGCTGGATGCGCGCAGGCGCGGCGATTTCGAGCGACTGCAGGCGGAAATCGGCAGTGAACTGTTTCCCGCGGTCATTGAACGCCTCGGCCTGGCCGAATCGATCATCGAGGCACATGCCGAGTTGTTGCCCTGGCTGGAGCCGCCATTGCTGGGCTTTGCCACGGCCAACTACGAGGATCTGCGCGAACAACGCGACACGCTGCTTGCGCCGGGCTTCCTGCGCAACACCGATCCCGCGCACCTTGGCCATATTCCGCGCTACCTGCGCGGCATGCGCCTGCGCGGCGAACGCTTGCGCCAGGATCCGGCACGTGACCAGGCACGCATGCTCGGCGTGCACGTCTACTGGCGCGAGTACCTGAAGCGGCGCAACGCCGGTGATGCCGATGCCGAGGCGTTGAACGACCTGCGCTGGCTCATCGAGGAGTTGCGCGTATCGGTGTTTGCCCAGGAGCTGCGCACGGCCGAGCCGGTATCACCGAAACGCCTGGCGCGCGCGCTGGCTGCGCTCGACTGAAGGTAGTGCCGGCGGCCCCTGTCACTTGACGCGCTTGACGCGGATGTCGCAATTGCAGCCTTCCACGTACATCAGCCAACTGCCCATGCTCATCGGCTTTACCCGCACTTTCGGTGATTTGAGGGGAAAACCCTTGCTGCCGGATTCGACCTGTTGCCAGACCTGGCCATTCTCCAGCGTGACACGCGTCGTGCCGTGCCAACCCGTGAACTGGCCGGCAATGGCGGATTCGACTATTTCGCGATCCTGCTCATCGGCATAGAAGGTGGTGCTGCCGTCACGATGCCGGACCGGCGCGCCGATTTCGCTGACACCCTTGGACTGGATCCAGTCATTCAGGTACTTCAGCTGCTCGGGGCTGAGCTTGTCGAGACCGGATGCGGTGAACTCCTGCTGCGTCATGCGCTCCTCCAGGGTCGGTGCCTGCGACTGGGCAAACAGCGATCCGGCAAACGGAATGGCAAGCAAGGCGGCAAGAATGAGGACTCTGGGCTGCATGGGATGGGCTCTCGGCATTGGTCAATTTGTGACCAGTTGATCAAAAACTCGTTGTCTAACGCGAGGTTAACAGGTGCACTTTGCGGAAACTGGGGTTAGAATCCGCACCCATGCAGTCTAGCATCGGGCATACGAGTTCCGAGTGTCCTGCCTGCCAGAGCCAGAAAATTGATCGTCACGAGCCTGTCGGCGGTCATTTCAACCCACCGGACACATTGCGGAACTCAAGAACTTGATAAAGAAGCGTCACGCAAGCAGCCTCGGCGCTGCACTCTCCATCGCCCTGCTGGCAGCTGCCGGTTCGGCGTTCGCCATCGACAACGTTTCGACCCTGGTCGGCGGTGATGTGGTCTCCGGCGATCAAGCCACCATTGCCCTCGACGGTGCCGTGGCAAATGCATTCAGTTTCTCCAATCCCGGCAGTGGCGGCGTTGCCACCGTCTATCTGAATGCGCATGTGTTCTGCGCTGAAACCCCGCGCCAGGCATCGCAGATTGCCGTGCAGCCGCGTTACCAGTTGCCGGCAAGCCTCGGCAACGATGTGTGGAAATTTCCTGATGTGTACGCGCACAGCCTGAATTACCAGGGCTCCGGCACGCAGGCGACCGGTGCGCCGGTGCTGCTGATCGGCCAGGCGGACAAGGCGCTCAGCAAGCAATTCCGCTGCCTCAGCGCGCAGCCGGGTGACAGTATTGATCGGCCCAATGTCAGCCATGGACTTTTCGACAGCGGTTTTGGCGGCAGCGTGTTGCCGACGCCGCCGACCGGGCCAAGCCAGAACGTCAGCGTCAGCGCGCAGACCTTTGCCGGATTTGCCGGCCAGGCGGTCAGTGTCGTCAAGATTGAAACCCAGTTTGATCCGACCACGCCGGTAGGCGTCGTCTGGACCCTCGTCGACGGCTTCAACACCAGCGCCCTGTCCGCGCTGGGCGGCGCGACCTGGTGCGGTCTCGGCACGAGTTGGGTGGAAGGCACGACACCGCCCCCCCTGTTGTGCGACGACCCGTTGCTGACTTTGTCCGGTATCGTCAAGGCCAGCGGGCAATTCGTCCGTCATCAGTTCGCGGCGCTGCCCGGCGCGGGCGCGTATTACGTGCTGGTCTATCGCGGCAAGGTTGGTACCGCCACGGCCGGAACGCCGATCCAGGGCTTTGCCGCATTGCGTACCGGTGGCGGCATGGTTGGCGTGTCCGAGGAAGCGCAGGACTGGTTCGCCGACGACAGCGTCTGGTACAACTACTGATTCGATCTCCTGTCGCGGCCGACGCGTTCGGCCGCGCCGGCAGGCTTGTGCTGGCGTGAATCCGGCGCGGCACACTGCCACGGCAAGCAGTTTTCCTGCCAGCGCATCGGCCGAGCGGATGCCGATCCGGTAAAGTCGCCGCGCCACCCATGAATGCGGATGCAAGCGTGTCGCTATCGAGCAATGAGGCGCTGCAGCGTATCGAGGCAAGGCTGGACGCCTCGCCAGCCGCACGTCGACGCTGGGACGCGGCCATCCCGATCCGCGACGCGATTCTTGCCGAACTCGACAAGCTGGCCACCGGGCCGGTCGCGCGCACGGCCCTGCTCGTGTACGAGGCGCTCAGCGCCGGCTGCGAATTTCCCGAGGTGGAGCTGGCTGCATTCGGCAGCGAGGTTGCCGAGCTGGTCGAGGGCCAGCGCGCTGCGGAAAAGGTCTGGTCGCTGCATGCCGCGCGCAACGGCGCGGGTGCTGCCGAAGGCCTGCGGCGCCTGTTGCTGGCGATCATCCGCGACCTGCGCGTGGTCTTCATCCTGCTCGCCCGGCAACTGGTGATGATGCGCCGGGCTGGCGCGCTGGCTGACGACGAGCGCCGCGCCATTGCCCAACTCACCGCCGACATCCATGCGCCATTGGCCAATCGCCTCGGCATCTGGCAATTGAAGTGGGAGCTTGAGGACCTGGCCTTCCGCTACCTGCAACCGGAAACCTACCGGCGCATCGCCAACCTGCTCGACGAGCGCCGCGGCGATCGCGAAACCTGGATCGCGCACGCCTGCGGCCTGCTGCAAAAGGCGCTGGCCGATGCCGGCATCAAGGCCGAGGTGGCCGGGCGGCCGAAGCACATCAGCTCGATCTGGCGGAAGATGCAGAAGAAGGGCCTGGATTTCTCCGACCTTTACGATATTCGCGCGCTGCGCGTGCTCGTTGGCGACGTGCCTTCCTGCTATGCCGCGCTGGGCGTGGTGCACTCGCTGTGGCCGTTCATTGCCGGCGAGTTCGACGACTATATCGCCAGCCCCAAAGGCAACAATTACCAATCATTGCATACTGCCGTGATCGGCCCGGAGGGGCGTGCGCTGGAAGTGCAGATCCGTTCGCACGACATGCATGCGTATGCCGAGCTCGGCTTTGCCGCGCATTGGCGCTACAAGGAAGGCAGCGGCGGCGACGCCAGCTTCGAACGCAAGATCGCCTGGATGCGGCAACTGCTGGAAAGCCGCGACGAGCACGACGACGATGCCGCCCTGCTTGCCGGTTTCCGCACCGATGTCATCGAGGATCGCGTCTACCTGCTGACCCCGAAGGGCCAGGTGCTCGACCTGCCGAAAGGCGCAACCGTGCTTGATTTCGCCTATCTCGTGCATACCGATGTCGGCCATCGCTGCCGTGGCGCCAAGGTCAACGGGCGCATCGTGCCGCTGACGTTCCAGCCCGGCAGTGGCGATCGCATTGAAATCCTCACCGCAAAGAACGCCGAACCCAGCCGTGACTGGCTGTCGGCGCAGCATGGCTTCCTGCAGACGGCGCGCGCCCGCAACAAGGTGCGCAACTGGTTCCGCCAGGCCGATCGCGAGATCAACGTCGCCGCCGGCCGTGGCGTGCTCGATCGCGAACTCAAGCGCCTGGCACTGCACAACGTCGATCTCGACAGCTTGCCGGCACGCTTCCACCTGCGCAGTGTCGAGGACCTGTACGAGGCGATCGCGCTTGGCGATGTCACGCCGACGCAGATTGCGCGCAACCTGCACGACGGTGAGCGCAACGAGGATGCACAGATTCCGCGCTCGGCACCAACGTCGAAGTCGAGCGCGCCGGCCAGGGACGCCCTGGTCATCGAGGGTGTCGGCAATCTGTTGAGCGTCCTCGCGCGCTGTTGCCAGCCGGTGCCGGGCGATGCGGTCACCGGTTTCATCACGCGTGGGCGCGGGGTCAGCGTGCACCGGTCCGATTGCCGGCAACTGCAACGCCTGCGCCTGCTCGATGCCGATCGCATCATCGATGTCGAATGGGGCGGCGGCAAGCAGCGCGCCTATGAGGTCGACGTGCTCGTCCGCGGCTACGACCGCAAGGGCCTGCACAAGGATGTCAGCAATGTCATTGCGGCGGCCAATGTGCAGATCCTGGCGATCGATGCGCGGGTCGATCCTGCACGCAACGAGGTGACCATGAACCTGGCCCTGAGGGTGGCCGATTTCGGCCAATTGTCGAGCCTGCTCGGGCAGTTGCACGCCGTGCCGAACGTGATCGAGGCGCAGCGCAAGGCCTGATGCCGGCATGGCTCCGGGGCGGCGCAAGTGCCGGATGGGCTGATATGCTAACAACCTCGCTGCAGTGCGGCATTGGGCATGGATAGAGTCCCGACGTGATTGAAATTCCAGGATACCGCCTGTTGCGCCAGCTTGGCCGCGGCGGCATGGCCACGGTGTATCTGGCGGTCCAGGAATCGGTGGATCGCGAAGTCGCGCTGAAGATCATGTCGCCGGCCCTGCTGGTCGATCCGAATTTTGGCGAGCGCTTCCTGCGCGAGGCCAAGATCGCCGCGCGCCTGCATCATCGCCACGTCGTCGGCGTCCACGATGTCGGCCGCTGCGGCGACTATCACTACATGGCGATGGAATATCTTGCCGGCGGTCCGGTGCTGAGCAAGAACGGCCCGCCACGCCCGGTCTCCTTCGCCTTGCGCGTGACGCGCGAAATCGCCGGCGCGATCAACTACGCGCAACAAAAGGGTTTCATCCACCGCGACATCAAGCCCGACAACATCCTGCTGCGCGATGACGGCTCCGCGGCGCTGACCGATTTCGGCATCGCCCGCGCCAATGATTCGGCGACGCGCATGACGCGCACCGGCGCGGTGGTGGGCACGCCGCACTACATGAGCCCCGAGCAGGCGCGCGGCAAGCAGCTGGATGGACGCGCGGATCTGTACAGCCTCGGCGTCGTCCTCTACGAGATGCTGGTCGGCCGCGTGCCGTACCACGCCGAGGATTCACTTGCCGTCGGCATCATGCACATCACCCAGCCGGTGCCGAAATTGCCCGAATCGCTGGCCGTGCTGCAACCGCTGGTGGACGGCCTGCTGGCCAAGGAACCGCACGACCGCTTCCAGTCCGGCAACGATGCGGCCATCGCGATTGCCCGCTACGAAAAGGCCATTGCCAATGGCGAGCTGCCCGGACTCGACGCCGCGCCGGAGCGGATTGTCGAGGATGTGCGATCCGCGGAAACCCGCGTCTCGCCCTTGCCGGCGGCCGATGCATCGCCACGCCCGCTGTCGGGCGATGCGCACGCGCGGCATCGCTCCGATCCAAGCATGGGCCGCCTCGACCAGATCCTTGCCGCCACCGACGATCACATCATGCGCGCCAGTCGCGTTTCGCAGCGGGCGGTCAAGCCGGCGCGGCGCAGGATCGGCTCGCGCATCGCCCTGGTCGCACTTCTGCTGGCGCTCGCCGGCGGCGGCTTCATGGCCTGGAAACACCAGGATCGGTTGCGCGCGATGCTGCCGAACACCGAGCTCAACGACATCCTTGCGCGCGCGCAGAAGGCACTCGATGCCGGCAATCTGGATGGCAGCGAGGGCAGCAGCGCGCGCGAGTTGTTCCAGGTTGCGCGCAGCCTCGACCAGGACAACGACATCGCCCGCCGCGGCATGCGCGAGGTTGGCGAAAAACTGCTTGCGCGTGCCCACGACGCCTTGAAGCGCAACGATGCCGGCCTCGCCCGGCAATCCGCCGCTGCCGCCCGCGAACTGCTTGGCGGGGGTGCGGCCGTCGAGGACATCGAGAAATCAATCGCCGCGCTGGATGCGCGCGGCACCGAGGCGGAAACCCTGCTGGGCAAGGCACAAGCCGCATTTGATGCCGGCCGCTTGCTGGGCGATGACGGTGCCGTCGCGCTGTATCAGCGGGCGCTGGCCAGCGACACCGGCAATTCGCTGGCGCGTGCCGGCATCTCGCGCAGCGTCGATGCCTTGGCCGAGCAAGCCAAGGCTGCGTTTGCCGTCGCGGATCTGGCTACCGCGGCAACGCGCATCGAGGACATTGCACGCATCCTGCCGGGCTATCCGAGCCTGCCCGATCTGCGTGCCGAACTGGGCAAGCAGCGCGATGCCGCCGCGGCCGCGATTGAATCGGATCTCGCCCAGGCCGAGGCGCAACTGCGCGCCGGGCGCATTGCCGGCGCGGCGGGTTCCGCGCAGAGTCTGTTCGAATCGGTGCTGCAGCGCGATGCCGGCAATGCCCGCGCCAAGGCCGGCCTGCGCCGTGTTGCCCAGGCCCTCATCGTGCAGGCGCGTGCCGCACTCGAAGACAGCAATGCCGGCACCGCCGAGCGGCTGCTCAAGCAGGCCCAGGCCATGGCCGGGGATTTGCCGGAATTGCGCGCGGCCAACGTCGACCTGCGTGAATTGCGCGAACGCCTGGCCATTGCCGCGGAACGGCCGGTGGCCACCGCCGCCGACCTCGAGCGCGTGCGCAACCTGATCAGCGAGGCTGACGCGGCCAGTGCGGCCGGGCGCCTGATCAATCCGCCCGGCAACAGCGCCTATGACAAATACCGAGCGGCGCTGGCCATCGATGGCGAGAACAAGGCGGCGCTTGCCGGGCTTGCCGCAATCCCCGTGCGTGCCCGCGCAATATTCGACGAGCAGCTTGCCGAAGGTGGCTTGAATCGCGCCCTCGGCATGCTCGAAGTGGTGCGCCAGTTCGCCCCGGCCGATCCGTCGCTGTCGTCGATGTCCGAGCGCCTGGCCAATGCCTTTCTCGACCTGGCCGACACGCGCATTGGCGAAAAGCTGCCGGCCGATGCCGAACGCGCCCTGCAGTCGGCACGCAAGCTCAGTCCGGCAAATCCGCGATTGTCGCCGATCGAGACAAGACTGCGGGGCCTGGCCACACCGGCTGCAGGGTAGCCAGAACCATCCATGAAAGACGCACGCCCTCGCTTGTCCCTGCAATCCACACGTCATTTCGCTCATTCGGCGACAGGTTCCGCCATCGCCTCAATCGCGAAAAGCCGTGTGAATCCCATGTCCTGCGCGATCATCGCGCGTATTTGCGGATAGTCCGGGCTGAGCCATGTGCATCATCCTCGTCGCCATCGATTCGATGCCCGAGTGGCCGCTGCTGCTGCTCGGCAACCGCGATGAATACCATGCCCGGCCAAGCGCCGCCGCCGAGCCCTGGCGCGGCGAGTCCGATTGCCTCGGCGGCCTCGACCTGAAGGCCGGTGGCAGTTGGCTCGCGCAGCGCAATGACGGTCGCTTCGCCGCGGTGACCAACCTGCGCAGCGGCGTTCCGGCACAGGCACCACGCTCGCGCGGCGCTCTCGTGCGCGAGTTTGTCATCGGCAATGAAGGCGTCGCGGATTTCGCCCGGCGCGTGCTTGACCACATCGACGAGTACGGCCCGTTCAACCTTGTTTTCGGCGATCGCTCCGGCGTCATCCTCATCGATGGCAGCAGCGCGACCTGGCAACGCCTGCCCGCCGGCATCCATGTGGTCGGCAACGGTCCGTTCGCCAGTGCCTGGCCCAAGGTCGAACGCCTGCGCACGCGCTTCCGCGACGCGATCGGCCGTGGCCAGCGCGACGAGGACAGCTTGCTGGCCCTGCTCGCCGACAGCCTCCAGCCTGATGATGCGGAGTTGCCCGATACCGGCGTCGGCGCGCATCTTGAACGCCTGCTTGCGCCAGTCTTCATTTCTGGTGATCAGTACGGAACGCGGGCGAGTTCGCTGGTCATGCGCCACGAAGATGGCAGCCTGTTTTTCCGCGAACGCAGTTTCGGGCCGTTGGCTGCGGCGCTTGGCGACGTGCAGTGGCAATGCCTGGAAAGCGATGGCGAATGGCAACTCGCCGAGGCCGCGGCGTGAGCAAGTCCCGCGACGCGGCAGCTCTTCATCTGCGCCCGGCCAGGCCCGCAGCGCGCCTGCATCGCCAGCCATCCACACCTGCCGTGCGGATCAGAATCCAAAAATGCGCCTGATTGCCTTTTCCGCGGCATCGAAGGAAAAGTGCGCACGCACATTGTCGAGGCCGTTGGCCGAGAGGCGTTGCCACAGCACCTCGTCGTCGTACAACGCGATGATCGCATCGGCATAGGCTTCGGCGGTTTCGGCAATCAGCACCTCCTTGCCGGATTGCACGTGCATGCCTTCCACGGCCATCGGCGTGGCGACCACCGGCAGGCCGTAGCTCATGGCCATGTTGACCTTGCCCTTGACTCCCGCGCCGTAGCGCAGCGGGGCGATGGAGATGCGCGCGGCGTCCATGGCCGGGGCAATGTCATCGACGAACCCGTGCACGATGACCTGTTCGCTGGCGAGCGCACGGATCGCTTCGGTGACCTTGCTGCCGATCACGTGCAGGCGCAGGCCGGGGATGGCGGCATGCACGCGCGGCAGGATGTCCCGGACGAACCAGAGCACCGCGTCGCTGTTGGGCGGATGCTGGAAGCCGCCGACAAAAAGCAGATCGCGGCGTTCGCCAAAGGGCGTGCGGCAGCCGAAGATCTCGTGCACGTTGGAGAGCACGTCGACGCTGACACCCGGTGCGTCGCGCGCGAGGATTTCCTTCTCGACCGGACTGACCACCAGGGTCACGTCGCACTCGCGCATGATGCCGATCTCCTGGGCACGGGTTCGCGCCGAGACGCGGGCCAGCTCGTCGCGGCCTTCGAGTTCGGCCGCGCGCAGTTCGCGCAGGTAGTGCAGGTCGACGGTATCGAAGATCAGCCGCGCCTTGCGCGCATAGAGCCGGGCGAGTCCGATGAACTCGGCGGCGACATAGTGGCGGGAGAGAACGATCGCATCGAACTCGCCGCCACGCTCGCGGAAGAACGTGGCGGGACTGCCAAGCCAGGGTTGATACAGCACTTCGATGCCAAGCGCCTGCAGATCGGCCGTGTAGCGTTCGATCCACGCCTGGTTGCTGGCCATGAACACCACATGGCAATGATTGCCGCGCAGGATGCGCATCAGGTTGACCATGCGCAACGAGCCGGAATCCTGATCCGGCGTCGGCGTGGTCGCATCGATGATGAGGATGCGCCGGCGCGCGCGGTGCGTGGCGGCGAGATGGATCGGCGTGCCGGGCGGCGGCTGCCGGCGCAAGGCATCGTTCCACTTGTCGAGGAACTTCCCGCGGTTGACCAGCTGGTAGCGCTTCATGCCACTGCCGGTATCGGTGCCGGCGGTGATGCCCTCGAAATGGATGACGCGCGAGCGCGGCTCGTAGTACACCTTGAGCCCGGCAGCGCGCACGGCAAAGGCGAGATCGGTGTCTTCGTAATAGGCCGGCGCGTAGCGCTGGTCGAATCCGCCGAGGCGCTCGAACAAATCACGGCGCAACATGATTGCCGCGCCCGAGCAGTAATCGACTTCGCGGCGGAAGGCGAATCGGCAGTCCGCGGGATCCTCGAAGCGTCCGTAGTTCCAGCCCGAACCGTCATTGAAGACGATGCCGCCGGCTTCCTGCAGGCGGCCATCGGGATAGACCAGGCGCGAGCCGACGAGGCCGGCATCGGCCTGCTCGGCAAAACAGCGCAGCAAGGCGCCCAGCCAGTCGGCCGTGACCAGCGTATCGTTGTTGAGAAAGAGTACAAAATCGCCCTGCGCGATGGCCGCACCGGCATTGCACGAACCGACGAAGCCGAGGTTTTCGGCATTGCGGATCGAGCGGATGCCGCTGATCTGGGCAAGGCGCGCGGCAGTTGCATCCGTCGACAGGTCATCGACGACGATGACCTCGAACGGCGTCGCATCGGCGTGTTCGGCCAGCGAGCGTAGGCAGGCCGCGGTGTAGGCGAACTTGTTGTGCACCGGGATGATGATGGAAACCTGCGGTGACTCGCTGCCGGGCACGGCGAACGGCGAGAATTCCTCGCCGGGCGCGGCGAAGGTTTCGCGCGCCGACACTGCCGTGCTTCCACGCAGTTCACGCAGCAGGCGCGTCCAGGTGCCGGCGAGGCCATGCTGGACGAGACTGCCGCGCAGGCGTTGCAGTTGGGCGAGGAGGCGACTCTTGCGGAAGGCCAGCGCCGCGCGCAGGCCGCGCAGGCGGGTGGCGGCGTTGCGCAGCGGTGCGGTCAGGCGCCAGGAACGGCTGCCGACGACCATTTCGTAGGCAGGTTGGTACGGACGCAGCGCCTCGACTTCCGCATCGAGGCGCTGTGCCCAGGCGGTGCGCACGGCAAGCTCGTCGTGCAGGGCGTCGACCTGTTCGCGCGAGGTGGCCAGGTCGCGGCTGAGCGCATGTCCCCATTCGCCACGCCGCCGGCTTTCCGCATCGGCCGTGTCCACGGCCGCACGCAAGGCAAGGATGCGCGTCTCGGCGCTGGCCAGTTGATCGCTGCGCGCGGCGAGCATCTGCGAATCGATGCTCGTCGAGTTCAGCGCATAGCGCAGCGCCTCGACCTTCGGCAGCTCAAGCACCTGCGCGTAGGCCTGCGCCATGGTGGCGAGATCGGGTTCGCGCCACGTTGCCAGATTTGCGCGCACGACTTGCAGGGGTTCGCGTTGCGCGGCGAGCTGGCTGATGCGGGCGACGATGGCATCGGCGTTGGCAGCGACGAGGAAGCCGTCGACGCCATCGGCGATGCGCTCGACGTACGCGCCCATGCGCGTGGCAATCACCGGCATGCCCAGCGCGCGCAATTCCGACAGCGTGTAGCCGAAGGTCTCGGCCACGGTCGGCAACAGCACGGCGGCATCGGCGGCGAGCGTGGCGAGCAGGCTGGGCAGGTCGTCGCGGCGATAGTCGAGGACGATGTGCACGCCATCGATGCCGAAGAAGTCCTGTGCATCGGCACCGGCGCCGAGCAGGAACACCTCGGCGATCCCGGCCAGTCGCGGCAAGACCTGGTGCAGCAAGACCGCGCCCTTGCCGTGGCGCACGCGGCCCGGAAAGACCAGGCGCAGGCGTGTTCGCGGTGGTGGCAAGGCGCGCAGGTTCGCGTCTGGCCAGGCCGACAAGCCGTGCGCGATGACCTGCGCGGGCAAGGAGCGCAGTTCCGGCGCGAGGCGCAGGTCGTTGTCCAGCGCCGAGCGGCTCGGCGCAATCAATTGCATGCGCGCTTCGATCATCGCCGCAACGGCGGCATCACGCAGTGCCCGCCAATGGACTGGATCGGCATTGGCGAACTCGCGATCCGCACCTTGTGCGGCGAGATCGGCAACGCGCTGGGCATCGTCGAAGGGCAGGGCGGGATCGCTGAAATCACGATGCAGCAGCGGCCACAGCGGATAGTGGTCGTGGATGATGCGGGTGGTCGGCAAACCCGTGCGCAGGGCATCCAGGCTGTGCCCGATCAGCGAGGAAACGATGATCGAATCAACCGCGTGCTCGGCAAGCAGTTCGCCGAGCAAGCGACGATAGCCCGGGTTGTGCACATCGGTATCGGCAATGGCGCAGGGCAGGGCAATGCGGCGCAACGGCGGTCCGTTGAGCGATCCATCGTGCAGTTCAAGCCATTCGCCGTGACGCCGGCGTTGATGGCTGCCGCAGGATTTCAGGACCAGGTGATCGGCCGCCGTGAAGGCACTGCAGAAATCGCGTACCCAACGTTCGGCACCACCGCCCCAGCCATGCAGGACATGCAGGATCACCGGTCTTGCAGGCAGCGCCGCGCTGGCCGGTGTCGTCGGCGTGGCCAGTGCCACGGCGAGTTGCGCGCACAATCCGGCCAGTGCCGAAGGCGGCAGAGGATCGCGCGGGTCCGCGCTTTGCCCGGCACCGGCAAGGGCGTGGCCGCGGGCACCGACATAACAATGATCGAGCATGACCGTGCGCCATGCGCCCGTGCGCTCGGCCAGGCGCTGGCCATGCCAGGCCGATGCCAGCGGCGAGACTTCGCCCACCTCGATCAATCGATGGCGCGAATGGGCGTAGCAAAGCGCGTCGATGTGCGCGACATCCGCTTCGCTGAGCAAGCCCGCCGGCAAGGGCGAGCGTGCCGCATCGAGATTGTCCAGCGCGCCGGCGGCAAGCACATCGGGCTCCTCGAGTGCGCGCAGCAGGCGCGGCAGTGCCAGCGCTGGCAATTCGGCATCGCTGCGCACGATCAGCAAGTGCCGCTGCGGCAGGCGCAGCGCCAGTGCCCTGGCCAGCGCCTCGGCGGATGTGTCGGGGAGATCGCCAAAGCGCAGCGCCTCGCCGTGCCCGTCCATCGCCGCCGATGCCCCGAGCAGGACAAGGGTCGCGCCTTCCGGCATCTGCGCCATGGCTGCGGCCAGCCAGGCGTCGGTGCAGGCGAGTGCACCATGCACGCAGAGGCAGGCGGGTTCCGACAAGGGTTTCAGCACGACGGTCCAGGCGACAAGCGGTTGCGGATTATCGGCGATGCCGGCGCACACTGTCACGGCGGCGCCCGGCCGGCCGGTAACGGGCTGCCGTGACGGTTGTCCCACTTGATCAGCATTGCCCTAAACTCGTGCCTTCGCTCCCCGGCACCACGGTCTGCACGTGTTTCGACGTCTCGTTTCCTTTTTCGCGCTGGGCTGGCGCCTGCTGCGCGCGCCGATCCTGCTGGCTTGCGGTGCCCTTGCCGGATTTCTCGTTCCCTACACGATCAGTCTCGATCACCAGCTGCGCGAGCGCTTCGACGACCTGAGCTGGCAGATCCCGAGCCGCGTCCTCGCCCGGCCGCTCGATCTCGCCCCGGGACGGGCCATGAATGCCGACACCTTGCTGCTGGAGCTCGATGCCGCGCGCTACCGCAACGACGGCACGGGGCGCGTGCCGGGCAGCTTCGCCCGCAACGGCAATCATTTCGAGATTGCCCGACGCGCCTTTGCCGGCCTCGACGGGCGCTATCCGGCGCAACGCCTGGGCGTGGACCTGCAGGATGGGCGCATCAGCCGCGTGCTTGATCTGCAGACCGGCGCGGCCCTGCACCAGGCCGAACTGGATCCGGCGCGCATTGCCACCTTGTACGGCCTGCAGCAGGAGGAACGCCGGCTGGTCCAGCTTGAACAGTTGCCCGCTTTGCTGGTGGGCGGATTGCAGGCGGTCGAGGATCGCGAATTCAAGCATCATCATGGCATCGCGCCGCTGGCGATCCTGCGCGCGAGCTGGGCCAACCTGAGCGCCGGGCGCGTTGTCCAGGGCGGCTCGACGCTGACCCAGCAACTGGTCAAGAACCTCTTTCTCGATCGTGGGCGCAGCTACATGCGCAAGATCAACGAGGCCTTGATCGCCGTCCTGATCGAGTTCCGCTACGACAAGCGGCGAATTCTCGAGGCCTACGTCAACGAGATCTTCCTCGGCCAGCAAGGTGGCCAGGCCGTGCATGGCTTTGCTGCCGCCTCGGAATTCTATTTTGGCCGCGAAGTCGAGGCACTCGGCCCTGCCGACATTGCCCTGCTGGTCGGCCTCGTGCAGGGGCCGAGCTACTACGATCCGCGCAGCGCGCCAAAGCGTGCGCTGGAGCGGCGCAACCGCGTGCTGCAGCAATTCCTCGATACCGGATTGCTCGATGCCAAGGCCTTCGCGCGCGCGCGTGCCGAGCCGCTTGGCGTCAGCGCGAAAGGGGCCTTGCCGCGCAATCGCTTTCCGGCCTTCCTCGAACTCGTGCGCCAGCAGTTGCAGCGCGATTTCGCCGACCACGAACTCGATGCCGCGGGCTTGACCATCCACACCACGCTGGCACCCTCGGCGCAACTGCAGGCCGAGGCCGCGCTCGATGCCGCGCTCAAGGATCTCGGCAAGCGCGATGCCGGCGTCGATGCCGCGGTTGTCGTCACCGCCGTGCCCGGTGGCGAAGTGCTGGCGCTCATTGGCGGCCGCGATGCCGACGCGCCCGGCTTCAACCGCGCCCTCAATGCGCGGCGGCCGATCGGCTCATTGGTGAAGCCGTTTGTCTACCTGGTTGCCCTTGCCCAACCGCAGCGTTATTCGCTGGCCAGCCTGGTTGACGATGCGCCCGTGGACATCGCCCAGCGCGACGGCACGCGCTGGATTCCGAAGAACGCCGATGGCGACGTGCATGGCCAGGTGCTGCTGCTTGATGCGCTGAAGAACAGCTGGAACCTGGCCACGGTGCAGCTTGGCCTGCGCCTGGGCGTGGACAAGGTGCGCGGCCTGCTCGAATCCTTCGGCCTCGGCCGCACGATCAATCCGAATCCCTCCTTGCTGCTGGGCGCGGTCGAACTGAGTCCGTTCGATGTTGCCCAGATCTACCAGTATTTCGCCGCCGACGGCCATGCCGTGCCCTTGCGTGCGGTGCGCGGCGTGATCGATGGCAAGGGTCGCACCTTGTCGCGATTTGGCGTCAAGCCCGGCACCGGCGACTACGTGGCGGCTTCGCGCCTGGTCACCTGGGCGATGCAGCAGGTCGTCGAATCGGGCACGGCACGTGCCATTGGCGAGGCCGGGCTTGGCGGCCTGCGGGCTGCAGGCAAGACCGGCACCAGCGACAGCCAGCGCGATTCGTGGTTTGCCGGCTTCAGCGGCAACCAGCTTGGCGTGGTCTGGGTTGGCCGTGACGACAATCGCCCAACCGGCCTGTTTGGATCGACGGGTGCGCTCAAGGTCTGGATCGACCTGTTCAGGCGTTTGCCCGTGCAGGCGCTGCTGCCGCCGGAGGATGGCATCGAGCGGGTCTGGGTCAATCCCGAAAATGGCCGGCGCAGTGACGCGGTATGCAGCGGTGCACGCGAGTTGCCGTTCATCGCCGGCTATACGCCCAGCGAGCGCGAGGGTTGTGCAATGGATCGCATCCGCGAGTGGTTCGGTCGCGATGACAATTGACGGTATGCTTGCCGACTTCCGTTTTTGCGTAGTGCTTTCCATGTCCATCCTTGCCCGTTGCATGCGCCCGTTCATCCTTTACGCCGGCAGCCTCGCCCTGGTTGCCTGCTCGAGTTCAAATCCATCAGCCCCATCCAGCCTGGTGCGTCCGGTCAGCGAGCGCATCTCTGCGGTCAAGGCGATCCGCGCGGCCAATGCCGGCGAAGATTCGGCCTTGCAGGTCAATCCGCTGCGTGATCCGGCCGTCGAGGGCTTCGTCGAAAAGGCCAGGCAAGCCGAACAACAGCAGCAGTTCGACGACGCCTACGCGGCCATCGTCAAGGCACGCGCCCTCGCCCCCGAGGCCCCGGACCTGTTGCAGGACGAAGCCGAGATCGAGTTCCTGCGCGGCAACATCATCGAAGCCGAGAAGCTTGCCTACGAGAGTTTCAAGAATGGCCCGCAAGTCGGCACGCTGTGCGTGCAGAACTGGCAGACCATCATCGAGGCGCGCAGGAGTTTCAACGACACCGATTATCTCGCGCACGCGCAGACACGCCGCGAGCAATGCAAGGTCAAGCGGCCGGTGCGGCTTTGAGCGAGCGCGCTGCCGTCGTCCGACCAGTTTGCTGAGCGGCGCTTCGCGGCATGCACGAGTCGGTCGAGGAATTGCTGGGGGCCGAAGGTCCGTTCGCACGTGAAGTGCCGGGATTCGTGCCGCGCGAGGTGCAGCAGGTCATGGCCCGCGCCGTGGCCGAGGCGATCGACGATCGCCATGCGCTGATTGCCGAGGCCGGCACCGGTACCGGCAAGACCTTCGCCTACCTCGTACCGGCAATGATCTCGGGCAAGCGCGTGATCATCTCCACCGGCACCAAGGCGCTGCAGGACCAGTTGTTCCATCGCGATCTGCCGCGCGTGCGCAGTGTGCTCGGCGCGCCCCTGTCCGCGGCCTTGCTCAAGGGCCGCGCCAATTACCTTTGCCTGCATCGCCTCGAACAGGCGCGCAATGAAGGCCACTTCAGCAACCGTGAGCAGGTCAGCCAGTTGCAGTCGATCCACGCCTGGTCGAAGGCGACGAAGAGTGGCGATCGCGCCGAGCTTGCCGAGTTGCCCGAGGATTCGCCGCTGTGGCCGCGGGTCACCTCGACCACGGAAAACTGCCTCGGCAGCGATTGCCCGTTCTTCAACGACTGCTTCGTGGTCAAGGCGCGCCGTGCCGCGCAGGAAGCCGACATCGTCGTCGTCAATCACCACCTGCTGTTTGCCGACCTCGCCATCCGCCAGGAAGGCTTCGGCGAAATCCTGCCTGGCGCGCATGCCTTCATCCTCGATGAGGCGCACCAGGTTCCCGAGCTGGCCGGGCAGTTCTTCTCGATCACCCTGACCGCGCGCCAGTTGACCGAGCTGGCCACCGACACCCTGGCCGAGTGCGCCTCGGCCAGCGGGGCGCTGGCGACCCTGCAGCCCTTGATCGAGGCCATCGCGCCTGCCGTGCGGCGCCTGCGCCTGGCGCTGGATCGATTCCCGGCCAAGGCTGCCTTCGTCGTCATCGAGCGCGATGCCGACGTGGAACGCGGGCTGGAAGAGGTGCGCGTTGCCCTCGACGAACTGGCCAGCGCGCTCGATGTGCATGCCGAGCGCAGCCGCGGCCTTGCCGCCGTGCACGAGCGCGCCATGGCCATGAGCGCGCGGCTCACCCACCTGTGCGACAGCAGTGCGCGCGATTCCGTGCACTGGTATGAATTGAGCGCGCACGGATTCGCCCTGCATGCGACACCGCTCGATCTCTCGCAACCGCTGCGTGAATTGCGCGAGCAGAGTCATGCGGCGTGGATCTTCACCTCGGCCACCTTGTCGATTGCCGGGCGCTTCGATCATTTCGCGCGCCAGCTCGGCCTGCACGATCCACGCTCGGTATGCCTCGACAGTCCGTTCGACTACGCCCGCCAGGCGCTCGCCTACCTGCCGAAAGGCCTGCCCGAGCCGGGCGCGCGCGACTACACCGAAAAGATGATCGAGGCCGTGCTGCCGGTGCTCGAGGCATCAGCCGGCCGCGCCTTCCTCCTCTTCACTTCGCATCGCGCCCTGCGCCATGCGGCCGAATTGCTCGAAGGGCGCGTGCCGTACCCGTTGTTCGTGCAAGGTTCGGCACCGCGCCACCAGTTGCTCAGCGGATTCCGCGAGTCGGGCAATGGCGTGCTGCTGGGCGCGGCGAGTTTCTGGGAGGGTGTCGATGTCGCCGGCGAAGCACTCAGCGTCGTCGTCATCGACAAGTTGCCGTTCGCCGCGCCGGATGATCCGGTGCTGGTCGCGCGCCTGGAAGTGTTGCGCGAATCCGGCCTCAATCCCTTTGTCGAATGGCAGATCCCGAATGCCGTGATCGCCCTCAAGCAAGGTGCCGGTCGCCTCATCCGCGACATCAACGATCGCGGCGTGCTGGTCCTCTGCGACCCGCGCCTGACCAGCAAGGGCTATGGACGCATCTTCCTCGCCAGCCTGCCGCCGATGCCGCGATCAGCCGATGTCGAAGACGTCCGTGCCTTCTTTCGTGGCATTCCTTGAATGCGGCTTGCGCGGAACGGGCATCCGCCTTGCGCATGAACAAGGACGCGCCATCTGGCGGAACGATTCGGTTCCGATGCGGACAGTACGCAAACGGATGGTTCTGAAAATGGATTCGCGAAGCGTCGCGCCGGCAGCCTCGGTTTGATCGGGGTGAAGTGCGATGCTATAACGCGGAGTCCACGCACCCACGATCGAATCCAATCTGAATGGCGTGGCGAAGCGGGCTTCCCCACCTTTCAAGCAACCAATTCCTGGAGTTTGGCAATGGCGACATCAATTCGAGTGACGACCTTGGCGGTCGTGATCGGCGCATGCCTTGGCGGCAGTGTCTGGACAAGCAATGCGGTCGCTGCTGGAGTCGGCGAACAGACGGCCCCGGCGGTCAATACCTATCTGATCCGGTTTGCGGAGCCAGGTGCGCTGCACTATCAGGGTGGCATCGCGAACCTGCGTGCAACGGCACCTGATCCGACGGCGCGTTCGCGCAAGTTCGATGCGAAGAGCGTGGATTCGACAAACTATCGCAACTTCCTGCGCGAGCGTCAGAAGGACCAGATCGCGATGATGGCCTCGCTGATCGGACATCCGCTCGAAGTGACGCACAGCTATGAAATCACCGAAAGCGGTATTGCCGCGAAGCTGACTGCCGCCGAAGCGGCTGCGATCGCCAACGCACCCGGTGTGGTGTCAGTCACGCAGGAAGAGATCTATCACCTCGACACCTATCGTGGCCCGACGTTCATTGGCGCCGATAACGTGTGGAACCTCGCCGTTCCTGGCGGTGCCAGGAATCGCGGCAAGGGGGTCGTGGTTGGCGTGCTTGACAGCGGTGTTGCTGCGGCACATCCCTCGTTTGCCGATGACGCCTCTTGCGGCTTTGGCCCCAGCGAGCACAAATTGCTGAGTGCAGACGACTGCTCCACGTCGACTGCCGGCGTCTGCAACGGCCCCACTCCGGAAGCGGATGGCTCGGGTCATGGCGTCCACACGGCCAGCACTGCAGCCGGAAACGTGGTGACCAACGCGGCGGTGCCCTCACCGAACCTGGTCGGGTCGTTCACGCAGATGTCCGGCGTTGCCCCGTGCGCCTCGCTGCGCACCTACAAGGTTTGTCCTGGATCTTCCTGCCCGGGAGCTGCGATCACGGCCGGCATCCAGAATGCGATCATCGACGGGGTTGATGTCATCAACTTCTCGATTTCGGGTGGTACCAGCCCCTGGAGTGACAACGACCGCTCGTTCCTCGATGCGGTCAATGCCGACATCGTCATTGCTGCCTCGGCGGGCAATACGAGCGCCACGGTCACCAATCCGGTTGGCCAGGTCAACCATCGTGGTCCGTGGATGATGACGGTTGCCGCCTCAACCCAGGATGTCAACATGGGTGCAGGCATCTCCGCCACCGGCCCAGGCACTCCGCCCGCCAACACGCAGAACCTGCTGACCGCGCTGGGCAATCACATTTCCGCCCCTGTTCCGTTCACCGACCTGCCAATCCGGGTGTCGGCCACCAACCTGATCGGCTGTACTGCAGGCGGCGCTTTCCCGGCCAATTTCTTCGCCGGTGCCGTGGCGTTGATCCAGCGCGGCACCTGCGCCTTTACCGAGAAGGTCGCCAATGCGGCCGCTGCCGGCGCTCAGCAAGTCTTCATCTACAACAACACCTTTGGCACCATCAACATGGACACCACGGGCGCGACGATCCCTGCTTACAGCATCACCCAGGCTGCGGGCACCGCGATGAACAACTTCATCACGGCCAATGGCGCGACCCCCACCACGGCCACTCTGGCAGCTCGCATCACCGGTCCGGTTCAAGGCGACGTCCTCGCCGACTTCAGCTTCCGCGGCCCGACCCCGGGCAATCTGGCTGATTTGACCAAGCCGGACATCACCGGACCTGGCGTGAACATCTACGCGGCCGGTCGCGTCGCTGACGGCGACTACTTCACGACCAGTGGCACGTCGATGTCGAGCCCGCATCTGGCCGGCGCAGCCGCGCTGGTGCGCGCCATCAACCCGACCTGGACCCCGCCCGAGGTCAAGTCGGCGATCATGCTGACCGCCAAGACGACCGGAACCAAGGAAGATGAGACCACGTCGTGGAACATCGACGATGTCGGCAGCGGTCGCGTCGATCTCAGCGCCGCACCCTTTGCCGGATTCGTGATGGACGAAACCTACGCCAACTTCCTCGCGGCAAATCCGAGCGGCGGCTCGATCAACGTCAAGACGCTCAACCTGCCGTCGGTGCGCAACGTCGCGCTTTCCGCGGGCGTTCCGAGCTACCAGTGGACGCGCGTATTGCGCAACAGCTCATCGGCCGCCACGACATGGAACGTGAGCGTGAACCAGCCGCCCGGCGTGACCGTAACGGTCAACCCGACCTCGTTCTCCTTCACCGGTGCGGGCATCCCGGATCCAGACGTTGTTTTTGCCGGCAACTTCGAAACCTTTGTTCCGCCATCGGCTCCGGAAACGCAGACGATCACGATCACCGCGACCACGACCGGGCCGACCACCGGTATTGCGTTCGGCACGGTCAATTTCACCGAAGCCAACACCCTTGCTCCGCCAGCCCACATCACGGTTGCGGTCAAGCGCAATTGATCGTCGTCATTGGTTGAGTTGCAACGAAAAGAAGCCCGGGCATGCCCGGGCTTCTGCTTTGTGGGGATTCCGCTGCGGGTCCGGGCGCATGCACAAGTTCGATCGTGCCTCGGCGGGACGATGAATCGGGATACCCGAAATCTCGAAGGCGAATCGGGGTACTCGCGATAGCGAGTGTCCAACGCACTTTGAGGCGAATGGCTTGGCCTTCACGAATGAAGGCGCTCCCCTGCCCATCAGAATGGAATCGGCACAATCAGGGCGCTCGATGCACCCAAAATGCCTCCGCAGGTGAGCGGGAATGGATCGTGGATACGGAATCCCTCGCCATCCCCACTCGCGGTGAACAATCGTCACGAACCGGACTCGTGGACTTCTCCTGCCGAGGGAGCGTGATAAGAATTGCTGTGGTGTTGCCGTCAAGCCGCCGGTTTGACGACGACGTGCTTACTTCAACAGGCAGGAGCATTTCCATGGCAGGTTGGTTCGAACTCAGCAAGAGCAGCGACGGGCAGTTTCGTTTTGTCCTGAAAGCGGGAAACAGCGAAACGATACTGACCAGTGAGTTGTACAAGACCAGGGCGGCAGCCGAAGGCGGCATCCGCTCGGTGCAGGCGAACTCTGCCAATGACGGCAACTACGAGCGCAAGGCGGCGAAAAACGACAAGCTGCACTTCAACCTGAAGGCGGCCAATCATCAGGTGATCGGAACCAGCCAGATGTATGCCTCGGAAGCGGCTCGCGAGACCGGCATCGGCAGCGTGAAAGCCAATGGCGCGAGCACGACGATCAAGGATCTGACCGCCTGAGCCACCCCATCCGCGCATGGCGGTCGGGGCTGAATCTGACCGGCCGCCTGCGGGTGGGCGTTCAAACGATTTCGCGATACACCGCCACGGTTTCATCCACGCAGCGCGACCAGGGAAAGCTGGCGGCGTGGGCGAGTCCGTCGGCCGCGCTGCGCGAGCGCCAGGTGTCATCTTCGAGGAGATGTTCGAGTCCTGCGCGCAAGGCATCCTCATCAAGCGGATCGACGCACAGGGCAATGCCGGCGCACACCTCGGGCAATGACGAGACATTCGATGTCAGCACGGGAATACCGCTGGCCATGGCTTCGAGCACCGGCAAGCCGAAGCCTTCGTACAGGGATGGAAAGGCAAAACCGCGCGCGCCGGCATAGATCAGCGGCAAGTCGGCTTCGCTGACATAGCCGAGGCGGCGACTCGAACCGCTTGCCTCGAGCGGTGCCAGCACGCGTTCCAGTTCGGCATTCAGCCAGCCACGCGCGCCGACGATGATCAGCGGATGGCGTTCACGCAGGCGTGCCGGCAGCGCGGCGTAGGCATTGGCCAGGCGGATCAGGTTCTTGCGCGGCTCCTGGGTGGCGACGACCAGCAGATAGCTGCCTGCGACAAGGCCATGGCGGCTCATCGCCTCGGCCAGGGTTTCACTTTTGCGCGGGTGATACACCGGATCGACACCGAGCGCGACCACGCGCAGCTTTTCGCGGGGAACGCCGAGCTTTTCGTGGATCTCCTCGGCGATGAATCGCGAATCGGCGAGCACGCGCTCGGCGCGTTCCAGCGTGCGCGGCAAGTGGCGTTCGAGGAAGCGCACGCGTTCGGGCGGATGGGTTTCCGGAAAATTGAATGCAGACAGATCGTGCACGGTGGTCACGCACGGTCCGTCGAACGGCATGAGGATGTAGTTTGGCGTGTGCAACAGATAACCCTGGAGCTTTCGCGTATGCGCGCGAAAGAGCACGTTGCGCAGGCCGGAATACATTTCCAGTGCGCGCGTCTTGAATGGCAGGTTGTTGCGCAGGCTGGCGAACATGCGGTTCGAGGACAGCGCATCGGCCGGATCCTCGACCCAGCGAATTGCCGAATACAGGCGCAGTTGCTCGATATGCGGATGCGTGGCGAGGCCTTGCGCGAGTTCCAGCGCGTAGCGACCGATGCCGGTCAGTGGTGCACTGATCGCATCGACATTGAAGATGACGCGCATCAGCCCGGGCGACCGTTGCGTTCGCGTTGCAGATCCGCCTCGACCATGCGTCGGGTGAGTTCGTGCAGGTCGATCTGTGGATCGAAGCCGAGCTGCTTGCGCGCCTTGCCGGCATTGCCGACCAGCAAGGGTGCATCGACCGGTCGCAACAGGCGCGTATCGATGCGCACGCGCACCTCGCCGCTTTTCACTTCGCGCCCGATCTCGGCGGCGGCGTGGCCTTGCCACTCGATCGGCATGTCGATCGCGGCAAACGCGGCACTGGCGAATTCACGCACGCTGGCAGCGTGGCCGGTCGCCAGCACGTAATCGTCGCCGGATTCGCGATCGGCCATGTTCGCCAGCGCCGCCATGTACTCGGGGGCGTAGCCGAAATCGCGGCGCGCATCGAGATTGCCGAGGGCGAGTTCCTGCTGCTTCCCGAGCAGGATGCGGGCAACGCCGAGGCTGATCTTGCGCGTGACAAATGCCTCGTCGCGCAATTCCGATTCGTGGTTGAAGAGGACTGCGCTGCTGGCCGCGAGGCCGAAACTGGCCCGCCAGCTGCCCATTGCCGCATGCGCGAGCAATTTGGAAAGCCCGTACGGCGATGCCGCGCGCAACGGTGTTCCCTCATCCTGCGGCGCCACTTCCGGGCTGCCGAAGATTTCCGCGCTCGCTGCGAGCACGAAATGTGCATCGGGGGTCTGCCGGCGCATGGCTTCGAGCAGGTTCAGGGTGGCGATGCCGTTGGCCTGGACGCTGCCCAGCGGATCGCGAAAGGAATCGGCAACGCGTGATTGTCCAGCCAGATGGAAGATCGCCTGCGGCTCGACATCAGCGAGCAAGTCGCGACAGGCGCCGATATTGCCGGCATCCAGCGCATGCAGGTGCAGGTTCGCATGATTGGCCAAGCCGAGTTCCTGCAAGCGCCAATTGCCTGCCGGACTGGTCGGGCGATGCGTGCCGAAGACCTCGATGCCTTCGCCAAGCAGGCGTGCCGCAAGCCAGGCACCGTCCTGGCCGTTGATGCCGGTGATCAACGCGCGGGCGTAGCGGCGGCTCATGCCGGCCTCCGCGGAAAGCTGCGCAGTGCATCGGCATCGAATTGCTCGCCGCATTGCAGGGCAACGCCAAGGCGGACCGCCGCGCTGGCCAGCATGGTGGAGGCCGGATCGAGTGCTTCACGCGCCAGCACGAGGCGATCGATCGCATGGCGTTGCAGCCAGGTCGAAGCAGTGCGCGCGTCGAGGGATGCGCTGGTTTCAAGCGGTGGGCCGCCATGGCGACCGAGGGCGAATCCGTGATTGGATGATGTCAGCATCAGCGTATCGTACGCGTTTGCCGTGTCGATCCCGGCAGTCGTGCCGAAGCACAGCGCACGTGGACGCGGATGCCGGCTCGCTGCTTCGGCATGGATCCGTCGCACGCGCCAATCGAGGACGCGGCGTTCAAAGGAAAACAACTGCGCGCCGACATCCGCCTCATAGCGCGGCCAGCGCTCGCGCAGCACCTGCATGCCGGCGCGCCCCAGTGCCTGGCGGCGCTCATGGCCGAAGCTGCGGCTGCGTGCATGCCGCACGAGGACATTGCCGGCGATCAGGTGCCGATAACCGGCCGCGCAGGCGCGCTGGCAGAAATCGTTTTCCTCGCCGTAGCCTTGCGGGAACGCGGCGACATCGAAGGCACCGACGGCGGCGATCACCTGGCGGCGGATCGCCATGCAGAAGCCGTTGCCGGTGGGCAGTTGCGGATAGGCGAGTCCGGCGTCCTGCCACAGGGCGAGCGCGGTTTCGGCAAATGTCCAGGCGGCAGGAAAGGGATTTTCCCGTTCCAGTTCGGGTACGGAAAATGCCCCGGCATTGTCGGAAACCGCGGTCACCGTGGCAATGTCGTCAGCCGCATGCAGGGCACGGCGCAATCCAGTCAGCCAGGATGCGGCGACCTCCGCATCGGCATTGAGCAAGACGACATCCGCCTCCCCGGCAAGGGCGATGCCGCGATTGACCGTGGCGGTGAAGCCGAGGTTTTGCGCATTGGCAAGAATGTCGACACCGGCAATGCCGCGATAGCGATCCAGCAGCGGGGCGATCCGCACATCCGTGCTCGCGTCGTCGATGACGATCAATCGACTCGGCCCCGTGGTGTGCGCGAGTACCGAATCGAGGCAGCGCTCGACATCGTCTGGCGCGTTGTAGACGGGCACGATGATGGCGATTTCACGCTGCATCGGCGTGGCCTCGGGGGCCACGAGCTGCTCGGCGGCACCGAGGTTGCGCAGTGGCTGAGGGCTTGCCTCGACCGCGTGCAGGCCGGGCTGGCCAAGTTCGATGGCGAATGTGGCATGCCCGGCATCGGCCGTCGCGACCCCGAGCGCAAGACGCGCGTTGCCCGAAGGCGAGAACGCCAGTTCCAGCTTGGCCGATCCTTCCTCGCCGGCAACCAGATCAATGAAGCGTGAACCGTCGATCACGACACCGAGCGTCGCCGCAGGCAGCGCATGCAGGGTCAGGCAGCGCCCATCCCAGACCGGCGGCAGCAATGACGAAGACGTAAGTGAACTCATGGCAATGAAGGCGGGCGACGATTCGACGCGCGATTACGCACGTCGACGTGCGGTTATGCAAGGGTTTGCCCGGTCCGCCGCACCGTCGATCAGCCAATGCAGATTCGGTCACGACCGCTCTGCTTGGCCTGGTAGAGCGCCGCATCCGCGCGCTTGCGCATGGCCAGCTCGGTTTCCGGATCGCCCTTCCATTGCACGATCCCGGCGCTGAAGCTGATCTGCAAGCCGGCCACGCCAGCCCAGTTGCGCTGGTCGTGGAAACGCTGGCGCAAGCGTTCGCAGGTCATCTGTGCCTGCTCCAGCGTGGTGTCGTGGAAGAGCAGGGCAAACTCCTCGCCACCGACGCGGGCGGGGACATCGGAAACGCGGCTGGCACCACTGAGCAGGCGGCCGACTTCGCGCAGCACGGCATCGCCGATGCCGTGCGAGTGGCGGTCGTTGACCTCCTTGAAATGATCGATGTCGAGCATGGCCAGGGTCAGCGGACGGTTGCCATTGCGTGCCCAATCGATGGCCCGGTCGAGGGCGTGATCGAAGGCGCGCCGGTTGGGCAGGCCGGTCAGCACGTCCTCGCGCGCCTGTTTTTCGAAAGCTTCGGATTGCTCGCGCAATTGTTCGAGAAGGGTGGATTTTTCCTGGTCGGCACGCAGCAGGCGTTCGGTCTGGCGCTTGAGATCCTCGGTGCGCTCATCGACCAGCTGGCTGAGGCGAAGATTGCTGCTGCGGTAGCGGCGGACCAGGACCCGATACATGCCAAGCAGGAACGACACGGCGAGCAGGGCGGCACCGACGCGCACGTCCAGGCGCTGCCACCAGAAGGGTTCGACATGGAATTCCCAGAGTGCCTCGCTGCTGCCCCAGGGGCCGCCCGGGTGCGCCGCGGCGACGTGCAAGGCGTAGTCGCCCGGTGGCAGGCCGACGTATTCGACATTGCGCTGATGGCCGCGTTCGACCCAGCCCTGGTCGAGTCCGTCCAGTCGCGTGCGGTAGTTGATGCGTTCCGGCAGCACGAAGCTGAGACCTACATAGCCCACGGTCAGGCGTTTGCCGCCCGGCAGCGAGACCTTCCTGCTGGCCGCGCCGAGCGGCAGCGGTTGGCCGCCGACGCGCAGGCTTTCGATGACTGTCGGCGGTGGCATGCGCTGGCTGAGCAGGGCGAGGCGGGCCGGATCCAGCGTGCTCAAGCCGCTGGCCGTGGCCACCCACAGCGTGCCGTCGCGGCGCAGCCAGGCGGCGGGGCCGGAACTGCCGTTTGCCTGCGCGCTGATCATTCCATCCATTTCGTTGTAGCGCTCGACTTCGATGCGCGCGGCGCGCCCGTCGGCAACGGCATCGAGGGCCGCATGGGTGGTGCGCATGACGCCGCGATTGCTGGTGATCCAGACGTTGCCGGCCTGATCCGGAACCATCTCGAAGGTTGCATCGACAGGCAGGCCCTGTTCGAGCCCGACGCGCGCCAGCTGGCCGGCGCGATAGCGATACAGGCCGCGATCGGAAACGATCCACATGTCGCTGCCGAGGCGACTGAAGCCGAAGACCGAGCGCCCGCCGCCAAGGGCATCGATGTCGATGCGCTCGATGCGCGTGCCACGCAGGACGCGGGCACCTTCGATCGTGCCGATCCAGAGTTCGCCAGGCTGGTTGTCCAGCGCCGTGGTCAGGCCGGTGGGCGCGTTTTCGCCCTCGAGCATGCGCGCGCGATTGCCGCCCAGCCTGGCCACGCCGCGCTGCGTCGCCAGCCAGACGACGTCATCGGTATCCACGGCAATGCCGCGCAGGTTGCCGGGCGGCAGCCCGTCTTCGACGCCATAACGGCGAATGGCACCGTTGCTGCCGAGGCGGTAGAGGCCGTCGACGTAGGTGCCGATCCAGAGATTGCCGCGATGGTCTTCGGCGAGACTCAAGGCCGAGGGCGGATTGCCACTCGCCGTCGGCAGATGGACTGCATGCAGGCTGCCGTCCGCATCCATGCGATCGAGGCCGCCGGCCGATGCGATCCACAGGCGTCCGCGCCGGTCTTCCATGACCGCGCGGATGTAGTTGCCGCTCAAGCCATTGCTGACGGTGAAATTGCTGAACAGCGTTTGCCGCAGGCGGAACAGGCCGCCGTTGGCGCCGACCCAGATGCTGCCTTCGGCGTCCTCGAAAAGCTCGGTGATGCGGCCGCCCGGCAGATCGAGATTGTCGGCCATGCGTTCCACGCCATATCGCCCGGTGATGCGGAACAAGCCGAGGTTCTCAGTGCCGAGCCAGAATTGTCCGTTGCGATCCTCGAGCACCGCCGTCAGGCGACCCTTGTCCGGCACCCGGTACTTGAACACCGGTCGGCCATCCTGCATGAGATAGAGGCTGTCCTCGGCGGCAATCCAGAGTCGCCCGTCGCGGGCCAGGTAAGGCCAGGCAAGGCCGCCGGCAGGCAGTCCGAAATCCGCAGCAACGCGTCGCGTCACGCCGTCGCCATCGATGTCCCGGTAGAGCAGGCCACCGAAGCTGCCGATCCACAGGCGATTCTGCGTGTCCAGCACCATGCGTGCATTGGCCTGGCGCAACGGTGAATCCGCAGGCGGCGGGTCGTAGTGGAACACGCCATCGGCATCGAGGCTGGCGAGGCCCAGGCTTTCGTAGAGCAGCCACAAGCGGCCGCTGCGATCCATGGTCATTGCCTGGATCAGGATCTTCGGCAGATCCGCCGGACGTGGCCAGAATCGCAATTGGCCATCGGCTTCGCGACGCCCGACATTGCCGCGCGAATCGCTGATCCACAGCGCGCCCTGGCCATCCAGATAGACCGCGCCAATGCCGTTGTCGAGCAGGCCGGGCTTGCTGGCGCGATCGAGCACGGCAAACTCGAGGCCGTTGTAACTGACCAGGCCTTCCCAGGTGCCAAACCACAGGTGGCCTTCCGGAGTCTGCGCGAGGCCACGGATCGAGTTGTGCGGCAGGCCCTGCACGGAGGTCCAGCGGTCGACGGCGTAATCGCGCAAGGCGGGCGGCGCTGGCGGCTCGACCGCAAGCGCGCTGCCAGCCAGCAGCAGGATCGCGGCGAGGATCAGCTGGAGTAGCTGCCGGCGCGGACGGTTCACCGGTTTCGTGCCGTGCCAGCGGATTTTCTTGTCAAACGCCGGCATGCCTTTTCCGGATCTGCGTGATGGTTGAGGGTTGCCTGCGGCGCACCCGGATTCCTGCCGCCAGGCGACGGCAGGTCGGATCGAAGCTCGTCGCGCTGCGGAGCCGAACCGATAGGCCCGTACCTGATGGGGGTGCGCGCCAGGGCGCCGAGTTCCGGGGTCTGCGTCATGCTGGCAGTGGAGAATCGATAATGCAAGTTCCATGCCTGCATATGCGAGCGGCCCGCACAATGGTTTGCCTCGGGCGTGCGCCAAGGGCAGCAAAACAGTCGCGCGTTTGTCACAATGTGCGTTGCCGTGGAATGTTCGACGGCTTTTCCTGGCCAGGCAGCGGAACACCCCTTGAACGATCCCCGACGAGACCCACCCCCGGCATCTGCCACGCAACTGCGGGCTGCACTGCGGGGATTCGCCTCGGCGACCCTCGATGGCATCGTCCGCATGTCCTCGACGCGGCTCAACTACTGGCTCGAATTCGCCTTCACCGGCAGTCTCGCCATTGCCCTGCTCGCCACCGGCGTCGAACGCCATCGCGGTTCATGGTTTGCGGCATTCGCCACCGTGCTGGCCGGCCTGGTCGCTTTCAGTTTCATCGAATACCTGTTTCACCGCTGGATCTTCCACGGACCCGATTCGATGTATCGGCGCGGCCATGATGCCCATCACCTCGACCCGCGCGGATACGATGCCCTGCCGTTTTTCCTGCCCTCGGCAATCCTCATCGGACTGACCCTGGCGTTCGCGGTGTTCATGCCGATGAGCCATGCCTGCCTGCTCGGCGGCGCCATCGCCTTTGGCTATGTCGGCTACGGGCTCAGCCATTTCGCCATCCACGCCCTGCGCTTCCGGCAGCCCTGGCTGCGCCGCTGGGCAGCCAGCCACCACATCCACCATCACCACGAGGACGCCAATTTCGGCGTCACCACGCCGCTGTGGGATCACCTGCTCGGCACGCGCTACCAGGGTCGCAAACGACCGCCCGCAACACGCGATCGCGCGGACAATTGATCAGCGTTGCCCAAGGATGCCGCGATCGGCAATGCGTGCCTGCAGGTCTGCCTGTGCGGCACTGAGGCGGATGCCGCTGCAATCTGCTTTTGTGCCGGCGGACTCGATCCACTCGGCAATGCGCTCCGGCTGCGGTCGCTCAAGCCCGTCAATGCCGAGGTTTTGCAGATCATCGAAAAATGCATTGGCGGTGGCCAGCGGATTTTCGAGCAAGGCGTTGTAATCGACGAGGATGCGCGGCCAGCCGGCGCTGCCGGCAAAGGCTTCCCGTGTGTAGGTTTCCCATAGCGCGAGCGCCTGCACGGTGGACACTGCATCGCGTCGATGCAGGGATGCGGCGACTTCCAACGGATCACGCACGACATGGATGAACACCGGTCGGGTCAGCAGCGGCAGCAACTCCCGGACGAGCAGGCACAAGCGGGGTTCCTTGATGAACCATGGGCGACGCCCATCGAGGCTGTCGAGGACCACGGCGATCTCGCGGCGGAAGGCATCGATGGCCGCGGGTGGGGCGTGCCCGGGCGGCGACTTCCAGTCACCTCCGGCCGCTTGCAGGCGACGAAGGCAGGCCAGGTGGATTTCGCCGTGCTCGAAATGACCGCGCGGATTGTCCGGCCCACGCAGGAGCAATTCCTCCGGCCCGGGCCAGGTGCCGAACAAGGCCAGCAGGCCGCCGATACTCGAAGTCCCCGAGCGGTGCATGCCGAGCACGACCATCTGCCCACTCGGCGGTCGATCGAGATCGCGCGGCTGATGCGGGCGCGCGCCGGGCACCGAAGGGAGCAGGGTCGATCCACGGCCGAGCATTTCCGTCAGGCGATCGGCGCTGAGATCGAGGTGGTTCGATGCCGAATACTGCGTGGCCCGCGTCATCGCCGACGTGACGCACTCCTCGCGACGGTTGAAGACATCCCTCATGCGCCAGGCGAGCGCGTCACGATCGGGTTGCGCCCACACGCAGCCAGGCTCGGCGGGATCCTCGATCTCGCCGGCAAGCTCGACCGGCAAGGCCCATTCCTGCACCAGCGCCTGCTGGCTGCCCCAGGCCGGGGCGATGACCACGCAGCCGCAGGCGATCGCCGCGCGCACCACCGGATCCCAGCCAGCGCCGCGACGCGCACTGACGTAGGCATCGGCGGCCGTCAGCAACTGCGCGCGTTCGTAACCGGGAAATCCCCAGCCAAACATCAGCCGCACGCGTGCGCCGCTGCTCCGCGCAAGCATGTTCTCGAGCGCTTCGCGGATTGCGCTTTCATCGTTGCCCGGGCAGATGTAGACGACCAGCTCGACGGCTTCATCGTCGCGGAAGCTGCGCCGGAAAGCCTCGACGATCAGCTCGGGAGCATCGCCGTGCAGCGACTCGGCGACCGCGAGAAAGACGAAATGCCCAGCCGGATGGCGCAGCGCGGGCACCTGCGGATGGCAGTATTCGCGATCGACGCCCAGCGGCAGGATTTCCATCGGCGTGTCGATGCCGATCTCTCGAAACGCTTCGGCCTGGAATGCGTCGGGCACCAGCAGCAGGTCGAAACCCCGGTAGTAATCGGCCCAGGCGGCGGGCGGACGCCGCCATTCGGAAAAGGCGATGGCGACGCGAAAACGGCCACGTGCGGGCATCTGCGATTGGCCGGGCGTGCAGACCAGGGCGACATCGGGAAACGAGTGCAGCATGCGTCGCGCGGCGAGTTCGAGGCGAAAATCGTTGCCGTCGAGCAGCTCCGGCAACACCGGTGAATAGGCCATGCGCAGACCGCGCGCATCGAGGCGCCAGAGCAGGGCGCGGGTCAATTGTCCCCAGGCATGCGGCAGGCGCGTCAGGCCCTGCCACAGCACGGTACCGCGATAGCGATCGATCAGGCGTTGCTGCCAGCGTTCGGCGAAGCGCGCGCGACTGTTCTTCCACAAGCGCTCGCGGAAGCCGCCGTCATCACGGGTCGAACCGTGCTGGTCGTGGCGCAAGGTGACGGCACCGGCGACGACACTGGCGATCCCGGCGTCGGCGGCGCGCAGGCAGTAGTCGGTATCTTCGAAATAACTGTGGAAAATCTCATCAAGTCCGCCAATGCGATCGAGGCAATCGCGGCGGATGTAGGCAAGCGCAAAGGCGATCGCCTGCACGCGGCGCGTGCGCGGAAATTGTCCGACATCGGTTTCCTGCTGGCCCGATTCGCTCTGCTGGCCCCAGAGCAGCTCCGGTTCGATGAAGCCGCCGAGATGGAACAGCAAGTTGCCCGGTTCCGGGCCGAGCAGGCGGCAGCCGACGATGCCGTGGTCGGCGGCCGCGTAGGCGGCATCGCGCAGGCGATTGAGCCAGTCCGCTTGCCCGAACAGCAGGTCGTTGTTGAGGAGGACGACATCGTCATCCGGCCGCGCCGCGGCGATGCCCGCGTTCATGCCGCGCACGAAGCCGAGATTTGCCGGCAGGCGCACGATGCGGACGCGTGACGCATAGGCATCCAGTGCCGTCGGGGTCTCATCCTCGGAGCCGTTGTCGACGACGATGATCTCGGCGGCATCCAGATCCTGCGCCAGCAGGCTGTCAAGGCAGCGTCGGGTCAGCGTCCACTGGTTCCAGGCGAGGATGATGAGGGCCGCACCCCGCATCACGGGCCTGCCTGGTGGGCGTCCTGCCACAGCAGTTCCAGGGCGCTGTCGAGGTTGTCGTGCGCATAGCTGGCAATCGGCGTCAGCAGCAGGTTGGCGCAATCGTTGACGAGCGGGCAGTAGCGCATGCCGGTATCACGAAGACGCCGCAAGCCTTCGTTGGCATCCTCATTGCCCTGTTCGGTCATGCGTGCGGCACGAACGAGGACATGCCGTGGCGTGCTGCCCGTGCGCCGGGCCAGGGTGAAAAGCAGGCTCGCCTCATCGTGGCTCATGACGCTGCGGTGCTCACGGCCAAACCGTGGTGGTAGGCGGCAAAGACTTCGTCGCGGTTGCCCTCGCAGACGCTCTTGCCGTGCTCGACCCAGAGCAGGCGGTCGCACAAGGTCGAGACCTGGGTCTCGTCATGGCTGACGAGGACGACGGTATGCCCCTGGCGCATGCGCTCGCGCAAGGCGCTGCCGGATTTCTCCTGGAACTCGGCATCGCCCACCGACAGCACCTCGTCGATGAGCAGCACATCGGGCTCGGCCTGGATGGCCACCGAGAAGCCGAGGCGCATGAGCATGCCCGAGGAATAGGTGGCGATCGGTTGCTCGAAGAAATCGCCAAGTTCGGAAAACGCCTTGATCGCCGGCAGCCGCGCGACGATGTCGCGTTGGCGCAGGCCGATCATCAGGCCGGAGAGGATGGCGTTGTCGCGACCGGAAAGGTACGGAGTGAAGCCGACACTCAGCGAGAGCAACTGGCACGACAGCGTGCCGCGGCGCATGCGCCCGCGATCCGGCGCGAGGATGCCGGCGATGACGCGCAGCAAGGTGCTCTTGCCGGCACCGTTGCGGCCGATGATGCCGAGGCGCTCGCCTTGCCTGAGGCTCAGGCTGACATCTTCCAGCGCCCAGAACTTTCCGCTGCCCACGCGTCGCTGCGCGCTGAAAGCGACGCCGACGTGTTCGAGTTCGATGAGCGGCTGGTCCATCACGCGGCCAGCTTCGGATAACGCGGCGCGAGCCGCAAGACCACGCCAACGCCGATGGCCAGGATCACCAGTGAAACAAGCGTGACCTTGAGCAGGGCGATCCAGTCCGGCCACTGCCCGTGCATGAGGATGCCGCGCGTGGCATCGAGCAGGGTCACCACCGGATTCAGGGCGAACCAGTCCCGCAGCGGTGGCGGCACCGCATCGAGGGCGAAGACCACGCCGGAGAGGAACATGACCATGGTCAGGATCTGCTCGATGACGAAGCGCAGGTCCGGGATCAGCGGGATCACTGCCGACATGAGGAATCCGCCGCCGGCAGAGAACAGCAGGGTCACCACGAAGACGACCGGCAAGGCCAGGTAGGTGATGTTCGGCGGAAATCCGGCAAGCCACAGGATCACCAGCAACAAGGCGAAGATGTAGAGGAACTTGATGGTGTCGGCGAATATCTGCACGAGCGGAAACACCAGCACCGGAATGCGCACCTGGCGGATCAGGCCGAGATTGCCCCAGATCGAATAGCCGCCATGGGTGATGCAGGATTTCATCCACTGCCAGAGGGTCAGGCCGACCAGCAGGAAGGGCACGTAATCCGGGCCGCCGGTCTTCAGGATCAGGTCGAAGACCAGCCAGAACGCGCCCATCATCATGGCCGGCTCGGCTACCCACCAGATCAGCCCGAGGTAGCTGCGCTCGCGTTCGGCGCGCAGCTCGGCATAGGTACTGAAGCGGATCAATTCAATCAGGTGCTGGTGCATGACGACGGGAACCACGAGGGAGGGCGAGGATACCGGATCGGCGCGGGAATCGGGCCTCGTCGCTTCCCGCGCTCAGGGACAATTGCCATCCAGAACGGGGCCGAGCCAGGCCAGTCCGAGCAGCAATGCGGCAAGCAGGCTTCCGGCAAGCCAGCGCCCGCGCGTGAATGCCAGCGCCGACGACGCATCCTTGCGCGCGATGATTGCGGCGACAAAGCTGCCGGCAAATCCGCACAACAGCGGCTGCATCTGGAAGAAATACCGCTCCATCACATGCAGGCCAAGGAACAGCACGAGTTGGTAGCCGAGATAAAGCGCACAGAACACGGCAAACGGCTGCCGCCAGGATCTCCACAAGGCGATGCCGAACGCGCAGAGGATGAGCAGCATGCTGTGGCTGGCCGCCGCCAGCCAGCCGATGGGCGTTGCCAGGGCACTGGGCGCGTACGCACCGAGGTGACCGGCACAGGCCGCGCCCGGCAATTGCGAATTGAGCAGGGTCTTGGCATTGAACAGGCGGAAATACTGGCTGTCCAGTTGCTCGCCAAGCACGCCGAGCCAGCCGCGGCTGGCGATTTCCGCCTTGACCTTGTCGCCATAGATGGCATTGCGTTGTTGCGGGGTCGGCGCACTCTCGATGAAGGCAGTCAAGGCCGGCAGCCCTGCTTCGTCGACGTAGTCGCTGCGGCTGTGGTCGCGCAGGCCGACATGCAGGTTGTACAGCGAACTGTCGGCAATAAGCGCCGAGCCGGTTTTCACGTAGCCGTTCCACAGTGCCGGCGAGGTTGCCAGCAGCAGGCCGCCGGCAAAAGCCGCGGCCGCCAGCCAGGCGAAGGAAAGGCGACCATCCTTGCGTGACAGGAAGACGAGGAAGAACAGCGGCCAGAAGCCGCCAAGCAGGCTCTTGAACAACACCGCCAGGCCGATCAGCAAGCCGGCGAGCAGGGCGCGCAGGTGTGGCCGTGCGTTGAACGTCAGCAGCAGGGCGAGGGCACCCAGCAGGCAGGCAAGGTAGGGGACTTCCGGCCACAGCCAATGCGCGTAGGCCAGGCTGGCCGGATTGAGCAGGAAGATCGCCACCGCCAGCCACGCCGCACGCGCACCGTCCAGCGTTTTCCAGAGCCGCGCCAGCAGGAACGCACAGAATGCAAGAAGGACAATCTGCACGAGCTGCACGACAAGCAGGTGGCTGCCGAACAGCGCCTGGATCGCGGCAAGGAACCAGGTCTGGCCCGGTGGCCAGATGAACAACTCCGGCAGCGGCTGCCCGGCGAGCAGGGCCAGCGCGCGCCGCTGGTAATCGAACTCGTCGCCGACCAGCGGCTTTTGCGCCGGGTTGTAGTACATCCACAACAAGGCGCCATTGAGCAGCAACCAGGCCGCGGCAAGCAGCCAGGGCCCGACGCGGCGTGCCGGCGAGATCGGCTCAGCGTCCAGCGTCATGCGCAGCGAATCGGCAAGATCTGCTGCGCACGGCGATGAACCGATGCGTCATTGCGCGGCGGGCTGCGTACGTGGCGAACGCTTGGCCGGCGCCTTGAACGTCGGCGTCATCTTTTCGCGCACGCCCGTGGTGCTGATGGAATCGACGTAGTACCAGTATTCCTTGCACGGATCGATGGTGTCGTCGCGCCAGGAATACTTCTGCGTTTCGTCGGTGGTGCCGGCGCCCAAGATCGGGTCCTTGTTCAACTTGGTGAATTCGCCGTTCTCGCTGTCACCGCGGAACACGTCGAAGCCGAAGTTGTCCTGTTCGCTGGCCAGCGACCATTTCGGCGTGTTCGCAAGACGATCTTCCGCGGCCAGTGCGGACTGGTCGCCGCAGTCGCCTTCGGCAGGCTTGGCGGCGACCGCTTCGGTGGCCGCCGGGGCGGGTTCGGCCGGTTGTGCGGGAACGGCGGCTACTTCCTTGGCGGGCGCGCTGGCGGTCTGCTCGGGCGAAGGCTGGTTGCAGGCGCTCAAGGTCAGGCTGAGCAACAGGGGCAGGATGAGTGGGCGCATGATGATTCCGTGGCAGATGGGGGATTCCGGCGTGCCCAATCGGGCGACTGGACAGAAGCGGATCCGGCAACGATAGTCGCGCCATGCATGCACTGGCAACCTGAATCCGAATGATGATGTTCCCGCTCTGCCGTCAGCGGCGCTTGCGCGCGTGGCGATTTGCCGTGATCGCGGCATGCTGCTTTGGTGCCGCACAGGTGGCGGCGATGACCGTGGAGGTCGAAACCACGCCGGCCGGCGAGCTGTTCCCGGCGCTGGAATTGTCCCAGGGCGAGCGGCAGGGGGTCGACGCCGGTCAGGGCAATGGCTTGCTGCGCATCCGCCTTGGCGACGTGCGCATGCCGCACGATGTGCGCTTGACCGTGTCCACCGAGGGCTTGCGTCATGCCAGCGTGATCGAGACCCGCATCAGCGGCGACACCGTGCTGCGGCCGAAGCTGGATTGGGATACCGAGGCCTTGCTGCAACTGCGCCAGCCACGCCGGCAAACGCTGCGGGTGAGCGTGAGCGCACGCGGCATGAAAATGCTTGAGCGCGAAGTGCAACTGGATGTCCATCCGCTTGATGAAGCCGTCTACTTTGTCCGCGAGGGCGATGCCCGCATCGATCTGGGCTGGGCATTTGCCGCCTGGGTGGATCCGCAGGATCCGGTCGTCGATCATCTGCTGGAGCTTGCCGGCATCCATGCCGAGGAAAGCCTGCCCGGGGATCGCCCGGCGCGCCTGGGCCTGGCGCGGAAATTGTGGGTTGCCCTGGAGCAGCGCGGCTTGCGTTATGCCGAGGAAGGCGCCGGACTGAGCCAGGGGCCGGTCATCTACAGCCAGCGCGTGCGCCTGCTTTCGGATACGTGGAACGATCGCGTCGCCAATTGCCTGGATGGCAGTGTCCTCATCGCCTCGGTGCTGGAGCGGCTTGGCATTGGCTCGTTCCTTGTCCTCGTCCCCGGCCATGCCTTTGTCGGTTTCTACGTCGATGGCGAGCGCCGCGAGGCCGAATTCCTTGAAACCACGCTGCTCGGCTTTCGCAAGCCGCCCGGGCATGACGCGGAAAGTGCGGCACAAGTCCGCCAGCGCGCCTTGCCCGGCTTCGAAGCGGCGCGTCGCGCCGGGCGTGCGCGATACCGCACGGTCGTGACCAAGCTGGATGGTCGACATCGACCGGATTACGCACTCATCGACATCTCGACGGCACGCGCCTATGGCATCATGCCGCTCGCTGTCGGGCGCCGGGGGAACCCCGCCAGCAGCCCGGTTGCAACATCCACTCCTGCCGTATCGTCAAGGCCAGAACGTCGTTTGCCGTGAAAAAACCCGACGCAGACAATTCCCTTCGGCGCATCAAGGAAGAAATCCGCGCCGAAGCACAGGTCGCGCGCTCGCGCGCCGCGCACAACCCGCGTGCTGCCGCCGCGCCACGGGCAATTGGTGAAATTGCGCCGGCGCGCACTGCCGTGTCGATCGACGAACTGGCCCGTTTCCAGTTCATCGAGTTCATCGAACATGCCTATTCGGTCTTGCTCGGACGCAGCCCTGATTCCGCCGGACTCACGCAGCAGATCCGACTGCTTGAGTCGGGGCGCAGCAAGATCGAGATTCTCGGCAACCTGCGCTTTTCCGGCGAAGGTCGCGCCGTCGGCGTTCGCGTGCCGTGGCTGTTGCCGCGGTATCTGCTGGCCAAGGCCATGCACATTCCGCTCATCGGCTATGCGATCGAATGGCTGGTGTGCCTCGGCGGCCTGCCGCGGGTGCTGCGCCACCAACGTGCCGCGGATGCCTATCATGCGGCGCGCGACCACGTGCTGCGTGAGGATCTCGCCGCGCTGGGTGCGCAAATGCAACCGCTGCGCGAGGAAATCGCCCGCCTGGATCGCGAGCGCAGCGAGGTTGTCGCGCAAATGCAGGCGCTTGGCGAGCGCTTCGTGCCGCTGCATGCGGAAATCGGCAAGGCGTTCCAGGAGGTGCGCGAGCTGCGCCATCTCGTCCTCAGCATGAATCACTGGCTGGCCTCGCTGCGGCAGAATCTCGCGGCCCTGGAAGCCGCTGAAAGCGAACACCTGCGCAAGGCCGATGCCGTGCATGCCGATGTTGCCGCGCGCCTGCTCGAATTCGATCCGCAGCGGCCTGCCCGCCTGCGGCATTGGGCTGCGGAGTTCGCCGCGGGTCTGCCGCCGGCGGCCGAGGTGCTCGATATCGGCGGTGGCCTCGACTGGCTGCAGTCGATGTCCAGCCGTGGCCTGGTGGTCACTGCCATCAACCAGAACACCGAGATCGGCCAGCACATCCGTGATGCCGGCCTCACCGTTGCCGTTGCCGAGCCGTCGGTGGTGCTGGCAAGGATTGCCGATCACAGTCTCGACGCCGTGACGATCCTCGATCTTGCCTCGATCCTGCGCGGCCTGCCGGCAGTGATCCTGCTCGACATGATGCGGCGCATCGTGCGGCCCACGGGCCAGGTGCTTTTCGGCATGGGTGCGGAATCGGCGACGATCGCCGATCGCCTTGAGGGGCGCGCGCGCGCGCAGGTCGATGGCGAACTCATCGAGCGTGCCTTGCAGGCGTCCGGCTTCGTGCGGATCCGGCGGCTGGCCGTCGACGACGCCAGCTATTGCCTGATTGCCGACCAGCCAAACTAGCATCGGATCGTGGACATGCAAGTGCAAATCCGCCAAATCGGCATTTCGCCGACCAAGCCGCGAGGCGATCGGTCATGAAGGCGGCGATCCTGATTCCGGTCCTGACCAGCAAGGATGCCGTCGGTGCCGACGCCTTGGCGATGGCACGGATCCTCGATGAACTGGGGATCGAAACCCGCGTCTTCTGCCAGTCCTCAAGTGGCGTGCAGCGCAGGACCTGGCCCGCCGAGGAGATGGTGGCCTTTGCCGGCGGGCCTGATGATCTGGTCATTTATCATTATTCGACAGGCTGGCCGCTGGCGCTCGATCTGCTGAGGCGCTGCCGCGGATTGCGCATGGTGAAGTATCACAACATTACGCCCCCCGAATTTTTCCAGAGATATTCAGGCGATTATCGAACCGCCTGCGAGAATGGGCGCAAGGAGCTGGAGAAGGTTGCCGCGCTGGGATTCGAGATGTATCTCGGCGATTCGAGCTACAACCTCGAGGAACTGATCGCGGCTGGCGCTCCACGCGAACGCAGCCGTGTACTCGCGCCGTTCCATCGCGTGCAGGAAATCGTCGAAGCCGAGGCGGACGTTGCCTTGATCGATGCGCTGACCGATGGTGCGCGCAATTTCCTCATGGTCGGGCGAGTCGCACCCAACAAGGGCCATCTGCATCTGGTCGAGGCATTTTCCGCCTACGTGCGCGCCTACGCGGAGCCGGCGCGCCTGATCCTGCTCGGCAAGGTGGATCCACGATTGCACGCCTATACCGAGGCGATCCGGCAGCGCATCGATGCGCATGGCCTCGGTGAGCATGTGCTGTGGATCGACGGTGCCAGCGAGGCCCAGCTCAAGGCAGCGTACCTGGCCAGTCATGTGTTCATGCTGATGAGCGAGCACGAGGGATTCTGCGTGCCGCTGGTCGAGGCAATGGCGCTCGGCACGCCGATCGTCGCGCATGCCTCCAGTGCAATCCCGGAAACCCTTGGTGACGCCGGAATCGCCTGGCAGGAACAGGATCCGTGGCTGTATGCGGCCAGTGCGGCACGCCTGTTCACGGACGATGACCTGCGCAGCGGGCTGCTTGAACGTGGTCGCCGCCGCTACCGGCAGTCGTTTTCCAATGATGTCCTGCGCCAGCGCTTCGTGGAACTCCTGGAGCCGGTGTTGTGAGTGCACGGATCGCCATCGTCGTTCCGCGCTGCCATGAGCGTCTTGTCGGCGGTGCCGAGGCGCTGGCCTGGCAGTACGCCCAACTGCTGTCGAAGCAATATGCCGTCGAGGTGCTGACCTCGACCGCCTTCGACTACATGCGCTGGGACAACGATCTCAAGGCTGGCGTGGAAGAGCGCGAAGGCATCAGCATCCGCCGTTTCCACGTCGCCCGCGGGCGCACGCCGTACTTCCATTCCCTGCATCGCAACATGCTCGATGCGTTTGCCCGCTCCGCGGGGAAATCGCCGGATGCCCGCTACTGCTGGCCGGAGGCGCTGGAGGAGGAGTTCATCCGTGCGCAGGGGCCAAATTGCCCGGAACTCGATGCGCATCTTGCCGCGCATGGCGATGACTATGCGGCAGTGTTCTTCCTGCCCTATCTGTATCCAATGACGCTGGACGGCATCCGTGCCATGCCGCATCGCCGCTGGGCCCTGGTGCCGGCGCTGCATGACGAGCCGCCTGCCTACCTGAAGACCTTTGCGCACACGGCCCGCTCGGCACCCCGCGTGCTGTGGAACGCCGAGGCCGAGCGTCGCCTCGGCGCGCGCATCTGGAACCTCGATGGCGGCAATGTCGTATCCATGAGCGTGGCAACCGAGCTCGTCACGCCGGCGCGGGAAGCCAGTCCCTATGTGCTTTATTGCGGCCGCATCGACGTCAGCAAGGGCTGCCAGCAGTTGCTCGATGGTTTTGCGGCATTCAAGGCGGCCCATCCGCAATCGGACCTGCAACTGGTGCTGACCGGCAATGACGTGCTCGGCATCGGCAATCGCCGGGATGTGCGCTATCTCGGTTTCGTCGAGGAGCAGCGCAAGTTCGAATTGATGGCCGGTGCCGTCGCCTTCGTGCAGCCGTCACCGTACGAGAGCCTCAGCATTGTCCTCCTCGAAGCGATGGCGCAAGGCACGCCGGTGATCGTCAATGGCCAATGCGAGGTGCTGGTCGAGCATGTCAACATGAGTGGCAGCGGGCAGATCTATCGCAATCAGCGCGAGTTTGTCGATGCGCTCGCCAGGGTCAGCGCGCTGGATGCGCGGAAGCGCTCCAGGCAGGGTGAAAAGGCGCGCGATTATGTACTTGCCAACTACAGCCGCGAGCAGGTCACGGCGCGCCTGCAGGCGGAAGTCGAGGCCTTGGCATCGGCCTGAGTCCGCGGCACTCAGCTGCCAAGCAGGCGCAGGTCGAAGCGTGCGCCACCCAGCGTTTCGGAGCGAGACACCTTGAGGCTGCCGTTGTAGGCCTTGACGATGTCCTGCACGATCGACAGGCCGATGCCGTGACCCTGCACGCGTTCGTCGCCACGCACGCCACGTTGCAGCAGGTGCTCGACCTGGTCTTCGGCGATGCCCGGGCCATCGTCTTCGATGACCAGGTGCATGCCGCCAAAACGATGGTCGGCAGGATTCAGCGGACGCGCCGAGAACAGCACCTTGTGCCTGGCCCACTTGAAGGCGTTTTCGAGCACATTGCCGAGCAGTTCCAGCAGATCGCCCTGGTCACCGCGAAAGCGCGTGTCCGGATCAATCTCGAATTCGCAGAGGACGTGCCGGGCGGCGTACACTTTTTCCAGGCTGCGCACGATTTCCTCGGCAAAGGGTTCCACGGGCAGCGGTGCGGCAAAGGTCTGCCGTCCGGACGTGGCTGCCCGCGACAGCTGGTAGGCGACGATCTCGTCCATGCGCCCGACTTGTTCCAGAACCGTCCAGCGCAATTGCCTTTCATCGCTTTCCGCTTCCAGCTGGGTGCGCATCACCGCCAGCGGGGTCTTCAGGCTGTGGGCAAGATCGGCGAGGGTGTTGCGATAGCGCTTGAGCCGCTCGCGTTCGGAATCAATGAAATTGTTGAGGTTGGTGGCGAGACCCGAGAGTTCGGCCGGATAGCGGTCGCCAAGGTGTTCGGCGGCACCGCGCTCGACGCGGCTGAGGTCGGCGGCAACCTTGCGCAACGGCGCCATGCTCCAGCGCAGCACCGCCAGCAAGAGCAGGATCAGGAATACGCCAAGGCCACCCAGCCAGGCCAGCAGGGTGCGCCGGAAGACCTTGACCTGGGTCTGCAGGGTGGCGGCGTCTTCGGCGATGTTGACCGTCAGTTTCAACTCCGGGCGATTGGCGACACTCCAGGCGATGCCCTGGGAGAGCACGAACAAGTTGCCTTGTGCCGAGTGCACCGGTCCGGAGAACTCGCTGACTCCTTTTTCAAGCTCGGTGGTGAACGGCAGGTCAAGTCCGAGTGCGGAGGGCGAGCGCCATTGGCGATCCTTCGCGTTGCGCACGTTGTCGCCGACGATGATCGCGTAGAGTCCCGATCCCGGTCGATCAAAGCGTGGATCCGGGCCGACTTCGGGTGGAATCAGGTTGCCGGCACGATTGGTGTCCGCGCCGGCCAGATAGGCATGCAGGTACCCCTGCAGGCGCTCGCGCTGCGAACTCAGGGCGGCATCGAAGAAGGCCTGGTCGAGGGCAAAGAACGCCAAGCCGAGAAAGGCCGCGAGGGCGATGCCCGCCGCGGCCAGTGATCGGGTCTGCAGGGAAAGCGGTCGGGCCATGGCGCCGGCCGCACTCAGACGGCAGGCGCTGTTGCAGTCTCTTCGGCACCGTTGTCGGTACGTTCCAGGGCGAAACGATAGCCACGCCCGCGTACCGTCTCGATCGGCTTGATGGTGTTCTCGGGATCAAGCTTGCGTCGCAGGCGCCCGATGAAGACCTCAAGCACGTTGGAATCGCGATCGAAATCCTGCTGGTAGATGTGCTCGGTCAGGTCCGCCTTGGAGACCAGCTCGCCGGCGTGCATCATCAGGTATTCAAGCACCTTGTACTCGTAGCTGGTCAGGTCGACGGTGTTGCCATTGGCGCTGACCGTCTGTGCCGTGGTGTCGAGCGCGATCGGCCCGCACTCCAGCAGCGGACGCGACCAGCCGCTGGCACGACGCACGAGTGCGTTGATGCGCGCCAGCAGTTCCTCGACATGGAACGGCTTGACCAGGTAGTCATCGGCGCCGTACTTGAGGCCCTGCACCTTGTCCTGCCACGAGGAGCGTGCGGTGAGGATGAGGATCGGGTAACTCTGTCCGGCCTCGCGCAACTGCTTGACCAGGTCCATGCCGGACAACTTCGGCAGGCCGAGGTCGATGATGGCGACATCGAAGGGGACTTCGCGTCCGAGGAAAAGGCCTTCCTCGCCGTCTCCGGCGGCATCGACCGCAAAACCGTCGCGCTTGAGCCTGGCTGCGAGCGTCTCGCGCAGCGGTGCCTCGTCTTCCACCAGTAGTACACGCATTGCAATCTCCTGTTATTGGTCTGCCTTGATTTCCAGAACGCGCACCTGGCCGCCCGACGTGAGGATCTTGATCCGGTAGATCTTGCGCTTGCCGATGCGCAGGGTCTGCACGCTGAGCACCTTGGCGCTGGTCTCGCGTTGCACCTGCGCCACCGCTTCCTGCACCGTGATCTCCCGCGCCACGGCAATGGTGGAAGTCAGGATGACTGCAAGCGCCGTGGCCAGCGCGGACAGTCGGATTCGTCCTGGATTCGCAATCATCTTGGTAGTCGGGTTCTCGTTGACGGCCGCCGGGACAGCCCGACCGATGCAGTCTTGACGGCGCGCATTGAATTCCCGCTGAACTTGATGAACGGGACGTCCTGCAGCGGCGGCGCGGCGCAGGTTTTGCGCCGCGTCAAAAGATTTCGCCGACACAGCAGCGAAGACTGCCGCCGGCCTTCTCGATTTCGCCCAGTTCGACCTGGCCAATGGCGAATCCGGCGTCATCCAGGGTTTGCACGTGCGCCGGCGCGAGACTGCCGGCGGCGCGCGTGCTCATCCACACGCGGCGACCGGAAAGGCTGATCGCATTGGCAGCGTAGGCCTGTTTCTGGGCTTCGTCGATGCAGACCACGTGCGCGCCGTACAGCGAAGCAATCGCCGTTGCCGCGGCGCGGTCGCGGAATCCCGATGCGGCGATGATCGCCGCGCGACCGGCGAGCACCGCGAGCACGACATTGGTGTGGTATTCGCCGGCCGCCAGCTCGAAACAATAGGTCAGGCGCAGGCCGAAAGCTTCATGCATCGCCTCGGCCCCGGCCATGTCGCAGCGTTCGGAAAGGCCGCAATAGCCGATTCCGCGGGCGCGGTCGATGACCAGGGCGCCGGTCAGTTCGGCAACCAGGTTCCGCGCTGACAGATCGATGACTTGCCGGCCCTGCAGGACACCGAGCCAATGGCGGATGTCCTCGCGCAATGCTTCGCGTTGGCGCACGGCATGGCGCATGCGACCGATGATCAGGCGACCGGGGACAGTGGCGAAGACGTTGTTCGGGAATACCCCGTCCATGGCTTCGGGATCGCCCGGAAAGGTGATCAGCGGGACATCCTCGCTGAGGCGGCGTGCCAGGTCGGCATGCTCGGCGAGGGCGCGCCGTGGATCGGGTTGACTGGCGAGATCCATGTAGCGGTTGTCGCTGGCCGATTCGGCGGCGAGGCTGAAACCGTTCGGACTGACCAGGAAGGCCGCGTTGGCAACGGCCGGGAATTCGGGCTTCAAGGCCAGCGTGTCGACGGCCCGCAGGAATGCCCCAGGCTCGGTGACGATCATGCGCGCTTGGCCTTGCCGTGATTTCGTGGATGGCAAAAGCAACTGTCGAGGTGATCGTTGACCATGCCGGTGGCCTGCATGAAGGCATACATGATGGTCGAACCGACAAAGCGGAAGCCGCGCTTGTGCAAGGCCTTGCTCAGGGCATCGGAAATGCCGCTGGTTGCCGGAACCTCGCCTTGCGAGCGCCAGTGATTGAGCAAGGGCTTGCCATCCACCCGGGACCAGAGCCAGGCGTCCAGGCTGCCGGACTCGTCGATTATCTGCATCGCCGCACGCGCATTGTTGCGCGCCGAGAAGATCTTCAGCCGGTTGCGGATCAAGGCCGGATCGCCAAGCAGCTTTTCGAGGCGGGCATCGGACATGGCGGCGACCTTGGCAATGTCGAAATCGTGGAATGCGCGCCGATAGGCGTCGCGCTTGCCGAGCACCGTGCGCCAGCTCAGGCCGGCCTGGGCGCCTTCGAGCACGAGGAACTCGAACAGGCGGCGATCCTCATGCACCGGCACGCCCCATTCCTCGTCGTGGTAACGCCGGTAAGGCAGGTCGACCGACGCACCGCTGGCCCAGTTGCAGCGCGTCCTGCCGTCGTCAGGCACCTTGCCTTCTTCCCGTGCACGCGCAGCCTTGCTGGATTTCGAGGTGGTGCCGGCCATGCTCAGGCTTCGCCCGCAATCGATGGTCGAGCCTGCCACGGCAAGGCGTCCAGGTCGACATTGCCGCCACTGACGATCAAGCCGATGCGCTGGCCCGCAAAGCGCTGGCGATGCTTGATCACCGCCGCCAGCACGATTGCCGAGGATGGCTCGACGATGATCTTCATGCGCTGCCATATCAGGCGCATTGCCGCGATCGTTTCGTCGTCGTCGACGGTCAGCACCTCGACGCCGTGCGCGCGCATGATGCGCAGGTTGATTTCACCGACCAGGGTGCGCAGTCCATCGCAGATCGTGTCGGGCACGAAAGCACGGATGCGTTCCCCCTGGCGCAAGGATTCGAAGGTGTCGGCGGCACCTGCCGGCTCGGCGGCAATGACCCGGCAGTCCGGGGCCAGAGCGGCAGCGGCAATCGCGCTGCCGCTGATCAAGCCGCCACCGCCGACCGGTGCCAGCAGCACATCCAGCGGGCCGCCCTGCGCGATCAATTCCATCGCCGCCGTGCCTTGTCCGGCAATCACGCGCGCATCCGCATATGGGTGCACGAGGGTTGCGCCGGTCTGCTCACGCACCTGTTCACAGGCCTGCTCGCGCGCACTGATGGTTGCCGCACAGCGGTGCAAGGTGGCACCGTACATTTCAATGGCTTCGACTTTCGAGCGCACGGCCCCCTCGGGCACGATCACATGGGCCGGGACGCCACGCGTGCGCGCGGCCAATGCCAGTGCCGCGCCATGGTTGCCGGAGGAATGCGTGACCACGCCCCTGGCGGCCTGTGCAGCGGGCAGCGACCAGACCGCGTTGCAGGCGCCGCGAAACTTGAATGCACCGACGCGCTGCAGGTTTTCGCACTTGAACAGCAATTCGGCGCCGACCAGGGTGTCGAGCGAGCGCGATTGCAGCACCGGCGTCACCAGCGCATGGGCGGCAATTCGCGAGGCGGCAGCCTTGATGTCGGCGAATTCGATGGCCTCGGGTGCGGCATTCGTGGTCATGGGCAGATGCGGGGCGAGGGGAGTGCGCACAATACAGGGCACGCCACGCTTCGGTGTAGTGCTTCCCAGCCCGTGATGCACATGCTCTGATGGCGGACTGCCAAGGATCCATGGACCAAGCCATGAAGAAACCGCTCACCCGCATCGAGGACTATCGGCCACCGGCATGGCGCATGCACACGATCGCTCTCGATTTCGACCTCGATGTCGAGGAGACCTGGGTCAGCGCGCGCCTGCACGTGATCCAGGATCCGGCACAGGCGGACGTTGGCCTGCGCCTGGACGGCGAGAATGTCGAACTGCTGGAGATCCGTCTTGATGGCCGCGTCCTCGCCAGCGACGAGTACCGTATCGAGGGCGCGTTGCTGTTCCTCGACGCGGTGCGCGGCGAGGCCGTCATCGAGACGCGTTCGCGCATCCGCCCCGCCGACAACAAGGCGATGCAGGGCCTTTACCTGAGCGGTGGCGCGGAACAGGGTTTCCTGCTCAGCCAATGCGAGGCCGAAGGTTTTCGCCACATCACCTGGTCGATCGACCGCCCCGATGTGCTGGCCCGCTACACGGTGACCTTGCGCGCGGATCGCGCGCGCTTTCCGGTGCTGCTTGCCGGCGGGAATGCGGATGGTGCCGGTGAACTGGCGGATGGCCGGCATTGGGCGCGCTTTGTCGATCCGCAGCCCAAGCCCAGCTATCTTTTTGCCATTGTCGCTGGCCGCCTCGCCGTCATCGAGGATCAGCACCGCACCGCCGAAGGCCGCCTGGTGAGCTTGAAGATCTGGGCACCCGCGCCGCTGATCGCGCGCTGCCGGTATGCGCTGGATTGCCTCAAGGCGGCCATGCTCTGGGACGAGCAGCGTTTCGGCCGCAACTACCGGCTGGATGTCTTCCATGTCGTCGCCACCGACGATTTCACCATGGGTGCAATGGAGAACACCGGCCTCAACATCTTCAACTCGAAGTATCTGCTGGCCGATCCGCTGCATGCCACCGATGACGACTACCGGCATGTGCTGGCCGTCGTCGCCCACGAGTATTTCCACAACTGGACAGGCAACCGGGTGACCTGCCGCGACTGGTTCCAGTTGTGCCTCAAGGAAGGCCTGACGGTCTATCGAGAGCAGGAGTTCGTCTCCGAGCAGACCTCGCGAACGCTGCGCCGCATCGAGGATGTGCGCGTCCTCTGGCGCAACCAGTTCAGCGAGGATGCGGGGCCGTTGGCGCATCCGGTGCGGCCATCGCAATATAGTGAAATCAACAATTTCTACACGGCAACCGTCTACGAGAAAGGTGCCGAGATCGTGCGCATGCTGGCGACCGTGCTGGGCAGGGACGGTTTTCGGCGCGGCATGGATCTCTATTTCGATCGTCACGACGGTGCCGCCGTGACCGCCGAGGATTTCCTCGCGGCGCTGGGCGATGCCAACCAGCGTGACCTGTCTCCCTGGCTGGCCTGGTACACCCGGTCCGGCACGCCGGTACTTGAGGCGACGGGTGTATTCGATGCGCCCACGCGCAGTTACACGCTGGAACTGTCGCAGCACCTGCCGCCGACCGCCGCGCCCGCCCAGGCCTTGCCGGTTCCCTTGGCCCTGGCTCTTTTCGACGCGGCCGGGAATCGCCTCGCCATCGACCGGCGAGGCACCCCGAGCGGCAGCCGTGAAACACTGGTCCTGCTTGATCGCGCGCGCATGGAGCTGACCTTTCGCAATCTCGATCAAGCACCCATCGCATCCCTGCTGCGCGGCTATTCGGCACCCGTGCGCCTGGCCCAGCATGGAGATTGTGCCTCCTTGGCCGTGCTGGCCATGCACGAGGATGACGGATTCAATCGCTGGCAGGCCGCCGATGGCCTGATCCGCCATCTGTTCATGGCCGAACTGCACGACGGCGTGGCGGACGTGGCCGTGCTGCAGGCCTGGACAGCGGCTTTGCGTGCCGCGTTTGCCGAGGCGGATCTGGATCCGGCGACACTGGCCGAGATGCTCACTCTCGCCGACGAATCCACGCTTGGCGAAGCGCTTGTCGAAATCGATCCGCTGGCAATCCACGCCGCGCGTCGGCGCCTGGAAACAGCCATCGCGCGGACGCTCGAAGCGGAATTGCTGGCGCGATACCAGCGACTTGAGGCGGCATCCACGGCTGGAGTGGAGCCGGCCGCACAAAACCAGCGGGGCCTGCGCAACGCTTGCCTCGCCTTGCTTTGCCGCGCCGATGCGCAGCATCACACGCTGGCGCAGCGGCATTTCCGCGAGGCCACCTGCCTCAGCGACAAGCTGGCCGCATTGACCTGCCTCGTGCACGGAGAAGCGGCCGGCGCGCAAGCGGCCCTCGATGCCTTCGCCACGGACTATGCAGCGGCAGCCACGGTGATGGATCGCTGGTTTTCGGTCCAGGCAACCCTGCCCAGCGCGAATGCACTGGAGCGTGTGCAGGCATTGACCCGGCATGCCGCGTTCCGCTGGGACAATCCAAACAAGGTGTATGCCTTGCTGCTTGCCTTTGCCTTGCGCAATCCGGTCGGTTTCCATCGCGAGGACGGCGCCGGTTACGAATTCATCGCGGACTCGATCCGCCGGATCGACCGCATCACGCCGCAGGTTGCGGCGCGATTGACCACGGCCTTTGCCGCGTGGCGACGCTATCCGCCGACTTTGCGCGAGCGCATGCACACACAGCTGACGCGCTTGCAGGAGACGGCTGCGATGTCCCCCGACGTGTCCGACATCCTTGCGCGCAGCCTCGCGCATTCAGGCGAGGACGGCCCGCCAAGGGCTTGAGCGCTTGAATCTGCCGGTGTCCGGGTGCATGTTGGAGGCAGATGTGCCCATGCCAGAAGCTGGAGGAATCATGAAGAGACACGCAATGGCCTTGCTTTCCGCGTTGCTGCTGGCCGGCTGCGCGACGACTGGCGGCAATTACTACGGCCATGAAGGCAGTGGCGACTATTACTACGGTTCGCCCACCGCGGATGTCTACATCGACTCGCCGGACCATGTCCGTCACTACGCGGGCTTCAATGGCGGCTTCGGTTATGGCTATGGCGGATATGGCTATGGCTATCCGTACTCCTGGTGGGGCCACGGCTACCGGCCGATCTGGTGGCAGCCTTTGCAGCCGCATGATCAACCAGGCGTCCTGCGCGGCGAGCGCGTTGAACGCGATCGCGCTTCGCGCAGTGCGTTGATCCGCCGCGACACGGTGCACGCTCCGGAGGCGGCAACGATGTTTCGTGCCCAGCCCGCGTATCCGCAGTCATCCATGGGCCCAAGGGTAAATGCCGATGCGGGCATGCCGCGGGCTTCTTCTCCGCGCGTGATGGTTGCGCCACAGCCGGTTGCTCCAGCGCGTTCGGTCGCACCGGTGCGTTCGGCGGCCCCGGTTTCCCGGTCGGGTTCCGCGCCGATGCGTTCTTCCAGCCCGCCGCCACCGACGCGCTCGGCACCGATCCCGCAAAAGCAATGATGCGGATCGCCAGCAACTGCTCCTGCGTTGCTGGCATACAGGCCATCCATGGCCATAAAAAAACCGCGCAGTGCGCGGTTTTTTCTTGCCCGCCCGGCATGCCGCCAGGGTGAAGTATCTCAGGCCGGAAGGCGGCTCAGCGCTTCATTGATGCGCGCGCGGCGGTTTTCCAGTTGCTGCAATTGAACGGGGGTTTGTTCGTAGCTGTCGGTGCCGCGCATATCCTGCATGGCCATTTCCAGGCGACCGAGTTCGATCATCAGGTCGTGGCGGAGGAAGAGGGGATTCAGACTCATGGTGGCGGAGGTGAGCATGGCGGTGGACTCCTTGGGCATGGGGTGGATGTTCTAGAGGTAGCAAGGGGCGTGCCAAGCCCGTCAAAACGTGAAATTCACCTGAATCTTCCATTTCCATGCGAATGGGTTGACGTTTCCTGTCGTAAAATGACCGGCAATGATTGAGGTCTACGCGGCCTGCGGGTTTTCCGCGATTTAGGTCACAGTCTGTCAAACGCTGTTACCGATAAGGTTCTTCACCGCCCGAAAACACGAATGCCACGCCTTTGCAGACGTGGCATCGCTGGATCGGGCCTGTGATCCAGTCAAAACTGGCACCCGGCATATGGTCCTCTTGGATCCCCCCTGTTCCTATGACCGCCGGGTGCCAGCCTTTTCGATGCCGGATCCTGCAATCATCAGAACAGTTGCCTGCTTGCGCAGGTGCATCCTCCCACCGGCACGGGGCCAGCCCCTGAATTCCGACCTTCGGCGTGCTCGCATACGCCTAGCGCCGGTGGGAGTGCGAATTGGATATAGCAGTATCCGTGCCAACTGCGCGCGCGGCACGTGCCTTGCCCATGGCGGTCGCGCCAGACAATCCGTGTTGCCCTAGAATCACGCGCCTTGCTGCAGACTCCCCAAGCCATGTCGTCCAGTTCAACGCAAAATTTCGAGGTCATCGTCATCGGTGGCGGACATGCCGGCACCGAAGCGGCGCTTGCGGCGGCACGCAGTGGTGCGCGCACCTTGCTGCTCACCCACAGCATCGAAACCATTGGCCAGATGAGCTGCAATCCGGCCATTGGCGGAATCGGCAAGGGTCACCTGGTGCGCGAGATCGATGCGCTTGGCGGGGCCATGGCGCATGCCGCCGATCGTGCCGGCATCCAGTGGCGCACCCTCAACGCGTCAAAAGGACCTGCCGTGCGCGCCACCCGTTGCCAGGCCGATCGCGTGCTGTACAAGGCGGCAATCCGGGCCATGGTCGAGGCACAGCCAAATTTGCGCCTGTTCCAGCAGGCGGTCGACGACCTGCTTGTCGAAGGTGGGCGCGTGATCGGGGTGGTGACGCAGACGGGATTGCGTTTCCACGCCCCGGCAATCGTGCTTACCGCAGGAACCTTCCTCGCCGGCAAGATCCACATTGGCCTGACCACCCATGCCGGCGGACGTGCCGGCGATGCGCCAGCGCAACGCCTGGCCGAACGCATGCGCGAGCTGCCGATCGCCGTGGATCGCCTGAAGACCGGCACGCCGCCGCGCATCGACGGGCGCAGCATCGACTATGCCGGACTCGAAGAACAAGCTGGGGACAATCCACCGCCGGTGTTCTCGTTCATGGGTTCGCGCGAGGAACATCCACGGCAACTGAGTTGCTGGATCACCCATACCAGCGAACGCACGCATGAAATCATTCGTGGCAGCCTCGATCGTTCGCCACTTTACAGCGGGCAGATCGAAGGCACGGGCCCACGCTATTGCCCCTCGATCGAGGACAAGGTCGTGCGCTTCGCCGACAAGTCCTCGCACCAGATCTTCATCGAGCCGGAAGGCCTCGACACGTTTGAAATCTATCCAAACGGCATCTCGACCTCGCTGCCCTACGATGTCCAGCTTGAACTCGTGCATTCGATCCGCGGTTTCGAGAACGCGCACATCACCCGTCCCGGCTATGCGATCGAGTACGACTATTTCGATCCGCGTGGACTCAAGCCCTCGCTCGAGACCAAGGCCATAGACGGCCTTTATTTCGCCGGCCAGATCAATGGCACGACCGGTTACGAAGAAGCCGCGGCACAAGGCCTGATCGCCGGCCTCAACGCCTCGCGTGCCGTGCGCGGGCTGGACGCATGGACGCCGCGTCGCGATGAAGCCTATATCGGCGTGCTGATCGACGACCTGACCACGAACGGCACGATCGAGCCGTACCGCATGTTCACCTCGCGTGCCGAGTATCGCCTGCACCTGCGCGAAGACAATGCCGACCTGCGCCTGAGCGGGATTGGCCATGCCCTCGGTTGCGTTTCCGATACGCGCCATGAGCGGGTGCTGCGCAAGCGCGAGGCGATTGATGCCGAGACGGAACGCCTGCGCGCGCTCTGGGTCACTCCCGGCAACGCGATGGGTGCCGCGATCGACAGCGCGCTGGGCGTCAGCGTCAGCCGCGATGCCAGCGTGCATGACCTGCTGCGCCGTCCCGAACTGGACTACACACGGCTGACTTCGATCAACGGCATCGGCCCGGCGGTCGCCGATGCGCAGGTTGCCGAGCAGGTCGAGATCTCGATCAAGTACGCCGGCTATCTCGATCGCCAACGCGACGAGATCGAGCGCAGCCGCCGCCACGAGGGCACCGGCATTCCGCACGGCTTCGACTACGACGGCGTGCGCGGCCTCTCCGCCGAAGTCCGCATCAAGCTCAAGGCATCGCGGCCGACGACGATCGGCCAGGCGCAGCGCATCAGCGGCGTCACGCCGGCGGCCATCTCGCTGCTGCTGGTCCATCTCAAGCGACACTCGCGCGTCGCCTGACAAGCTTTTTCCGTTGCGATCGGCCGCCCTTGCGGCTCGTCGCGTTTCCATCCATTCAAGCAGGACCATCGAGAAAGAATGTCGAGCATCGAAAAGAGAATCGCCGAAGAAGTCGCCGCGCGCCCGGAACAGGTGCGTGCAGCGATCGAGCTCATCGACGGCGGCGCGACCGTGCCGTTCATTGCACGCTACCGCAAGGAAATCACCGGTGGGCTCGATGACACGCAGCTGCGCCTGCTCGAGGAGCGCCTCGGCTACCTGCGCGAACTCGAGGATCGGCGCAGCGCGGTGATCGCAAGCATCGCCGAGCAGGGCAAGTTGACCGATGCCTTGCGTGCGGAGATTCTCGCCGCCGACAACAAGGCGCGACTGGAAGATCTTTACCTGCCGTACAAGCCGAAGCGCCGGACCCGCGCGCAGATTGCCCGCGAGGCGGGGCTGGAACCCCTGGCGCTCGCCCTGCACGAGGATCCGACGCAAGCTCCGGAAGAGCGGGCAGTGGCCTTTGTCGATGCCGAAAAGGGCGTCGCCGATGTCAAGGCCGCGCTTGATGGCGCGAGGGCGATCCTGCTTGAATCGTTCTCGGAAGATCCGGCCCTGGTTGGCGCCTTGCGCGACTGGTTGGCGGCCAAGGCGGTCATTCGCGCCAGGGTGGTCGCCGGCAAGGAAGAGGCCGGCGCCAAGTACCGCGACTACTTCCAGCATGTCGAGGCCATCGGCACGATTCCCTCGCACCGCCTGCTGGCCTTGTTCCGCGCACGCAACGAGGGCGTGCTTGATCTGGAACTCGCGCCACGCCCGACCACGCCGGCGAAGACGACGGCAAGTGTTGAGGATCCGGCGCAGGCGCTGGACGAGGCAGCGGCTGCCGGTCATGCCGAAGCCGAAGGTCGCGTCGCCAGGCATTTCGACATTGTCGATCGTGGACGCCCGGCTGATCGCTGGCTGCTCGATACCGCGCGGCAGACCTGGCGCGTCAAGTTGCATCTGCATCTGGGCCTCGACTTGTTTGGCCGCGCCCGCGAAGCCGCCGAGGCCGAGGCGATCCGCGTCTTTGGCGACAACCTCAAGGATCTGCTCATGGCGGCGCCGGCCGGCGCGAAAACCGTGATGGGGCTCGATCCGGGCATCCGCACCGGGGTCAAGCTGGCCATTGTCGATGGCACCGGGAAATTGCTGGCGACTTCGGTGATCTATCCGCACGAACCGAAGAAGCTCTGGGACCAGTCAATCGCCGAACTGGCCACGCTGAGCCGCAAGCACAGCGTCAACCTGGTCGCCATCGGCAATGGCACCGCGTCACGCGAAACCGACCGCCTCGTGGCCGAACTGATGCGCAAGCACGGGGATCTGAAGTTGTCGAAGGTTGTCGTCAGCGAGGCCGGTGCCTCGGTCTATTCCGCCTCGGAAATCGCGGCCAGGGAATTCCCCGATCTCGATGTCTCGCTGCGTGGCGCCGTATCGATCGCGCGCCGGTTGCAGGATCCGCTGGCCGAACTGGTCAAGATCGATCCAAAATCGATTGGCGTCGGCCAGTACCAGCATGACGTCAACCAGGTGAAGCTCGCCCATGCCCTGGTCGCCCGCGTCGAGGATTGCGTCAATGCAGTCGGCGTCGACGTGAACACCGCCTCGGCACCGCTGCTGGCGCGGGTTGCCGGGCTGAGCGCAGGCGTGGCCGAGAACATCGTGCGCCACCGCGACGAGCACGGTTCATTCCGCACGCGCAAGGCCCTGCTCAAGGTGGCGCGCCTCGGTGACAAGGCCTTCGAGCAATGCGCCGGATTCCTGCGCATCGCCGCCGGTGATGATCCACTTGATGCATCGTCCGTGCATCCGGAGGCCTATCCCGTCGTGCAACGCATCATCAAGCAATGTGGCCGCGAGGTGAAATCACTGATCGGCGACAGCGCCTTCCTGCGTTCGCTGGATCCGCAGGCGTTCACCGATGCCACCTTTGGCGTGCCGACCGTGCGCGATATCCTCAGGGAGCTGGAAAAGCCCGGTCGCGACCCGCGCCCCGAGTTCCGCACGGCGGCGTTTGCCGAAGGCGTCGAGGATCTCCGTGATCTCAAGCCGGGCATGGTTCTCGAAGGCGTGATCAGCAATGTCGCGGCCTTTGGCGCCTTCGTCGACCTCGGCGTGCATCAGGATGGCCTGGTCCACGTTTCGGCCTTGTCGAACAAGTTCGTCAAGGATCCGCGCGAAGTGGTCAAGGCCGGCGACATCGTCAAGGTCAAGGTCATCGAGGTGGATATCCCGCGCAAGCGCATTGCCCTGAGCATGCGCCTTGATGATGAGCCGGGTGAAAGCCGCAACGCCGGAGGGAAGGCCGTGCCGACGGCGCGGCCGGCGCGCGAAATGCGGCCAGCGCAATCGAGCCAGCCGGCGGCAAGCAATGCCTTTGCCGATGCCTTCGCCAAGGCGCGGCGCTGATCGATGTCGAAAGCGTGATCCGCAAAACGCGAAAGGCCGGCATGGCCGGCCTTTCGCCTGCTGTCCTGCAGGGCAGGACTATTTCTTGTTTGGCAGCTTGCGCTCGCCCATGGCAAAGGCCTTGAGCGCGTCGTTGTAGTAGGACTTGGCTTCTTCGTCGCTGACCGTGCCGCCGCCTTTTTCATTGAGGATGACCTGACCTTCCGCGTCCCAGCCGACGCGCGTCGTCACCGAGCCCTTCTTCAGGATTGCCATCGGCTTGCCATCGAGGAAGGCATATTCGATGTTGCTGCGCACGGCGGTATCGCCGTCGCCCAGTTCGGAATTGACGCGCATGAAACGGAGCTTGTTGCCTGCTTCGACGAAACCGTCCCAGGCCACCGACAGGTCACCATCGAGGAATGAGTCCTGGATACGCTTCATGCCACCGATGTGCGATTTCAGCTTGCTGAATGCTTCCTTGAGCTCTTCGCCCGGCGTCGCTTCGCCATTCAGCACGATGTCGACGGTTGATCCGGCACCACCGGTCAATACGGGAGCCTGCAAGGCCTGCACATAATGGCGCTCGCCATCGATCAGGCTGACATTGACCACATAGACACGGCTATGGTCGATCCGCGCCGGATCCATGGGCAAGCTGAACGAGTAGGGGGGTTGGGTGCTGACTGTTTCGGAAGTTTCCGCAAGCACCAGTTCCTGCTGGGCGACATCGACCAGCTGGATGCTCAATTTGGATCCGGGATTGATGACTGCCGGCTCACGCAAGTTGATGGTGCCGCTGACCTGGTTTGCCACCGGCGCTTGCGCCTGCGTTTGCGTGGCGGATGCAGAGCCATTGTTGCCGGCGGCGGACGGGGCGGCGTCTTGATTGGAGGAATTGCATCCTCCGAGAACAGCCAGCGCGGTCAGCGCGGTGGCGACAAGCTTGATCATGACAGGATCCTCAACAGACGATAAACGAAATGAATCGTAGTTCACTGGGCGAGCATAGCGCTCGCTGGATGAACGGACTATGGGCAGGGGTGGGGTTTTGGGTCGAGGGAATCCTCGAGGGAATCCCGCGGGGGCGGAGCACAATAATGCGAGGCGGCCGGGGAATCAATCGCCACAGGCCATGGCAGGCCGTATTCAGGCGTCCGCACAGACCCGGTTGCGACCGGCTTGCTTGGCCCGGTAGAGCTGTGCGTCGGCGGCGCGCATCAGGTCGCCGGTCGAGGACAGGTTGGGTGACCAGGAGGCCGCACCAATGCTGACCGAGACCCTGCGCGTTTCGTCATTGAAGGTGAATTCAAGCTCGCCGATGGCGCAACGCAAACCGTCCGCGAAACGGACTGCTTCGGACAAGCCGTTCTCGGGCAGGACAATGGCAAACTCCTCGCCGCCGATGCGCGCGACGATGAACTCCTCGCGCGAGTGCCCACGCAGGGCAAGGGCGACCTTCTTCAGCACCACGTCGCCGTTGGGATGGCCAAACTGGTCATTGATCGACTTGAAATGATCAAGGTCGATGATGAGCAGGGTCAGTGGACGTTTGTAGTTTGCCGCACGGGCGATTTCGCGATCGATCAGCTCCAGGAACTGGCGTCGGTTGTACAGGTCGGTCAGCGGATCGGCAGTCGCCAGCTGGTACAACTCCTCGTGGTAGCGCGCCTCGACCGAGGAGCGATCCATGAACTTGAGGACGCAACTGCCCACCGAGATGTGGTCGCCATCCTTGAGTTCGGCCTCGATGATCGGCTGGTCGTTGAGGAAGGTCTTGTTGGTCGAATCGAGATCCTTGATGCGGTAGCCGGCGGGATCACGGGTGATCCGGCAATGTGCCCGCGACACGCTGCGCTCGATGATCTGGAACCCGGCTTCGGGTGCACGGCCGATGATCAACGGCTCATCGCCGAGATTGATGCGCTGCCCGAGCCGCTGGCCCTGCAGCACGACCAGGCATGCGGGCACTTCGCCAGCCCCGACCCGTCGGTGCGGGTGCATCGTGCGGCGTTGCGTGGTGCTGGCATCGTTGCTGCTTCGGGTCATGCTCCCCAGGCGGGTTGCCGCCGACTGTTGCCCTGGCAAAGTCTACGCGATCAATCCGGCTTGTTGCGCACAATCGCGCTCAAGCCGGTGCCGCTGCCGACGGAAGCAGGGAAATATCCGCCACGCGGAGAAACAGGCGGCGCAGGCGTCCAAGCAGGAGCAGGCGATTGCGGCGAAGCGCCGGGTCATCGGCCATGACCATGACCTTGTCGAAATAGCGATCGACCGGATCGCGCAGCCGGGCCATGCGCTGCAGCAGGCCGACATAGTCCGCGGCGGCGATCAGCGGCGCGCTGTCGGTCTCGGCATCGGCGAGCGCCGCGACCAGGTCGCGCTCGGCATCGGATTCGAGCAGGGCGGCATCGATGTCTCCGGACGCGTCATCGCCGACCTGGCGCAGGATGTTGCCGATGCGCTTGTTGGCCGCAGCCAGGGCATGCGCCTCGGGAAGCCGGGCAAAGGCGACCACGGCGTGCAGGCGGCGATCGAAATCGACCAGCGAGGACGGCGACAGGGCACGCACCGCCTCGAAGGCATCGCTGCCGATGTGCTGGTCGGCGTAGTAGCTGCGCAGGCGCTCGATGATGAAGTCGAAGATCTCGCTGGCGAGTTCGTCACGCCGCTTGCCGGCATCGAGTTCAAGCGGCTTGCCGTCCTTGCCCTTGCCAAGCCCGGCCACGAACGCCGCTTCCGGCAGGCTGGCCAGGGCTTCGGCGAGATGCGCCTTGAGGTCGAGGTCGAGCCCGCCCTCGATCATGGTGCGGGCAAGGCCGAGCGCCGCGCGGCGCAGCGCAAACGGATCCTTGTTGCCACTGGGCTTCATGCCGACGGCAAAGATGCCGGTCAAGGTGTCGAGGCGCTCGGCGACGGCCAGCACCTGGCCGAGCTTGCCCTCGGCAATGCCATCGGCGGCATTGCGTGGACGGTAGAACTCATCCAGCGCACTGGCGACTTCGGCAACTTCGGGCTTGTTGCCCTGGCTCGCGTAGTAGCGCCCCATGATGCCTTGCAGTTCGGGAAACTCGCCAACCATGCGCGACATCAGATCGCACTTGCACAGGGCCGCCGCACGCGTCGCCAGGGCGGCATCGACGCCGACGCGGTTGGCGATGACGCGAGCCAGTTCAGCCACGCGGATGCATTTGTCCCAGACGCTGCCGAGGGATTGCTGGTAGGTCACCGACTTCAGCGATTCCTGGAATGATTCCAGGCCCTGCTTGCGATCCTCGTCATAGAAGAACTTGGCATCGGCGAAGCGCGGCCGGATCACGCGTTCATAACCCTTGCGGATTTCTGCGGGGTCCTTCGATTCGATGTTGGCGATGCCGATGAAGCGTGCGCTGAGCTTGCCGTCCACATCGAACACCGGGATGAATTTCTGGTTCGTCTCCATGGTCATCACCAGCGCTTCCTGCGGGACATCGAGGAATGCCCGATCGAATGCGCAGACGATCGCCACCGGCCATTCGGTCAAGTTGGCAATCTCGTCGAGCAGGGCAGCGGAAAGCCGCGGCTTGCCACCGCTCTCGCTGCTGACCCGCGCGACTTCGTCGACGATGCGCTGGCGACGCGCGGCCGGATCGGCAATGACCCTGGCATTGCGCAAGGCGTCGAGCCACGTGTCGGCATCGGCAATGTGCACCGGCGCGTCGTGGTGGAAGCGATGACCGCGTGATTGGCGTCCCGCCTGCAGGCCGAACAACTCGGCAGGAATGATGTCGCTGCCGTGCAACATGACCAGCCAGTGTGCCGGGCGCACGAAGGCGAACTCATGCTCGCCCCAACGCATGGGTTTGGGAATCGGCAAGCCCTTGACCGCTTCGGCAAGGATCGCCGGCAGCAGGGACGCCGTCGCCTGGCCGGGCTGGACTGCGCGATGGACGAACCATGCGCCCTTGTCGGTTTCGAGCTTGGCGAGCGCGGATACCTCGACACCACAGCTTGTCGCAAAGCCGATCAGGGCACGGCTCGGTTGGCCATCGGCATCGATACCTGCAGCCACGGCAGGGCCGCGCCGTTCAATGGCCTGGTCGGGTTGCTCGTGGGCGACCGCGGCAACCAGCACGGCAAGGCGACGCGGCGAGCAGTAGGTCTTCGTGTTTGCCGCATCCAGGGCGACACCGCTTTTTTCGAGGCCCTCGACGATGCCCCTGGCAAAGGCGTCGGCAAGCGCATCGAGCGCGTTCGGCGGCAATTCTTCGGTGCCGATCTCGATCAGCAGGGAAGCCGGTTTCCTGTTCGTGTTCATGCGGCTTCCTTGCGCGTGCGCAGCCCGGGGAAGCCGAGCTTCTCGCGCTGCGCGGCATAGGCCTCGGCAACGGCGCGGGACAGCGTGCGCACGCGCAGGATGTAGCGCTGGCGTTCGGTCACGCTGATTGCACGCCGCGCGTCGAGCAGGTTGAAGGTATGGCTGGCCTTCATCACCTGCTCGTAGGCGGGCAGGGGCAGTCCGGCGGCGACAAGCTTCTTCGCCTCGCCCTCGCAGGTATCGAACCACTCGAACAGTTTGGCGACATTGGCGTGTTCGAAGTTGTAGGTGCTCTGCTCGACTTCATTCTGATGGAACACGTCGCCGTAGCTGACCACGCCGCGCGGACCGTCGGTCCACACCAGGTCGTAGACGTTGTCGACGTTCTGCAGGTACATGGTCAGGCGTTCGAGGCCATAGGTGATCTCGCCGGTGACCGGTCGGCATTCAAGGCCGCCGGCCTGCTGGAAATAGGTGAACTGGGTGACTTCCATGCCATTCAGCCAGACTTCCCAGCCCAGCCCCCAGGCGCCGAGGGTTGGCGACTCCCAGTTGTCCTCGACAAAGCGCAGGTCGTGCACGAGCGGATCGATGCCAAGCGCCTTCAGCGAACCAATGTAGAGATCGAGGATGTCATCCGGGTTCGGCTTGAGCACCACTTGATACTGGTAATAGTGCTGCAGTCGATTCGGATTCTCCCCGTAGCGGCCATCGGTCGGTCGCCGTGACGGTTGCACGTAGGCCGCCGACCAGGGCTCGGGGCCGAGCGCCCGCAGGAACGTCGCTGGATGGAAGGTGCCGGCACCGACTTCGGTGTCGAGCGGCTGAATCAACACGCAGCCCTGCTCCGCCCAATAGCGGTTGAGGGTCTGGATGACGTCCTGGAAACTGAGTCCTGACATGTTCTCGATCACGGAAGCGGCGGCAAAGCGCGCTAGTATAACGGGCGCCCACGATCTTCGAGGATAGACGCGGCATGGCGACACGACAGCTGCCAACCGATGCCATCGCCCAGCCGGCTGCCGCGGCCACGGCGCAAGGCCCGGCGCTGGGCCTGCACCATCGCATCGATCTTGATGAAACACTGGCTGCGCTGCTCGGCGACGGGGTCATTTCCGAAGCGGACATGCGGCGGGTGCGAGCCGATGTGCGCACCGCGCGCGGCAAACTTGAGCTGCATCCCTTGATTCTCGTCGCCAACCTGAAGCTGGCCGATGCCCGGGATCCGGCCAAGCCGCTGAGTCTCGAAGTGCTCACCCACTGGCTGGCCGGCAAGGCGAAACTGCCGTATCTGAAGATCGATCCGATGAAGATCGACGTCGCTGCGGTGACCCAGGTCGTCAGCCACGCCTACGCGCTGCGCTATCGGATCCTGCCGGTCGCGGTCAGCGAAATGCAGGTGGTGTTCGCGACCTCGGAGCCGTTCGATACGCGCTGGATGGCCGATCTCGGCCATATCCTGCGTCGCGACATCCAGCGCATGGTTGCCAGTCCCATCGACATCAGCCGTTTCCTCACCGAATGGTGGGGCGTGCAGCGTTCGATCCAGCGCGCCAGGGATGCCAAGGCCGAAACCGGGGACAATTCCGCCCTGCTCAATTTCGAGCAGTTGGTCGAGCTTGGCAAGACCGGCGACCTTGGCGTCGACGACCGTCACGTCGTGCATATCGTCGACTGGCTGCTGCAGTACGCCTTCGAGCAGCGTGCCTCGGATATCCACCTGGAGCCGCGGCGCGATACCAGCGCGATCCGTTTCCGCATCGACGGCGTCATGCACAAGGTGTTCGAGCTGCCGACGCCGGTGATGACCGCGGTGACCTCGCGCATCAAGATCCTTGGGCGCATGGACGTGGCCGAGAAGCGGCGCCCGCAGGATGGCCGCATCAAGACGCGCTCGCAGGGTGGGCGCGAGGTCGAGCTGCGCCTGTCGAGCATGCCCACCGCATTTGGCGAAAAGATCGTCATGCGCATCTTCGACCCGGATATCGTGGTCAAGGAGTTCCGCCAGCTCGGTTTCACCGACCAGGAAGAGGCGAACTGGCGCGGCATGGTCGAGCGGCCGCATGGCATCGTCCTCGTCACCGGCCCGACCGGTTCCGGCAAGACGACCACGCTGTATTCGACGCTGAAGGTGCTGGCCACGCCCGACCTCAATGTCTGCACGGTCGAGGACCCGATCGAGATGGTCAGCCCCGAGTTCAACCAGATGCAGGTGCACAACGCGATCGATCTCGATTTCGCCGCCGGCGTGCGCACCCTCATGCGCCAGGATCCCGACATCATCATGGTTGGCGAGATCCGCGACCTGGAGACGGCGCAAATGGCCGTGCAGGCCTCGCTGACCGGCCACCTCGTCCTGTCGACCCTGCACACCAACGATGCGCCGAGCGCGTTGACGCGCCTGCTGGACCTGGGTGTGCCGCATTACCTCATCCAGTCGACCCTGACCGGTGTGGTCGCGCAGCGCCTCGTGCGCACCTTGTGCGCGCATTGCAAGGTCGAGGTGCCGTTCGACGAGCGCGGCTGGCTGGCGATGACGGCAAACTGGAAACTGCCGCCGCCGCAACAGAACTTCGGGCCGAAGGGCTGCACGGAATGCCGCAAGACCGGCTTCCAGGGGCGCACGGGCATTTACGAGATGATGCGCATATCCGCACCTCTGCGGGCGCTGATCCAGCCAAACATGGACCTGGCTGCGGTCACCGCGACGGCCCTCGCCGAGGGCATGCGTCCACTGCGCGTGTCGGCGGCGGCACAGGTTGCACGTGGGGTGACGACCTTGCGCGAAGTCATGAACGTGTTGCCGCCCATCGAATAGACCGGGCCCGATCCGCGCCCGGCAAATGCCACATGCAAAAACGCCATCCGGCAGGCGGATGGCGTTTGCAGTTGCGAGCAGCCCGACCGACCCGGTCGGTACAGCCTGACTACCGTGTTGCTTACTTGCGACCGCGTGCCGCGTTGCTGCGGATCGCCTTCAGCGGATCGCCGAGCTTCACCGTCGACAGGTAGCTGTTGATCGCCTCGTTGGTGACGTCATACAGCGGACGACCCATGACGGCGGCGGTTGCCTTGAGGCTGTCACGCATGCGCTTGGAAACGCGCAGGCTGGCATCGCGTGCATCATCATCAACTGCTGCTTTCTTCTTCGTAGCCATGTTTTCCCCCTTCGGGATAGTGTAAAGAGTCAACTGCGACGATATCCTTTTTCGCCAGCGTTACAAGTGTAGCCACATTCCAGCCCGGAAGAAAATGTGCCACTGGTTGGGTTGGTAATGATTTGTGAACAAAAGCGTTCAGGTGAACGGGGCGGTGACCGCCAAATCACGGACAGGTTCCCGGACTGCGCGAGAAAACCGGCTTCAGGCCGAGGAAGCCCCGTTTTCACTTGGCAAGCGCCTGGCCAGCAGTCTCGATGCGAAGATGCCGACTTCATAGAGCAGGCACATCGGAATCGCCAGCAACAGCTGCGAAACCACGTCCGGCGGAGTCAGGATGGCGGCAATGACGAACGCGCCGACAATCGTGTACGGACGGCTCTTTGCCAGTTGTTCAGGTGTGGCAACACCGATGGCCACCAGGATCACCAAGGCCACCGGCACCTCGAAACAGAAGCCGAAGGCAAGGAACAGCACGAGTACAAAATCAAGAAAGCGGGCAATGTCGGGCATGACGGCAACGCCTGCGGGGGCAATGCTGGTCATGAACGTGAAGATTGCCGGCAGCACCAGGAAATAGGCAAACGCGCAGCCGATATAAAAAAGCAGCACGGAAGAGGCGAGCAGGGGAATGGCCAGGCGTCGCTCGTGCCGGTACAGGCCCGGGGAAACGAATGCCCAGAGCTGATAGAGGATGAACGGCATGGCCAGGAACAGGGCGACAAAGAACGCCAGTTTCAGCGGTGCGAAGAACGGTGAGGCGACGTCGGTGGCGATCATTGCGCCACCCACCGGCAGATGTTCGATCAAGGGCCTGGACAACCACGCGTAGAGCTTGTTGGCGAAAGGAACCAGGCCAAGCAGGATCAGCAGCACGGCGGCGACCGCACGCAGCAGGCGTGAGCGCAGTTCGATCAGGTGCGAAAGGAAGGTTTGTTCCTTGTCGCCAGCGTCGTCAGTGCGGCTCATCGGACGGGCGCGCTTGCGGTTTGTCACTGATGGCGCTTTGCAGCTGATCGGCGGTCGCGCGGATATCCTCGCGGACATCGACCTGCTTCACCGTTTCCTGGATGCTGCGCTTGATGTCTTCGGCAGCCAGTTCGCGCTCGATCTCCGAGCGCACGCCTTGCCAGCCATTGCGCAGCCGGCGCACCAGCGCGCCTGCCGTGCGCGCGACCCCGGGCAGCCGCTCGGGGCCAAGCACGAGCAAGGCGACGACGGCGATCAGGGCCAGTTCGCCGAAGCTGAAGTCGAACATGACGGTGGCCTAGCGCTCGCTGCGATCCTTGTCGGTGTCGGTGGCTGAATGCACCGCCGCCGGTGGATCGGACTTGAGTTCGGAAGGCTTTGCCGGATCGTCACCCTCCTGCATGCCCTTTTTGAAGCTCTTGATCGCCGAACCCATGTCCTCGCCGATATTGCGCAGCTTCTTGGTGCCGAACACCAAGGCCACGATGACCAGGACAACAAGCCAATGCCAAATGCTGAAACCGCCCATCTTGATTACTCCACGGACATTTTGTCGGTGCCAGGTAGGCGACCGGGGGTGCGATTTGCCGCGCAGCCATCAACGGGCAGCTGCGCATTGCTGTTTCGTCAATGGCGGGAGGGGATTCCGCGCCGGACTATTGGGCAGTGTACTCCTCCAGGCGGTCGCGGAAGTCTACCAGCGCATTCGGCACATTGCTGACGCCGTCCTCGAAGATGCGCCTCGGCGTCACGCCCTCGCCGTAGATCAACTGATTGCTGTCGTGGTCGATCGACAGCACCGAGCCGTCAAAGGCGACACCGGCGAACAGGCCGCGGGCACGTGAATAGGAGAAGATCTCGGCCTTCAGCTGGGCATCGGTGGATGCCTGCGCGGTACGACCGACCGGGCCGGCGGCAGCCGAGGCGTCGGCACCGATGGTGAATTTTCCGTGCACGATGGAATCGACGCCGCGTTCGGTGCGAAAGACCAGCACGACGTCGGTCGACGACACGCCGGCCTGGAAGCCGACGCTGCCGCCAGTCAGGTTGACGAACGCTGGATTGGACCATGTGCCGTCGCGCGTCTTGACCGCGATCAGGCCCTCGCCACGGCGGCCGCCAATGACGAAGCCGGCCTTGAGCACGTCGGGAACGACGACGATGGCGTGCGCGCTTTGCAGCAGTTCACGGGGAATGGCCTTGTCCGGTGCCTGCATGATTTCGTTGAGCACGCGCACGGCGTTCTCGGCGCGCTTGAGCTCGGGGTCGGCGGCGTGGGCAGTGATCGCGGCGACGGCAAGCAATCCGGTCAGCAGACGCAACAAGGCAGGCATGGTTGACTCCGAAAGAGATAACCGCAGCAAGTTAGCAGCTCAAGCTGAGTCTGCGATGAAGCGCGTATCGATGCGGATGGAACCCGCAGCATTCCGCTGCGAGGTGCGGCAAAGCGCGGGATCGGAAGCGACTGGCAACTGCATGCAGGAACAGGGCAAACGACCATTCCCGTCGTCCACTGCGACGGTTCGCCAAGGGGGATTCAGGCTCGATTGCCGCCCGCTCGAAACATGGCGCTGCGGCGCCGGGAAATGCGTGATGCAGACGCGGCAAAGAGCAGCAGACCGAGAATCGCCAGACTCCACGTCGAACTGGAGGGCAAGGTCGCCGGTGGCGGTGTGCTGCCACCAGGCGGCGGCAAAGCGCAGGGGGTCTGCCCCACGGTGAATCCGGTGATGCCGATGCCGCGCAGGCTTTCCGGACCGGTAATCGGACCCAGCACCGTGGCGAGTCCGGTGGCGGGGTCGATCCGCGCCAGATCGCTCCAGTCGACAAGGGTGCTGCCGCCCGGTGCGGGAGGTAGGTAGTTGAGTACCGACCAGAGTGTGCCGTTGGCGTCGAAACTCAGCGAAATCGTGCTGATCCAGCCGCTGCCGGCGGCGCCGAATCCGCCGATCAGCGTGGCCGTGCCGGTCTGCGTGTTGACCTTGTACAGACTGTTGTTGCCGCGTCCGCCGGCGGCAAACAGCTCGTTGCCGCGGGCAGCAAGGCCGGTCAGGGTCTCGGCGAGCGTGGCCACCAGGGTTGATTGACCAGTGGCCGGATTGACCCGCCAAAGCTTTCGGGTCGTGGCCGAGGTCAGCCACATTTGCCCGTCACAGGTAAAGGCCGAGGCAAAGTCCAGCGAATTGAACTGGCCGGTGCCACCACTGAGGTTCAGGGACGACAGGTAGGTCGCGCGTCCGTTGGCCGTGTCCAGGGTGACGATCGGCTTTTGCGTCAGGCTGTCGGAAATCGCATACAGGGTGTTGCCCGGGCCGAACGTGAGGCCCTTCAGCAAACCATACGGCTGTCCGCCGAAATTGCCGGCTTCACCAATGTAGGTGGCTCCCGGCGGCGATGTTTCGATGCGATAAAGCTGGTCAAAAGCCACGCCATAGCCAACCGGATTCGCCATTGCCGGCGAAATCGGAGCACTCGAAAGCACAGCTGCGATGAGGCAGGCACGCAAGCGCATGGTGGCGTTCTTTTGTTATGTTATTGGTAATCGTCTGCCTCGACGTTTCCGTGAGGCGGCCTTGAGTCTAGCAGTTTTCTCCATGCCGACAAGGCCTTGGAGCACCTTCTGCGATTCCGATCTTGTCCCCGGGCTGAGCCATCGCATGTCGCGTTTTCTCTCGTTTTCGGATCCGGCAGAACCGCGACGGTTGGCCATCCTGCTCGTCAACCTGGGCACGCCGGATGCTCCCGACAGTGCATCGGTCAGGCGCTACTTGGCTGAATTCCTTGCCGATCCACGCATCGTCGAACAGCCACGCTGGCTCTGGTGGCTGATCCTGCATGGCATCATCCTGCGCATCCGCCCGGCGCGCTCGGCCCGCGCCTATGCCAAGGTCTGGACCAGCGCCGGTTCGCCCCTGCAGGCCGGCACGCTAGACCTGGCCGATCGCCTGCAGGACGCCTTGCAGGCGGACTTCGGCAATGCCGTGATCGTTCGTCATGCGATGCGCTATGGCACTCCGAACCTGGGCGAAACCCTGGCCGGGCTGGCGCGATCGGGGATGCGGCGCCTGCTTGTCGTGCCGCTGTTTCCGCAATTCTCGGCGACCACCACGGCTTCGGTCTTCGATGCGGTTACCGCGCAGTTTCGTCGCTGGCGCTGTCCGCCCGAGCTGCGCCTGGTCAGCGACTATTGCCAGGAGCCGGCGCATGTCGAGGCGCTGGCCCGCAGTATCGAGCGGCATTGGCAGGCAAACGGGCGCAGCGAGCGCCTGCTGCTTTCGTTCCACGGGATTCCTGAGCGCTATGTGCGCAATGGCGATCCATATCGCCAGCAATGCGAAGCGACGGCAGCAGCGCTTCGCGCACGCTTGCGCATGGGCGCGGATGAGCTGTTGTTGAGCTTCCAGTCGCGCGTGGGCCGGGAGCCCTGGCTGCAGCCCTACACCGACCGCACCCTGGCCGAATTGCCGGTGCAGGGCGTGCGCAGTGTCGATGTGATGTGTCCCGGTTTTGCCGTAGACTGCCTGGAAACCCTCGAGGAAATGGATATGGCCGGGCGCGAGATCTTCCTGCACGCCGGCGGCGAGCGCTTCAACTACATTGCCTGCCTCAACGCCGGTGACGACCAGGTCGCGGCAATGCGCGAGCTGGTGCTGCGCCATTGCCAGGGTTGGCCGGAATCCGGCAATGCCGCGCACGTTCGCCCGTGAGTGAACCAATGGCCGTCGAGTTGCGTATCCCGCTGCGCAACCTGACCCTGGCGGCGAAGGCCTGGGGCGATCCATCCGCTCCACCAATGCTGGCCGTGCATGGCTGGCTCGACAATGCCGGCACATTCGATCGCCTGGCCCCCTTGCTGCGCGGGCACTACCTGGTCGCGCTCGATCTGGCCGGTCATGGCCGTTCCGCGCATCGGCCCGCGGCAAACTGGTATGCGCTTGCCGATTATCTCGACGAGATCGGCCAGGTCATCGACTGGTTTGCCTGGCCGTCGCTCGACCTGCTCGGCCATTCACTGGGTGCGGCCCTGGCCAGCATGTACGCCGCAATCTGCCCGCAGCGGATTCGCCGCTTGTTGCTGGTCGAAGGCCTCGGGCCGCTGACCCTGGACACGCAGAGGACCCTTGAACAATTGCGCCGGGCGCACACGGCGCGGGCGGCGTTCAAGGGCGATGGCTTGCGCGTGTTTGCGGATCTGGAAGAAGCCATCGAAGCCCGCTGCCGCTCGGGGCATCTGTCGGCGCAAGCGGCGCGTTGCATCGTCGAGCGCGGGGTGCGGCGAATGGGTGCCTCGGCTGGATTGCCGATGCAGGGCTCGGGTTCCGCGCTGGAAAACGTTCCAGCGACTTCCGTTGCGGGCAGCAAGATCGAGAGTGGCGATACAGATGCCGGCTTTGAGGACGTGCACGCGTTGACCCACCTCAGTTGGTCGAGTGATCCGCGACTGACCCTGCCGAGCGCGACGCGGCTGAGCGAAGAGCAGCTTGCCGACATCCTGCCGGCCATTGCCGCACCGACCTTGCTCGTGCTGGCCGAACCGCATGCGCCTTACCTGCAGCCGGAGATGGTCGCGGCGCGGATTGCCTTGCTGAGGGATATCGAAGTCGTGCGCATGGCGGGCACGCATCACCTGCATCTGGAAAATCCGCAAGCGGTGGTGGGCGCGATGCAGGATTTTCTCGCCCGACATCCTCTGCGCGACACCTGAGCGGCGCCTGTATCAGGGGGCCTGCACGAGCCGGTGCAATTCGGCCTTGAGGGCCTGGCCGTTGACGCGCAGCCAGTCGCGCTGTTCCTGCCAGTTCGGCAGGATGGATGCGACCAGCGTCCAGAACCGCGGCGAATGGCTGCGGATGCGCAGGTGGCAGAGCTCATGCACCAGCACGTACTTGAGGGCTGCCGGAGGAGCCAGCGCAAGGGCAAGGTCCAGGGTCACCCGATCGCGGGTATCGAGGCTGCCCCAGAGGCTCTTCAACGGGCGCACGCGGATCACGGTCGGGGCATAACCCAGGCGCGGGCAATAGCGTGCCAGCCAGCGCGACACATCCTTGCGCAATTGCGCATCGAGATAGGATTGCAGCAGGCCGCGGGCGGTTTCCAGCGAGCGCCGGTTGGCCTGTGGCAAGGTCAACAGCAAGGTGTCAGCGAGCAGTTCGATCCGCGGATAAGGACCTGCGCACCAGCTCAGCCGGATGGTTTCGCCACGCAATGGAATGACCGTCGTTGCCCCGGGTTCGAGTGCGGGCGGCTGCGCGCCGAGATGAAGCTCGTCGAGCTTGCGCTCCAGCCATTCGCCGTGCTTCCGCAGGAAGGCGAATACCTGGGCCGGATGCGTGCCTTTCGGACATGTCACCCTGGCCCCGCCCGAAGTCACGGTCAGGCGCAGGCGCCGCGCCTGCGGATGACTGCGGCGCAGGACCCGGATCACCTCGCCGGTCGGTGTCGGCAATTCAAGATACTGGTCTTCGGATTCCTGGCTCATCGTTCACGCCATCCGCTTTCATCGTTCCTGGTCGCGCTCATCCGGGCGCGGCAGACCGAACCATTCATCGAGTTTTTCCAGCAAGCGCCGGGTTTCTAGCGTCATCAAGGCGAAGCGCGCATCGAGTTCGGCACGGGCTGATTCCGCAGCATCCTCGCCGATCTCGTCAAGGACGATATCGAGAAAACGGAACTTGCGGATGGTCAGATCCTCACCGAGCACGAAGGCCATGCGCCCATCGAGTTCGAGGCCAAGCTGGAAGACCTGCTTGCCGGATTTCAGATGCTCGCGCACTTCGTCCGATTCAAGATCCTGGCGACGACAACGAACCACCGCGCCCGCTTCGGCCGGATCGCGCAATTCGCACTCGTCACCCCAACTCAGTCCTTGCGGGAGCTTGCCACCAACCAGCCAATCCGTCATCAGGGTTCGCGGCGAGTCGGCGGGGGCCATTGGCGTGGCCGGGAAACGACCGAGGGCCTCGCGCAGCTGGGTCACCGCTTCCTCGGCCAGCTTGCGGCTGGCCGTGTCGATCACCATCCAACCCTGCGCCTCATCCAGGTAGGCGAAGACGCGGGACGGGCGCACGAAGGCGCGCGGCAGCAGGTCGGTCATGACCTCTTCCTTCAGGCGCTTGCGCTCGCGCGCGCCAATGCGGCGTGCTTCCTTATCGGTGATTTCGGCAATCTTCACCGCCAGCGCCTCGCCGATCACCGAGGAGGGCAGCAGCTTGTCCTCGCTGCCGATTGCCAGCAGGGTGAACTTGCCGGCGCGATGGGTCAGCTCATCGGAATCGCGCCCGTACGGCGAAACGAAGCCGCGCGTGGCCAGTTCGATCGGGCCGCAGGGGCGCAGCCGGTGATCGTCGAGCAGGCCATCGAGTTCAGCCAGGCTTTTTGACGTGCTTTTCGGGAAGCGGAACAGGGTCAGGTTGCGGAAAAACATGGGAGTGTCTGGATTCCTTGGGGGAACAAATTGGCGATCCTTGCGCAATGCAGGATCAGATGGTGAGAAAGCCGCCGGGTGCTTCCGTCATTCGTCGAGGGCATGCAGCGGTGGCGCAGGATACCGCTCGTGCGTGCTCAAGCCGAGCACGCTGAAATCAAACAAGGCCGGATCCGCAAGTTGCGAGGGTTCAACGCGGGTCAGGGCGCGAAAGATGTTTTCGATGCGTCCCGGGGCCTCGATTTCCCAGGCCTGCAGCATGCGCTTGACCGCCTTGCGCTGCAGGGTTTCCTGCGAGCCGCAGAGGTCGCACGGAATGATCGGGTAGGCGCGCTGCCGGGCCAGTTCGGCAAGGTCGCTTTCCGCGCAATAGGCCAGTGGCCGGATCACGGTGTTGCGCCCATCATCGGCCTGCAGCTTTGGCGGCATGGCCTTGAGCCGGGCCTGGTGGAACAGGTTGAGGAACAGGGTTTCGACTATGTCGTCGCGATGGTGGCCCAGCGCAATGCGGTTATAGCCGTTTTTTGCAGCAAAATCGTAGAGCGCGCCGCGGCGCAGGCGCGAGCACAGGCTGCACATCGTGCGACCGGCCGGGATGACGCGCTCGACCACGCTGTAGGTATCCTGCTCGATGATCCGGAACGGAATGTCGCGCTGGCGCAGGGCAGCCGGCAGGATTGTCGCGTCATAGCCCGGCTGCTTCTGGTCGAGGTGCACGGCAAGCAGGTCGAAGCGGACCGGCGCGCGCGCCTGCAATTCGCGCAGCATGTCGAGCATGACCCAGGAATCCTTGCCGCCCGACAGGCAGACCATGATGCGATCGCCGGCGTCGATCATGCGGTAATCGGCAATGGCCTGGCCAACCTGTCGGCGCAGACGGCGGGCCAGCTTGTCGGCACGGGATTCGGGCAATTCCGTCATGGTCACCTTCATCGATCAACCGGTGTCGTCAGCGCTGCGGAAACGGGTCTGGAATGCATCGCCTGCGGCCTTGGCTTAGACTTCGCCAAAGCCAAGGGATGCTCATGAACCCCGAAGATCCGGCCAACACGGTGCGTCAACTGACCTTGCTCAAGACCGAGCATCGCGACCTCGATGCGATGATTGCACGGCTGGCGATCGACCCCGGCAATGACGAGCTTGAAATCAAGCGCCTGAAGCGGCGCAAGTTGTATCTCAAGGACACCATCGCCTTGCTCGAAAGTAGCCTGATCCCGGATCTCGACGCCTGACCGCACGGGCCTGCCGGATTGCGCAGGCAAGGCCGGTTCGACAACGTTGCTCACGCTGCCTGGTTGGTCTTGCCGGCATGTTCCGGATTTCCTGCTTCCGCTTTTCCGGCGGTCAGCTTGAGGATGCCGTGGCGGATGTCGCGGCTCAAGATTACCTTGGCTTCGGTGACCAGTTCCTCGAGGCCGGGATCGAAATCCAGCTTGTTGTCGGCGTCTGCCCAGATCACCCGGCGTTCGCGCAGCTTCTGGATGAAGCCACGGAACAGCGACTTGTCGAAGAACTCCGGCGCATTCAGTTCGTGCAGCAGTGACAGGCGTTGTGCGGTCAGCGTGCAGAGATTTTCCAGCTCGGCGGCACTCAGCGTGTTGCGCCCGTTGCTGACCAGCAGGGCGATCGTGATGTAGTAGCGCTCGACCGCCTGCAGCAAGCTGTGTGACATCGCACGCAAGCGGAATGCGCTGTCGCTCTGGCCCGGCGCGCGTTCGAGCACGCGGCCATCGGCGTCGCTTTCAAGCAGGCCGCGGTCGACCAGGAAATCCAGTGATGCACGCAGGCGTTCGCTGAACTCGTCCTCGTTCCAGGGCAGGAACCACTCGGCCTGGATGAACGGATAGATCAGGCGACCAAGGCGCAGAACGCCGGAACGGCTCATGCGCCGGTTGTTGAGGAAGCAGCAGGCAATCCATGCGCTGGAAACAAGCACGTGTTGCACATTGTTTCGGAAATAAGAAAGCAGCACCGCGTTGTCGCCCTCGGCGACGAGGACATCGCCAAGTGGATGGTTGACCCGGCGGATCCATTGCATCGATTCGCCATAGGCGATGATCTCGGCCGGTGACTTGCCGGTGATGGTGACGCGATCACCGAAGGGCAGCGCGATGAGGAGATCCTTGTACAGCTCGAGCTGGGCGAGCAGGTCGGCCTCGGTCATCGCGTGCTTGGGCATCGCCAGAAGGGCAAGGGCGAGCAGGTTGATCGGATTGACGTCGACGGCGCGGTTGATGTTCGACTGGATGCGGTTGGCCAGGATATCGACCGCCGCCGGCAACCAATCTGGCTTTGCCTCCGGCATTGCCGTGGATGCGCGCCAGGCCGGCGCGACCTCGTCGAGCAACGTGCCGAGGTCGATCGGCTCGCCGAAATTGATCGCCACCTTGCCGTAGCGCTGGCGCAGCACGCCGAAGGCGCGGAACAGGCCGAGCAGGGACTCCTTTTCCTTCGGCTTGCCGGAGAGTTCGCCAATGTAGGACTTGCCCTCCATGAGCTTCTCGTAGCCGAAATAGACCGGCTGGAACATCACCGGCCGGCGCGATTCGCGCAGGAAGCTGCGCAGGGTCATGGCGAGCATGCCGCTGCGCGGGCTGAGCAGGCGCCCGGTACGCGAGCGACCGCCCTCGATGAAATATTCCAGGGCCACGCCGCGCGCGAACAACTGGCTCACGTACTCGGTGAACACCGCCGAATACAAGGCATTCGACTTGAAGCTGCGACGCAGGAAGAAGGCGCCGCCGCGACGCAGGATCGCACCCAGTCCGGGCAGGTTGAGATTGACGCCAGCGGCGATGTGCGGTGGAACCAGGCCATTCTGGTACAGCGTGTAGCTCAGCAGCAGGTAGTCGACGTGGCTGCGGTGGCAGGGCACATAGATCACCTCGTGACCCGGCGCCACTGCGCGCAGCTTGTCGAAGTGGTGCATGACGACGCCGTCATACAGCTTGTTCCACAGCGCAATGAGCATGAAGGAAAGCGAGCGCACCACGGTGTGCGAGTAGTCCGCGGCGATTTCCAGGGCATAGCCGCGGGCGCGTCGGTGCACCTGTTCGACCTTGGCGTTTTCCTTTGCGCTCACCGCGTCGATGGCCTGCCTCACCGAATCGGCATTGACCACCGAATCGACAACGGTACGCTTGTGCGACAGGTCGGCACCGATGATCGTGGTGCGGGTCAGCCGGAAATGCACCCTGAGCACGCGCGAGAGTTTGCGCACGATGCGTTCGAGGGCGAGGCCTTCCTGTTCGGCGACGATCTGCTTGAGCGACACCGGCGCGGAGAACTGCACGATCGTGTCGCGGCCGTTGAGCAGGATCGCCAGCAGGCGCCGGAAGCGTCCGACGACCACCCAGTTTTCCGCAAACAGCACGCGGAACCAGCCGGATTGCCTGTCCGGAGCTCGGCCGACGAAGATCGACACCGGCACCAGGCGGATGTCGTCCTCGCGCCCGGCGTGGATCAGTTCGACCAGCTTGCTCAGGGTTTCCGAGCGCGAGACATGCGTGCGATCACGAAACAGGCTGGGCCGCGGCGTCAGCGCGATGATGGCGCGCTTGCGCTTGATCGGCAGGCGCGTGGCCGCTTCGTAGGGCGAGGGCATGCCGGCTTCCAGGCATGCCTGTTCGAGGATCAGGGTGTCGGAGAGCCCGTAGCGTTCGACCACGTAGACTGCGGGAATGTCATCGTCGGGCAACAGCTCGCGCGGTTCGCGCGGTTCGCGCCGTAGGCGAATCCACGGACGCAGCAAGGCGCTGAACAGCTTGAGCCAGAAGGGCGCGCGGGCGGCCGGATCCGGCGTCCGGTGAAGGGGAAGGTCCTGCTGCATTTCATTCATGCCCTGCCGTCAATCAAGACAGCATGCGCATCAGCCATTGGCCGCCGCGGGAGTTGCGGTTGCCATCGCCTTCTCGGCCTTGCGCGCCTTGAGCTTTTCGATCGTGTCCTTGTTGTACCAGCGCTCGCCGACGCGAACCATGTCGACATTGGCCTGGAATGGCGTATCGAGCAACACGTAGCTGACCTTGACCAGTGCTTCGTCGGCATTGCCTGAAACCAGTTCGGTGGTTGCCGAATCGAGCGTCTGGTCGATCGAGAAACCGTACAGCGCCAGCACCTTCTTGAGGCTGTTGAAGGCAATCTTCAGTTTCGGTGCCGATTGCTGGAAATCCAGGCCGCGCGCCTCATCGAGGGACTTCAGATCCAGCTGCCGCGCGGCGTCGGTGACAACGTCCAGGGTCTGCTTGACCAGCTCGGGATCGGTGAATCGGGTCTTTTCGACCCACTTGGCCAGCGCTTCGATGATATTGGTGGCCTGTTCCTTTTCGCTGACCGAAAGCTCCTGGTTCTGCTGCACGACTCCTTTCAAGTAGCTGCGCCCCATCGCCACCATGGTCGGCATCTGTTGCTGGTATTGCGCATCGAACTGGCGGATATCGGGCTCGAATTCCTTGAACAGCGCCTCGGCGGCATCCGGCGCGGTCAACTTCGACATCGTTTCGGCAAAGCGTGCTCGCGCCGCGTCATCAATTGGCGGCTGATCCTTTTCGCTGGTCCATTCGGCCTTGATCCGCGTGAACTCCTCTGGCGGCAGCATGTGTTCGATCAGGCCGCCAATGTCCCCTTCGCGGGTCAGCGCAATGGATTTCTGCAGCGCTTGCTGGGCGCCATCTGCGGCAGCGCCCGAGGTCGCGGAATCACGGTTGCAGGCCGTGATCGACAGGGCGAGGGTGGCCAGCAGGGCAGTTCGGACAAGCATCGTCAACATGGGCAATCCGGAATCGGGAAAGGTACGCACTTTAGCAGTCCGGGCTGCATCGGTCAGCCGCATCCCGGTGGCACCGGGCGGCAAAAGAAAACCCGGGCAGCGGTGCTGTCCGGGTTGAATCCGGCAAGGCCGGAGGGGGAACTGATGCGTCGTTCTGTGCGGTGTGGAGCGTTGACAAGGTCGCTGCAACGAGGAGCAGGCGGACGCATCTTAATAAGATCCCGAAGCTAATGCAATACTTTAAGTTACCAAGTTCAAGATATTGATTTGCAAACGATTTGCAAGTCAGTCAGTGCGCAGGGCCGCTTCTTTTGCGCGGCGTCGGTCGGCAGGCGACTGCGTCCAGTCGTTGTTGAACAAGGCAGGCTCCCAGCTGCCATAGGTCGGATTGGGCAGCACGAACCAGCGCTGGCCGATCCAGTCCAGGTAGGGCGCAACTGCTTGCTCACGGCCTTGCGGCGTATTGGCGAGGACATCGACAAAGTCGCCAAGCTGATCGCCGATTTGCATCAACACGCGGTACTTGCGCGAGATGAGCTCGCGCCGGCAACCTTTTTCGCTGCCGTTTTGCTCGCATCCCGGGACGATCGTGCCGAGGCCGAGAAAGACCTGCTCGTCGGCAGCGATCGGAAAATCGAGCTTGCGCAGGTTTTCCAGGGTGGCCGTGCCGAGGTCGCTGGCGCGGTTGGACAGGTAGAAAACGGTGACGCCCTTGCTGGCGGCAAGGCGGGTGAAGGCAAGTGCGCCGGGGATCGCCCTAGCTTTCTCCTCGTGGCACCACGCCGCCCAGGTGACCTCGTTGAAACGCTCGCCATTGACCACCAGTCGCGCCTGGTACGGCGAGTTGTCGAGGACGGTTTCATCGATGTCGAGAATCACCGCGGTCCTGCCCGGATCGGTCACCGGCACCTTGCGCTCGCCCTGCGGCAGGGCTTCCCAGGTGGAATCCGCCAGGGCCTGTGCCAGCTCTTCGCCGGCATTGCGATAGGCCTGGCGATAGATCAGGTCGCGTTCGACGGCAGTCTGGGTCCAGGCCACGGCATTCAGGTTGTCGTCGGGCAAGGGCAGGGCGCTGGCGTCCGCTGAAGCCGCCTGGCTCGTCGGCGTGACGACGGTGGCCGGGTGGTCGGCCCGCCGCACCGTGTGCTGGCAGGCGCTGGTCATCAGCATCGCGACAACGATGCAGGCTGCAAATCTGGTCATGCTGGAACTCCGCGGGTTGCAAATGGGTAATGGCGATGAAGTATTGCTGAAGTCTACTGCACCGACATGACCGCCCGGACTGGCATTGCGCCACGGCGACTGACAGACTGCGCGACGCTCAGGAATCCACCCGCCCCATGCCGCTTTCCGCCCGATTCAATCCCGCACGCCTCAGCCAGGTCAGCCAGGTGCTCGCCGCACTCGCCCTGCTGGCCATCCTGCACCTGCATCTCCTGCCGGTCTTGCTGGCTGGATTGCTGGTGTTTGCCGTGGTCAATGCCCTGGCGCCCTCCCTGCAACGGCACTTGCCCGGGGCCAAGGCGCATTGGCTGCTGGTCGCCCTGCTGGCCGCACTGGTGGTCGGCCTGCTCAGTTTTGCGATTGTCGGCGGCGTCGCCTATCTCGGCTCGGAGCATGGCAGTCCCTCGCAGCTTTTCGAGCGCATGGCACCGCTGATCGAGCGTGCACGCGCGCAGTTGCCGGCAATCGTCGTCGATCACCTGCCGGACAATTCCGAGCAGATCCGTGTGGCGGTCATGGAGTGGCTGCGTGAACACGCCGCGCAACTCCAGCTTGCCGGTGCCAATGCCGCCCGCATCATCGTGCACCTGCTGATCGGCATGGTTCTCGGTGCCATGCTGGCCTTGCAGAGTGCATTGGACCGGCCGCTGGAAGGCCCGTTGACGCAGCAGTTGCGCATCCGCAGCATCACCCTGGCCACGGCTTTCCACGACATTGTCTTTGCCCAGGTCAAGATTTCAGCCTTGAACACCCTGTTCACGGCGATCTTCCTGCTTGTCGTGCTGCCATTGTTCGGCGTGAACCTGCCGCTGGCAAAGACCCTGGTCCTGGCGACCTTCGTATGCGGCTTGCTGCCAGTCGTCGGCAACCTGATCTCGAACACGCTGATCTTCGTCATCGGCCTGTCCATATCGCTGTGGGTTGCCATCGCCGCGCTGACCTTCCTCGTCCTCATCCACAAGCTTGAGTACTTTCTCAACGCGCGCATCATCGGCGGCCAGATCCGCGCGCGCGCCTGGCAACTCCTGGTCGCGATGTTGGTCATGGAAGCCGCCTTCGGTCTCGCCGGCGTCATTGCCGCGCCGATTTATTTCGCCTACCTCAAGCGTGAGCTGGAAGGCGTCGGCCTGGTCTAGCGACGAGATTCGGGATTAGCAAATGCGAGAAGCGGGTTCGACGCGTTCGTGAAGAACTCGGCAAGAATGCGAGAAGTCCGCTTTCCCGAATCTCCAATCCCGAATCCCCGCATCAGTCGTCGAACAGCGCGGCCAGCCTGGCGATGCTCGAACTGGCGACTTCCTTGCGTTGGGCTTCGTCCTGTTCGCTGTCGCGGCCGGACCAGTGCAGATCGGATGCGGGCAGTTCGGCAAGGAAACGGCTCGGGTCGTTGGCGAGGATTTCGCCAAAGCGCCGCTTGCGGCGGGTAAAGCTCAGCGCGAGATGTTCCTTGGCGCGGGTGATGCCGACATACATCAGGCGGCGTTCCTCGTCGAGGCGACCTTCATTGACACTGGCCTCGTGCGGGAACGAGCCCTCCTCGACACCGATGATGAAGACAAAGCGGAATTCGAGTCCCTTCGCCGAATGCAGGGTCATCAGGCGCACCGCATTGCCTGGATCATCGCGGTCGCCATGGGTGAGCAAGGCCAGTTGCGCCGCCAGGTCGCCGGCGGCACCTTCCTTCTGCATGGCGCGGAACCATTCCGCAAGCTCCTTGAGATTTTCCAGCCGCCGCGCGCGCAGGCCGGGTTCCTTGACCTGCGCGCCAATGTGCTCGGCATAACCGATGCGTTCGATCAGCTGATCGACCAGATCGGCGGCCGCCGAGTGCTCGGCGCTGCGGGAAAGCTCGCGCATCAGGTTCACGAAACCGACCAGGGCCGAGGCCGGTCGTGCGGCGAGTCCGGCCAGCACGGTGTCGTTTTGCGCCGCGCGCAGCATGGAGGTGTGCCGCGCACCAGCCGCCTGACCGAGTTTTTCCAGTGAGATTGCGCCAATGTCGCGACGCGGGATATTGACGATGCGCAGGAATGCCGCATCGTCATCCGGGTTGTTGATCAGGCGCAGGTAAGCGAGCAGGTCCTTGACCTCGGCGCGTTCGAGAAACGCCGTGCCGCCGCTCAGGTGATAGGGCACGCGGGCAATGCGCAAGGCCTTCTCCAGTGCACGCGATTGGTGATTGCCGCGGTAGAGGATGGCGAACTCGTTCCAGCGCGATTTGTGTTTTTCGGCGAGATGGGCGATCTCGGCGGCAACACGCTCGGCCTCGTGCTCGTCATCGCGACATTCCAGCACGCGGATTGGCGGCCCTTCAGCGGCTTCGCTCCAGAGCTTCTTCTCGAAAAGATGCTCGTTGTTGGCAATCAGCGCATTGGCGACACGCAGGATGCGCCGTCCGCAGCGGTAATTCTGTTCGAGCTTGATGACCTTGAGCTTCGGATAATCGCGGGAAAGCTCGCCGAGATTCTCGGGATTGGCGCCACGCCAGGCGTAGATGCTCTGGTCATCGTCGCCGACGGCGGTGAACATGCCGCGCGGCCCCGCCAGCGCCTTGACCAGTCGGTACTGCGCCGCGTTCGTATCCTGGTATTCATCGAGCAGCAGGTAGCGGATGCGCTCCTGCCACGCTGCGCGCGCCTCGTCGTCGGATTCAAGGATCTGCAGGGGCAGGCGGATCAAGTCGTCGAAATCGACCGCGTTGAAGGCGGCCAGGCGCTTCTGGTAGGCCGCATAGATTGCCGCCGCCTCGCGCTCGCGCACGCCGCCGGCCTGCGCCTCGGCCTGCGCTGGAGACAGACCCGCGTTCTTCGCCCGCGACACCAGCGACTGCAGCGCCCACAACGCATCGTTCTTGATCCCGCTTGGCGCGAGGTCCTTGATCAAGCCCTGGCTGTCGTCGGCATCGAGCACCGAGAATCCGCGGCGCAGATTGGCCCGCGCGTGTTCGAGCTGCAGGAACTTCAGGCCCAGGGCGTGGAAGGTGCAGACCGTCAACCCTTCTGCCGCCGGCCCCTGCACCAGCTTGCCGACGCGCTCGCGCATTTCGCGCGCAGCCTTGTTGGTGAAGGTGATGGCGGCGATCTTCGAGGCCGACAGCTGCTTGCGCTTGACCAGATGCGCGATCTTCTCGGTGATGACCCGCGTCTTTCCCGAACCCGCGCCGGCAAGCACGAGCAGCGGGCCATCGCAGTAGTCAACGGCGGCACGTTGTTGGGGGTTGAGCATGTTGGAGCGGGGAATGGGGATTGGGGAATGGGGAATCGGTCAAGCAGATCCGCGCAATTGTGCCCGGGTGACGCGCCCACGTCATGCACGGAGCCGCGAGGTTACACAGCTGTGCCAAAATCTCGCGCCTGCGGCTTCTACCGATTCCCTATTCCCTATTCCCTATTCCCGTTTCCCGGCCCTCCAATGTCCAAACTCTATTTCTATTACTCGGCGATGAATGCCGGCAAGACGACGACGCTGTTGCAGAGCGCGTACAACTACCATGAGCGCGGCATGCGCACGCGCATCCTCACGCCGAAACTCGACAATCGCGCGGGCGAGGGGGTCGTTGCCTCGCGCATCGGCCTCAAGGCCGAAGGACTGCGCTTTGATCGCGAGGACGATTTGCTGGCGCTTGTCGATGCCGATATCGCCGCCCACGGAACGCTTGATTGCGTGCTGGTCGATGAAGCGCAGTTCCTCAGCAAGGCCCAGGTCTGGCAACTGACCGATGTGGTCGACCGCCGCGACATTCCGGTGCTGGCCTATGGCTTGCGCACGGATTTTCGCGGCGAGCTCTTCGAAGGCAGCCAATATCTGCTGGCCTGGGCCGACAATATCGACGAGATCAAGACCATCTGCCACAGCGGCAGCAAGGCCACCATGGTCGTGCGTGTCGATGAGCATGGTCGCGCCGTGACCGACGGCCCGCAGGTCGAAATCGGCGGCAACGAACGCTATGTGTCAGTCAGCCGCGCCGAGTTCAAGAAGATCGTCGCCGGCGAGGGCCGCATTGAGCTGCAGCAACCGGTGTTGCCGCTTTGAAGCGGGGATGACCAGCCGAACGGCTGGTCATCCCCGCTTCAGTGCTGGCACTGGGGACAATAAAACGAGGATCGCTGTCCCAGGGAGATCGAGCGGATTGCCGAGCCGCAGTTGCGGCAGGGTTCGCCGGCGCGGCCGTAGACGTACAGCTCCTGCTCGAAATAGCCCGGCACGCCGTCCGGCGAGATGAAATCGCGCAGCGTCGTGCCGCCACGCGTGATGGCGTGGTCGAGGATGCGCTTGATGGCCTCGGCGAGCCGCTGACAGCGCTCGCGTGACACCGAGCCGGCCTTGCGTCGCGGATGGATGCCCGCGGCGAACAGCGCTTCGGCTGCATAGATGTTGCCGACGCCGACGACGATCGACTGGTCCATGATGAAGGTCTTGATCGGCGCCGACCGGCCGCGCGATAGCCGCCACAGGCGATCGCCATTGAAATCAGCAGAGAGCGGTTCGGGCCCAAGGCGAGCGAGCAGTTCGTGCGTCGTTCCAGCGGCTTGCCAGAGCAGGCTGCCGAAGCGGCGCGGATCGGTGAAGCGCAGCAGGCGGCCCGAGTCGAGCAGCCAGTCGTAGTGATCGTGCTTGTCGGCGGCGCTGTCGGCGTCGAGCACGCGCAAGCTGCCGGACATGCCGAGATGCAACAGGGCGCTGCCGGCAACGGTATGCACGAGCAGGTATTTCGCGCGGCGCTCGATGGCTTCGATGCGCTGGCCAGGCAGGCTGCTGATCAGGCGCTGCGGGATCGGCCAGCGCAGTTTCGGCTGGCGGATGACGAGCCGGGAAATGCGCCGACCCAACAGGTGCGGCGTGATGCCAAGGCGGGTTGTTTCCACTTCGGGCAGTTCGGGCACGGCGGCATCGACTCAGGGCGTGGCGGCTTCGGCATCGCCAAGCAACATGCCGGCCTGTTCGGCAGACAGCGCGTAGTCGAGCGCCGGTTCGCTGCGCCGGGCGACAACGCGATCGGCGCTGCGGATGATCTGGTAGCGGATCATCGCACCATCGCCAAGTTGCAGGTCGATGCGGGTACCGGCCGCATCCGCCGGTGTGCTGCTGGCGGTAATCCGCTCGGCCACGGCGACGGTCCATGCGTCAATCAAATCAGTACGATCCTGGTCATTGATCCTGAGGCTTGCCAGCACGGTTCCGCGTGGCAACAAGTGACGATCCAGCTCGCTCGCCGGTGCGGCAACAAGGAACGGACTGAAGCGATCCGGCACCATGGCAATGGTGTCGCCGACGCGGACAAAGCGGTCGCCATGAAAGGCATCGGTGGTGCCGATATCGAAATGCTCGTTGTCCAGGGCGAGGCTCAGCAGTGCCGGGGCGAGACCGATTTTTCGCGCATCCAGGCTGGTCAACGCGCGTCGGCTGCGCACCGGTGTGGCGGCGATCGACAGCAGCCGCGCAACCTGCGCATCGTCGGCAGGCAGGTCGTAGGGTTCGCGCATCTGCCAATGCTCGCCAAGGCGCTCGAAGCGTCGCGCCACGCATTGCAGGCAGCCCACGCGGACTTGTTTGACGGTTGCCGGATCCAGTGCGCTCAGCGGTGGCTCGAACTGCGCAACTTCCCGGTTGACCTGCCACCAGGTCACCAGGCCAAGGACGGCGACGATGCCGATCAGGATCAGGTTGATGCGAGTCGCGCGCTTCATCATCGACGCCGGCGACGACGCCAGATCCACAAGCCGCTGCCGACAAGGAGGATTGGCAGGCCAAGCAGGAAACCGAAACTGAGGATTGCCAGCGCGCTGTCAGACAGGCCGATTGCACGATCCTGCGCAACTGGCTCGGCAATTTCGATCAGTGCGTCATCGGCCAGCAGCCAGTCGAAGACGCGTGTTCCAAAATCCTTGTTGCCACCGTTGCCGATATAGCTGTTGGAAATGAAGTCTCCGTCGCCAATGACGACGACACGTTGTTCGTGCGTACCCGGGCGCGGCGACAGGCGGGTCATCGCGAAACCGAAATCCAGTGGTCCCGATATCTCGCCGTCGGTGCCGTCGTAGCGCACGTCGCCGGCGGCTTCCCCGGCTTTGGGGATATGCCCGGTTTCGTTCCAGGATTGCGCCGAGCTCTGCAGGATTGATTTGAAATCCCATTTCGGTGGCGCCAGCTGGGCCAGGGCAACGGGCTGCGGGAACAGCGTGCCGAGGTCGAAATCCTTGTCGATGGCATGTGCCGGGTAGCGGTTGACCGCGACAAAGCTCGGATCCTGGATGCCATAGGCCTGGCCGGAACCATCCACGATGACGCCGGGCAGTACGCGGATCGACAAGGCTTCAGCCAGCGCATCGAGGCCATTGTCCTCGCCTGCCTCGAGCAGCCAGAGGAGGTTGCCGCCGCGTTCGAGGTAATCAACGATCGCCATGGCGGCGGGACCGGCAAGGGCGATGCGCGGATTGGCGATGACCAGCAGGTCGACGTTGTCGGGAACCTTGGCGGTCGTGGCCAGGGCGAGATTGACGGTGTGGATGCCGCGCTGCTTGAGCGTCGCGCCAAACTGGCCGAGGTCGGCATTGGCCACGCCATCGGGTTTGCGCTCGCCTTCGCCTTCGAGGAAGGCGACCAGTCGTTGCCGATCGCGCGACAGGCGCAGCAAGGCGCTGCTCAGTTCGCTTTCGCTCAAGATCTTCAGGCGCTCGCTGCGACCCTTGTATTTCAGCTCGATCTCGCCATCGACCTGCACCCCGGCCTCGCGCATGGCATCGGGATCGGCGTCGGGATCGACAAAGCGCAGGCTCAGGTCGGACTTGGCCCGCGTGTAGCGGGCGACGAAATCGCCGATGGTCTTGCGCAGGTTGCCTTGCGGGCGCGCATAGGAAACGATTTCAATCGGACCCGGCATTGAATCGAGCAGTTTCACCGATGCCACGCCCAGGCTGGCGCGTTGCGTGCGGCTGAAATCGTGGACAAAGCCGTAGCGCGTGCTGAGGAAGCCGACCAGCAGCGCAGCGGCGATCAGCAAGAGCACATGGATGAAGTTGTTGAGGCGTTCGTGCATTGCTCAGCCCCGCGTACGCAGGCTGTCGAGACGACGCGCGGCGAGCAGCAGCGCCAGCACGCTGACGAGCAGGAAATAGACAATGTCGACGCTGGCCACCAGGCCGGAATAAAACGGCTCCAGATGGGTCGACAGCGACAGCCAGTTGATCAGCGCATTGTCGATGCCCTGGAAGCGTGCGCCCATGTCGATCATCGCCAGCAGGCTGCCGAGGACCAGTGCTGCTGCAGCGGCCAGCGCCGGGTGCGCCGTCCATGCCGAGCAGGCAATGCCGATGGCGGTCAGGCTGGCGGCGAACAACAACACGCCGAGGCTGGCCGCCGCCAGGCGACCCAGATCAAGCGCCGTGCCGAACTCGAGCATCAGCGGCATGCTTGCGGCAATCAGCACGATCAACGCCACCGGCACGAATGCGCCGAGAAACTTGCCAAGGACGATGCCGAGATTGCCGACGCCGGCGGCGAGCAGCAGCGGCAGGGTATGCGCGCGGCGCTCACCGGCAAGGCTCTGCATTGTCGCCAGCGGCACGACCAGCAATAGCAGTCCCGAGAGGCTGCGCAACAGCGGGATTGCGATCAGGTCGGTGGCACCTTGCGAATTCGGCAAGGCATCGAGCTTTGGCGCAAGGCGCAGATAGGCATCGAGGGCAATGAGGAACTGCCAGGCGAGCAGGGCGCTGGTCAGTGCCAGCAGGATCCATGCAAACGGCTGTGCAAACTGGCGCTTGATGTCATTGCCGGCAATCAGGCGGATCGTGCTCACGCCGCCGCCCCGATGCTGCCATGGCCGGCGATGCGCACGAAGGTCTCTTCCAGTGCATTGCTGTCGGCACGCAATTCGAGCAGGCCGAAGCCGCTGTCGTTGACCGCCCTGGCCAGTTCGCCGGTGCTGGCGCCCGGCTTGAGTCCGATGCGCCAGCGCCTGCTGTCGATGACTTGTGCGCTTGCGACCATCGGCATGCGCAGCCAGGCATCCTTGTCGACATCGCGTTCGATGTGCACGCGCAAGGCACTGTCCGCGGCGATCTCCGCCAACACCGCCGAATGGCGCAGGCGGCCTTGATGCAGGATGGCGACGCGGTCGCAGCAGGCCAGTACATCCGAGAGCACATGCGTCGACAGCACAACCGCATGATCCTGGCCCAGCGTGCGGACCAGTTCGCGCAGGCGCAGGGCCTGGATCGGATCGAGGCCGGAAGCTGGTTCGTCCAGCACGATCAAGGCCGGCTCGTGGACGATGGCCTGGGCCAGGCCGACACGCTGGCGGAATCCCTTGGACAGCAAGCTGGTCAAGCGATGGCGCATTTCCCCGAGTTCGCAGCGCTCGATGGCTTTTTCCACGGCGGCACTGATCGCCGCGCCGGCGACGCCATGCAGGCGCGCGCAGAACGTCAAGTATTCCTCGACATCGAGTTCGCCGTACAACGGCGGCTCCTCGGGAAGGTAGCCGATATCGCGGCGCGCGCGTTGCGGGTTTTCGTAAAGATCTTCTCCGCCCAGCTTCACCGTGCCCGAGCTCGGCGCGAGCATGCCGGAGATCATGCGCAAGGTGGTCGATTTGCCCGCACCGTTGATGCCGAGCAGGCCCAGCACCTCGCCGCGTTCGAGATCGAGGTCAAGATCCTCGATGATCGCGCGCCCGGACAAACGCCGGGAAACGCGAGCGAGGGAAAGCGCAGGTGAGGAGTCATTCATGCCGCAGGGATTGTTCTGACAATTGGCGAGAAGGGCAAGGCCTGATGCCGGAATCGAGCTGAAGCGGAGTTCATCCGGGGTAATGCAGGGTGGACAAGCACAGGGCATCCGCCATCAGGTTTGCGTGCGCATGAATCGGGAGCTGCGCGTCGTATCGCACCGATTCGGAACTCTGGCATCGCCCGGTGGACGGCGGATGACCTGCGCTTGTCCGCCCTGCGGGAAACCCGGACGTCGCCTGGCTGGAAACAAAAAACCCGCCAAAGGGCGGGCTTTTTGCTGTTTCCATCATGCGAAAGCACGGATCACTTGATCTTTGCTTCCTTGTACGCCACGTGCTTGCGCACGACGGGATCGTATTTCCTGATCTCCATCTTCTCGGGCGTGTTCTTCTTGTTCTTGTCCGTCGTGTAGAAATGGCCGGTGCCGGCGGAGGACACGAGGCGGATCTTGTCGCGCTTGGATGCCATGATTCAATACTCCTCAGATCTTCTCGCCGCGCGCACGCAGCTCGGCAATGACTGTTTCGATACCCTTCTTGTCGATCGTGCGCAGACCGTGGCTCGATACCTTGAGCTTGATCCAGCGATTCTCGCCGGCGACCCAGAAGCGGCGTTCGTGAAGATTCGGCAGCCAGCGGCGGCGCGTCTTGTTGTTGGCGTGGGAGACGTTGTTACCGGACTGGAAACTCTTGCCGGTGACCTGGCATACATTGGACATGCGAACCTCGTCATTGTCGGTTACCGCCCTTGGCCAGGACGGAAGCGGCCCAGCGGCGACAATGCGCCACACGATGCTGGGGGTGCTTCGGCAATGCGACAGGGCAGTCGTGTACCGGGATCTGCGCAGCCGGTGAAACCGGCGAACGGGCCGAAGCGAGCCGCGCTTTATAGCCTATTCCGGGTCGACTGGCAACTTCCCCGGCAGCCCCTGCAGGCTAGATTTCCCGGGTTTCCGTGCGTTTCGAGCGGCGGATCAGCCAGCCCACGCCGCGCAGGTCGGCAATGCCGACCAGGGCACGATTGAGGTTGCTGTACTTGGAAACGCCGGTGCCGCGGGCGCGATGGTTGACCGGCACGCTCCTGACTTGCCAGCCAGCGCGTTGCATCAGCGCCGGCAGGTAACGGTGCATGTGGTCGAAATAGGGCAGATCGAGAAAGGCCTCGCGCTCGAACAGCTTGATGCCGCAGCCGGTATCGGGGGTTTCGTCGCGCAGCAGGCGGCGGCGGATCGCGTTGGCCCACTTCGATGCCATGCGCTTGCTGCCACTGTCCTTGCGTTCGACGCGCCAGCCGGCAAAGAGCTTGATCTGCGCCGGCGATTCATCGCGCATCGCCAGCAGTTTCGGGATATCGGCCGGATCGTTCTGGCCATCGCCATCGAGAGTCGCGATCCAGTGGCCGCGTGCCGCCTTGATGCCGTTGCGGATGGCCGTGCTCTGCCCGCTTTGCGAGACGTGGTGGATCACGCGCAACTCGGGATTGGCGGCCTTGGCAGCACCGAGTACCGCAAGGGTGTCGTCGGTGCTGTGGTCATCGACGTAGACGATCTCGAAATCGATCCGCCCGCGCAGGGCAGCGCTGATCTCGTTGATCAGCGGAACGACGTTGTCGCGCTCATTGAACACCGGCACGACGACGGAAAGCTGGGTCATGGCCCGGATCCTGTGGTTGGAGTGCCGGTTCGAACGATGGCGAGCCGGCAAGTCACGATTATCGCTGTTTCAGATTTCCTGCAAAGCACCGCTCAGCGGATCCTGCCGAGGATGCCGTCAAGTTCGTCGAGGCTGTGGTAACTGATGACGAGCTTGCCGCGTCCGCCGCGGCCGTGGTTGATGGCGACGCGCGCGCCGAGCTTTTCAGCCAGTTCGTTTTCCAGCGCCTCGATATCGGCATCGCGCCTTGCCTTGGGCGGTTTCCCCTGTGGCAGTTCGCTGGCATTGCGCACGGCCGCTTCGAGCTCGCGCACGCTCCAGTCGTTGTCGATGGCCTTGCGCGCCAGGGCGATGGCGCGTGCTTCGGCCAGCGGCAGCAGGGCGCGCGCGTGACCCATCTCGAGCGTGCCTTCATCGAGCATCTTGCGAATGGCTTCCGGCAGCTCGAGCAGGCGCAGGAGGTTCGTTACCGCGGCGCGCGAACGACCGACGGCATCGGCTGCTTGCTGGTGGGTCAATTTGAACTCGGCGATCAGGCGCGCCAGCGAGTGCGCTTCCTCCAGCGGCGACAGGTCCTCGCGCTGGATGTTCTCGACCAGGGCAATGGCGATGGCGGCGCGATCGTCGATGTCGCGGACCAGTGCCGGAATCTCGCTCATGCCCGCCAACTGGCTGGCGCGCCAACGCCGCTCACCGGCGATGAGTTCAAAGCGGCCACCGGCGACACCGCGCACGATGATCGGTTCGATCACGCCCTGCACCTTGATCGAATCGGCCAGCTCCTGCAGCAGATCATCATCGAAATGCCGACGCGGCTGGTACTTGCCGGCCGTGATCGAGGCCACGGCAAGCGAACGCAGCTCGCTGTCGCCATTGCCTGCGGATCCTGCCGCGTCGACGTCATCGTTGCCGCCGAGCAGGGCATCGAGCCCGCGTCCGAGCCCAAGCCCGCGTTTCTTTGCTGCCATTGCGTCGGTTCCTAGATGGCTGGTTGTGCGGCCGCTGGCGGCGTGCGTTCGCGGCGCAGCATTTCGCCAGCAAGGCCGAGATAGGCGATGGCGCCGCGTGATTCGCGATCATAGAGATTGATCGGCTTGCCGTGACTGGGCGCTTCGGCGAGGCGGATGTTGCGCGGAATGATCGAACGCAGCAGCTTGTCGCCGAAGTGCTTGTGCAACTGCGCCGAAACATCGTTGCTGAGGTTGTTGCGCACGTCGTACATCGTGCGCAGCAGCCCTTCGATCTCCAGCCCGGGATTCAAGCGCTTGCGCACCGCCTTGATCGTGTCGATCAGGCTCGACAGGCCTTCCAGGGCGAAGTATTCGCACTGCATCGGAATCAGCACGCCATGCGCCGCGGTCAACGCGTTGAGGGTAAGCAGGTGCAGGGATGGCGGGCAATCGATGAGGATCGTGTGGTAACGGTCGCCGAGCTTGTCGAGCTGCTCCTTGAGGCGATGTTCCCGGGCCAGCGCGTCCATCAGCTTGATCTCGGCCGCAGTCAGGTCGCCGCTGCCGGGCAGCAGGTCGAAGCCGCCTTCGGTCCTGACGATGGCATCCTCGATCGCCGCTTCCTCCAGCAACACGTCGCAACCGTTCGGCTTCGCCGCGCGCTTGTCGATGCCCGAGGCCATCGTCGCGTTGCCCTGCGGGTCGAGGTCGACCAGCAATACCCGCCGCCGGGTTTCCGCCAGTGCGGCAGCAAGGTTCACCGACGTGGTGGTCTTGCCGACACCGCCTTTCTGGTTTGCAACGGCAATGATGCGTGTCATGGAAGTATCCGTGCGCTCGGCTCAGCGAAACTGCGTTTGATGATGACCAGATGCCGTTCGGCATCAAGGCCGGGCACTTCGAGTCGATGTACCGCCTCGATCTTGAATCCGGGGGGCAGATTGTCCAGCTCATCCTGCGGGAATCGCCCCTTCAGCGCCAGCCAGCGCCCTTCGGCACCCAGCAGATGGCCGCCCCAGGCCAGCATGTCGGCCAGTGTCGCGAATGCGCGGGCGGTGATGCAATCGAATTCACCGACCACGGCCTCGACCCGGCACTCGTCCACGCGGACGCGATCGGCCAGTTTCAGCTGGCGCACGGCTTCGCGCAGGAAACGCGCCTTCTTGCCGTTTGAATCGACCAGGTGAACCTGGAGCTCCGGCCGGGCCAAGGCCAGGGGAATGCCGGGAATCCCGGCGCCGGTGCCAAGGTCGGCCAAGGTCTTGCCCTTCACGTACGCCAGGATCGCCAGCGAATCGAGCAGATGCCGGGTGACCATTTCGCCCGCGTCACGCACCGCGGTCAGGTTGTAGGCGGCATTCCAGCGCAGCAGCAGGTCGACATAATCGAGTTGCTGCTCGACGGTCGGATCATCAAGTTCAAGCTTCAGCGTCGTCAGTCCTGCACGAAGCCGCTGCCTCAGCGCTTCGCGGTTGGACATGAGTCGCTCGGAATCGAAAGGGGACGGCAGTATCGCGGCGTGCGCAGGCAAAATCCAGCCAGATGGAAACTCAAGCCAGCGTGCGCAAGTCGATGCGGGTGACCAGCAGGCCGCGCTCGCGGACTTCGGCATTGAGACTTTGCTTGAGCCAGAGGCGACGTTCGAGCGGATCGGACGGGATTGCCTTGCTGCCAAGCAGTTCCCGGGTGCGCTCGCGCAACAGGTTGTCGACGGACTCGATCACATGGTCCGCACGCTGCGGATCAAGCACCTGGAAATACAGTGAAGCCTCGCAGTCTTCACCGGATGCCAGCGTGGCCAGGATTTCGATGCGGCTGCCGGCGAGGCTCATCTTGTGCGAGACGCGCTCGATCAAGGGCAGCACGAAATGCATCCCGGCACCGACAAATCGCGTGTTTCCGTCCACTCGACGCAACGAGTAGACCTGGCCTTCCGGAATGCGCCGCACGCACACGGCCGCGAAGGCAACCAGTGAAAGCACGCTCATCCAGAAGAATTGGTTAGACATTTTTCAATTCCATCAGGAGGTTATTCAGAAAACCTCGAGTCAATCCTAACAAACATCACGCGATGCTGGAATAACGGCGCGTTAACATCTTGGCGGTTTATGCGGCAACCGATCCTGAACACGGTCACATTTTCTGCAGGTTTTGCGGCAAAAATGAGCAATCGTGCTGTTTTTCCCGTGGCGGATCCTGCACTTGGGTGATCTGTTCAGCTTGCAGCAAGGCTTCTCAGCTGCTAGTTTTCCGTTTCTCGGTTGAAAACGCATGCAAGGTTCGCGCCCAGTCGACTGCCTGACTGACGGGTTGAACTGCCCGTAGAGCGGCCCTGATCCAGACCAAACCAATAGACTGACACCATCAACTAGGGGTAATTGCGGAATGAATAAACTGACATTGGCCGTTGCAAGTGCTGCATTTTGCCTGGCCCAGGCGGCCATTGCGGCTCCCGTCCATAACAAGATTGCTGCACCCACACCGGATTTCACGCCTGCCGGTGCGGCGAGTTGCTCGAGTTTGATTGTCCTTGACTGCAGCTTTGAGTCGGGAACACCCAGCTCGAATTGGACCGAAGCGTCGTCGAACTTCGGGACGCCGATCTGCGACACCGCCGGATGCGGAACGGGTGGTGCTCCCATCGGTCCCAACACGGGTTCGTTCTGGGTGTGGTTTGGCGGCATTGCCGCCAATGAAGAAGGCAGCGTTTCCCAGGCCATCACCATCCCGGCCGCGGCGACTGCCACCTTGAGCTTCGCATTCATGGCCCCCGTATGCTCGGGCGATGCGCCGGACTTTGTCGAGGCGACCATCGATGGCGTCAGCGTGTGGTCGACGAACGGTGCGGATGCCACCTATTGCGATATCAACGCGGCCTATTCGTCGATTTCGGTCGACGTGTCGAGCTATGCCGATGGCGGCAGCCATACGCTCGCTTTCCATAGCCAGGTATTCGGGGTTTCCGGTACCACCAATTTCTGGATCGACGATGTCGATCTGATCACGGCGGGCACGCCGGGTGGCGGTGACCCTGCGGGCCCGGCCATTGAACTGCCTTCGCTCGGCACAAGCGCCATGATCGGCCTCGGTGCCTTGCTCGCCATGTTCGGCTTTGCCGGCCTGCGCCGCCGTCGCATGAACTGACTGATCGGGCCTGCCCCGACAAACAAGAACCCCGCTTCGGCGGGGTTTTTTTATGGCCATGGATGGCCTGTATGCCTGCAACGCAGGAGCAGTTGCAGGCGATTCCATGGATGGCCGGTATGCCATGGATGACGTCAGCGCACAGCGCTGACCCACATCAGCCGCTGGCCCACATCAGCAATCGACCAAGGAGCAATGTGGGTTCGATCTGTGATCGAACGCTCTTCCTAGAAGCAGTTGCAGGCGATGCCATGGATGGCCTGTATGCCTGCTACGCAGGAGCAGTTGCCGAGCACTTGCAGGCCATGCCGTGGATGGCGGATGGCCTGCTTGCCTGGAATGCGGAAGCAAGCAGGCGAATTGCCGCATTGCGCGATCGCGCGCGCGAACTATTTCAGATGCGTCTCGAACAGCTTGAGGATGCGCCGGTACTCGTCATACCAGGAGTCGGCATGCACGAAGCCGTGCCGTTCCAGCGGGTAGCCGGCCAGTTCGAAGTCATCCTTGCGCAGTTCGATCAGGCGCTGGTACAGGCGCACGGAATCCTGGAACAGCACGTTGTCGTCGATCATGCCGTGGGCAATCAGCACGCCGCCCTTGAGGCCATCGGCAAATTCGATGGGCGAGGAGCGCCGATAGGCCAGCGGATCGTCCTGCGGCGTGTTGAGGATGTTCGAGGTGTACTCATGGTTGTACGAAGTCCAGTCGGTGACCGGGCGCAACGCGGCACCGGCGACAAACACCTCGGGTGCGCGAAACATGGCCATCAGCGCCATGAAGCCGCCGTAGGAGCCGCCGTAGAGGCCAACCCGCTTGCTGTCGACCGCATGATTGGCGACCAGCCAGTTTGCTCCGTCGATCAGGTCTTCCAGTTCCGGGTGACCCATCTGTCGATAGATCGCCGTGCGCCAGTCACGACCGTAGCCGGCTGATGCGCGGTAATCCATGTCGAGCACGACATAGCCCTTCGCAGTCAGCAAGTTGTGGAACATCTGCTCGCGGAAATAATTGGGGTAACCCAGTTCGGTGTTCTGCAGGTAACCGGCGCCGTGCACGAACAACACCGCCGGATACTTTTTCGTCGCATCGAAATCGGCGGGTTTGTAGAGCTTGGCGTAGATTGGTTCCTTCACATGCGTTGACGGCACGCTGACGATTTCCAGCTGTGGCCAGGCCAGTGCCTTGTACGCGGCCGTGCGCGTGTCGGTCAGTTGCCGCGATGCGCCGCCATTGGCCGAAACCACGCCCAACTGGGCGGGCACATAGGATGTGGATTGCAGCAGGGCGAGGCGGCTGCCATCCGGGGAAACGGCGAAACCGTCCATGCCCTTGACCGAGCTGACGCGCTCGAGTTTGCCGCCACTGCTGGCCACGCGATAGACGTCATACGAATACGGCGCTTCAACGTTTGCCCGCACATGGAACCAGCGCCCATCGGCGGACAACTGCGGATCGGAAATCTCGAACTTGCCCGATGTCAGCGCCTTGGCCCTGGCGCCCGGCAGTTTTGTGTACAACTGCGAATAACCCGATTCCTCGGACAGGTACCAGAGGCTGCGGCCGTCGCGGCTCCAGCCAAAATCGTTGAATGACCAGTTGATCCAGGCCGGATCGTTCAAGCGGTGCTGGCTGACCAGGCGATGCTTGTCGAAATCGACCGTGGCAATCCAGCGATCCTTGTTGTCGATTGCGCGCACTTGCACGGCAACCTGGCTGCCGTCGCGGTTCCAGACCTGTTCGGCCACGGTGACGCCGCGTGGCTTGGCGGCATCCGCCTTGCCGTCGTCCTTGGCCGGCTCGTCCTTGAGCAGACCGGCCTTGCGATTTTCCGCGCGGATTTTCGCCAGCGGATCCTCGTTGATGCCGGGCAGTTCGGCCAGCGACAGCTTTTCCTGGGTATGTGCCACCAGGTCGAGCAGCCAAAGCGTATTCGGCGCAGGCAGGTTGCGGCCGACGCGGACGCGCTCGTCTTCCTGTTCCTCGTAGCCCGATTCGGTCACGTAATGCTGGAGCTTGGCGATCTTGCCGTCGTCATAGGCCTTGTCGCGGGTGACGATGAGCAGGTGGCGTGCATCGGGCGACAAGGCGCTGCCTTCGATCTTGACCTCGGTGCCGAGATAGAACGGTGCCGGTGCGCGCGTCGGATCACCCTTGCGGAACGTCTCGTCGATGGCCTTTTTCGTCTCGCGCTCCGCCTTGATCTCGCGCAGCGTCGAGAACAGGCGCAACTGCAGGTCGCCAAGGTCATCGGATTTCTTCTCGGCGGGGTCCTTTTCGGTCAGCACGATGGCAGCGGGCGCATTCACGCCGCTGGCCAGGTCATGCGTGAACCAGTCGTTGCCGACACGGAACTGCACGGCGCGATCGTCGGCCGAAAACTGCACCGAGCTCTCGGTTTCCTGTGACCGCGTGATCTGCCGCAACGCGCCGCTGGCCAGCTCACGGACAAAGACATCGCCATTGCGGATGAAGGCGGCACGCTGGCGGTTGCCGCTGAATACGGCATTGCGGCCATCGGCATCCGCCATCATGGCCGGATCGACAAGGACATCCTCGCCATTCGCCGGGTTGATGCGGTGCAGGTCGCGCACGCTCGACCCACTGCGCTTGAGCGAGTAGTAGATCGCCTTGCCATCGACGCTCCAGTAGGGCGACTCGACGGCCGGCCCGATCCAGTCCGGATTGGCCATGGCCTGATCGAGGGTGATGGCCTGGACGGGTGCCGCAGACAGTGACAGCAGGGCGCACAGGGCGGCGATGGCGAGTCGGGTCATCGGTACGTATCTCCAGCGAAAGGCGATCGCCAAGGATAACCGCTGCCGGCTCCCTCGCCATGCGTCGAAAGTCTTGGCAGGCGCGGGATAATCGGGCAGCCTGCGCGACACTCCCTTGTCAGGATTGCCCATGCTTGATTGCGTACAGACCGAAACCGGTGCCGATCCACGCATCGCCGTGATCTGGTTGCATGGCCTGGGTGCCGATGGCAACGATTTCGGCCCGATCGTGCCGGAACTGGTGGACAAGGACTGGCCGGCCATCCGTTTCGTCTTTCCGCACGCGCCGCGCCGGCCGGTCACGGTTAACGGCGGCATGAGCATGCGCGCCTGGTACGACATCACCGGCATGGAAATCGCCCAGAAGCAGGACGAGATCGGCATCCGCGCCTCGATGGCCGAAGTCGAGGCGCTGATTGCCCGCGAGGTCGCCCGCGGCATTCCCGCATCGCGGATCTTCCTTGCCGGGTTTTCGCAGGGCGCGGCCATGGTGCTCTCGGCTGGCCTGCGCCATGCGCAAACCCTGGCGGGCGTCATTGCCCTGTCCGGATATCTTCCGCTTGAGCAGCAGCTTGCCAAGGAGCGCTCGACGGCGAACGCCGGCTTGCCCTTGTTCATTGCCCATGGCAGCGTCGATCCCGTGGTGCCACAGGTGCTTGGCATGCTCGCGCGCGATTTCCTGCGCAGTCTGGGCCATGTCGTCGAATGGCACAGCTACATGATGGCGCATCAGGTGTGCGCCGAGGAAATCGCCGATCTGCGCCAGTGGCTTGGCCAGCGGATCACCAGCATCGCGCCGGATTGATGCGGCATGAGCGCAGCCAGGCACGGTCGGAGTCGACATGAGCGAGACTGACAAGCAGCGCTGGTTGCCGCAATTCTGCAGTCTGCCGACGCTGTTTGCGCTGATGGTGGTGGCCGAGATCGTTGCCCTGGTCATCGCCATGGCACCGGATCGCGCGGCACGCTCGTGGCTGAGTGAACTCGGCATCGCCAGCGTGTTCGTGCAGTGGCTGGCCTTGCTCAATGCCGTGGTGCTGTGCTCCTCGCGCGAGGTGCTCGAGCGCTTGCCGGTGCGGCCTGGATTTTTTTCGGCCTGGGCGCTTGCCGTCATCACCACGGCCCTGGGCAGTGCCGTGGTGTATTCCATGGACCATGCCCTGGGTTTCGGCCTGACGGGGCCGCCCGGAGCGATCTGGCGCTTCTCGATCGGCAATGCGGCAATCTGTGCGCTGATTGCTGCCGCACTGCTGCGCTATCTGTATGTTCGCGAGCTCTGGCAGGAGCGCGTGCATGCGGCGGCAAAGGCGCAGGTCGATGCCTTGCAGGCGCGCATCCGCCCGCATTTCCTGTTCAACAGCATGAACACGATTGCCAGCCTCATCCGCAAGCGCCCGACCGATGCCGAGCGTGCGGTCGAGGATCTCTCCGAACTGTTCCGCGCCGCCCTCGGCACGCGCGAAATGCTCGGCACGCTTGGCGAGGAACTCGATCTGATCGGCCACTACCTGCGTATCGAATCCTTGCGCCTGGGCGAGCGCCTCAAGCTCGATCTGGATCTGCAGGCCTTGCCGCGCGATTTGCCGCTGCCGCCGCTGCTTCTGCAACCGCTGGTCGAGAACGCCGTCTACCACGGCATCCAGCGCATGCCCGAGGGTGGAACCCTGAGCATGCACGGCGCGCGCAAGGACGGCATGATCGAGATCGTCGTGCGCAATCCGCTGCCGGATGATGTGGCGCATCCGCGCAATGCGCACGCCCTGGCCAATGTGCGCGCACGCATCGAGTACCATTTCGGCGACAAGGCCGCGCTGATCGTGCAGCCTGCGCGCGGAGAATTCACGGTGACGGTCAGGCTTCCGGAACAGATCAGGCAATGAGGGTTGTCGTAGCCGACGATGAGGTGCTGGCGCGCGAGCGACTGATCGACCTGCTGGGTCAGGTCGGCTCGGTCGAAGTGGTTGCCGAAGCAGGCGATGGCCGCGAAGCGATCGAATTGGTCGAACGCTTGCGCCCCGACGTGCTGCTGCTGGATATCCGCATGCCGCGAATGGACGGCCTCGAGGCGGCGCACCACCTCGCCTCGTTCGAGCATGCACCTGCCATCATCTTCTGCACCGCATACGACGAACATGCCCTGGCCGCGTTCGATGCGAATGCGGTCGACTACCTGCTCAAGCCGATCCGTCTCGAACGGCTGCGCGCGGCCATCGAGCGCGCGGGGCGCTTCAACCGGGACGTGCTGCGCGAGATCGACAAGGGCGAAGCCAAGGCACGCGAACGCACCCACCTGTGCGCACGCGTGCGCGGCAACCTCGTCCTCGTGCCGGTCACCGAGATCGACTACCTGCTCGCCGAAGACAAGTACGTGGTCGTCCATCATGCCGGCTGCGAAGTCCTCATCGAGGAGCCGCTGAAGGCGCTTGAGGTCGAATTCGGCAATCGCTTCGTGCGCATCCATCGCAATTGCCTGGTCGCACTCGACAAGCTGGCCGGCCTCAGCCGCACCAGCGACGGCCGCGTGCTGGCCAAACTCGAACGTGTCGCTACCGAGCTCGAGGTCAGCCGCCGCAACCTGCCGGCCTTGCGCAAACTGGTGAGAACCCTATGAAACGACTTCGCATCGCCACCCGGCAGAGCGCCCTGGCCCTCTGGCAAGCCGAGCACGTGGCCGCGCGCCTGCGCGCCGCGCATGCGGGACTGGAAATCGAACTGGTGCCGATGACCACGCGTGGTGACCAGGTGCTGGATCGTCCGCTGGCCGAGATTGGCGGCAAGGGCTTGTTCCTCAAGGAGCTCGAAGTCGCGATGCTGGAGGACCAGGCCGACATCGCCGTGCATTCGCTGAAGGATGTGCCGATGGACCTGGAGCCGGGATTCGCCCTTGGCGCCGTGCTCGAACGCGCCGATGCCGCCGATGCCTTCATCAGCAATGCCTGCACGCGACTCGCCGAGTTGCCGCAAGGCGCGCGCGTCGGCACCTCGTCGCTGCGCCGGCAGGCGCAGTTGCGCGCGCTGCGGCCGGATCTGCAACTGCTCGATCTTCGCGGCAACGTCAATACGCGGCTGGCGAAACTCGATGCCGGAAACTACGACGCGATCATCCTCGCCTGTGCCGGCATCGAACGCCTCGGCATGATGGAGCGCATCCGTTCACGCTTGTTGGCGCCGGACTGGCTGCCCGCCGTGGCCCAGGGCGCAATTGCCATCGAGCAGCGCAGCGGCGACCAGCGCGTGGCCGACCTGCTTGGCGTGCTGGATGACGCGAATACACGCCGTTGCGTGGAGTGCGAGCGCGCCATGAATCGCCGCCTGCATGGCAGCTGCAATGTGCCGATTGCCGGCTATTGCGTGGAAACCGAGAACGGCCTTGCCCTCTATGGCCTGGTTGGCGATGCCGGCACGGGGCGGCTGGTGCGTGCGGAAATCGAAATTTCCGGCCGCGATCGGGGCATCGAACTCGGCGAACAGGTCGCATCACTGCTGCTGGAGCGCGGTGCGGCAGAAATCCTAGGCAGGCTTCGCGATCACTGAGTTGCCAGGTCATCCGGGTGGATGCAAGAGAGCATCTGCGCAGGCCAGGCAGTCTGCCATGCGATTGCAGAATGCAGCCGTGAAATGGCGAGCCGCAGCGGGCTCGCCATTCCGGCAACGGCGTTTGCCGTGGATCAGAACTTGAAGACGAGATTGGTGGTGACGAGCTGGTCGGTCTTCTTCTTGTCCGGGGTGACGTCCGAGTTGTGGCGGACTTCGTAGCCGAGCTTGAGGGCGAGTTTCTCGCTCATGCTGACGGAAAGCCCGGCATTGTTCTGCAGGAACGTGTTGTTCGAGCCGGCTTCGATCAGGGTCGTGTTCTCGAATGCGGTTGAATCATTGAACTTGTGCTTGTAGCTGATCAAGCCGCGACCGACCACGTTGCCTTCGACATCCGGGTCGATGATCGTGGTCACTGGCGGGTCGCCGGCCACGACCGCATAGGCGCGGGGATCAAGGCGACGATAGCCGGGGCCGACCTCCGCGGAAAACTCGGTTTCGGCGTTCTTGATGAAGGTGTAGCCGTAGCCGAGCGAGACGATCCACTGGTACGCATACGGCGAGAAATCGTCGTTTTCGTAACGCGCCGCGCCAACAATGTAGCTGCGTTCATCGAGCTTGTAGCCGGAGGAGGCGCCGAGGTCGTAGCGGTTGGCGGTGAGGTCGTATTCACCGTTCGCTTCACCCTTGCTGCGCAAGGCATTGACGAAGAAATTGTGCTTCCACTGCGCGTCTTCCTTCTTGAAGGCGAGCTTGACATTGAGGTTCTGCGACTTGGTGTTGCCGCTGGTCAGGGCGAGGCCGGCCTCGCCGCTGCCCGACCACGTGCCATCGTCAGTCTGTGCGCAAGCAATCGCGGGAACGGCAAGCAGGACAGCGCCCGCAAGGAGTGCATTTTTCATTGGAGTTACCTTCTGGGGGAGTGCGGATGAAACCGGATGCGCAATCCGCTGGATCGCAGACGTGCAGGCGTTGCGATCCTAGCGAGTGGAATTGAATGCGAAGTGAACGGTTATCCTGAAAACCGGTGCTGAAACAGAACTTTACGTCCCGTCCTCAGTCGCCGTGGGCAGCGTAGTAAAGCATCACCGCATGGCGCGCTTCGGCGAAAAACAGCCAGCGCTCGAGGAAGATGCCGGACATGCCCGCGAGCAGGGCAAGCCAGGCAGCGAACGCGCCAAGCGCGGGCAGCAGCAAGGCCAGCAGGGCAAGGATTGCCGGCGTGGCGAAACCCGCCAGCAGGCAGATCATCCGCAATTTGCGTGAATGCTTGCGTGCAATGCGGAAACCCATTTCGTGGGTCAGGTAGTTTTCCTGCGTGTGCGGCTGCTCGAACGAACGCACGTTGCCCAGCGCATCGAGGCCGATGGCATGCGCCGTGCGCAGGCCTGATGGTCGGTCGATCTGCTTCCAGTAGGCGAGCTTGATGGCAGCGGAGATCACGGCAAGCACGATGACCGCGAACGGGAGCAGCACACTCCAGACTGTTTCCTGCGCTGCCGGCATCAAGTCCCAACGCGGCAATGCAGCGAGGGCCCAAAGCAGCAGCATGCCACTGAGCGCCGCGAATGCGAGGTGGGCGGGAACAACCAGCCGATTGTGCCAGGCCCTGATCGGCTTCAGGCAGGCATAGATGTTGGCCGTGCAAAACACGGTGACGACGGACGCGGCTGCGAGCAGTGCGCCTGTCACGCGCACGAGAGTCTCGTTTTCCAGGATCAGTGCGGGAACGAGATGGCCGGGAGACTGCTGGCCCAACCAGATCAGAAACAGTCCCGTCGCCGGGACATAGGCCAGCAGTGCCGCGATGCCTTCACGCGAGAGCCAGGAACTGCGCCACTGCGAGAGCGCGCGCCAGGCGCGTCGCGGTTGGCCGAGGTGAGCGAGCGACGACAGCAGGCCGGCACTGACGAGGAGGAAGCCGGCAGCCCAGGCGAGCGTCAGCGTGCTTGGCATCCGGCAAACCGAAACCTGGACATCCACGGTGCCGGTGGCCGGATCGAGCATGCAGCCCGGCCAGACAAGCGCATGGGCGAGGCCAACCAGCAGCCACAAGCCATAACCCGCACCCGAAACGACGGTGAAGAAGATGATCGAGAAGGTCGGTCGCATCGTCGTCGACTTCAGCGCGACAGCACGCGATCGACCCAGCGCAGCAGGGGCGACAGCTGCGCGGTATCGATTGCTTCAACGGCTGGTTGCGCTTGCGCGCAGCTTGCATCGCGGCGCGGGCGCGGCGGCAGGTAGCGGTTGACCGGCTGGTAGCCGAACTCGGGCATCAGCGCGTAGCCGCCGCGTTCGGCGACCAGCTTCGATACATCCGATTGCGCGTCGCCGAGATCGCCGAAATGCCGCGCGCGGGTCGGGCAGGCCATCACGCAGGCCGGCTGGCGATCGGCTTCGTCGAGCGTCTCGTTGTAGATGCGATCGACGCACAAGGTGCATTTCTGCATGACACCGCGCTGCGCGCTGAACTCGCGCGCGCCATACGGGCACGCCCAGGCGCACAACTGGCAACCGATGCATTTGTCTTCATCGACAAGGACGATGCCGTCCTCGGCACGTTTGTAGCTCGCCCCGGTCGGGCACACCGTCACGCACGCCGGCGTCTCGCAATGCAGGCACGAGCGGGGGAAGTGGAGGCTCATTGCATGAGCGGGAATCGGGAATGGGGAATCGGGAATGGGACGAGCCGATGGCTCGGGAACAGGGAATGGAGAATCGGGAGTGGGAAAAGCCAAGCCTGAAACCAAGCGCTCACGCTTCTCGCCGACTCCCGATTCCCTATTCTCTATTCCCGCTACCTCGTAGCTGTGCACCCGGTTGAACCACACCCCGCTCGGTTCCTTGCCGTACGGGTCGGCATCGGGCAGAGGGCCAAAGGAGCCGCCGTCGTTCCATTCCTTGCAGGCGACTGCGCAGGCATGGCAGCCGACGCAGGTGTCGAGATCGATGACCAGGCCGAGCTTGCGGGTGGTGGCTGCGGGCAGGCTGGTCATGGTTGCAGCGGCCAGAACAGGGGGATCAGGTACATCGAGAGTGCACAGAAGATCGCGATCAGCGGAATGCCGACCTTCATGAAATCCATGAAGCGATAACCGCCGGCGTAGTAGACCATGGTGTTGGTCGGGTAACCGACCGGCGTGGCGAACGAGGTCGCCGCGGCAAAGGCGACGGCGACGACGAACGGTCGCGGATCGGCACCGACCGAATGCGCCACGGTGATGGCGATGCCGATCATCAGCACCACCGAGGGATTGTGACCCATCAATTCCGTGAGCAGGGCGGTCAGCAGGTAGACCATCAGCAAGGCGGCGATCGGGCCATGTTCGCCGACGACTCCCATGCCGGCCGCGACCAGGGTATGCGACAAGCCGCTGTTCTCGATGGCTGTGCCGAGCGGCAGGATTGCCGCAAGCAGGACGATGATCTTCCAGTCGATGCCTTCGTAGAGATCCTTGCGCCCGTAGCACCCGGCAATGGCCATGGCCACGGCGCCGGCAATCGCGGCAACCGGGATCGGCAGCCAGTGCAGGCCGGAGACGACCACCACCGAGATCATGATCAGCACCGCGGCGACGGCGCGCTTGGAAGTGCGGCGCGTGTCCTCGCGTTCGCTGAGGACGACGAAACGCTCGTCGCTGCGCAATGCGGTCGCCGCTTCCTCGCTGACCAGCAGCAAGAGCACGTCACCGGCAGCCAGGCGCACGTCCTTCAGCTTGTCGCGGAGGATGCGTCCACGCTGATGGATGGCCAGCGCGATGGCATCGTGGTTGCGCCTGAAATCGAGTTCTTCCAGTGAACTGCCTTCGATCGTCGAGGCCGGCTTGACCATGACCTCGACGAGGATGCGTGCCGACTTGCGGTCATGGCCGAAGCGGTTTTCCGGGTCGATTTCAAGATCGGCGCGCTTGCGGAATTCCTCGATCTTGTCCCAATCGCCGCGCACCAGCAGCACATCATCGGCAGCCAGCACCTGCGAGCGTGGCGACCACAGGTGACGATCGCCGCGCAGCAGCTCAAGCGGGTAGATGCTGTATTTTTCGCCAAGCTTGGCGTCGGCAATGGTTTGCCCGACCAGGGGCGAATGCGCGGTGACCTTGAGCTCGGTGACGTACTTGCCGATATCGGTTTCGGCCGCGGCGACCGGCGAGATTTCCTTCGGCAGCAGCCAGCGCCCGACCAGCATCAGGTAAGTGATGCCGACCACGGCCAGCAGCGCGCCGAGGCGGGTGAATTCAAACACGCCGAATCCGGCCAGGCCGTGTTGCTGGGCGAGGCTGTCGGCAAGCAGGTTCGACGAGGTACCGATCAAGGTGCAGACGCCACCCATCTGCGCGGCATAGGCCATCGGCAGCAGCACGCGCGCCGGCGAGGTGCCGGTGTTCGCGCAGACGCGCAAGGCCAGCGGCAGGAAGGTCGCGACCAGGGCGATGTTCTTGACGAAGGCCCCCATCGGTGCGATCGCCAGCATCAGCGCCAGCGTCAGCAGCCATGGCTTGCGGATGCGGGAGAGCACGCGCCCGAGCGGCTCCAGCGCCCCCGAGCGCTCGATGCCAAGGCTCAAGGCAAACATGGCGGCGACCGTGATTGTCGCCTCGTTGCTGAAACCGGCCAGCGCCTCGGCCGGTGTAACCAGTTGCAGGACAACCAGCAGGACGAGGACGATCAGCGCAACCAGGTCGATGCGCACCTTCTCGCTGGCGAACAGGGCCACCGCAGCGATCACGATAACCAGGGTCATCCATTGCGGCAGGGTCATCGCATCGCCCTCGTCTCGTTCATTTCAATGCGGTGGCCATCCACCTGCGGCGTTGGATCGCGTTCAATGCGTACGCGCAGGTCGAACCAGGCGGCCTGGCCAGTGAGCGGATCGGCATTCGCGCAGCCTGGCGAATTCCGCTCCGAGGGCAGCAGTTCGTTGATCAGGTGATTGAGCAGGAAGCCATCGCGATTCTCCGGCGCATGGGCAGCGAGCTTCCACGCCCCCTTGCGCTTGCCGATCGCGTTCCACGTCCACACGGTCCCGGGCGCGGTTGCCGAGTGGAATCGTGCCTGCACGCGGATGCGCGCGATTGGCGACACCAGCCAGATCCAGTCGCCGTCGCCAACACCATTCGTCCCGGCGGTTCGTGGGTTCAGGTACAGATAGTTGCGTGTCGCGATCTGTCGCAGCCAGGCATTCTGCGAACCCCAGCTGTGATACATGAACATGGGTCGCTGGGTGATTGCGGAAAGTGGATAGTCGGCTTCGCCTGCGGAACCGCTTGAATCCAGGTGCCCGTACCAGAACGGCAACGGATCGAAATAGCGCGCCACGCGTTCACGTTCGCTCTCCGGCGGCTGCTGTGCGCCATGCCCCCGCGCGGCAAGCCGGAAACGTTGCAGGGTTTCGCAGTAGAACTGCATGACGATGGCCTCGGTCGAGCCGACGAAACCCAGCGACTTGGCCCAGGCCAGGTAATCGCGATTGGCCATCTTGTAGTAGCGCGCCGCATCGGGAACCCGCGCCTCCCAAACGCAGCCGTGTTCGACATAGCGCTTGAGTTGCTGCGGATTCGGCTCGCCAAAGCCCGAGCGGGATCCATCCGCGCCGCGCCAGCCGGCAAGCATGCCGACGCCGGGCGCGCGCTCGTGCTCGACCATGTACTGGGCGAAGCCGCCGGGATACTTCGCCGTGCCATCGTCATTCAGCAGGCCCGGCAAACCAATGCGCGTGCCGAGATCGATCAGCACGTCCTGGAACGGGCGCACGTCGCGATCCGCTTCGACGACCGGCTGGCGGATCGCATCGGCCGCGCAATCGGCATCGGAGATTGGCCGGTCGAGCATGCTGATGCAATCGTGGCGTTCCAGGTATGTCGTATCCGGCAATACGAGATCGGCGAACGCCACCGTCTCGGAAAGGTAGGCGTCGGAATAGATGATGTGCGGAATGCGGTATTCGCCGCTGTCGGCATCGCGGTCGCACAGCATCTGCCGCGTCCCCATCGTGTTCATCGACGAGTTCCAGCCCATGTTCGCCATGAACATGAACAAGGTGTCGATGCGATACGGGTCGCCGGCCCAGGCATTGCGGATCACCGATTGCATGATGCCGTGCGCGGCCAGCGGATGCTGCCAGGAATAGGCCTTGTCGAGGCGTCGCGGCTGGCCATCGGCATCGACCAGCAGGTCCTCGGGCGATTGCACGTACCCGAGCGGGCCACCATCGAGGCTGCCGTTGTCCTTGCGCGATTTGCCGGGCCGATTCGGCGGTGGTGCCGATTTCGGATACGGCGGCTGGTAGCGGAAGCTGCCCGGCGTATCGATGGCGCCGAGCAGCATCTGCAGGATGTGCAGGGTGCGGCAGGTATGAAAGCCGTTGGCGTGCGCCGAGATGCCACGCATGGCGTGCATTGAAACCGGGCGACCGCGCATGCTCGCGTGCTCGCGACCGTGGGCATCGGTCCACGCCTGGTCGAGGCTGATGGCCTGGTCGAACGCGGTTTCGGCGAGTTCGCGGGCCAGCCGGCGGATGGTCGTGACATCGACGCCGCAGCGTGCGCTCACCGATTCCGGCGTGTACTCGTCGGCGAGAAAGCGTTCGGCGAGCAACTGGAACGAGGGCACTGCCGTGCGCCCGTCGGCGAGGATGTATTCGCCGACGACCAGGGGCGAAATGTCGATCGCGTCCGCACGAGCCAGGATGGTTCCCGCGCCCTTGTCGCCGCCATCGGTGGAATCATTCGCTGTCGCGCGCGCAGCACACAGCGCATGGCCTGCGGCGTCGCGCGCGATCAAGCCATCGTCCGCCGCGCCAGCGTCGCGAATCACCAGGTGATGCGCATTCGTGTAACGCACGAGGTAATCGAGATCGACGCGGTCATGGCGCAGGAGTTCGTGGATGAAGGCCCCGGCGAGCAGGCCATCGCTGCCGGGATTGATCGGCACCCATTCGTCGGCAATCGCACCATAGCCGGTACGCACCGGATTGATGGCGACGATCTTTGCCCCGCGCGCCTTCAACTTGCCGAGGCCGAGCTTGATCGGATTGGAATCGTGATCCTCGGCTACGCCCCACAGCATCAGGTATTTCGTCAGCTCCCAATCGGGTTCGCCAAACTCCCAGAAACTTCCGCCAAAGGTGTACATGCCGGCGGCGGCCATGTTGACCGAGCAGAAGCCGCCGTGCGCGGCATAGTTGGTGGTGCCGAACTGCTGCGCCCACCAGGCGGTCAGCGCTTGCGACTGGTCGCGACCGGTGAAGAACGCCAGTTCATCGGGATTGCGCTTGCGGATATCGCCCAGCCACTGCGCCGCCAGCGCCAGTGCCTCGTCCCACTCGATTTCGCGGAACTCGCCGGCACCGCGCTCACCCGTGCGCAGCAGCGGTTTGCTCAATCGCGCCGGCGAATAATGCTGCTTGATCCCGGCCGAACCCTTGGCGCAGATCACGCCGCGATTGACCGGGTGCTGCGGATTGCCATCGATGTAGCGGACGCGGCCGTCCTTCAGGTGCACGCGGATGCCGCAGCGACACGCACACATGTAACACGTCGTCGTCTTGACCTCGTCTGCGGTCGGCGTGTTCAGGTCGAGGGCTGCGTGTGGCATCAATCGTCAAGGCATCGGCAGGAACAACGAATGGTAAACGCTTAATCCGCGGGTGGGGGAATCGGGAATGGGGAATAGGGAATGGGTTGAAGCAAGGGCAAGAGCGAAGCCGCTGTCCGCTTTGCTTCCCACTGTTCCCCATTCCCTGCTCCACACATTCCCTATTCCCGGCCCTTCCCCCTGTGCCAAACTCGCATTCGCACTTGCAGTCGGCATCTCACGTCCATGGATCGCTACGAACGCACCCTGCTGCTTCACCGCATGCTCAAGTCCGCGCGCTATCCGGTCGCACTCAAGCGCGTGCAGGAAGAATTGCAGTGCTCGCGGGCGACGATGTATCGCGATATTGCCTTCCTGCGCGATGCACTGGGTGCGCCGATCGAGAGTGATCCGGAGAATGGCGCAATCCACTACGCCAGGGATGAAGGCGATCGCTTCGAGTTGCCCGGCTTGTGGCTGTCGAGCGAGGAGCTGGCCGCCTTGCTCGCCCTCAACGAATTGCTCGATCGCTCCGACCCCGGCGTGCTCGCCGGTGCGCTGGCGCCGTTCCGCGCGCGCATCGAATCCCTGCTGTCGGATCATGCCAGTGGCCGCACCTTGCCGGTCGAGCGCATCCGCGTCATCTCCAGTGGCGCGCGCAAGCTCGATCAGGTCGTCTTCCGCAGCGTGTCGAGCGCCTTGCTCAGTCGCAAGCGCCTGACCTTCGAATATCGCGCACGCACGACCAACGCGCCGACCACGCGCGATGTCTCGCCGCAACGCCTCGCCCACTATCGCGACAATTGGTATCTCGATGCCTGGGATCATGGCCGCGAGGGGTTGCGCAGCTTTGCCCTGGATCGCATGCGCAGTCCCAAGGTGGGCGAGCACGAGGCGCTGGACTGCGATCTCGAGGAGCTCAATGCGCATCTGGCTTCCAGCTACGGCATCTTTTCCGGCGCGCCAAAGGCCACGGCGGTGATCCGTTTTTCCGAACATGCCGCACGCTGGGTGGCCGATGAACACTGGCATTCGCAGCAGGAAGGCCATTGGCTGGCGGATGGCCGCTATGAACTGAAGGTGCCCTACAGCAACTCGCGCGAGCTGCTCATGGACGTGCTCAAGTATGGTCCGGATGCTGAAATCGTCTCGCCGGTCTCGTTGCGCGAGGAGATGCGCATCCTCCTGCAACTTGCCATCGGCAGCTACCAGGCAGCGCCGACATGAGCGAGCCGGCCCCCATCATGGGCGCACTGCCGAAGCCGAGAATCCCGATCTCCCTCGTGCTTGGTTCGGGCGGCGCGCGCGGCTATGCGCACATTGGCGTGATCGAGGAGCTGATCGCGCAAGGCTTCGAGATCCGTTCAATTGCCGGCAGCTCGATGGGTGCCCTGGTTGGCGGCATCCATGCGGCCGGGAAACTCGACGCCTTTCGTGACTGGGTGCTGCCGATGGCCCGCTACGATGTATTCAAGCTGCTCGACATCACCATCACCGGCGGCGGTTTCATCAAGGGCAACCGCATCATCAATGCCATGCGCGAGCAGGTCGGCGATGTCAACATCGAGGATTTGCCGATCAGTTACACCGCCGTCGCGGTCGATCTCGATGCGCATCGCGAAGTCTGGTTTTCGCGCGGCTCGCTGTTCGACGCAATCCGCGCCTCGATCGCCATCCCGACGATCTTCCGGCCGCACCGCTATCAGGGCCGCCTGCTGGTCGATGGCGGCCTGCTCAATCCGCTGCCGGTGTCACCGACCTTGCGTGATCACACCGTGGCGACCATCGCCGTCGACGTCAATGCAACGCCGGAGCCGCTGGATGGCAGCCCAGCGTGGCCATTGCGTTCCAGCGCCGATGAGGCGCCAGGCGGGGTGCCCGAAGCCGATCCTGGCAGCGATGCCGAATCCCGCTCCGGCAATCCGTTTGCTCGCGCCATGGCGGCGTTGTGGGGCAGCGAAAAGCCGATCGCGCAGATGCGCGAGCCGAACGTCCTGGAGTTGCTTTCGCGCTCGCTCGACACCGTTCAGGAAACCATCACCCGACTCAAGCTGGCCGCACAGCCACCGGACTTGCTGGTCACCATCCCGCGCAACGTCTGCACGTTCTATGATTTCCATCTCGCGAAAAGCGTGATTGAATTGGGCCGCAAGCGTACCCGCGAAGCGCTGGCACGCTGGGCGCCGCCGAACGACAGCGGGCGCTGAATCACCAGGATTCCAGAGTCCGCGCGCAGCGGGAACGACCTGGCGGGCAGCGGGTCCGAGCTGGCGCAATGCGCAATCATCCAATCCGCGAACGCAAGCTGCCGCAGATCGATCATGCAATCCTTTCCAAACACGAGTATCCCCCTGATGAACATCCGAAACATCCTGACCGCAGTCGTGCTCGCCCTGTCCCTGTGCGGTCTGGCCGAGGCCGCGGATAGCGCCGCAAAGCTCTACCGGATCGATCTTGTCCTCTCGCGAAACGGTGAATTGATCGGCAAGCCGGCGATGGTGGTCGAAGCCGGAGCCGAAGCGGAAATCCGCGATGATGGCGACAAGAAGCCCGAGAACGCATTTCGCATCCTGGTGACCGCGACGCCGCTCGAAGGCACGCTGGGCGTCAAGGAGGCGCTGAAGATCGACCTCGGTTTCTACGACAAGATCGGCGGCAACTGGGTCAAGCGCGCCGAACATTCGGTCACCAACGTGCTTGGCGAGCCGCTCAGCCTCGCATTCCCGTCGACATCGCCGGAAACGGCAGGAAGGAATTACGATCTGGTCGTGCTGACCGGTCGTGGCACGGCCGAGGCTCCGGCAGCACAGTAAGGCAGTCCGGCAGCCACCCGAACACGACAACGGCACGGCAGCATCCTGGCAGACGGACGGAGGAGTGCATGACCAATCACGCGACCAGTCAAGGCGCATCCGCGACCGCCGCGGACCTCGATGCGGCGCTGGCCAGCGCGATCGGCAACGTGATTGCTTCCTTTGCCGCGCGTCAGGACCACCTGTTGCCAATCCTGCATGGCATCCAGGATCAGCTTGGATTCGTGCCACCCGCGGCGCTGCCGCTGATCGCCGCGGCGCTCAACCTCAGCCGCGCCGAAGTGCATGGCGTGGTCAGTTTCCATCATCATTTCCGCAGCGTGGCACCGGGTCGGCATGTGCTCAAGTTGTGCCGCGCCGAGGCCTGCCAGGCAATGGGGGCTAGGCAGATTGAAGCGCATGTGCGCACGCGGCTGGGCGTCGGCTTCGATGAAACCAGTGCCGATGGCGCGGTGACCCTGGAGGCGGTCTACTGCCTCGGCAATTGCGCCTGCGCGCCCTCGGCGATGCTCGATGGCCAGGTGCACGGGCGACTCTCGCTGCAGACCATCGACCGTCTTGTCGATGCCTGTGGAGCGTCGGAATGAGCCTGCGCCTGTTTGTTCCGCGTGATACCAGCGCGATGGCCTGCGGAGCTGATGCGGTGGCGTTGAAGATCCGGGGCGAAGCCGAAGCGCGTGGCGTTGACGTGACCATCCTGCGCAACGGCTCTCGAGGCATGTGTTGGCTGGAACCCTTGCTTGAAGTCGAGCATGGCGAAAACCGCTACGCCTTCGGACCGATCACCGAGGAGGATGTCGGCGGACTGTTCGACATCGCCTTCGCAGCGGATGCAGGGCATCCGAAGGCGCTCGGCCCGGTCGCCGAAATCCCCTGGCTGAAACGCCAGCAGCGCCAGTGTTTTTCGCGCAACGGCATCACCGAACCACTGGCACTGGACGACTATCGCGCCCATGGCGGCTGGCGTGGCGCCGAGAATGCGTTGCGCATGACAGGTGCCGACATCGTGCAGGCGGTCACTGATTCTGGCCTGCGCGGACGTGGCGGCGCGGCGTTTGCCTGCGGCGTCAAATGGAAGACCGTGCTCGATCAAGCGGCTGCGCGGAAATACATCGTCTGCAATGCCGACGAAGGCGATTCCGGAACTTTTTCCGATCGCATGCTCATGGAAGGTGATCCGTATCGCCTGATCGAAGGCATGTTGATCGCCAGTCTCGCGGTGGCTGCGAGCAAGGGCTATGTCTACCTGCGCAGCGAATACCCGCTGGCGCAACAGGTGTTTGCCGAAGCCCTTGGACGTGCGCGCGGCGCGGGCTGGCTCGGTGTCGACATCCAGGGCAGCGGGCACGATTTCGATATCGAGTTGCGCATGGGCGCCGGTGCCTACATTTGCGGCGAGGAAACCGCGATGCTGGAAAGCCTCGAAGGGCGTCGCGGCCAGGTGCGATTCAAGCCGCCGCTGCCGGCCATCAAGGGATTGTTCGGGCAACCCACGGTCATCAACAATGCCATCACCCTGGCCTCGCTGCCGGATATCCTCGTGCATGGCGCGGCGTGGTACCGCGACATGGGCATGGGCCGTTCGCGCGGCACGCTGCCGATCCAGTTGGCCGGAAACATCAAGCACGGCGGCTTGATCGAACTGGCGTTTGGCGTGACCTTGCGTGAATTGCTGCATGACTTTGGCGGTGGCTCGGCGAGTGGTCGGCCAATCCGCGCCGTGCAGGTCGGCGGCCCGCTTGGCGCCTATCTTCCGGAAGCGCAATTCGACACGCCGATCGACTATGAAGCCTTCGCCGCGATTGGCGCGATGCTCGGTCACGGCGGCATCGTCGTCTTCGATGACACGGTCGACATGGCCGAACAGGCGCGCTTCGCCATGGAGTTCTGCGCCATTGAATCCTGCGGCAAGTGCACGCCGTGCCGGATTGGCTCGACGCGCGGGGTCGAGGTCATCGATCGCATTCGCGGTGGCGTCGACGCCGAGGCAAGCACGGATCTGCTGAAGAGCCTGTGCGACACCATGCTGCACGGATCGCTGTGTGCGCTGGGCGGATTGACGCCTTTGCCGGTGCTCAGTGCGCTCAGGCATTTCCCCGAGGATTTTGCTGCGCGACCACAACCGGTTGTGCAGGCATGATTTCTTGCGTGGTCGCAACCGGCTGCTTGCTGGAGGAGTGGCATGCGATCAATTGATGACATCGACTACGGCACGCCGGCCATCCATTCGCTGGATTCGCTGAGACCGGTGCAGCTTGAAATCGACGGCGTGGCGGTGCGCGTTGCCGCCGGCACGTCGGTCATGCGCGCGGCGGCGACACACCACATCGACATCCCGCGACTTTGCGCGACCGATACCCTCGATGCCTTCGGCTCATGTCGTCTCTGCCTCGTGCAGATCGAAGGCATGAAGGGTTATCCGGCTTCCTGCACGACGCCTGTTGCCGAAGGCATGAAGGTCACCACGCAAAGCACCAGGCTGGCCGAAATCCGTCGTGGCGTGATCGAGCTTTACGTTTCCGACCATGCGCCTGATTGCGTGGGATGCGCCCCCGATGGGCGCTGCGAGTTGCAGGAAATGGCGGCCGTGGTGGGTTTTGAAAACAACCGTTATGGGCTGGAAGGTGCCAACCATTTCAGCGTCGAAAAGAATGGCGTTGCCAACCCGCACTTTGTCGCCAGCGATGCCTCGAACCCGTATTTCCGTTTCGATCCCGCGCAATGCATCGTCTGTTCGCGCTGCGTGCGTGCCTGCGACGAGGTGCAAGGCACGTTTGCCTTGACCATCGAAGGGCGCGGTTTTGCCTCGCACGTCGTTGCCAGCCAGGATGAATCCTTTCTCGCTTCCGAATGCGTGTCTTGCGGTGCCTGCGTGCAGGCCTGCCCGACCACGGCCTTGCTCGAGAAATCGCTGCTCGAAAAAGGAAGGCCCGAGCGCAGCGTGGTCACGACCTGCGCCTATTGCGGGGTCGGCTGCTCGTTCCGTGCAGAACTGCGCGGCGACGAGATCGTGCGCATGGTTCCGCACATCGATGGCAAGGCCAACCATGGCCACTCCTGCGTCAAGGGGCGCTTCGCCATCGGCTATGCCACCCATGAGGAGCGCATCACCACGCCGATGATCCGCGCAAGCATCAACGATCCCTGGCAGGAAGTGTCCTGGGAAACGGCGATCGCGCACACGGCGCGTGAATTCCGCCGCATCCAGGCCGAGCACGGGCGCGACGCGATTGGCGGCATCACCTCATCGCGCTGCACGAATGAGGAAACCTGGCTGGTGCAGAAGCTCGTGCGCGCGGCATTCGGCAACAACAACGTCGACACCTGTGCGCGCGTCTGCCATTCGCCAACCGGCTACGGATTGAAGGCCACGCTCGGCGAATCGGCCGGCACCCAGGATTTCGACTCGGTGGATGACGCCGATGTCATCTTCGTCATCGGCGCGAATCCAACCGACGCGCATCCGGTGTTTGCCTCGCAGATGAAACGACGCCTGCGCGCCGGCGCGAAGCTGATCGTCGCCGATCCGCGCAGCATCGATCTGGTGCGCGCGCCGCATGTCGAGGCGGATCATCTGCTCAAGCTCAGGCTCGGGACCAATGTCGCCCTGCTCAATGCGCTGGCGCATGTGATCGTTGTCGAAGGGCTGGTCGACGAGGCCTTTGTCGCGGCGCGCTGCGAGGCCGAGGCATTCGCGCGCTGGAAGGCATTCGTCGGCGAGGCGCGCAATTCACCGGAGGCCAGCGAATCCGCAACCGGCGTGCCTGCCGCGCAGGTGCGTGCCGCCGCGCGATTGTTTGCGGGCGGCGGCAATGCGGCGATCTACTACGGCCTCGGCGTCACCGAACATTCGCAAGGATCGACCGCAGTCATGGCGATTGCCAACCTGGCCATGGCGACCGGCAACATCGGCCGCCGCGGGGTCGGCGTGAATCCCCTGCGCGGGCAGAACAACGTGCAGGGTTCCTGCGACATGGGTTCGTTCCCGCACGAGCTGCCGGGTTATCGGCATGTGTCGGATTCGAGCGTGCGCGGAACCTTCGAGCACGATTGGGGCGTGACCCTGCTGGCCGAGCCTGGCTTGCGCCTGCCGAACATGTTCGAGGCAGCGCTCGATGGCGAGTTCAAGGGCCTCTATGTCGAAGGCGAGGACATTGCCCAGTCCGATCCGAACACCCGCCACGTCACCGCCGCGCTGGCGGCGATGGAATGCATCGTCGTGCAGGATCTGTTCCTCAACGAGACGGCCAAGTTCGCCCATGTGTTCCTGCCCGGTTCGACCTTCCTCGAAAAGGATGGCACCTTCACCAATGCCGAGCGGCGCATCTCGCGGGTGCGTCGCGTCATGCCGCCACTGGCCGGTTACGCTGACTGGGAAATCACCCAGCTGATCGCGAACGCACTCGGTTATCCGATGCATTACACGCATCCGTCGGAGATCATGGACGAGATCGCGCGGCTGACGCCGACCTTCGCTGGCGTCAGCTATGCCCGTATCGATGAGCTCGGCAGTATCCAGTGGCCGTGCAATGCCGAAGCGCCCGACGGCACGCCGACCATGCATGTCGATGAATTCGTGCGCGGCAAGGGGCGCTTCATGCTCACCGAATACGTGCCGACCACCGAGAAGGTCAATGCGCGCTTCCCGCTGATCCTGACCACCGGCCGCATCCTCAGCCAGTACAACGTCGGCGCGCAGACGCGGCGCACGCCGAATACGGTGTGGCATGGCGAGGATCGCCTCGAGATCCATCCACACGATGCCGAGCAGCGGGGCATCAATGATGGCGACTGGGTCGGCATCGCCAGTCGTGCCGGGGAAACCGTGTTGCGTGCGCAGATCAGCGCGCGCATGCAAGCCGGCGTCGTCTACACCACGTTCCATTTTCCATTTTCAGGCGCTAACGTGATCACCACCGAGAACTCGGACTGGGCAACCAACTGCCCCGAGTACAAGGTCACCGCCGTCGAAATCACCCGCGTAACCCAACCCTCCGACTGGCAGCAACGTTATCGCGCCTTCAGCGATGTCCAGCAGAATCTGCTGCGCAAGCAACGCAAGTCCTCCGCAACCACACCCAGCGCTTCGTAAGGTTCTGTAGGAGCGGCTTCAGCCGCGATGCTCCTTGTCAACGCACCCAAATTCCCGCTTGAGGTAGTCGCCTCAGCTCCATTGATGCCAACCCAAACACAGGCGACGGCGGATGCCGGGGAAATCCCATGGCTAGTGGACTACCCCTGATTTCTCGGAAACCGGGGTCCGGAAACCGGGGTCAGAGTCGAATGGCACTTACTTAAGCCCAAGCCACTGATCTGAAAAGTGAAGTCGGCTCCAAATGCTAAGGTGAAGCTACCAGACACCACCACCAGCATGGGAGCCGACCTCGATGCATCCTAATCGTCGCGTTCGTTCGCAGCAACGCCGCACGTTGCGGCAAATCGGCAAAACAGACGCCTATGCGTTCTTCGATCTGCTGACGGACGAGGCTACGCTAGATCAGGTTGAGTCTTTGCTGCCGACCCATCGTGAGCGCTTGCTGCCGCCGACGGAGACGCTGGCGATGTTCATGGCCCAGACGTTGAATGCCGATCCTTCCTGCCAGAACGCGATCAATGAGTTCTCGGCACGTCGGGTGAGCGGTGGACTGAGTGCCTGCAGCACGTCAACGGGGGCCTATTGCCAGGCACGCCTACGCCTGCCACAAGCCATGGTTTCATCGCTGGTGCGTTTCACTGGGCAAGCAATGACCACGTCGGCACCCCCTTCCGGGGCCTGGAAAGGACGACCGGTTCGGTTGGTCGATGGCACGACGGTGTCGATGGCCGACACGCCGCAAAACCAGGCCGCATTTCCACAACCGACGACGCAGAAGCCAGGGCTTGGATTCCCGATCAGTCGGCTGCTGGGCTTGTTCTGCCTGTCCAGCGGTGCCGTGCTCGACGCCGCGACCTGCGCATATCACGGCAAGGGCAATGATGAGCAAACGCTGCTGCGCAGCCTGCTGGATCGACTCGAGCCCGCCAGCGTGCTGGTCGGTGACGCGTTCTTCGCAACGTACTTCTTGCTGGCCGAACTGCACAAGCGCGGGATCGACGGCGTCTTCGAACAGCACGGCTCGCGTCGTCTCAGTACGGATTTCCGTTGTGGTCGCCGCCTCGGCGAACGCGATCATGTCATCGACCTCGAAAAGCCGAAGGTCAGACCATCATGGATGTCTGAAACGCACTATGCGCAGGCACCCGAGCGGCTGTCGGTTCGCGAGCTTCAGGTGGGCGGAAAGACGTTGGTGACGACACTCCTGTGCGCCAAGCAGACGACCAAGAATGAACTCAAGTCGCTCTATCGGCAGCGATGGCATATCGAGCTGGATTTTCGCCACCTGAAGACCACGATGGGCATGGAATTTCTTCGCAGCAAGAGTCCCGCCATGGCGATCAAGGAAATCTGGGTACATCTGCTGGCCTACAACCTGATCCGCAGGATGATGCTGCAAGCGTCCAACATGGAGCATGTGCTGCCGCGCCACTTGAGCTTCAAGCACGCGCTGCAATTGTGCATGGCCTGGCGACACACGTTGACGCATCTCGATGCAGATGCCGCAGACATTCTGCTGCGTCTCATCGCCCAACGACGCGTCGGACAACGGCCGGGCCGCATCGAGCCACGCGCGATCAAACGCAGGCCGAAACCCTTTCCGCTACTGACCCAACATCGCCATTTGGCGCGCGAAGAACTACGACTTCATGGGCACCCAAAGAAGCTTAAGTAAGTGCCATTCGGGTCAGAGTCGAATGGCACTTACATAAGCGGCGTCATCCCGGCGCACGCCGGGGTCCAGTGTCGTGCCGCGAAACGCGCCCGTAGCAGCCGGGTGCGTCGGTTCTCCGAGAGGACTTATCCGCGCCCGCGATCTCCAGTTCCCGCGCCTGATGCGGCGAGATCGTCGCTTGGGCAGCGACGGGTCGGTCTCCATGACGCATTTTATGTAAGACATATTGCTTGATATGTCTTATCCGCAAGACTAAACTGTGGAAATGGCCAAGCCTACTGCCCGCACCTATTCTCGCTACACCCAGCAGGCCCTGGCCTTGCTGGGCAGCTTGCTGCGCGCCGCGCGGATCGAAAAGAAGATCGGCACGCAGGCCTTGGCCGAGCGCGCCGGGATCTCCCGCGATCTGTTGTACCGCATCGAAAAAGGTGATCCACGTTGCGAGATTGGCGTGGTGTTCGAGCTGGCCGCGATCCTCGGCGTGGTGTTGTTCGAGCCTGAACTGGGCGTACTGCAAAAGCGTCATCGCGAAGTCGAGGACCGACTGACACTGCTGCCCAAGGCCGTGCACGCCCCGCGCGCGGAGGTGAAGGATGACTTCTGATCCCGAGCCCGCCCCGCGCGAAGCCTTTGTCTGGACCTGGCTGCCGGACCGCGGCGAGCCGGTGGTGGCCGGTCGCCTCGCGCCCACGCCGCAGGGTCTGCAGTTCAACTACGGCCGCAGCTATCTGGCGCGCACGGACGCGGTGCCGCTGTACCTGCCAGAACTGCCGCTGCAATCCGGTCTGCTGCCGTTGCCGACCGGACTAAGCATGCCTGGCTGCCTGCGCGACGCCGCGCCGGATGCCTGGGGGCGGCGGGTCATCCTCAATCGCCTGCTGGGTGGCGCCGGTCGCGATGCAGATACCGCCGTACTCGATGAATTGAGCTATCTGCTGCAATCGGGATCGGACCGCATCGGCGCGCTGGATTTCCAGTCGTCGGCTACCGAGTACCGTCCGCGCGCGGGTGGCGATGCCGCGCTGGAGGAATTGCTGCAAAGCGCCGAACGGGTGGAGCAGGGCCTGCCGCTTTCTCCTGCGCTGGCGCAGGCCATCCAGCATGGCACCTCGATCGGTGGGGCTCGGCCCAAAGCCACTCTGGACGGCGATGGCCGCAAGTGGATCGCCAAGTTCTCCAGCAGCACCGACGTGCAGCCCGTGGTGAAATTGGAATTCCTTGCCATGCGGCTGGCCGCGCTGGCCGGCATGGACGTGGCACCGGTGCGACTGGTAAAGGCGGCCGGCAAGGACGTACTGCTGGTCGAGCGCTTCGATCGTGTGCCGGATGCCGATGGCCGCTGGCGGCGACGCGCCCAGGTGTCGGCGCTGACCCTGTTGGCACTCGACGAAATGATGGCTGCGTATGCCAGCTATGAAGAACTGGCTGACATCATCCGCCATCGCTTCGTCAATCCGCGCGCCACGCTGCGCGAGTTGTTCGCGCGGCTGGTGTTCAACATCCTGTGCGGCAACACCGACGACCACGCACGCAATCACGCCGCGTTCTGGGACGGCGAAACGCTGTCGCTGACGCCCGCCTACGACCTCTGCCCGCAACCGCGCGCCGGGCAGGAGGCCACCCAGGCGATGAAGATACTTGGCGACAATCGTTTCAGCCGCTTGACGCTGTGCGTGGATGCGGCCTCCCGCTTCCAGTTGTCTCAGGCCGATGCGCGCGGGATCATCGATGTGCAGTTGCAGGCGGTGAACACACACTGGCTGAATGTGTGCAACGAGGCGGGGCTGGGCGAAGCAGAGCGCAACGCGCTGTGGGGCCGCCAGTTCCTCAATCCATTTGCATTGCAGGAATACAGCATCGCTTGAGTAATCGCTTGAGTAGCGTCACGGCGAGAATGGGCCGATGCCTGCGTGGCATCCAGTTCGTGCTAGATGATTGCGTAGATTGGCATCTCCAGTTTTACGTCTATTTTTTACAGAGAAAGCACTGACCCGGCAGCAGTTGATGCGCGAGCGGCGCGCGGCAGACAGACCGACAGTTGCATAGCCGAAAATCTCAGGAATTCGGGATGGCGTAGCGCAAGGCCTGTTTGAGATGCGCGGCATCCGCCGGATATTCGGCGCGCATCGCTGCCTGCGCCTCGATCACGCGTTGCCGGGTGCGGGTGTCGTCGGCGGCACGCAGTGCGCAACCGGCGGCGACTGCGTTGACATACAGCCGATGCGGATCATCCTGGCTGGCATGCTTCGTCATCAGCGCAAGCGCTTCTTCCGCGTCCGCGCAGGCAACGATGCCCAGCGCGAGATCGACCTCGACATGTTCGATCAAGGTGCGTGCGAGATGGGTCGGTTTGGGAGACGGATGCGCACGCAGCAGGGCCACCGCCTCGTCGATATTCTTGCGTGCATCGCCAAGTCTGGATTGTTCGCGCTGCGCTGCGGCGATGCCACTGAGCGTGTAGGCGGTATCGGTGGTGTCCGCGCCATTGCGGCGGATCTCGAGTGCTTGTGTCCACAGCCGTTCGGCTTCGGCCCAGTGACCGAGCGCGTATTCGGTCGAGGCCAGATTGTTGAGGCTGCTGCCGAGTCGACGCGAGCCAGGCGGGTCAAGCGATTTGCGCAACTCGCTGGCTTCCTTCATCGCGGCATTGGCCCCGGCATAGTCGTGTGAACGCATCAGGCTGAAAGCAAGATTGTTGAGGCGGATGCCGACGTAGCTGTGCGTATCGCCATAAACGCGTCGGGTGATGTCGAGTGCTTCCTTGCGCATCTGCGATGCCGCAGCGGCTTGCGCACTTGTCACGTAGGTGTTGGCGAGGGCATCGAGGGCATCGGCCAGACGCACCGGATTGGTGGCGTCGGAAGCGCGCATCGCGTTGACGATCGGCTCAAGCATCGTCCGCGCTTCGGCGTGTCGATCCTGGTCGTCGTAGGCCCAACTCAAGGTGATCGCCGAACTGGCCGTGGTGTCATCCGCCGCGCCGCGCAGTTTGAGGAACAGCGCGGTGCCGCGCGACATGTCCTCGATCGCGCCGGTGATGTCGCCTTGCGACATGCGATTGATGCCGCGGGTCACGGCCAGATCCGCGGCGAGTTCCGACTCGCCCGCATCGGCGGGCAACAAACGTGCGGCTTCGTCGAGATTCGCGGCAGCGCCCTTGAAGTCATCGAGGTTGCCCTGCGCCCGCGCGAGCAGGGTCAGTGCATGCACACGCTTGCTGCTTGCCGCAGGCAGTCGGGTCGTCTGCACATCCAACGCGCGCTGGAAAAGCGAGAAGGCATCCTTGGCGGCACCTATGCCGAGGTAGGCCTCGCCCATCGCCATGAGCAGATCGGAATGCACGGCGGGATCCTTGAATCGGTAGTGCTCGGCGCGTTCGGTGCCACTCTTCAGCAACTCCTCGGCGGTGATCTTTTCGCCCTTGGTCCTGGCAGGGTCGGCGCTGCGGAAAATATCCAGAAGAAACTGCACGGTTTGTCGGGATTTGTCGCTTTCGCTGCGAGCCACATCGCGCTGGAGGCGCGCTTCATTGGCTTGCCAGAGTGCCGCGGCAAACCCGCAAAGCAAGGCGGTGGCCGCAATCAGAGCCAGCACAGCAGCCACCGCATGACGTCGCAAGAATCGCGATGAGCGGTAACGCCAGCCCCCGCTGCGCGCGCCGACGGGGCGACCTTGCAGGTGATTGCCGATGTCGGCCGCAAGATCGCCGACGCTGGCATAGCGCTCCTCAGGCTGCTTGCGCAGGGCCTTGAGGATGATCGCGTCGAGATCGCCGCGCAGCTCACGGCGCATCTGCTGCGGCGACGTTTCGCGCTGCGCCGCGCGCGTGACGGGATCTTCGGCATCGTCATCGTTGCCGAAAGCGAGGCTGGGCCGGGTTGGCTCCTGATCAAGAATCGCGCGTTCGTACGCAGCCGGGGTGGAATCCTTGACTTTGTACGGTCGACGTCCGGTCAGCAGCTCATAGAGCAGCAGGCCGAGCGCGTAGACGTCAACCGAGGTGGTGACCGTTTCGCCGCGCACCTGCTCGGGTGCCGCGTATTCCGGTGTGAAAATGCGCTGCAGGCTGGCGTGGCTGGCATCGTGGTCGAGCAGCTTGGCGATGCCGAAATCGAGCAGTTTGACCTCGCCGCGACGATTGACCATCAGGTTCGACGGCTTCAGGTCGCGATGCACGACGAGATGCGCGTGCGCATGACTGACCGTCGCGCAGACGGTCAGGAACAGTCGCAGGCGTGCTTCGATGCCAAGCTGACGTTCATCGCAGTAGCTGCGCAGGTCGGTGCCGTCGACGTATTCCAGTGCGAGCCACGGAAGCGCATCGTCGGTGACGCCGCCATCGATCAGATGGGCGATATTCGGATGGTTGAGATTGGCCAGGATCTGGCGCTCGGCGCGGAAGCGTCCGATCATTTCCGCCGCATCCCAGCCGGCCCGGATCAACTTGATCGCCACGCTCTGCTCGAACTCGCCGTCGATGCGCTCGGCGCGCCAGACCGTGCCCATGCCGCCGCGCCCGATTTCCTCGATAAGGCGAAACGCGCCGACCGTGCGCCCGCAAAGACGCTGGTTGGCGAGCTCGCTTTCCTGTTCGGACAAATCGGACAGGATCTCAGGTGCCTGCGCGTCGATGACCGTTCGCAACAGGCCATCGCTGTCCGCGCGCAGCAGGGTGAGGACTTCCTCGCGCAAGTCCGGGTCGGTGACGCCCTGAGCATCCAGTGCAGCTTCCCAGGTCTCCGCTGGCTGATCGACGAGGGCATCGAAGAGGGCACGGACGCGGTGCCAGTTTTCGGCTTGCATGGTTTCTCGGTTTCCCTGCGGTCGATCCCGGAAAATTCTGGCGCAAGTGGTGGACGGTTGAAGCAACTTCGCTGCGTCTGCGCTGCGTTATTCCGCATACGTTCGGCAGCGTTCTGACATACGCAATCCGGCGAATCCGCAGATCATCGAAGGTGACCGTGCGCGCTAGCCGGGCGGGCGTGCCAGTTCGCGCTGCAGGAAAGCCTTTGCCGCACGCGTGTCGCGTTTGATGGTGGGTTCGGAAAGGCCGAGCAGATCGGCGATCTCGCTGACTTCGAGGCCGGCGAAAAAGCGCAGTTCGATCACCTTGACCAGGCGCTCGTCGAGTGCTGCGAGCTTGGTCAACGCATCGTCAATCGCGATCAGCTGCTCGGCTTGCGCATCGACCGGCAGCGGATGATCGGCAAGGGAATCAATGTCAACGAAGACCGCATCGCCGCCACGCCGCCCGGCGAGTCGCGATCGCGCGTGGTCGATGGCGACCTGGCGCATCGCGCAGGCGACCGTCGCGTAGAAATGCTTGCGGTTGGCATAGTCGAATCCGGCGCGTTCAAGTTTGAGATACGCCTCGCTGACCAGGGCTCGGGTATCCAGCGTATTGCCGCGATGGTTGCGCGAAAGCTGGGCGCGGGCAATGTGCAGCATGTCCTCGTAGACCAGGGCGAAAAGGCGATCACGGCCAGCCGGCTCTTCGGCATCGGAAAGTGCACAGGTGATCGCGGGCGAAAGGTCGGCCATCGATCCGATCATAATCCACGGATCGATGGCCTGGGGCTCTTTGGCCTCTCTTTTCTGTCGCCTTGCAGGGTAATTCTGTTGCGTGAGCCAGCAGTTGCTCAGTCGAGACCGTTGGCAAAAATGAGGTCGTTGCTGAGGCGGGCAACGGTCAGGTTGTAGTTCTGCGGTGCCGCTTGCAGCGAGTGTCCGGCAACGATGATGCGGCCATTCTGCAGGGCGCCGGAGATACCGAAATCAAGTTCGCCCGGCAGCACGAAGTCGATGATGGCACGGCCGACGTTGCCAAAGCCCGCGTTGTCGAGTGAGCCATCCGCGAGCAGGCGAACAATGTGCACGTCGCGCGCCTGCGCCGCGCTTGGCCTGCTGGTGCCCACGAGGATGATCTTGCCGTCACTCTGCACAAGCATTTCCCCGGGTGTGTAACTGTAGCCTGCACCGATCTTGACCAGGCCCGAGGTGCCAAATGCCGGGTCGACAGCCGCGAAATCGAGTGGACTGAGCTTGAACACGAAGCTGATCAACTGCTCGCTGTTGGAGCTGATCTGGGCTTTGCCGGCCATCAACATCTTGCCGTCGGCAAGGATCGTGATTGCACTTGCTGATTCATCCCGATTGAACTCGTCGCCGAGGTTCAGCGTATACAGCACATGGCCATTGCCGTTCTGGAAACTGGGATCCAGGCTGCCGACGGTCGTCAGGCGCGCGAACAATGCGCCCGTTCCATTCGCGCCATCCTTGTCGCCCGATTCGCCAACAGCGATGTACTTGCCGTCGGGTCGGCGTGCGATGGCGTTGTATCGATTGATGTGCAAGCCGTTGGGCTCGGAGGCGCTCTTGCCGTCCGTTCCGAAGTTCGGATCCGGCGTTCCGTCGGGCATCAATCTCGCCACTGCGGCACGATCGCGGACTGCCGATACACCGGAAACGCCAGCAAGTACAAACTTTCCGTTTGGCTCGACGATGACGTCGTTGGCGACATCGGTAAGATTGCCGCCCGGAAAATCGAAGGCGATCGTCGCGCAATTGGTCCCCAGCCCACTGAAAGTAACCGGCTGGCCCTGTTGGTTGTAGCGGCACAGGATGAAATCGCGATCGGTTCCGGAAAATCCGCGCGAACCGGCTATCAGGATGTTTCCGGTCGGATCGAGCTTGGCCCGCGTGGCGCGGACGTTGGTGACGGCAGGAAGCACGCTGCCGCCGTCGCCGAAATCGAGATCGACAATGCCGTCACTGGTCAGTCGCGTGATCGAGAAGCGCGAGCTTCCCGCATTGCCTGCGGTCGTGCCGATCAGAAAGATCGAGCCATCGGCGGCGACCAGCGTGCTCGCGAGTGTGTCCGAGTTGGTGCCACCCTCGTCGATCGCGACAACGTTGCGACCGGTCGAGAAGATGCCGAACGTCGAATCAAGCAGACCATCGACGGCGAGGGCGGGGCCTGCGGCAACGAGCAGGGCAAAAGCGAGAAGGGAACGACGCATGGTGGCGGTCTCTGGCAGGGAGCGGTTGCTCCGATGCGTTGACATACGCATGTCGGTGCCCCCAGGGATCACGCCGCGCGAATTCGGCGTAGAACCGTGTAAGCGCGTCCGCAACCGCTGCCGCCCGGACGTCCTCTAGCAGTACGGAGGCGGTACACCTGAAAACTCGTTCTGACGCGATACAACAGGGCGACAGGATGTCGTCGGGACAAATCCTTGGGTGTTTGGGTATCAACAAAACCAGTACGTGATATTTCCCAACACAAGCAACCCCGCGGCAAACGACAGCGTCAAGGATGTGCTGGACATCCAGCATTTTGGCAATCGGATTTTCGTGCTTGTGGACCATCGCTTCAGCAACACGGCTGACATTGGCAGCGTGATCCATGTCTTCGGAACCGATGGCTCGTATCTGCGCTCGTCGGGAGTATTGTCAGCACTGCGCCCGGCGAGCGTGAGAAATTTCTCGCCGATGGAATGTGGAGTGCCGCCAGTCGGCGGCACGAGTTGCATGACCATGCTTGACCGGATCGATAGGGATGCAATCCGCGTGACGGGCGAAATCGTCTTCATCCCGAATGGGATGCTCGCAGAAGCGACGTTGCCAGACCCCGCGTTCGCCCCTGGCAATCCGCCGCGTGGATCGACGTTCATCGGCAGGTACTGCACGCGAGAAGATCGACTTCATGGCGTGCCAGCGGTTCGAGTAGTCGGTGTCTCCCGGTGGCAAGGTCCAGATGCCATGCAGGTGATCCGGCAAAACGACGATGGCGTCGATCGTGAACGGCTGGCGTTGCATAGTTCGCGCGAACGCCGAGCGTAACGCGTCGATGTCCGGGTCAGCAGCGCGCGTTGTCTTTCCAGTATGAACCGCCCCGGGTTTCGTGGAGGCTGTTTGGTTTAAGTCACGCCGCCATTGCGACGGGACTGGCGAGATGCCGGTAGTAGTTTGCCTCGGCTTCTGCCGGCGGGATATAGCCGATGGGTTCGAGT